>WNGB01007314.1_pt1 | contig 17725 bp, 18 predicted proteins | sample 5400681 | NCBI WGS metagenome assembly WNGB01 (sample SAMN13153367, study PRJNA577476) | soil metagenome | isolation source: 115 cm soil or saprolite under grassland replicate 2 | place: USA:California | collected 2016-06-15 | reverse complement strand
GTTTCGAGAGTTGTGTAATGAAACTTCATGGAACTTTTCCATATTCAAAAACAACCTGGATTGCATCTTGTGGATTTTTATCTAGCAGATCGAACGCCTTGCCTGCCTCTTCAATCGAAAACCGGTGTGTAATCCACTTCTCTGGCTTGATTCTCGCCAAAGATTTCCACGCTACCTCAAAGCGACGTGACTTGTCCCAGCGGCCACTCAGGTCGGGTGAGATTGTACTCACCTGAGAAGAAATCAATTTAATCCGGGAACGATGGAAAGTACCACCCAGGTCAATAGATGCTTTCTTATCACCATACCATGAGCCAATGACAACACGCCCGGAAAATCGCGTGAGCCCTATAGCGTCATTCAATGCGGAAGGCGAGCCGCAGAGTTCAAAGGTTAAGTCTGCCCCGCGCTTGAGAAGCACTCCTGCCTGCTGGCGGAATGTCGCTTGCGAAGAATCCAGCGATGCTGAGCAGCCAATCTCAAGTGATGTGCTGCGACGAAGCTCGTAGTTATCGGCCGTGACCAAAACCTCCAGCGGAAACTCTTTCAGCAGGGAGGTGGTCAGCAACCCTACAATTCCTTGACCGAACACGAGCACTCGTTCTCCCAGAATCGGTGCGGCATCCTGGATGAAATTGACCGCGGTTTCCATGTTTGGTAGAAAAGAAGCGGTTCCAGGAGAGAGCGTTTGGGGAACAGGGATTAATAAGCTGGGAGTCGTGATGAAGCATGAAGTGTGCGGTTGAAATGCGAAAACGGTCTTACCTAACCATGACTTGTCTACCTGTCTACCTATTTCCCTTATTTTTCCGACACACGCATACCCATATGCCAGTGGATATTGCAGATTACTGCTGAACGTGTCATTTGAATCGACTTCCTCGCGCGGGAATTCTCCGCGATAGACCAGCATCTCGGTCCCTGCACTGATAGCAGAAACAATAGTTTCCACCAGCACTTCATTTTCTTTTAGCGGCGGCAAATCCATTTCGCGGATTTCCGTTTGGTAGGGAGCTACAAAAAAGAGCATCTTTGATTTTGGCATGGTCGAAGTTTAACGCTTTTTTCTAAAAAATAAAAACCTCTGAGATTACTTATTCTCAGAGGCTGGATAACCCGTTCATTCTTTACCTGTGGTGTGTTGAAGGTTTAATCTGGTATGTTGGTATATTTCGCTGAAATTCATACTGATTCATCATCGCTTCGATGATACCCCTTTGCTCAGGCTTCATTTCTAAAAATTCCAGCCCAATGTTGAAATAATCTGGACTAATGTCCAAGTCAGACCAGACCGCACGGGCAGCGATTATCACGCGCGTAGCTCTTACATATTCAAGTTCTGGTAATTCAATCGCGAGAGTGATGGTCGTGTTCTTAGGAAGAGCCTTATCGCCTATCACCATTGCTCCGAGAACATTTAAATCACCAAGATAACCAAGTAGCTGCCCACCGTACAGGTCAAAGACCTGTGAATAGGCCATCAGGGATTTACGTGGCGCTTTCCGTCTTTCGTCCATGGTTCCTCCGATACCGATGTACTTAGTTTACATGACCTTGCATCCAAAATCAATTGTAATTCTATGGTAAAAATGGCGAATGCGCTGGATCTATATCTCTCCTCATCTCGATGACGCTATCCTATCTGCGGGGGGTTTAATTTATGAACAAACCAAAGCCGGTACTCCCGTTAAAATTTGGACCATCATGTGCGGCTTTCCCCAAGGTACAGAATTATCCATATTTGCCCGGGGAATGGTTATACTCGGACGTTTTTGTCCCTCCACATGAACATGACGCTGACATCCCCAGCCAGATCGCGGAAACTGTTAACCCTCGCATCATGCAGGATGATGTTCTAGTCTGCCCGCTCGCGCTTGGTTCTCATGTAGACCACATTCTGGTGCGCCAGGCCATGGAAATGCTTCATCATCCGTTGCTTTATTATGCCGATTTCCCTTATTTAATCAAGTATCCGGAGTCTTTAAGTCCAAATACGGCTGGGATGAAGGAAAATGTATATTTAGTCACGGAAACAGGTCTGAGGTCCTGGCTAGAAGCGGTTAATGCGTATAGCTCACAGTTAAGTACATTGTTAGATAGTCCTGAGAGTTTACTTGAGGCAATTCGTCACTATTATGAGAAGCAGGGCGGAATCCCTCTCTGGAATTATGATTAGACAATTATAAAAGGTACTTGAAATTGATTTGAAATCGTGATATATTAAGGCCGCCTATTGGGAACTTCACCGGGCTTTTTTCTTAAATTGCATCTCTTTTTAGAGATGCAAACTCTATTTCTGCAGGACGATAAAAAAATGCCAACCAATTTCCTGACTAAAGAGGGTTTTCAAAAACTTCAAGAGGAACTCGACTACCTTCGCACAGCAAAACGCCAGGAAGTAGCCGCGCGCCTGCATGAAGCTATGGAGGGTGGCGAACTCATCGAGAATGCCGAATACGAAGCTGCCAAGAACGAACAGGCGTTTGTAGAGGGACGCATTCAAGAGCTTGAAATGTTGCTTGCCACGGCGCGCGTCATCGAGGATAATGGCAAGGGCAAAAAGAGCGACACGATTCAAGTCGGCTCGAAAGTGACCCTAAAAGAAGGGAATTTCGAAGCCGAAACCTTCACCATTGTCGGCGCGGCGGAAGCAAATCCGCGCGAGGGTAAAATCTCAAATGAGTCGCCGATCGGCAAGGCCATCTTGAATCACAAATCGGGCGACATCGTGAAGGTGGAAACACCTGGTGGTACATACAACGTTAAAATCATCAAAGTCAATTAAATCAGGAGCGCAATTGAAAACCCCGCGCGCCTGTGCAGGAGCGCGGGGTTTATTTTTGCCCCCTACCGCCTTCGGCACCCTCCCCAACCTGCCCTGAGTTTATCGCAAGGTTGGGTGAGGGCTGGGGTGGGGTTGAGGTGAGAGGAATTATGGCTGAATACAACTCGCTCGAAAAAATCCGCTTACAGAAAATTGAAGAACTACGCGCTGAAGGTGTAGAGCCGTATCCAACCCGTGCCGAACGGACTCATACCAGCGCGGAGGCGATTGCAGCGTTTGAATTCGCTGAAAAAGATGCGCAAGAGGTGAGTGTCACGCTTGCAGGTCGCATTCGCGCAACACGTCCGATGGGGAAGATTTCTTTTGCACATATTGAAGACGGTACGGGCAAAATACAGTTATTTTTTCGTGTCAACGAGCTGACCCAGGCGCGTGTAGACTTCTTCAACAGGATGTTCGATATTGGCGATTTCATCCAGGCTTCTGGGGTGATGTTTCGCACTAAAACGGGCGAAGTCACGCTTCATGTCCGCGACTTCAAACTGCTTGCCAAATCGATCAGCCCTCTCCCCGCCGATAAGGATGTGACTCAACCGGACGGTACTGTCGTTCGCTTTGCCGCCTTGGAAGACCAAGAACTGCGTGAGCGACAACGTTACGCAGATTTAGCTGTAAATCCAGAAGTTCGCGAGACTTTTCGAAAGCGCGCCGCTGTGGTCAAGGCATTGCGTGATTTTCTGGATGGCAAAGGTTTTCTCGAAGTAGAAACCCCTATCCTGCAACCGTTGTATGGTGGCGCAGCGGCTCGTCCGTTTGTGACCCATCATAATGAACTCGAACAAGATATGTATTTGCGTATATCTTTCGAGTTATATCTAAAGCGGTTGCTCGTTGGCAACCTTGAAAAAGTTTACGAGATGGGCAGAGACTTTCGTAACGAAGGCGTCTCCTTCAAGCATAATCCTGAATTTACGCAGCTAGAATTTTATTGGGCGTACGCAGACTATCTAAAAGTAATGGAATTGACCGAGCAAATGGTTTCATATGTCGCACAAACAGTCACTGGCTCAACAAAAGTGAAGTATGGCGGTTACGAGCTTGACTTTACGCCTTCGTGGAGACGTCTAGAATTGCGCGCAGGTATCAGAGAAACTAGCGGTATTGACATTGCCGAACATCCCACTGCCGCGTCGCTTTTGAAGGCAATCGTGGCCAAAGGAAAGCTGCCCGATCCAAAGAGCACTCGTGGGAAATTGATTGACTTCCTGTTGAGTGAGTATCTCGAACCGACGCTTATCCAGCCAACATTCCTTTATAACTACCCACGCGATATTTCACCACTCGCGAAGTCCTTGCCTGGGGATCCGCTCACTGTGGAAAGGTTTGAGACCTATGTGGCCGGCTTTGAGCTCTGTAACGCATTCACTGAGTTGAACGACCCTCTCGATCAGGAGCTACGCTTCATCGAAATGGGCCGTGACTATGAGGCCGACGATGAAGAAAAGCACCCAATGGATGAGGATTATCTGCGTGCCATGCGTTATGGCATGCCACCCAACGGCGGCTTCGGTATGGGCGTGGATCGCCTGACCATGTTATTGACGGATAAGCACTCCATCCGCGAAGTATTACTGTTCCCTGCGTTGAGAAACGAAGAGTATTAAGGAGTTCGAAGTCGGGAGACTTCGGATCTCTTGTCTAAGGCTGGGAGACGTTGGAGTCCATTGACAATCTTTTTATGAATAAATCTATTCTGATTCTCGGTGATATTATTGCCATTGCCATTATCACTGTCGTTGGCTTTGCTTCCCATGGCGAGACAGGCCTCGCATTCCTCCCTCGAATGGGCACAACTTTCTTTCCACTTCTTGTCAGTTGGTTCCTCATCGCTCCGTGGCTGGGACTATTCGACGAACAAGTTATCCAAAATCGGCGCTTATTCTGGCGGCCTGCACTCGCGATGATCCTCGCTGCGCCGATGGCTACTATCCTGCGCGCAGCTCTATTGAACAGTGCAGCTTTGCCACTCTTTACTATAATTCTTGGTGTTACGTCTGCGCTGGGATTACTGATTTGGCGGGCGCTGTATAGTTGGTTTTTTACTCGAACAAGATAAAAATAGAATATTTCGAAATTTAGTTTCTTAAAATAGTACGACACTACCATTCTTCTGGATGGCAGTGTCGTATTGATTCTAAGCTGGTCTGATTGGAGAACTAGGGACAACCTCAGGTAGCGATTGTTCCTGGATGGATGAGGTGGAGTACCCAGACAAAAAGTGCACCTCCCAGGGCCGCAACCAGGACTTGTGCAAGCCAACTAGTCGCTTGCACACCTAAGGCACCTGCTAGGAAACCGCCGACTAAACCGCCGATCAGACCGACGATAAAATCGCCAAGCAGGCCAAAACCACTCCCACGGACCATCATTCCTGCCAGCCAGCCCGCGATGATGCCACTGACAATCCATACTAAGAGGTTCATAGTACATCTCCTTTGTTATTAAGAACGAAAGGGGCATAATTTTGTTACATGTTACAATACGGCTTATGGACGAATCATCGCTTATTACTTCTGCTCAACGTGGCGATCTAGACTCATTCAACACACTTATCCTTCACTATCAGGATATCGTCTTCAACACTGCACTCCGCATTTTAGGTGATGATGAGCTCGCCGCAGATGCTTCGCAGGAAGCTTTCATTTCTGCATTCCGCAGCATTTCAACTTTTCGCGGTGGCTCCTTCAAAGCCTGGATCTTACGCACTGTTACCAATGCCTGTTACGATGAATTACGTCGGCAGAAGCGTCGTCCTACCACAGCGCTTGAACCAGAAACTGATGATGGCGAGGAAATGGATTCACCGCGCTGGCTGGCTGATACCAACATGACCCCCGAACAAAAATCTGAGGCTGATGAACTTGAGCATGCCATCCAACATTGCTTAAATGCATTGCCTACCGAATTTCGAACAGTGGTTGTCATGGCAGATATACAAGGGCTTGATTATGTAGAAGTGGCAACCGCGGTACATGTACCACTTGGCACTATTAAGAGTCGTCTCGCTCGAGCACGACTGCGCCTGCGAGAATGTTTACAAGGCTTCTGGGAACTTTTACCTGCTGCGTTTCGTCTCCAAGGTGAGAACATTACATGAATTTTCGCGACGTAGAACTTCTCTCTGCATATCTGGATGGGAAATTAAATCCATCTGAAGCCAATCGACTTGAAGCTCGCCTTACTTCTGACCCGGACCTGCGTGAAATTATGAATGGTTTACGCGAGTCCCGCAATTTGCTCCGTAAGCTCCCAGCGCGCAAAGCACCGCGTAACTTTACATTGACACGCAAAATGGTCGGACTCAAGCCGCCCTTGCCGCGCACCTACTCTACATTTCGTTTTGCAACCGTTTTGGCGACTCTGCTTCTCTTATGTACCTTTGCTGTCAATGGATTTGCATACCTGGCTTCTACCGCAGCACCTCTTGGAATGGGCGGAGGAGGCGCGCCTGAAATTTATGAAGCCCCGACAGAAGCGCCTGCTTTAGAAGCTCCTGCTGCGACAGAGGCTCCCGCTGCAACGGAAGCTCCAGCACCGGCTGCTGAACCTTCTTTTCAAGCATTGGTTGCGCCCACTGCAACACCTCCTGGCACTCAAGATACTTCCCGGACAGGAGAAGCACCTGTGCCTACCGTGTCTAATCCAGAAGGATTTAAGTCAGTACCAAGCCAACCTCGGGCTGGAAATGAAGCGCTTATCCCACTTGGCTGGCAGATTGGGCTGGTAGTTATCATTCTTTTGAGCGCAGTCATCGCTTTGGTTCTGCGTCAATCCGCGCTAAGCAAATGGCGATAAATCCCGTCGGATAAACCTTGTCTCGTTCAGGTGATATAAATTTCTGCCCGCGTTGTGGTACATCGTTGACGAACGAAATTCGTTATGGAAAAGTTCGTCCAGTTTGCCCACAGTGCGGGTGGATTCATTTTGCTGACCCGAAGGTAGCTGCTGCTGTCCTTGTTGAACAAGATGGCCGTATTTTGCTCGTGCGCCGTGCAAATGAACCTTTTCGCGGACTGTGGACTCTTCCCGCGGGGTTTGTTGATGCAGGCGAGGATCCAGCTGAGGCGGCCGTACGTGAATGTTTAGAGGAAACGGGCTTGATCGTCCGTGTGACGCGGGTGCTGGACGTCGTCCCGAGCAGGGAGCACGAGCGAGGCGCGGACTTTATCATCGTTTACCTTGCAGAAGTTGTGGATGGAACTCTTAACCCTGCAGATGACGCAGATGCTGCTGAATGGTTTGCTCGTGAACAGTTTCCACCGCTTGCATTTCGTGCTACACAAATTATTTTAAGTCGCTCGATTTGAATTTCGAACTCTTTTGAAACTCCTCTTAGGGTTTTGAACTGGGAAAATACAAATATAATCGCTAAAATTAACTTTAATAACGAGAGGATATATATGAATCAAAAGAGTTATCTTTTTGTATTTGTATTATTAATCCTAATTGTAAGTTTGGCTTGTATGAGTGCTGGTGCAATTGCAACGCCTACACCAACAGCTCAACCAATTCAACCCACTCAAAATAATGATTCATTAGGTTTAAAAACATTTAGTGATGAGAATAATCTATATCAGATCGACGTGCCCGCTGATTGGAATTACAGCCAGACAACTGGTGATAATTACTATGTGGATATTTTGCTTTCACCCGATGAGGCTGCCAAAGTTGAAAATATCGTATACGACTATGGTAAACCCTTTTCAGGGACGCAAAATGGCCAGTTCGCTCTCTATTTGTTAAATACTTTTTACAGCACTACCGGAAAAGAAGGCGATATCAAGGTTACTGACGATGCCATCATGCAGGATGGCTCGGAGCGCCTCACCTGGGCCTCACGCGGCGGTGGTTATTCCGGCGTTTCATTCTTTGAGATCCGTGGCAATGACCGTAGCACTTTCCTGATGTTCACCGTATATTGGCTGGATTCAGCAGAAGAGCAGTACCTGGATACTGTTAATGCCATCCTTCAAAGTTATCGTGTCCCCTAGTGTTACGATCCCTCAAAAGAGACTAAAGGTTCCTCATCTCTTTTTATGCTACAATAATTTTGATGAATACGTTAGATCTTCGTCCATCTTCGATTGCTGGGCAATGGTATGAGGGGAATCCTGAATCCTTGGCGCGCAGTGTGGATAATTTCCTCGACCAGGCAAAAAACCCTGTTTTGGATGGAGACATAATTGGGGTCATCGCGCCTCACGCGGGACATCGTTATTCCGGTGCGGTCGCAGGCTATGCCTTCGCGGCGCTTCGCGGCCGGACCTTTGACCTGGTCGCCATTATTTCGCCGATGCACCACCAGTACATTCAACCGTTAATCACTACGTCCCATCAGGCATATGTCACACCCCTTGGCCCTGTCCTTGTAGATCGCGACGCCCTGACCGAGCTCGACGTGATCTTGAAATCCGAACTCAATTTTGGTTTGTCAGCCATCGCATATGACCCTGAACATTCTCTCGAAATCGAACTGCCGTTTCTACAACGTGCGCTTTCTGGCGAATGGAAGTTGCTGCCTGTGATGGTGCGTGCACAGGATGCTTTCGTTTCAGAAGGCTTGGGCAAGGCACTTGCGAAAGTGTTACATGAAAAAAAATCAATCCTTGTAGCCAGCACGGATTTATCACACTTTTACGACCAGCAAACCGCCTTATCTTATGACCGCGCTATGTTGCACGAAATTGAATCATTCTCACCTGAGGGAATATTTGCTGCCGAAAGAACTGGAAAAGGATTTGCCTGCGGGCACGCGGCCGTTGCTGCAGTCCTGTGGGCTGCGCGTGAACTAGGCGCGAACAATGTCAAGATTCTGCATCATGCTACCTCTGGTGATGTAACAGGCGATTATTCATCCGTGGTTGGTTATGGAGCGGGAGTAATTCTAAAACGTAATCAGTAAACTCTTTACGGATTACGTATTACGTATTATCTTAATCTCATGCCTCTCTTTGCCCAAATTGCTGTAAACGTCCCGTCTGTAACGGGCGTTTTTGATTATTCCGTGCCTGTGGAGCTAGCCACGCGCGTGAGCGTGGGACAGTTAGTCACTGTGCCTTTTGGCAAGCAAACCGTACAGGGAGTAATTGTTCATTTTATAGATACCCCTTCTGTTCAAGAAACGAAGTCTGTTATTGAGACACTTGACCCTCAGCCTGTTCTCACGACTGCCCAAATTGGGCTTGCAGAAGAGCTGGCTGAGACTACACTTTCACCGTTAGCCGCGATTGTTGGATTGATGTTGCCGCCTGGAATCAGTCAACAGGGAGATACGTTATATGAGATTCGGGAATCGGGAAATGGCAATTGGGAATCAAATAGCGAAAAGTCTATAGTTGCTTCTCGCTTGGTAAATTTACTTCAAGAACGTGGCCCATTGCGCGGCCGGCAGATTGACCGTCACTTTGGACCTGTGGATTGGCGCGGGAGCGCAAGATTTCTAGTCAGACGTGGGATTCTTCAAGCACAGTCTGTTTTGCCTGTAGCAAGGGTGAGGCCTAAGTTCATCCGCACAGCGCAATTAGCTGTCGCGCCCGATATAGCCGAAGCGACGATGAATGATTTGGGTAAGACCGAATCCACATTGAAGAGAAGACAAGCTGCATTACGATTTTTGATGCGTGTAAAGGATGCAGTCAATGTTTCTTGGGTGTATGCCGAAAGTGGGTGCAATCTTGCAGACTTGCAAGAGTTAGAGGAGCGCGAGCTGGTTGCCTTGCGCGAGACGGAGATTTGGCGAGACCCTTTGGAAAGAGTCGATCATAAAGAACTCGAGAGTAAAGTAATTGAATTAACGGAAGAACAGAGCAGAGCATGGGGAGCGATTGATATAGGCCTTCGAGAATTGGCAAGTGGAAAAGCTGTAAAGCCATTTCTTTTGCATGGTGTTACCGCTTCTGGCAAGACCGAGATGTATTTGCGTGCAGTCGAGGAGACAATAAAACGTGGAAGGCAGGCAATAATTCTCGTTCCGGAAATTGCCTTAACTGCACAAACGGTGCGGCGCTTTTTAGCAAGATTTCCGGGGCAGGTCGGTTTGGTGCATTCAAAATTGTCCGATGGAGAACGGTACGATACTTGGCGACGTGCACGGATGGGCTTACTTAAAGTTGTAATCGGTCCGCGCAGCGCATTGTTCACGCCGTTTCTAAATGTCGGTTTGATCGTCGCGGATGAATGCCATGATAGTTCGTATTATCAAGCGGAGCCGCCGTTTTATCACGCGGTGACTGCAGCTCAAAAGTATGCACGCATCGCAGGGGCGGTATGTATTCTTGGGAGCGCGACTCCCTCTATCATACAACGGTACCAAGCCCAAGTGGGAGAAAGTGTCCGCTTGGAGCTGCCAAAGCGTGCGACAAAAGTTAGTTTGACGGAATCTGCTTCAGGTCTGCCACCTGTCTCGATCGTCGATATGAGAGAAGAACTCAAGGCGGGGAATCGAAGTATTTTTAGCAGAGAGTTGATGGAGGCTTTGGAAAAAACATTGGGACGCGGGGAGCAAGCAATTCTTTTCTTAAATCGCCGTGGCACAGCAACATATATTTTTTGCCGCAATTGCGGGTATGTATTAAGGTGCCCGAATTGCGACACGCCGCTGACTTTTCATGTGGAAGAGAAGGAGTTCTTGCTCTGCCATCGTTGTGGATATTCGCGTGGCAAGCCTGAAACTTGTCCCTCGTGCGGGAAGATCAGCATTCGCGAGTATGGGCTCGGCAGCGAGAAAGTGGAAGCAGAAATAAATACAATTTTTCCGACAGCGCGGACATTGCGCTGGGATTGGGAGACGACGCGTCAAAAGGATGCACATGAGATTATTTTGACTCACTTCGCCTCGCATCGCGCGGATGTTTTGGTAGGTACCCAAATGCTGGCAAAAGGCCTCGACCTGCCATTAGTAACTCTTGTGGGCATTGTACTGGCCGATGTTGGTCTGTATTTCCCCGATCCGTTCGCGAGCGAAAGAGTATTCCAGGTGCTTACACAAGTCTCAGGGAGGGCAGGTCGAAGCGAGCTTGGCGGAAAGGTAGTATTACAAACATTCGATTCAGAGAATCGAGTTATTCAGTTTGCCGCGCGCCATGATTTTGCCGGGTTCTATATCGATGAGCTGGAACAACGCAGACGATTGGGCTATCCACCGTTTGTACGCTTGGTGAGGCTCGAGTTTCGTCATCGCGAAGGAGAAGTTGCAGCGACGGAAGCCAGAAGCCTGGCAAAACGGTTTGAGAGCCTGTTAGCCGCTGGCAATAATAAGCAGACAACAATAATTGGGCCTGTGCCGTGTTTCTTCGAGAAGCAGGGCGGTCTATATCGTTGGCAGATTGTCCTGCGCGGGCCAAGGCCAGAGGATTTGTTACATGGACTAAAATTGGATGGCTGGCGGGTTGAAGTAGACCCCATAAGTTTGCTATAATAAATTCACAAAATCCCAGAGGAGTGTGCATTATGCAAAGTTTTTCACGCGGCTGGTCATTTATGCAAGAGGCCTGGGGCATGGCATTTAAAGATAAGGATCTTCTCAAGCCATCCATTTATGCATTGATTGTTGGAATGGTTGTTTCGGTGATTGGTATCATTCCAATTATCCTGGCGGCCGTGATTTTCGGTGGTTCACGGCTTGGCAACGTGGTGTATATAGTGTTTGGTGCAATTCTCGTCTTCGTCCAATTTGTGGTGAGCTATGTTTTCTCTGCGATGACGGTGTATCTAATCTTCGGTTATATCTCCGAAGGCGATGGTCACATGGATAAGGCATGGGGGATTGTACGCCGCGATTTCTTCGATATTCTCACGCTTGCAGTCGCGTCTACGGCTGTCAATCTGATCAAGAGAATGGCAGACAGAAGTAGACAAAGACGCGGCGGTCTTGGCCTTGCCGCTGGTCTCGTGAGCTCAGCAGCCGGCGTTTTTGAAACCCTATGGACGGAAGCATCCTATCTCGTCCTACCTGCAATGGTGATTGACGATTTGAACCTTAAAGAGGGTCTGACCCGTGTCTGGAAGATTACAAAGGAAAACTTGCTGCTGATTGGCATTAGCACAGTCGGCGTCCGCTTGGTGACTGGTCTGATTGGTTTTATTCTCGGTTTTATCGGTGTTGTGTTGGGGCTTGGTATTTTTTATGTGAGCACGGCAATCTTAGGATTTCAGACCATTGGCTTAATCATTGGCATAGGCTTAGCTTTTATTGCTGGCTCAGTCTTTTTCATGGTAGCAAATATTATTAGTTTGTATACGTCCACTGCATATCATACATGCCTATATATTTGGGCGCGCGATGTTGAGAAGGCCAAAGTTGGGCAGGAACAGGGCATACCTGTCAATATTCCTGCACCGGCACCATTGGCAGCTGTTTTAGGTTAAATTGAGCTAAGATGTGAAATGTCTGTCCAAGAGTTGACCAATCATCGAGATACCTGCGTGAATATAATGAAGGGAAAGGACGCTGAAACATGTCAGGTTTTTATAGAAAAGAGATTCATATGCCGGTAGAACCACGACGTGAAATGATTACTTGGCAGGAGGTGGATCGCCTCATTGATCACCTCTTGCCGCAGTTTAAGCGCGAATTTACCGCGATGGTGATGATTACACGCGGTGGGATCATCCTTGGCGGCCTGCTTGCTGATGCAATGGATATAACCCATATTCTTACCGCTGCAGTGGACTTTCCCGCGCAGACAGCTAGTGCAAAGTCCAGTTTGATAGCTTGGCCAGAGTTCATTCAGTTTCCCGCTGAAGATAAATTGCGTGGCCGGCCTACACTCATTGTGGATGACGTATGGGGCTCAGGCCGGACGATTACCGCTGTGAAACGTCGCGTTTCGGCGGCGGGAGGTTTTCCTGAAACCTGCGTGCTTCATTTCAATCCATACCGCAGTCTCTTTGGCACGCTTCGCCCGGATTACTATGCAGCCATAACAGACGCATACATTGTCTACCCATGGGAGGTTGATCGAGGTCCTGATAAGGTGTTGCTGGGTGAGATATAATAACTGGCAGTAGTAACAAAAAGCAACCAGACCTGGTTGCTTTTTGTTTTGTCTTATTCCAACTCCTGGAAATCAGATACCGTAAGAGCTAGCTCATCATCAATCGCATTTTTGATCCTATCTATATTGACCTTTGTTGGAAAGCCGTAGGTGGAGTCGTATGTCACGGTGACTTCGGCTGCTCTTCCATCGAGATCAGCTTTGAGTTCGGTGAAGAGGCGGTTAATGGTCGCGTATTGGGAATAGAATTCGAACTGAGGATCGTTTGCGAGAACAGAGGTTCCGTCTGCATAAGTCATCGAAAAGACTTCATCATTTTGCACTTCGACAGTAAGGGGCATTTTATCTGTGCCAGGGCAAAAACAGATAAGAGATAGCGAGTAACGATAATGGTTAATGTTTGTATTTTGCCACTTTTCGAGATTGGCATCATATTCATTTTTTGTACCAGGTGAGCAGGCAGCCAGGATAAGCGCAAGTATTAATAAAATTATCTTTTTCATGGTTTCTCCTATAGGTGGTTAACGCTTCTGGCATTTGCAATGTTCCCAAAAAGAGGATACTGTCCTAATGGACCGCATCCTCTTTATACTTAGACCATAAGAGTCTATTAGTGCTTGCGCTAACCTTATGATAGGTTATTCATTTGAATAGTAGGTACCAGTCTTAAGCAATGACATATCACCCACAGATTGGGCTGCAATCATTTGTGCCTGGCGTGCAAAGTTGGTGGATTCAGCCAAAATCTTAAGCGCGTATTCTGGGTTATGGAAGCCTGTGCTGTTTTCAGCAGAGACAAAATCCCACATGAATTGCGCTTTGCGATGCAAAGCACGCGCCTGGTCGAGCAGTGTAACATCTGCCTTTGGGTTGGCCGTTGCCGTCTTGATGGCATTGATAGCATCAAGAATCGCGTCTTCCGCGTTGACCTTGGTGTCCGCGACCTGTTTCTGGATGGTATTCACACGACTCACGACGTATTCTGTATCACTGTGACATTGTCCGCAGGCAAGTTCAGGATTGAGCAATGGACTATGAACATCATGCGTGGAATACTTCGCCGCGCCATCGCGTACGTAAGGCATATGGCAATCAGCGCAGGAGACTCCAGCTTTGTAATGTGTCGAGCCTGCTGTAAAGAATTCATATTCAGGATGCTGGGCCTTGAGCATAGGGGTTTTGGCATCGGGATATTCCCAATCCTTGAAACCGGATTCCTCATAATAAGTAAGGATGCTATCGATGTTTGTGCCTTTGGCCCATGGGAAGGTGAGATATTTCCCATCCCCCTTGAAATAGTATTCAACATGACAGTTGGCACAAACAACTGTGCGCATTTCCTGGCGGGTGAATGTCTTCCAATCTATTCCCTGCGCTTTTAAGGCCTCTTCGAGCGCGGGGTTGGTGACAATGAGTCGCATCGTCCTGGCTTCATGACAGTTGGCGCAACCAATAGGATTTTCTATCTTTTGGCCCACTTCAGCGAACAACATCTTGTCGTATGCTTCCATGCCCAGTTCAGCCCAAAGGCCGGGGTTATCAGACGATTTGCAGGAATAGCAGGTGCCAGGAGTATGTTTGGGATCGTTGGGATCGAGATTAAGGCGTTTGGTAGCGCGCACATCAGTAAGAGAGTTCATGTGGCCGCGGTCATCGTTATAGTCTTTGCTGAAAGGATAACCTGCGAATAATATCTTTTGGCGCGGGTCACGTTCCAGCCAGGAGAATTTTGATGAACCAGCGTAGGTAGTGTCAACTACATTAGTTTCGGTTTTTTGCAGCGTTGCCCACTGGTTTGGGAAGTTATTTCCCCATTTCGAAGAATCAGGTTCCATCGGGGCAATTTCAACCAGAGGTTGCGTAGCACGTTCGTGCGGTGGCTGGTTCTTCATAAAGGTCGACACACCTACCAGGGCAGCGGCCAGCACTAAAATAATGCCGACCAAAATAACAGTGGTATAGCGTTTCATGGATGCATTCTCCTCATTTGGATGGATAGAGAATTGAGTCTTGATAAGGGACAATTGAAATGCCACGTGAGCCGTGTGCGACATTGCGATGGCAATCCCAGCAATATCGGTCAAATGGCTGAGTGCCCATCACAATATCCTCGACTGTCTCTTCGTGGCAGTGGATGCAGTTTGCTTGGATGATCTTTTTGGTCTTGTCACTGGCGCGGATGGCAACCGGTATGTTTCCGGTTGTGAAGGCAAATACATCCTTCATACCCTGTCTGCTCTTCTCTAAATAATAGGCTGCAAAATTATCGTGGGGTAGGTGACAATCTGTACATTTCGCCCAATTTTGGTGTGCGCCGTGATACCAGTTTTCGTATTGCGAGTCCATTACGTGACAGTTGTTACATGTCGCAGGGGCTGAACCAGCATACGCGGTCGCATTAGTTATGAACCCAAAATAACCAAGCGCAATAACCGCCGCTGCAATCGCAACAAAGAGTGGGATTTTGGGCATATCTTTCCTCACCATGAAAGATTAATTAATCCTTAATAAGCAATAATATTTTAATACAGATTGTAACTTTTGTCACATTCAAAAGGTGAATATTAAGATAACTGGACTAATCTATTTTGATCATAAATCAGACATATTGAGGTTTATTATTAGTTTCTAGATATTTTTTGCTTCTTTGCACCCTCCTATCGCAGCGGAACAACTCAATTCTTTACGTGGGAATTCAGAGCATTAACTTATAATTTTTTGCGATTAGCTATGGTGAATAGGTTCGCCCCTTCCAGGTCACCCCCTTACCCGATAAGACTTTCCAGGCTGAAGTCAACATCATCGCTGCAAAGACCCCTGCTCCGAGCGGTGTAGTGAACGCATACCACACAGAGATACCCATTCCACGTGCCGTCATTCCACGCGCAAAAAGCAGAGCTCCCCAGACGATCAATGACTTTATGATGACGCCAATTGCCATCCAACCGCCACCGTTGAGAAACCATAGTAACCCGAGTACAGGCCAGAGGGGCATGAATAACGCGGCGATCAATGACAGCATTGCACCAAATGTGCCCAAGAGGATGAGAGATGGATGATCACGCAGGCCCAGATAAATATTCTTTGTCCACCCTTCCCACATGGAGGGAAGCGACGTGTACATGCGCGTCTGTGCAAACTGCATCCCGTTGGCCACAACAAGTCGATACCCGCCCCATTTGACCTTCTCTGATATGGCCTTATCTTCCACGATTTGGTCTTTGACGCTTTCATGCCCGCCAATTGCGTCGTAAATAGTGCGCTTGATCATAATGAATTGCCCATTTGCGATCGCATCGCGCCGTTTGGGATCATTGACCTTGCGTGGAGAGAAACCGACAGACAGAGCAGTCATGACGAGAGGCATCACGACTTTCTCCCAAAATGTGCCCATAATCTGCCGGGTCATGATGGTGAATAAATCTGCTTGGGTTTCTATCGCTTTGGCGTAGCAAGAAGAGATTGCCTGAGGCGCGAGAAACGTGTCCGCGTCGACGAAACACAGCCATTCGCCGCGCGCGGATTTTGCAGCCTGGTGCAATGCGTGAGGCTTTCCGGCCCAGCCTGTAGGTAGGTCGGAACCGTGAAGGACCCTGAGTTTGTCATTCTGAGCCGCAAGTTGGCGAAGGATCTCCGCTGTCGCGTCGGTCGAGCGGTCATCCAAAACAATGATTTCAAAGTTTGGATAATCCTGCGCGAGTGCTGCTTGTACACATCTCCCGATATTTCGTTCCTCGTTGCGCGCGGGTATGCAAATTGAGATTAAAGGAGCGGGCGAAGGCGGAGGAGTTGGCTCAACAATAATATCCAGATGATACTGAGTATGAAGCCAATAGATGATGAACAGGCCAATTACAAAGAAGACTGTGGAAATCCAGAAATAAATTGTCATGTGATTTCATCATTATGTAACCCTTAGTGTACTTCCTCGTTCGGTTTTTTCCACTTCAATGCGTGCAGGGAATGCATCTTTAAGTTCATCGAGATGTGTGATCACGAGTATTTTAGCGAAATCATGTTTTACAAGATTGATTGCCTCAATCAATCTCTGTCTTCCTTCTATATCTTGAGAACCAAATCCTTCGTCAATGACGAGTGTTTGCAGGCGTGCTCCTTTTCTTTGCGCGAGGACTTCAGAAAGTGCCAGTCGGATTGCAAAATTGACTCGGAATGCTTCACCACCAGAATACATTTCATAATTACGCGAGCCAGCCGAGTCACTGATTTGTATGTCGAGAGTTTCTTTTAAATCGTCGCGCTTTTTGTCTTTATATTCCGCCTGCGTGACAAACCGGATGGACATTTGTCCATTACTCAAACGGTCGAGCAGATCATTGGCTCGCGATTCGATTTGAGGCAGGGCTTGCTCGATCAGCAATGCAGGGACTCCATCTTTCCCAAATGCGCGCTCAAGCGTTTTGTGATGTGCGATTTGCTTTTGTATATCTTGTCGTTGAGCCTGATATTCCACTTTGCGTGCGCGGAGCGTAGATAATACATCTACGCGTTGGCGTGCCATGCCGACCTCGTCACGGACAAGATTTTCCTGCTCGCGTAAACGAAACAGTTCACGTTCGGCTTCATCAAGGCTGGGAGCCTGTGACTCAGCTTGGGACAGCATAGACAAGGCTTTATCGTAATCTCTTTGTTGGCTTACGGTTTCAAATTGTATATTTTCAATTTGCACATTAAGACTCGATATTTCACCTTCAAATTGCTTGCTGACCGCAAGTGCTGTCTTTAGTTCGTGATGCTCTTCCTCGGCGCTGCGTAATTTAATCTCAGTCTGGCGGGCCTCATCGTGTGCAGACGTGTTGTAACCAAGCTTGGCGAGTTCCTTATCAAGTTTTGCCAGCTCTCTTTGCGACTCACTTGCGTACTTACC
>WNGB01006165.1_pt1 | contig 17731 bp, 11 predicted proteins | sample 5400681 | NCBI WGS metagenome assembly WNGB01 (sample SAMN13153367, study PRJNA577476) | soil metagenome | isolation source: 115 cm soil or saprolite under grassland replicate 2 | place: USA:California | collected 2016-06-15 | reverse complement strand
CTTCGGCCTCTACCCCCGCAAGGGCACGATCCGCATCGGCGCCGATGCCGACCTGACGATCTGGGATCCCACTCCCGAGTGGACGATCCAGGCCGGCCAGCACTTGGGCATCGCCGGCTTCACCCCCTACGAGGGCTGGGCTGTCGAGGGCCGGCCCTGGATGTCCCTCCTGCGCGGCCAGGTCCTGCTCACCCCCGACGGCAGCGTCGAGCAGAAGCCGGGCTTTGGGCGGTATCTGGCGTGCTCAGGCCCGCGCGCGCCGTTGGCCAGCGCGATAGGCTAAGGCACAGCAGGTCGCCCTGACTGGACTCATCGTGGGTCCGCGGTCCGACGTAGACACTCTCCTTGATCCCGTCGCGACACCCGTCTACCTCAGCTGGATGTCGCATTGGCGCGCGGTCTCGCTCACCGCTTCCATCACCTCATGCAGAAATTTATTCCGGCCGGGTGATGGAGTGATCCCCGGAATCGGCGCCGCGATGTCGTAGACCTTTTCCTTGATGATCGACGCCCGCACAAAGGTCGATCCAAGGCCGCGCTGACCGTATGCATCCTGCCATGCGCGCAGCCGATCCTCTTTGATTCGCCGCGCAGCGATTTCACGAGCCCGTGAGCTCATCACCGAAGCGAACTCGTCGTAGACCTGCTGCTTGTCATCATCGGAAGGCGGCGCAGGCGTCCACCCTATGGGGTTTTGGATGAACAGATAAATCTTACCCTCCAGCTCCTTATGCAGGTCGGCGACCGGCCGAAGATTCGCCCACTCGTCCGCCCACCGTTCGGCAAGCCTTCGTGTCAGGGCCTTCACCGTGGCCCAGTGCGATTTTGGTATATCGGGCCGGAATGCCTGCCCGAGACGCGCGCTCCACGCATCATGGAAGGTTTCCGTGGCTGCCTTAACAGCGAGCACTAGATTCATCCGATCGTAGACCGGGCGCGCCTTGACCGGCTCCAGCCGCTTGACACTGTTGGCAATTGCCTGAAGCAATGCGTTGATCTGCGCGACCGTTCGTTGTCCGCTCCTTTTCGCCTCGTCCATCTGCTGATGGATTCCACTCAGGAAAAAACACCCGGATCCTGGCTGAAGCCGCTTCCGGAGAGCTCGTTCAGCAAATGGTCCCAGCTGTTCTCCGATCGCCGGCAACACGTTCTCAACAGAGGCGATCACGTGCTGTTCCTTCGCCTGGAACGTCGGCAGATTGTCACCCGTGACAGCGTCGAAGTGCGTAAAGCACGTCGAGAGCTTCGACGTGCTTCCGGAGGCGGCAATGTGGTGCATCACGGCGACGGCCGCCGCCTGCATCGGCTGCGTAGCATTATCGACGAGCAGCACCACGTCCGCGTCGTCGAAGCGCCGCGTAACCTGGGTCGGTAAGCTCGTCGACGACTCAGGCGTATGACCGAGCCCCTCACCATCGAAGAGAACTAGCGGCGGCCGCTCAGCGAGCCAGCAAGGCTTAAACGGCCACGAGACTCGGATGCCATTCACGAGCGGCGTGAGAAGGGTCCCGAAGTACGCGGCGTAGTTGCTCGAAAACCTCGACACCGTTTTGATGAACGCCGCCCGATCTCCGGTTGCCCACCGCCAAAGACGCGGCCAACCTTGCTTCGTCTTCTCGAGCTCGCCCTCGGCAATGAAATCGAATCGCCGCTCGATTTCATCCATGAGCTCGTCGACTATCGCGTGGTAGTCGTCATCCTCGCGAAGAAGCTGGTCAAGGTTCTCCTCGAATATCTCCTCGAGCACGCGCTCGTCTGCTTCGGTCGCGGAGAGTTGCGCCCGCAGAGATTCGCCGTAGCGGCCAGCAATCTTCCTGGCACGCATCACGATGTCCTTGAGGAGCGTGTTCGTCTGCTCGAGATCGGCGGGCTTGCCGATCGCTGCGGAGTCGGACGGGAACGCGTCATCACCGTCGTCGAGATCGCTCTCTGGAATCGGATCGCCGCCGTTCCCGAGGATGTAGTTCAGCCGGAACCGCTGACTGACGTGATTGAGTAACCGGCGGCGGATCTCCGCGTCGACGTTCTTGTAATAAGCGGAGAGCACGGCCGCCGAAACACACTCTTCGATGTAGTCGAGGACTTGATCGCGTGGTACAAAAGTAACGACTGCGTGGCAAGGACCGTCCGCGAGGACGATCTCCATGTCGGCCACGGTCGTCTTCGCGGTCGAGATCGAAGGGAAGCGCTCAGCCTTCGGGTCGGTCCCCAGCAGCTGGCGTACCAGCGTTGTCTTGCCACTTCCGGTCGTCCCGACAAATACGACCCTTCGGTAGTCACCGTCCGCCGAAGACGGCAGCGGGATTACGCCCCGCAACTCGAAGAAATCGGTCACGTTGGTAACGAGGCCATCGTAGAAGACATCCACCACACGCGCATCGAAGCGCGCCTCAGCCCGCGGACGCGCGCTTACATCCCAAAACTCGTTGTCGGTGAGGAGCTGATTCATCTCGCCAACGAGTCGACTCGCTTCGGCGCGATCCCTCGTGCCCAAACCTCTTCGCACACGCCGACCAGGTCTCCCGGTGGCGGGGTCGAGCCGAACCGGATGTCGAAAAATGATTGACCATCCTTCGCGGCCTTGGGACTTGCTGAGACTCGCGGTATATCCTCTCTCCGCCATCGGCTTCCTCCGTTGTTCATATGTTGTTCCTACCAGGTGGCCGTGTACGTTACACCGGAGGAGGCACCGAGGTCAAGAGATTTTGGAACAACTCCGGAACAACTTGATGTTTGATCCGCATTCAGCCAGAATTCGCCTTACATAACAGTCTCTTATAGGACGAGTCGGCTAACTGGGATCGATTTTGCTCACTGGCTTACCGCGGATTCGAGGGCGATCTGCCACCGCCCTAGATCGCCCGCGGGCACATTGTTCGCCTATGCATTTGGTCGGGCGTCATGATCCGCAGGGAGCACACAATAGAACGCCCCGCCCACAACTCGACCTAACGCCGCGACGCACCCGGTTCCAGCCATGCCTGACGGATCTTCCGCTTCCTCTCGCCAGCATTCCCTGCACTCCGGCACCTTATCGGCTGCCCGGCGGTGCCGCCGCGCCCCCTGATTGCAGGAGCCGCGCGCTAGTCGACCTCTCGATCAGCGCGTCCGGTCCGTCCGTCGGTCGCGCTTTATCGTGCATCGGGAGCACGCGTCACGGCGAAGAGGACCCGCACCGAGTTGAGGCGCACCGGGAAACCAGTCATCAGTCGAAGCTGAATGCCAGCACGTAGTTGCCGTCCGGGAAACGGAGCTGCGGCCACCAGACGGCACTCTCGCCGTGCTTGTTTGCGTTCGAGCGGTACATGAAGAGCGTCGGTGCATCCTTCGGCGCCAGACCTTCTTCTCCGCCAGAAATGATGCCCCTCTTCTCGCCCCGGGCTGCGACCAGGTCGCGGTTCCGCCTCACGGCCAAGTAAACCTTGTCATTCCCCGTTCGTTCCCGGAGCACGTCGAGTGCCGTAGCAATCGCATCGAGATTCCACAGCTGCGCGCCCTGACTCGGATCTATCTCGACTCTTCCCAGCAGTTCCCGCGCGCGATCGACATTGACCGTCGCGTACGGAGGCGCATCCTCCTGGTCCTTTAGCGCGTCGTCCAACCAATCGGTATTCTTCTTCGCCGACGCTGAACGAAGCGGATGCCTCGGATTAATGCTCTCTCCAGCCACGTAGAGGCCTAGCGACGAGGGATCAAGCACGTTACGCCGCGTCGCGTCCCAGGCCCCGGAGATGTAAAGGCCCTCGAAGATCCCGTCGGGATTCTTCTTGAGAAGATCGCGCAACGACTTTTCCATTTCATGAATTGACGTGAACTGATCGGCAAGCTGATCAGGTAGAAATAGCCGAGTGACGCCAACGTCCTTCTCGCGGTATCCGTACATACGCGCGTGCTGAAGCACGGTATCCGCCTTAGGCGAGCGCGGATTCCGACCATAATAGCTCACAAGGAGGTTCCTTATAGTCACTCCACGGCCGAGCTTGTTGCCACCGACGAAGATGTTGAAGACGGAATCGAGCCTGATCTCCTCGTTCGACGTGGCGTTGATTAGCCTGATGTTGGCGCCGGAGATGTAGAATTTGATCTTCTCGACAACTTCGTCGAAGGGCGGCAACTTGGCTTCAGTGTTCTTCAGATCGCCGTACGCCTCCTGAAGTCCCTTCAGCATCGTTTGATATTTTGGCGAGGCGGAGTTCTTGAACGTATTGATCACGTCTTCCTTGAAAGCGTCGAGCAGTTTCTTGATGAATTCGTGGTCCCGCGTACTCATGCTCACGTGACACAGGAACGCAAAGCTGTCCGAGGGGCGGTCGATGACGCGCGCCGCGGCCGCGATGAGGAATGTATTTAGGGCTTGTCGCAGGCCCTTCGGCACCGCCGCGCTAGGAGCTGGCTGGTTCGACGCCCGGAGCTGATTTACCTCGGCCAGATCAACGGGCCGGAGGAGTCGGGTATGACCGGTGCCGAAGAACGCCTCACCACCTACGTAACCATCGCCGGGTTCAGTGACCACCGTGAACGCCGGCCGATAGCGATGGTCAGGGCGTTGCAGAAATAGGGCCTGGGGCGTGGCAGTGACCTGCAAATAGGTGTTCACCGGAAAGTAATCGCGCAAGTCGGTGATCACTTTGTTGATTCTGCTCATCTGACCGGTAGCTTTGCTCGTGAGGGTATTGAGACTGGCTTGATCCGCTTCGTCGTCGATGATGAAGACGGAAAGCCCTTTCGATTTTGCCTGTTGGAAAGCGTCGAGCAGGCTCCCGAGCATGCTACCGTTCTTGGAACACACGATGACGAACGGAGTCGTGCGGAGCTGCCTCGAGAACCGTACGGTGTCTTTCCAATCCTTCTTCCCTAGGACCGTCAGGCCGCGAAGCGCTGCCCGGACTCGGTCGAGGGTTTGGTCGTAGAGCAGGTCGTTATCCGTTGTGAGCACGACTATGCAGTCAAAACCGTTGTCGGCGGCCATGCCAGCGGCCACCGTGAGGATGCTCGTCTTGCCACTCTGAATGAGGCCGTAGAGGAGTCCGTCCGAGGGCTGGGGCGGCGGGCCCGCGATTGGGTCAACGGAGAGAGCGATGATTTTCGCCGCTTTATCTTTCGCCGCCTTGATGCCCGCCGCCCCGAGGTCTTGCTTGAGGACTGTCAAGACCTCAGTCGTATGCGCTCCGTCGTCAATGATCGTCCGGTTCGCGTTCTTGCTCATCCCTCTTTCTCTTGAAACAGTATGGTTGGCCACTGGTTCAACGCGACCTTCCTTCGGAGCGAGCCCACCGGTCCGTTCACAGCGTAGCATTCGTTGAAACTCCGCCTCGCCGCCAGCCAGCCAGACGCCCCGCCGATTAGCTCGCGACCCGACTCCCAACTAATGCCGCAGATACCATCGCCGCCACAGACCAGCCCGAGCACACAGGTCGGAAACCGACTGGCCGCCATCTCGAGCCGCGAAATATCGTACTCTGTCACCGTGAAGCGCCACGGAGATTGAGCCTTGGTGCTGTACTTGAGAAACACGAACCTGTTCACGTTTACAAGATAGCCGCACTCGTGCTTCGCTACGCTCGTACAGCGCGTGTCCTCGACGATCCGGACTAAGGCGGCGCCGTGGTAGAACTCCAGCTTCTCGATCACCGTGGGCTCCGCGTTCTCAATCGGGTATCGTATGTACCTGGCGCCGTCTGGCTCCCAACCACCTGAAGAAGCCTTCGCCACTGAGCCGGCGCCGATGTGCTTCGTCGTGGTGAACGTTACACAGGGTGATTAAGTTCTCGGGGTTATTCCCTCCCCCATGCTGGTGATGTTCGATGTGATGAACCTCCAGAAACTGGCGCCGTTCGGCTGATTTCCTGTACTGTAGAGACCAGCCACAATACCGGCAACCGAACGCATCGCGCCTCAGCACTCCATCGTAGACGTCGTCGGGTACTCTACGATCGTGTGCTGGCAATTGGTCCAGTGACTCCAAGACGTAAACGCCGGCTGGCAGATCGGGTCTTCCGGTCTGGCGAGTAACGACACGCCAGCCATATTCCCGGCGCAGCTCCCTCACCCGTCTGCCTTCCTCGCGTACCTTGGCGACGTACGCGATCTGCTCCCCGGACACCGGCTTACCGACGAAGGTCTTGAGTAGCGTCAAGATCCTGTCCCTCGCACTTCCGCCGGTCCTCCGCACCTGATTTGCCGCCCGCCACTTTTCAGCGGCCTCTCGATCCGGCTCATTACTTTCAAGAACGTACTGGTCAGGACGAAGGTCGGCTCGTGAGTAGCCTGTCGCGATGTTGAAGCCGTACTCCACCCTCAGCTCTCGGACCCGCCTAGCGAACTCCTGTATCCCTCCGACCATCTGTAGTTCGCGTCCGTCGATCACCTGACCGCTAAGCAATCGGAGGTATGCGAGAATTCTATCTCTCGCGGCGCCCGCCTCAGTGAGGCCGACTAAACGAAGCTTAGAAAGCTGTCGTAGGCTACCCAGCAGCGATGCCAATCGCTTGACCTCTGCGCGGATCTCGTCGGGGGCACGGGGAAGCTCTGCAGGAAACTGCTCGATCAGCTCCGCGAGCTCTTGGAGAACCGCTGCGGGATCAGCGCCTACTCGCCGACGCTTTTTCGCCATTAGAAGTTGCTAATCTGAATCGCAACTGCCGCATAGCTTTAACGGGAAGCGTTGCGCGTCGGTCTGTTCAGGAGCTTGCGAAGGGATTCGGCAACCGCACGGGAAAGGTTCGGGGGAACTGCATTTCCAATCTGCTTTGCGACCTCAATCTTGCTTCCGTGAAAGATAAAGGAATCTGGGAACGTTTGTAGGCGCGCCGCCTCCCTATGAGTAATCGGTCGATCAGCCTGAGGATGAAGATAGCGTCCCTTCTCTGGCTTGAAGAACTCTGTCCGTATTGTTAGGGCTGGCTTCGTCCATTCTAGGCGGCCAAATACATCCGTGCTGCCGGTCGGTTTCTCGAGCCAGCAGCGCGGAGAAAGATCGGGGCGCTCTCGCATCAGATTGAACCTATTCCCCCCCGGAGGAATACACCTGTAACGCTCGATAGACTTAGACGTTGGACTTCGCCCTATGTGCCAATCTTTTCCTGTCGGCCGCAGTGGAAGGTCGCTGATGGCGTCCCATACAGTCACTTGCCTTCCGCTCCGTTCAGGAAGCGTGGGCCTTCTTCCCCTCAGCCCGATGATGAAGGCCCGCCTGCGCCTCTGCGGCACTTCAAAATCTGCCGCATTAAGGATCCCCGCTTCGAGGGTGTAGCCCAGCCGCTCGGCAGCCCTCTTGATCTCGACGAACTCTACGGACTTCAGCAGTTCAGGAACATTTTCGATTACGAAGGCCCTCGGAGACACCTGCTTCACGATCCGGATGAAGTGCCTCCACAATCCATTCATTTGACGGTGGCGTTTCGTGGGTGACATCTTTCCGAGCGGAGAAAATCCCTGGCATGGTGGGCCACCTATAACCACATCTGCTCTAACTGGAACCCGCTTCAGCTGCTCGACCGGCCCCACGAACACGTCATGGTCGAAGTTCAACCGATATGTTTCAGCTGCATACTTGTTAATCTCCACGGCGTATACAGAACGATACCCGGCTTGGCGAAACCCTTCAGCGAGGCCGCCTGCTCCGCTGAAGAGATCAATGAAGGCGTGTCTCCTCAACGGCTAGGCCGCCTTAAGTCGTGCGCGATTGTTGAAAGCGCAGAGTGATGCCATCGGGCACCGGAGACACTTCGGCTTCCTTGCCTGGCAGACCACCGAAGCTAGGTCGAGCAGCGCCCAATTGAACTCTCGAACAGAGCGCTTGGGTACTAAAGCATCTACTGCAGCCCACATTTCTGGGTCCGTGTGCGGCCTTGACAGGCGGCTCTTAATATCGAATACGCGCTCCATCAGTCGCGCCACGTTCGGATCGAAGATGCCGTAGTGCTGCCCCATCGCGAACACAAGGACAGCGCGCGCCGTGTAGCGGCCCACCCCGGGAATGTTCATGAGCGACTTTTCCGTAGCTGGGATCCGGCCATTAAAGTCCCTTCTTATGCTTCTGAAAGCTGACCGAAGCTGCAGGGCTCGGCCGGTTCGCCCCAACGGTCTCAGGATGCGCACTAGGTCCCGGGCAGAAGCGACCCGAGCTTTTGTAAGAGTCGGAAAACGCCTTTTGAAGGCCTTGTACACCGGTATCGTCTGTCCGGCGCCCGTCCGCTGCAGCATAAATTCGGCCACAAGGACGGAGTAGGGGTCTCTCGAGTTCCGCCACGGGTAACTGCGGCCATTCCCCTTGTACCAATTCAGTAGCCGGGCAATGAAGGACCTTCTACGCGGCGTAGAAGGCAACTGAAAGGCACGCTGATCCATCATCTGTCAGGACCGATTGCGACCATCAGTACCACACCACACCCTGTCGTTGTCAACCAAATCCTGTGGTCTCGACCCCTGTGCCCTACGACCCATTGGGCTAGGAACGGCCGGCCGATCTCCGATCGGCGCCTTCCTTGCAATGTGCCATATTAGTTCGAATAGGCCCTTGCCAAGTTTACGGCGCCAGCGCGACTGGCGGGGATTAGAGGGACATGCAGATGGCCAGCGCGACTGAGGGCGATCCCAAGAAACGCCTTCTCCAGGGCTTAACTCCCCGGCAGCAAGAAGTTGTCACCGATGACCGGAGGCGGCTCCTGGTGGTAGCGGGCGCAGGATCCGGGAAGACAGAGGTCATGTCGCGCCGCGTAGCCTGGTGGGTGTCGGTTAAAAACGTCTCCAGGGAATCGATCGTTGCCTTCACCTTTACAGAAAAAGCTGCTGAGGAAATGAAGTTCCGAATTCGCCTCCACATCCAAGAAGTTACCGATAGCCGGGATGCCGGAACGCTCGGCGGCATGTACGTTGGAACCATCCACTCTTTCTGTCTGGAGACTCTACGAAGGCTAAAGCCGGACGTCTACCACAATTTCGACGTGATTGACGAGGCCGGACGACTGGCGCTAGTACAACGCGGCTATCACGGCATTCTCGGGCTTCCAGGATTCGCCGCTCAGCTGGGAAGCGGCCAGTACGCCGCCACTGACGCTTTCCTAAAAGGGTACGACCTTCTCAACGAGTACGGGAAACTTGATGTCACGTTACCCCCAGGCGTTCCTCCAAGCACCCCTTCGGGTGAAGCGGACTGGTGCAAGGCCGCCACTCTTGCGACCAATCTCGGAAAACTTGGCCCGGCACTGGCTTTCTCTGTCTGCGCAGCGCGGTACTATGCATACCTCCGCTCACGGCACTTTTTAGACTTCAGTACCTCTCAAGCAGAGCTCCTTCGCCTTCTTCGCCGCGAGCCAGCACTTCTCGTGCAGCTCCGAAAGGAGGTAACCCACCTCGTTGTAGACGAGGTGCAGGACGTAAACCCAGTCCAATACGAGCTCATCTCAAGAATCATCGGAAGCACTGGTCGCCTTACGGCTGTCGGAGACCATCGACAAGCCATCTTCAATTGGAGAGGCGGTCGTGTGGAATTGATGGCCGATCTTTACGAGGAACTCGACTCCGCTCCCGACGGAACAGTGATCGAGCTCCAAGATAATTTCCGCTCGACCCCTCGAATTATCACTGTGGCGAACCGCTGGGCGCGTACCATCGGCCGGCTTCGGTCAATGAGCAGCCCAGACATGCAGCATGGCAACAAGAAACGGACGGACTTTCACCAGAGTCACATCGCCGCCCTAGCGTTCCAGGACCGGGCCTCGGAGGCAAGATGGATTGCCGCGACAATTCGCACTTTAGTTCGACCGGACGGTAAAGGGGCAAGCCATGACACAGCTAAAGGGTCACGTGGGTTGTCTTACGGCGACATAGCCGTCCTCGTGCGATCTACAACAGACGTAAGAACATACACGAACGCCCTCGAGGAAGCGCAAGTCCCGGTCGTCGTGAGAGCCGGGCCGGACCTCTTTTCTCAGCCGGAAGTCCTTCTTCTCTTAGCCGCGCTCGCTCGAGCGGCGGGCCTCTCGGAATTCTTCGGTGTCAAAGCGAAAAGCCTTCCGGCCCGAATTCGCGATGTCTTGGGCTGCAATCCCAAGCCGGACGAGGTGATTCAGGCGGCGGCCCGCGAGCTTCGACGTGCTCGCCTCCCCCTGGCGCCGGACGTCGAGGATCGGCTCCTTCTTGCGAGCGACCTAATCTGCCAGAAACTCCAGGGTCAGCAGTCCTCCAAGAACCCGAACATCAAGAAGCTCAAGACTTCGGGCCTCCGAGAGTGGCTAGGACGCGCGGCGCCGGTCCGCCGGGTCTTCCCGCAAACGCTGTATCACTGGCTTTTGTCAGAGCTCGATCTCGGGAAATGGGATCAAGTGCAAGGGCGTGGTGCGACAGCGATGTTCCACCTCGGCCAATTTAGCACGCTCGTCACGGGCATTGAAACCCCGGGATGGACAGCACCAGGCGACTTCAAGTATCAGGTAATCGCACTCTATCTCTGGGGCGCGGAAAACGCCAGGACTGAAGAGGCACCGCTTCTTGTTCAGCCGGACGCAGTAAGTCTCAGTACCATCCACTCCGCTAAGGGGCTCGAGTTCGCCGCGGTGTTCCTTGCGGACGTCGTCTCTGGGAGGTTCCCCAGCAACCTCGCCACGCGGCCGCCGTCTCTACCTTTCGATGGCCCGATTCTTAAGCACGTAAACCCAGCTCATCTCGCGGACAACTCCAATCGCGACTACGAGCGACGGCTGATGTATGTTGCCGCAACCCGTGCAGAGCGCCACCTCTTCATTTCATCTTCGGGAAGGCGGCAATCAGAGTTCTTTACTTCCATCGCCAGCGAGATCTCAACTGCTGGCGGAACCGCAGGAGCTGATCCCGCGTCGGCTCCGACAGCTCTCGCGTTCCTCAAGTCGGAGTTCAGGCGCGATGTGAGGCTCGTAACGACCTTTTCCGATCTCCGCTATTACCTTGAGTGCCCGCATGACTTCTATCTTCGAAAGGTCCTGGGCTTCGCCCCAGCTATCGACCAGGCCTTCGGCTACGGCCGGGGCGTTCATAACCTCATGCGCGCCGTACACACCGACCCGTCGAGATGGGCCAAGCTGGCCAAGGATCCCTCAGCTCTTCAAGCCAAGCTGCAGACGCTCCTTGACAAGGGGATGTTTTACCTGCGCTACACGACCGGAGATCCTCTAGAAAGGATGCGTGGACGCGCTAAGCAGGTCGTTGGCGAGTATGTGGGGACCTATGCTAATGAATTAGAGAGGCTTCAGTTCGAGCCAGAGCGAGAGTTTGAAACGCTCATTGAAGATGAGCAGACATTGGTTTCGGGCGCGATTGATGTCATCCGCCTTGATGATCCGCCACGTGTCACAATCATCGACTTCAAATCAGGTGAAGCAGATTCAGATTTGGCAACTAGATTGGATGAAGGAGAGATGCGCCTCCAAATTGGCCTCTACGGGCTCGCAGCCAAACGAGAGCTGCAGTATGAACCCGATCGTGGGGTTGTCAGATACCTCGGCGAAGATGATCCCCAAAAGCGCCAGGTAGACGTCTCCCTCGATCAGGAATCCCTGACGGCGGCCGTCGAAGTAGTAAGAGGGGCGGCAAGGAATATACGTGACCGCAGGTTCCACTCAGGGCCAACACGCGGGCCACGCAGCGCAGAAAACGTCACCCGCTGCCAGGAATGCGACTTTGGCGAGTTCTGTGGGAGGAATGAATCACAAAAATCCAAAGGCCGAAACACGTGAGAGTCAATCAGTGACGACTAAGGCGGCCTCCGAGCCACCCTAAGCCGACCGCCCTGCTTCATTCTATTTTCAGTCCGAATCCTTATGCTGCATGTCGCTGGCCAAACCACGAGTGTCATCACCCCGACTTCAACGCTGCGATTCCCCTCTAATTGTGCCGACACGAAGTTACCACCTTAGAAATGCTCGAACGCCGCAGGCTTGCGGTCCATGCTCAGGCGCAGGTTGGCCATGAAGACCAGATAGGGGTGGGCGCCGAGGGCGATCAGGCGATCGCGCTCGCCGGCCTTCAGGGCAGCACGGGCTGGGGCGTCGAGGCCGAGCTCGGCCACGGCCGCGTCCTGATCGGCCATATAGCGGGCGCGGAAGGCCGGATCGGACTTGAGCAGGTAAAGGCAGTGGTTGAGCGGATAGGCGCTGGCCGTGGGGAAGAAGTAATGCGTGGTCATCGGCTGGCCCCCGACGGCGCGACGGGCCAAGTCACCACGGCATTGCCATGGTGCCAGGAGGGCTCGTGGGCAGCCGCCAAGTCACTCAGCCCTCCTTAGACCGTGCCCGCTCGCGGACAGTGCCGTTGTCTTCGTGGACCCCTACGCGGTTCTTCCCGGCGCGCTTGGCCGCGTAGAGAGCCTCGTCGGCCGCCCGGATCAGCTCCTTGGTGGAAGGGGTCACGTCTTCCGGCAGCGAGGCGATGCCGAAGCTGGCCGTCATGGGCTGCCCGTGACTGAACGTCGAGCTGGAGAGGATGTACCGGATGCGGTCCGCGTACAGCCGCGCCCCGCTCTTCGAGGTCTCGACGAGCAGGGCCGCGAACCGGCCGCCGCCATAGCGGCAGATGACGTTGATGCCGCGCGACTGCTTGAGCAGGATGTCGGCCATGCCGCGCAGGGTCTCGTCACCGGCGGCGTAGCCGAGGCGGTCGTTGACGGACTTGACGTCGTCGAGGTCGAGCAGCACCACGGAGACGGGGTGATTGAAGTGGCGGTGGCGCGAGACCTCCTCCTCGAGACGGATCGAGAAGAAGCGGCGGTTGTACAGGCCCGTCACGGCATCCTTGAAGGCGAGCTCCTGCAGGACGGCGTAGTCGGGCCGCTCTGCCACCACCTCATGACCGAAGTCGAGCAGGAACTGGCGAAACCACTGCTCGTCTTCGTCGGTCGGGTGCCACAGCGCCAGCTTCATCAGCGGGGATGAGTCCGCGGCGAGGCACCAGACGCTCTGTAGATCGACAATGTCCTTGGTGGGCGGGACTAGCGACAGCACGTCGCGGTGCCACGCGACGGCCGGTTGGGCCGGGCCGGCCGACGGTGTGCCTGGGGGCTGCGTGCCGGCGTCCCACAGCTTGGCGGCCGAGAAATCGTAGATGAGGACGTGCCCGCTGACGAGGATCTTCTTCTTGTCCCACAGCAGGCGGAACGCCTCGGGAAAGGCCAGGTTCAGGTGCTTCATGGCCTGACTCAGCCCATGGCAGAGCTGCAGGGGCATGCCGTACCCGTGGGCCAGCATCGCGTCCCGCCAGGCACCCACCGTCCGAAAGCCCGAAGCGAACCAGAGGAGATCCTTTTCGTCCATCGTGCCTCCCTTGGCGGGAGCACTGGGCCTCTGATGCGGTGGGGCTAGACACACCGAAGCCCCGCAGGCGCGGGGCTCGCGCCGCGCCTTGCCCTCTTCGGGCCGCATCGCCCGCTCTCGCGGGCACCCACCCGGCTACGGCTTCGGGTTGGGGAGGCGCCGTGCTCGACGCCTGCTCTTGATGCTATGTGCTGCTAGAGTACTCGAAGCCGCCGGCCGTACGCAAGCGACCCAATTACTACCGCCTCTGGACGGTCCTCGATGAGACGCACCGGTGCGCGATTGCGGACATTGCGCTCGAGACGTTAGAGGAGGTGTATGGCTGCAGGCGTGGAGACCCACTTCAGGTCACGACGTATCTGGATTGGTGACGGCGACGGCCTCAGTTCCGGGCCAGATGCCGGAGGCGCTCCAAGATCTTCACAAGCCCCCACGTGTCCTGGTGGCAGTAGCGGAGGAGGTCACCCCGGAGTTGAGCCTTGGCTTCCGGCGCCAACTCGGATACCTGGAACAGCAGCCGCTCGAGCTCCAGACTGGCCGTCTCGCCGTCGCCGATCGCCAGGTTGTCATAGCGGAGCTCCGGCACCATGGCCGGCAGGACGCTCTTGAGGCTGAAGCTGCCGCCGAAGTCCGGGTGGTAGACGTGGTTGCGCACCAGGGGGAGTAGGTCCACCAGCCGATCCGCGATCCGTCGAAGTGGCTCAGCCAGCGCAGGCAGGGCATCGGCCATTCGCTCGAGACATCCACGCTCGAATCCTGCGCCATAGACGATGACTGTCCGCCCAGACTCACAGGCGCGGATTAGCCGCTCGGCCAACGCCGGGCGCGGATCTCCGGGCCCCTCGGCCAGCCACTCGTGGTGGGTGACGCGGCCGCTCGCGCCTTCGACGTGGCAACTGAACTGGACGGGCACGGCATCGTAGGGATGGCACCCATTCCAGACTGGAATGGGCAGGCCGACGGTCTCGAAGTCCAGGAAGGCCAGGGGCGATTCGAAGGCACGGAGTGCCGCGGACAGGCCGGGCTCGACAATCAACTGCCCCGCTTGGACGGCCCGGCGCTGCCGGTCCTGGATGGCTCTGAGCGGGATATTGTCGGGGAGATCGTAAATCGTCGCGTAGCCCTGCTCCTCGAGCAGCAGAGCCCGCCGCCCGGCGGAATAGAGCGTGCGGACGTGATGGGGCCGAAGCGTCGGCCAGCAGCGGCCCACGAACGGGCATTCGTAGGGCGTCCGGCAGTGCTCTCCGATCGGCACGTCGGGGAGCGGTCCGCTCAGCATCGCTAGCTGTTCCTGAATCACGCGGGGCACCGCCTCGAGCGCATCGTGGGCCGGCTGCGTCACGTCCGCCCGGACGAAGAGGTTGCTCAGTTCCGGATACGCGCAGGCCCGATTGAGGTGCATGATCTCCAGCCGGGTGGCATCCACCCCGCTTTGACCCAGGACGTATGCCTGCACCGCCACATCGGGCAGGTGCTGCTCCTTCACGCTCGTCGTGGACTTCACTTCGATGACGCTGGCACTCTCTGACCGCCTCTCCAGGATGTCCACGGAGACGAAGACCCGGCTGGCACGGAACGACGCCTCATAGATAACCGGCGTCCTTTGCCGCAGGGCCGCTGCCGTGGCCGCGATGCGTTCGGCATAGGCGTTATACGGCAAATCGATCAGCGTGCCGCCGGGCACATAGGTGCGCGCCACCTCGCCGACCTGTGTGCCCTCGTCGTACACGGCCTGGAGGGCCTCGTCCGGTTCCAGCTCCGGCGCGGCCGGCTCGTGCACCGTCCACCAGAGCCGCTTATGGCACTGGAGGCCCGCCATCACGCGGGATTTGGAGAGACCAATCGAGCCGGGAGGCATGCGAGGAGCATAGGACAAGCCCGCGCCACGCCGCAATGCCACACGGGAAGTGGCTGTGACCCTAGCTCGCATAGGCGCCCCGTACGCTGGTCGCGGCGGGCCCTGGAGCTCTATCGGATAGCCCCAAGCGGTAGGAGGTCGAGACGCTCCTGCTGTAGGGTGTGCGCGGATCCTGGCGGGCGAGTTCCAGCATCCGGGTCGAGGCGGATCTATTCCCAAAAACGGAACGCTACTCGCGTCTCACCGACCCCCACCCCGGTTGCGTCTCCCGAGGCCGGGGGAGCCCCCCTGTAACGTTCCGTCCCGAAACACGCCCTGAGATGGGTAGGGCCGACCCTCCGAAGTAGACCTTGACCCACCGGTCGATGTGTTCACTCCGGTCGGGCACTCCCTTCGTATAGAAGGAGTACAAGATGTCGGCGTCTGACCTGACGAGGCGCCCACGACAGACCGACCGGTGTTTGGCCAGCACCTGCTTCCACACTTCCTTGTCGAGCTTCTCCCACTTCTCATTGCCCCGTAGCGGCCGCCAGATGCCGCCTTATGTACATGCGACCGCATTGCCGGCATCGCCGGCACGCCGCATGGTGAGCCTTCAGCAGCACCGCACTCGGCCACGTATCACCGCATCGGGCACACAGCATTGTCATTTCCGCCTGCATGGGCGCCATGCTCGTGGTTAATCTTGCATTTCGCGCGAAAGCCATCTCGGCGACCGATGCCCAATCTTGAAGACTAGATACTCATCGCTCAAGGACATTGAAGATTTCCCGTAGCAGATGCACCTGCTTCGACAGCGCCCGTTTCAGCGGACCAGACTGTCGGAGAGTTTCGCGGTCGATTGCGTGCTCGGCATAGTATTCAACATTTCCGCGCCGAGCTTCTGCACTCATCGCGTCTTCGGCGAAGCCCTTGGCCTTCAGGGCCGCTTTCACCGCCGTCCCAAAATGGTTGGGCGATCCGCCGATCGCGGATGCTGATACGAGCTTGCCGTCGAACCCAAAACCCGCCCACGCCCAGAGAGTATCCTCGTCATGCATAGCGGTCTTGAGCGCTCCGCGCATTTCGACAAGGTCCAGACCGACCCAGTGCAGCGACGAATCGGGATAGAATCGAAGCGCGCCGCCCGATTCGCGCTTCTGCTCCTCCGCCAGGCGCTCTACACGGTTCCCAATCCTCGACCTCAGCTCACGCCACTGATCGATGGCTCGATAAATCCTCAAAACATCCGCCTTCGTTTTGGCGTTGTAGCTCGCGCCAAGATGGTAGAGTGCGGAGTCCGAGAACCACGGATCCTTCTTGAACCAGCGCCGGCCGTCCGCCGCCACCTGCTCGGCATTGGCCGTTTTCGACAAGCCCATCGCGTTCATCAACCTGATCACATGCGTATCCGCTTTCAGATCACCCGTCGTGATGTTGATCAGTCGATGATCACGCAGCCCGCCGATAATCATCCGCGTAATTTGGGGACCGACGGCTAACTCGTTCTGCAGAATCTCCTTGAGCCGGCCCACGTTCTTTTTGCTCCAGAGTTGTCGCGCGTCACCACCGTAGTGAACGACGAGCGTGTCAGCAATGGCGTAGAGCTTGCGGTGCCGGGCAGGCGTGGGATGTAGATAGCCGTACGCCGCCCACCGGGAGTCCCAGTCTTGTCGGTCGTGGTCAGCGATCCATCTCCAGAGTCGGTCGCGGTTTGCCAATCCGACGCGTTCGTTGCAGAACTCCTCGGCCTTGCGCCACGCCGTTCGCGTGCGTTGGCGGTAATCGATGCAGCAGCCGAGAAGAAATGCATTGGCCTCGCCAGCGGTGGGTTGCTTACCGAGTTGATTGGGCAGAAAGGGCCAGCCCTCGAACGTCTTCTTATCGAGCCATTCCGAGCGGAAGAATTCGGCGATGTCCTCGATGATTTTAACGGCCGTCTTCTCGTCCGGCGAAGGCGTAACGGTCAGCGCCTCACGATGAGCCATATCCTTCCCCCGCCATGGAGTGAATGAAGGCCATCACCAAGGAGCCCGCCTGGGCATGGCCGGCATAGTAGCAAATCGAAGCTCGCTACAGCCAAACGATTCACAGCACAGCAACATAGATGGGATGAATGGCTGGCGGCGTGAAGACCCGCTGCAGGTCACGCTCAGTCCGCGGGCCGCGGCGGGTTAAGGACCCGGCCGGCGACGGGCCGGAGCTGAGGCGCGACGAGCAGGGCGCAGAGAAGCGCCGATGGCGCGATGAGCTGCCACGAGGGCGCCACGAGCCCGAGCGCGCCCACGCCGAGCAGCACCCGCCGGATCCCGCCGAGTGGGCCGCGGAGCCAGCCGGTGAGGGCGATCGCCACGAGCGCGATGCACGCGCAGGACAGGGCGAAGGCGACGACTGTCTCGCCGAGCGAGCCTTGGAGCAGGAGCGCCGGGTGGTAGACGAAGATGAAGGGCACGAGGATGCCGCCGATCGCGAGCTTGAAGGCCTCGAAGCCGCTCTTCATCGGATCCGATCCGGCGATCGCCGCGGCGGCATACGCCGCGATGGCGACCGGCGGCGTCACGTCGGCGAGCACGCCGAAGTAGAAGGCGAACATGTGGGCCGGGAGCAGCTC
>WNGB01006162.1_pt1 | contig 17737 bp, 11 predicted proteins | sample 5400681 | NCBI WGS metagenome assembly WNGB01 (sample SAMN13153367, study PRJNA577476) | soil metagenome | isolation source: 115 cm soil or saprolite under grassland replicate 2 | place: USA:California | collected 2016-06-15 | reverse complement strand
CGTGGAAGCCGTCGTTGGCGCTGTCGCGGAAGAGAACCGACTTGGTGTTGTATGCGCGCTGGTAGAAGTTATGTCCGAGCTCGTGGTGGATCGTCGTGAAGTCCTCGGCCGTGATGTCGATGCACATCTTGATCCGCAGGTCGTTGATGGCGTCCACGTCCCAGGCGCTCGCGTGGCAGACGACGTCTCGGTCGCGCGGCTTCGTAAAGAGCGAGCGCTCCCAGAACGACTTGGGCAGCGGATCGAAGCCGAGCGACGTGAAGAACCCCTCGCCGTAGCGGACCATCTGGAGGGGTTGGGTCTGCCGGGACTTCAGGATCTCGGTCAGGTCGAAGCCGGGATCGGCGTCTTTCGGAGCGACGAGCGGATAGATGTTGTCCCACGTCTGCGCCCACATGTTGCCCAGAAAGTGCGCCGGGATGGGGCCATTCGCCGGGACGGCGTCTCCGTACTTCTCGCGGAGCTTCCACCGCACATAAGCGTGGAGCGACGAATACAGAGGCTTGACCTGTTCCCAGAGTCGGTCGAGCTCCAGCGGAAAATCCGCCGGCGGCATGTCGTACTTGGACCGCCACATCGCGCCCGTATCGGCGAAGCCCATCTCTCGCGCTCCCTTGTTGGCAAGTTCAACGTATCGCGTGAAGTCCTTGCGAAGGGGAGGAGCGATGGCGTGCCATCCGCGCCAGACGTCGAGCAGTTCCGCTGGATCGCGACTGTTCGCCATGATCTTCGTGATGTCCTCGAGGTCCAGACACTTGTCCCTGCCGGGCGGGCAGTACTTCCCCTTGCCGTAGGCGCCCTCCATCGCGGCCGTGATGCGGGTCAGCTCCTCGCTCTCCTTGGGATCCGAGGGAGTCGCGAGAGTCAGGGAGAGCTTCAGGAGCTTCATCTTGCGGGAGAGCTCCTTGGGAAGCTTCACCCTGTCGAAACGCGTGGATTGCTTGGCGTACGCCACCGTGGCCGCGATCTGCCGCTCGTTGGCCTGCGCGGCCAGGATCTCCGTGTCGTCGGTGATGTACGTGGACTGGACCCAGCCCGCGCGGCCGGCGTCGGTCGCGAGCGCGAGGAGCTTGGCCTCGGCAGTATCCAGGAATGCCTTCGCCTCCGTGGCGGTCGGCGTCTTGCCGGCGGCCGGAGAGGTCTTCTTAGCGGGCACGGCGGCGCAAAGTACGGCGGACATCAAGAAGCCGGCCGCCAGCAACGGACGGAAGTTGGGTTTCATGCATCACTCCTGCTTCTCCAGCAAAGGCAGACTCTAACGGACTCTAACGGATTTCGACCAGAGGCGGGCGGCCACGAGGGCCGCCCCTACGGCGCGTAAAACACAACGAGGCCAGATGAGCTTTGGCGTTCTCCTGATGTAGGGGCGGGGCTTGCCCCGCCCGCCTCTTGTCGCCTCCTTCAGGACGCTTTCGCCGCCGATTTTTCCAAGGCGATCCAGGCGTTGATCCGGTCTTCGAGGACATCCAGGGGCAGCGCCCCGGCGCCCAGCACGGCGTCGTGGAAGCGGCGAATATCGAACCGGCTGCCGAGCGTCTTCTGCGCCCGGTCCCGCAGCTCCAGGATCTTCAGCTGGCCGACCTTGTAGGCGAGCGCCTGGCCCGGCCACGAGATGTAGCGGTCGGTCTCGCTCTGCACCTCGACCTCGTCGACCGCGGAGTGGTCGTGAAAGAACTGCACGACCTGGTCGCGCGTCCATTTCTTCGAGTGGAAGCCGGTGTCCACGACGAGACGTATCGCGCGCAGCATCTCGTCCTGCAGCCGGCCGTAGTCGCTGTAAGGGTCGGCATAAAAGCCGACGTCTTTGCCGAGGCGCTCGGAATAGAGGGCCCAACCCTCGACGAACGCCGTGTAGCTGGACTGCTGCCGGACGGGCGGCAGGTCTTCGAGCTCCTGCGCGATGGCGATCTGCAGGTGGTGCCCCGGAACGCCCTCGTGGTACGCCGTGGACTCCATCGAGATCGTCTTTCGCTCTTCCGGCTTGCCCGTGTTGACCATCACCCGCCCGGGCCGCGAGCCGTCTTTGGCGCCCTGGTTGTACTGTGCGCCGGAGGCTTCCTTCTCGCGAAACTCTTCGACAGCTGCGACCTCGACATCCGCCTTCGGCAGCCGGCCGAGGAGCCGGGGAAGCTCCGGTTTCATCTTCGCGATGTAACCGCGATAGAGCGTCAGGATCTCTTCGCGTGAATGGCCGTGGAGCTTCGGGTCCTTTTCGATCGCGGCGTTGAAGGTCTTCAAGTCCTTGAACCCGAGCTTCGACGCGACCGCCATCATCTGTTTTTCGATCTCCGCGATCTGATCGAGGCCGATCCTGTGAATCTCTTCGGGAGTCAGGTTCGTCGTGGTCGAACGCTTGACCGCCGCCGCGTACCGCGCCGCGCCGTCCGGCAGCGACCACATGCCGGGCTCGGAGCGTCCCTTCGGCGCGTACTCTTCCCGCACGAAGGTCGCGAACTTTGCGTAGGCGGGAAGCACGCCCCCGCGGATCACCGACAGATAGGTCTCGCGAATCTTCTTCTTATCGTCCTCCGAGAAATCCGCCGGGAACTTCGTCAGGGGACGGGCGAATGGAGAATCTTCCGGCTTCTGGCCGGCGATGCCCTGCGCCTGACCGGCGGCCTTCTCCAGGAGGAACCTGGGCGGCATGAGGTTGTCCGCCATTCCGAGCCGCATCACGGCGATCGTGTCGTCCATCATTTTGGGCAGCTGCTTCATCCGGGCCGCATAGTCGTCGTAATCCTTGACCGTCTTGAAGGACAGGAGCGACACGAGTTGCGGCGCCTGCAGGTGGATCCCCGAGATCTGGCTGACGGGCATCTCCCAGTTCTTGAAGCGCGCGTTCTCCAGAGTCTCGCGAAACCGGCGCACGAGGAGCGTCTTCGTCAACGCCTCCTGCTCCGGAAAACCCGCCGTGTCCACGGCCTCGAAACGCGACAGGAAGTCCTTCGTCTTGCCGAGGTCTTCTTCGATCGCCCTGGCCGAGACGTCGGAGACCTTGTCGTTCCAGCGTTTGTCTCCCAGGATCGACGCGAATTCCGGCGAATGCGAGAGCGTGTACTCCCAATGCTCGGCCAGCAGGCCGGCGAAGGCCTTGCGGCGAGCCTCGACGTTGTCGGCGGGACGCTCCGGTGCCACTCCGATCGCCACGAGCAGAAGAGCCGTCACAAGAAAGGAAAGCATAGTTTCTCCCAGCCGCTTCTACGGATGCCGAGAAGAGATGTTGCAGACTCTCTGCTCGCAACTCAAGCGCCGCCGCCCTTCAGCCGGTCGCGGTACTCCTGGTAGTCGGGAAGCTGCCGCTCGTACGGCGAGGACATCAAGGGGGAGGAGATCATGAAGTCCGCCGAGGCGCGGTTGCAGGCGACGGGGATGTTCCAGACCACGGCGATCCGCAGGAGCGCTTTCACGTCCGGGTCGTGCGGCTGAGGCTCGAGCGGATCCCAGAAGAAGATGACGAAATCGATCTGTCCGTCGGCGATCTTGGCGCCGATCTGCTGGTCGCCGCCCAGGGGGCCGCTCTGGAGCTTCGTGAACGGGATGTCGAGAGTCTCCTCGAGCAGGGTCCCGGTGGTGCCCGTCGCGTAGAGGTCGTGTTCCGCGAGGAGGTCCCGGTTGAACTTCGCCCACTCCAGAAGGTCCTTCTTCTTGTTGTCGTGCGCCACCAGGGCGATGTGCTTTCGCGAACCGCTGCCGATCGCAATCGAAACCATGTCCCCCACCTCCGCCAAAAGGATACGCGAGCGCGGACCTGTCATCCCGAGGTCGTCGACGCGCCGGAGCCTCCGCCGAAGTCGCCGACGCGCCAAAGCCGCTATGGCGACGGCGCGAGCGAAGCGACGAGGGATCTGCTCCGCAGAGGCCGGAAGGGACGGGAGCAGATCCTTCGCGGAGCCTGTTCCGACGCGCCAATGCAAGCGGTGAGAGCAGATCTCTCGCTTCCTCCTTCGCTAAAGCTTCGGAGAACAGGTCGCTCGGGATGACAGGGACGTAGAGCGAAGGGATGACAGAGAGGAAGCGAAGGGATGACAAACTTTGTTTGCGGACAAACAGGCTAGGTTCGGACGAAGTCGATGAAGCCGCGCTCGACGTCGGTCGCGATCAACTTGACGCGCAGTTTCCTGCCGACGGAGAGACCTTCGAAGCCGTGCACGAGCTTCCCCTCGACGGGAGGATCGAAGACGCGGACCCAAGTCCCCTTCTCGGAGGCGCCGGTCACGACCGCGTCGAAACGCTCGCCGATGCGCCTCTCCAGAAGCAGGGCGGCGGCGGACTTTCGGACATGACGCTCGACTTTGTCCGCGCCATCCTCCTGCTGCGTGCAGTGAACGGCGAGGTCCTCGAGCTCTCCCACGGCGTAGGGCGACGTCCCGCCCGCCATCGCGGCTTTCAGAATCCGCTGGGTGATCAGGTCCGGGAAGCGGCGGTTGGGCGCGGTCGAGTGCGTGTAGTCCTTGACCGCGAGGCCGAAGTGGCCGGCCGCCGACCTGCCGGGGTGCTCGACGATGTATTCGCCGCGCCCCATCAGCTTCACTATGACGAGCGAGAGGTCCGGAAACCGGTCGGGGTCGGCCTTGCGCCGCCTGACCAGAAAATCCGACAGCGCTCTGGAGTCCGGTTCCGGTGGCAGATGCTCGCCCTGCTGCTTAGCAACTTCGACGATCCTCTGCCAGCGCTCGGGCGACCGAACGACGCGCCGCAAGGCCGGCAACTTCTTCTCCTCCAGATACCGCGCCGTCACGCCGTTGGCCGCGATCATGAAGTCCTCGATCAATTGGCGGGCGCGGTTGTGCTCCTCCTGCCGCAGGGCCACGACCGTCTCTCCCTCGAAGACCGCTTTGGGGGCAAGCGTTTCGAGGTCAAGCGCGCCGTGCTCGTATCGTAGTTCCCGCAGCTTGCGAGCGACCGCGTCCTGAACGCGAAGCTGTTCGTCCATCCCGGCAACGCGGTTCACGGCGTTCGGCGCCGGCGCCTTTCCCTCGAGCCAGGCGGCAACGGCGGCGTAGGCGAGCTTTGCCCGGTTGCGCACCGCCGCGGGGTACACGTTCGAGCCGCCGATCGTCCCGTCCACGGCAACCGTCATCTCGACGATGATCGCCAGCCGGTCCACCCCCTCGTTCAACGAGGTCAAATCCGTGGAGAGTCTCTCGGGGAGCATCGGAAAGATCTCCGCCGCCGTATAAACGGAGGTCGTGTTGAGCTGCGCGTGCTCGTCGATGGCGGTACCCTTCCGGACGACCGCATCCACGTCCGCGACCGCGACGAGGATCTTGACGGCGCCGCCGGGCAGGCTCTCGGAGACCGAGAGCTGATCGAGGTCCCGCGAGTCGTCGTTGTCGATCGAGCACCAGAGAAGATCGCGCAGGTTGCGCCGCCCTGCCATACTCGAGCGCGCCGGCCCCGGGATCCGGCCGAGCTCCGTCTCGACACGCGGAGAGAACCCTGGCTCGAGCCCTCGCTCCACCATCGCGCGGCGGGCGATCTCCCGCAAATCCGAGCGTTGATGCCCGCGTTCCGTCACGACGCCACTCTACAACCGCGACGACGGGTTCCAGAGAAGATGACGGATTCCACATTCCAGATTCCGGATTCCAGGTATGGGAAAAGGAGCATTTCGGTGAGATTCTGGGGACCACTTGGAATCTGGAACCTGGAATCTGGAACGCGGCCCCAACGGGGCCACTTCTTTGCGGCGCGCCTTGGGCGCGTGGGACGGCGCTCTCATCACGATCGGCGCGGTGCTCGGCACGGCGATTTTCCTGACGCCCGCCGACATCGCCAGGGCTCTGCCGCATCCGGTATTGATCCTGGGCGCGTGGGTCTTCGGAGGACTCCTGACGCTCGCCGGAGCGCTGACCTACGCCGAGATGGGCGCGATGTTCCCGCGCGCCGGAGGGATGTATCACTTCCTGAAGGAAGCCTACGGTCCGCTGGCGGGGTTCCTCTTTGGCTGGGGCTCCTTTCTGGTCATCATGTCGGGCGGCATCGCGGCGCTCGCGGCGGGTTTCGGGGAGTACCTGGGAGGGTTCATCCCGTTCTTTTCGACGCGCCACGTTCTCGCGTCCCTCCCGATGGGGAGCTGGACCTGGCGGCTCACCGGCGGAGGAATCGCGGGAGTCCTCGCGATCGCATTCCTGACCGCCGTCAACTTCGCCGGCGTCAAGGAGGGCGCCTGGCTCCAGAACCTCGTCACGATCCTGAAGATCGGATCCCTCGCGGCCCTGGCCGGGATCGGTCTCTTCGTCGCTGCTCCGGTCCGGCCGGATCTGGTGGCGCCGCTTCCGCCGGGACTGCTCGCTCCCTTCGGCATCGCCATGATCTCAGTGCTGTGGGCCTACGACGGCTGGTACTGCTTTGCTCTATCGGCGGGAGAAGTGCGCGATCCCGGCCGCAACATCCCGCTCGGCCTCATCGCCGGGACCGCAGCGCTCATCGCAATCTACGCGCTGATCAATTTCGTTTATCTGCGGGCGCTTCCGATTCCTGTCCTCTCTCAAACGGCCCGCGTCGGCGAAGCTGCGGCGCAGGCGCTCTTCGGAGCGGGGGCCGCGCGGCTGGTTTCCGCGGCCATCCTGGTCTCGATCTTTGGCTGTCTCTCCGCCAACATCCTGACCTGCTCGCGCATCTATCAACCGATGGCGCAGGACGGACTCTTCTTCCGGTCGCTCGCGCGGATCAACCCGCGCCATCGCGTCCCCACTGCGAGCCTCCTCGCTCAGGCGGTGTGGGCGAGTGTCCTGGTCCTCTCCGGGACCTTCGAGCAGCTCTATACCTACGTCGTTTTCGCCGAGGTCCTCTTCTATGCCGCGACCGGCGCGGCACTCTATGTCCTGCGCCGCGCGCAGCCCGCGACTCCGCGCCCTTATCGGACCTGGGGCTATCCCTGGGTGCCGGCCCTCTTCATCCTCTCCTCGCTCGCGCTCATGGCAAACACACTCAAGGAGAGGCCGATGGAATCGCTGATCGGCCTGGGCCTTCTCGTTCTCGGCCTGCCCGCCTTTGTCGCGTGGAGGCGCCGCGCGCGCCGAATCTAAAAGAGACCTCAACGGCGCCTAAGGAGTGACTTAGGAGGCGCTTAGCCGCACCTAAATCCCCTGCTGCGGAGGCAGGCCTTCTGCATGGCGTTCCCGGAGGGGAACCGACTTTCCGGATCTCCTTCTGGAGGTAAGCCATGAGACGTTCGTTGCTTCTCTTAGTCACCGCAGCCCTGATGCTCTTCGCCGCTGCCTGCGGCGACAACAATTCCTCGCCGACGCAGCCTGTCGTCGTGACTCCGCCGGCAGCGACGCCGACGCCGGGAGGACAGCCGACGCCGACCCCGCCGCCCGGCAGCACAACGACGCGCATCGTCAACGTCGGCCCCGGCAATCTCTTCATGGATTCTCAGAGCACCAGCAGTACCACAACGATCAAGGCCGGAGATACGGTCCAGTGGAACTTCGTGGATACCGTCCCGCACACGACGACGTCGGGGGCCTGCTGCACCCCGAGCGGTCTCTGGGATTCGGGCGCGCTGTCCTCCGGCAATTTCTCGCATCAGTTCGGGACAACAGGCACCTTCCCCTACTACTGCACCGTCCACGGCGCCATGATGACGGGAACCGTCGTCGTCAACCCGTAGTGAAGGAGTCGCTTCGGCAGCCCGCCGAATGGTCTTGTCATCCCGAGGTCGCCGACGCGCCAGAGCCTCCGCCGAAGTGCCGACGCGCCAAAGCCGCTATGGCGACGGCGCGAGCGGAGCGACGAGGGATCTGCTCCGGCCCAAGAGCGCGAGAGCAGATCCTTCGCTTCGTTCAGAGCTTGCCCTGAGCTGGGAGACACCACTCGGAGGGATGAGAGCAGATCCTTCGCTGCGCTCAGGATGACAAGGAAGGGCAGCGAAGGGATGACAGGAAAGAGAGCGAAGGGATGACAGCGCTAGCCCTCGAGGGCCTGGCGAACGGTGACGACGTCTACCATGCCTCGGCAGCCGTAGAGGGCGGGGAGGACTTTCTCCGGCGGATAGCGGCGGCGCAGGTCCGCCACGGCCTCCGTGCCGGCGCGGTAGCAGGGGAGGTACATGCGGCCCAGAAGCGGATGGCGGCCCCAGGCGCCGGAGAGCTTGTCGGCGCGCTCTTCGGAGACGAGGTAGTCGCGGCGCAGCGTCGCGGCGACGTCCTTCTGGGCGACCCCTTCCTTCCAGGTCAGCCAGGAGGACTGGTTCTTGGCGTCGTCCTGGACGAGAGCGAGGAGGACGCCCAACTGCATGTCGTCGTCGGGAAGCTCTTCGACTTCGGTCACGCCGTGGGCGATCAGGATCGCGTTGTTGGCGATCCCTTCCGCCAGCGCCGCCCCGCGCGAGTTCATCGTCAGGACGGTCGCCTCGAAGCCGAGGCGCTTGCGCACATAGAGAGCCTGGATGACGGCCGACGTGGTGACGTGGCCGGGCACGACCTCGTGGGAGACGAGCTGCGCGAACTCCGGCACGGAGATCTGCAGCGACGCGTTGATCTCGTACGTCGCTTCGTACTCGGGGGTGCCGTCTGGCTTGCGCGCGCGGCCGATGTAGTTCATGGAGCCCGAGAACCAGGCGTCCTTGATCGGTAGGAACTTCATGTTAGCGAGCGGGACGGCGGAGAGGTCCCGGGGAAGATGCGGGGCGAGGTACTTCGCCGTGCCGGCGGAGAACTGTGCGATCAACGCATTCGCGAGCATCGGGATGGATTTGCCGGGCACCATGCGCTCGCGCCGCCAGGTGTCCACGGCCGAGAGCAACTCGTCACCCGTTTTCGACGAATAGCCGGCCTTCGCGAGAAGCTCCGCGACGCGCTCGCGTTTGCCTTCCGGATGCGACGGCTCCGGGGATTTACCCGTCGAGCCGATGACGCAGCGCTCGTAGGGGACCGGCTCGCCGCGGCCCAGGATCTCCTGAACGAGGTCCCACATGGCGGAGAAACAGACGCCGAGTCCCACGAAGTAGGCTCCGCGCAGGCCGCCGATCTTCTTTCCCTCCGAGGACATCGCGTCGATCGCGCCCTTGACATCCACGGCGGCGAGGTAGGCGTCAATGGCCGCTTTGTCGGGTTGTTTGGCGGAAACGCCGCCCGACTCCCGGACCCTCGCCGCCGTGGGATGCGTGTAAGCCCGGGGCAACGGCTCGTCGGCGAACCAGGAGTCGGCAATGAACCGCCCCATGCCCGAGGGATTCATGACATCGCCACCCCAGAGCGTGTCGATGCCCAAGATCGCGGTCGCAGTCAGTTGATCGAGGCCTTGTTCAGTCAAGGGAGGTACCTCCAAATGTGAAAGCAGATCCTATCGCCAGCGGTTCAGAGCCCGCGGCCGGCCTTCGTGCCGTAGGGGCGGCCCTCGCGGCCGCCCGCCTTACGTCACCGTCCGCTGCACGTTGTCGCGGGCGGGGGAATACCGAGCGTCGTCGGCCGCGACGGCGGCCGAGGGACGCGACATGCGGCGGGTCCGCCCGCCGCAAAACCCCGCCCCTACGGCACGAAAAGCACGACGCAGGCTCACACCGTCTTTTCCTTTTTCATGGAACCGAGCCAGAGATAGATACAGAGACCGATAAAGAGCGCGACGCTGACGAGTTGCGATATCGGCTCGTTGTCGTAGAAGGGTGTCTTGACGAGCTCTTCTTTGTACCAGGGGAAGAGACGCAGGGCGGCGCCGAAGACACCGCCGAGGGCGCCTCCCGCCATGAGTCCCGAGGCGATGATGACGCCGCGCTCGCGCATGGTCTGGCCGGCGTGGCCTCCGACTCGCTCGGAACGCTTCGTCAGGAAATGGGCCAGGAAGCCGCCGACCAGGGCCGGCGTGTTCAGCTCGAGCGGCAGGTACATGCCGAGCGCGAAGGTCAGGGCCGGCACCTGGAGCATCTCCATGACGACCGCGATCATCGCGCCCGTCCCGAAGAGCAGATAGGCGACAGGCTGCCGGCTCATGAAGCCCTCGACGAGCGCCTTCATGATCGATGCCTGAGGGGAGGCGAGCACGGCGCGCGTATCGCCGGGAGCAGCCTCCCCGAACTGGAAGGCCTTCGCCAGCAACACGATCGTCAGGCCGGCCGCTGCCGACGCCGCGATGACGCCGAGGAACTTGACGCGCTCCTGCGCCGCGGGCGTCGAGCCCAGCCAGTAGCCGGTCTTCAGATCCGTGATCGCCTGTCCCGAGACGGACAACGCCGTGCAGACCATCCCCGCGATCGCCATGACGAAGAACATGCCCGTGCGCCCCGAGAGGCCGAATTCCAGAAGAACGGCCGAGGAAATGATGATCGTCAGCATCGTCATGCCGGAGACCGGGTTTCGCGCGATCGTCGCGATCGCGTTGGCGGCCACGGATGTGAAGAAGAAGGAGAAGACGAGCGTCAACGCCAGGCCGACGCCGAGCACGCTCGCCGAGCCGCCGCCGAGGCTCCCGAGAAACGCCGCCACCGCGATCGCGCTGACGATGACGCCAAGCAGGATCTGCATGACCGAGATGTCCCGGTCGGTCCTCTCCAGGCTGTGCTCTCCGCCGGCCCGGAAGGCCTTGACGGCGATGCCGAAGGATCCGGCCACGATCTTCAGGCTCTTGATGATCCCGAAGATGCCGGCGGTGGCGATCGCACCGACGCCCATGAAGCGGACGTAGCCGCGGAAGATCTGCGTCGCTGTCATCTTGGCGATCGGAACGGCCGCCGGGTAGACCGCCGTGTCTCCCAGGTGGCTGCCGATGAACCAGACGAGCGGGACGAGGATGAGGTTGGAGAGCACGCCTCCCGCGCAGAGGATGAGCGAGGAGCGCAACCCGATCACGTAGCCCAGGCCCAGGATGAAGCCGATGGCGTCGAAGGAGAAGGCCATCTTCGCCTTCTCGGCCATGTCCCGGACCGCCGGCACGAAGCGGAGGTCGACGAACTCCTTCCAGACCTGAAAGGTCGTGACGAAGAAATCGTAGATCCCCGCGATCGCAGTCGCCTGGAGGAGGAGCTTGGCCTGCGAGCCCCCCTTCTCTCCCGTGACGAGGACCTCGGTGATGGCCGTCGCCTCCGGATACGGGAACTGCCCGTGCATGTCGCGAACGAAGTAGCGGCGCAGCGGGATCAGGAACAGCACCCCGAGACATCCGCCGGCGAGACAGATGAAGATCGTCTGCCACGGATGCGGGTCGAGCTTCAGGATGTAGAGCGCCGGAAGCGTGAAGATCGCGCCCGCGACGACCGCCCCCGAGACTCCGCCGATCCCCGTGATGATGACGTTCTCCAGGAGCGTCGAGCGCCGCCGGTAGACGCGCGCGAGTCCGATCGCCAGGATCGAGATCGGGATCGCCGCCTCCATGACCTGCCCGACCTTGAGGCCCGAATAGGCCGAGGCGACCGTGAAGATGACGCAGAGGAAGACCCCCCACGCGATCGCACGGCCCGACGTTTCGGGCAGGTGCGCCTTCACCGGCACGACCGGCTTGTAGGTCTCGCCGGCCGGCAACGTCTTGTAGGCGTTCTCGGGAAGGGACCGCGTGTCCGGAGCGTCCATCGGGCCTCAACTTTCGGCCGCGGGCATTCGCTTCGCGAGTCCCTCACCCCAACCCTCTCCCGCCGGGAGAGGGCGAAGATTGGCGGCCGAGAGAGTCTAAACCGGGGTTTGGCTAGATAGGGCCTTGAGAATGCTACTCGCCTCCTGCTTTCTTGCCGGACTCCAGATGGAACTTGTGCAGGAAGCGATGAACGATGGGGGCAAGAATGATACCGGCGATCAAGATGAGAGCCAGGCCGCTATAGAGGGCATACGAACCCGCGAAGATCTTCGCCGCGGTGCTGTTCAACTCCCCGATCGGACCCATTCCGGAAAGGATCATCGCCGCGTTCAGGAAGGAATCGGGCCACGTCTGTTCGGCGATGTAGTGGTAGCCGAGCATCCCGACAACGAGCGAGGCCGCGATCAGGGCGAAGCCGAGAGACGCCGTTTTCATCAGGCGCGCTCGGAAGGCCGGCAACGGCAGTAAGGGGCTGAGTCGGTGCTCGAACACCAGTGGCGATCTCTGCTTCGAACCTGACTTGATGACGATGGCTCAGTCCCCCCGGAGGGCCAGCGCCAGAAGCGAGTGGAAGTGGTGGACGCCGTTCTCGCGTCGGACGCTATAGCGGCCCCGGTCGTAGGTGCGGGACTGGAGTCCCCTCTGCACCGCCTCGCAGGGTGCCGCCGCCGGCGCCAGCCGCTCGTCGAAAGGGAGGTCGAACTCCGGCACGCAGAGAGTATCTCTCTCGCCGCCGTCAAAACGTAGGCGCAACCAAGAGGGTCCTGCGCGAAGTTCGCTCTCGCGCTGACCGCCCCCGAGACGCCGTTCTCGCACACCGGTCCGGGCATTACTGGGCTGATGCGGTCAGCACCTCGCTACCTTCGATCGTCGGATCCCCGTTGCGGCCCACGGAGCGAGCGCCACGGCGAGGCAGCCCGACAGCCAGAGTTTCACGGCGCGTACGGCCGCAGTTTGGTAGGTCCGGACCGTCAGTCTGTTGGCCCGCGTCCGCAACTCAAGGGGAGCCGCCGGAGGAAAGACCCCGCAGCAGGAGGTAGCCCAGGACGGCCAGGAGCAAGCCGAAAGCCAGCAGCCCCCCTTCGGAAGTCGTCGGGATGCTGACCGGCAGTGTCGGCGTGTTCGTCGGCGTAGGCGTATTGGTGGGCGGGTTGGTCGGCGTGGGCTCGACCGCTACTAGGCCGCCAGTCAAGCGCGCGACGAAACCGTCGTCGCCGCCGCCGTTGGCCGCCTGCGCCCCGCCCGCCGTGCCGGGAAAATTCGCGGAGGCCGTCAACCCGGCCACGTACACGTCCCCAGAGGTCGGGCGGATCGCCAGGGCGAGAGCTTCGTCGACGATGCTCCCGCCCAGGTACGTCGCTTGAGTGAGCGTCGTCAGAGCGGCGTTCAACCGCGCGACGAAAGCGTCGTTACCGCCACCGCTGGCCGCCTGCGCCCCGCCAGCCGTGCCGGGAAAATTTGTTGAGACCGTCACCCCGGCCACGTACACGTCACCCGAGGTCGGATGGATCGCCAGAGCGAGAGCCTCGTCACCGCCGCTGCCGCCCAGGTAGGTCGCTTGAGCGAGTGTCGTCAGAGCGGCATTCAACCGCGCGACGAAAGCGTCGTTTAAACCGCCGCCGCTGGCCGCCTGCGCCCCGCCCGCCGTGCCGGGAAAATTCGTGGACCACGTGAAACCGGCTACGTACACTTCACCCGAGGCCGGGTGGATCGCCAGGGCAAAAGCTTTGTCGAAGCCGCTGCCGCCCAGGTACGTCGCTTGAGCGAGCGTCGTCAACGCGGCGTTCAACCGCGCGACGAAAGCGTCCCGGTCGCCGCCGTTGGCCGCCTGCGCCCCGCCCGCCGTGCCGGGAAAATTCGCGGAGGCCGTCAACCCGGCCACGTACACGTCCCCCGAGGTCGGGCGGATCGCCAGGGCGAAAGCTTCGTCGAAGCTGCTGCCACCCAGGTACGTCGCTTGAGTGAGCGACGTCAGAGCGGCGTTCAAACGCGCGACGAAACCATCGAAGACGCCGCCACTAGCCCCCTGTGCCCCGCCCGCTGTGCCGGGAAGATTCGTGGAGGCCGTCAACCCGGCCACGTATACGTCACCCGAGGTCGGATGGATCGCCAGGGCGGGAGCTTCGTCGACGGTGCTGCCGCCCAGGTAGGTCGCTTGAGCGAGTGTTGTCAGAGCGGCGTTCAACCGCGCGACGAAAGCGTCCTCGCCTCCGCCGCTGGCCGCCTGCGCCCCGCCCGCCGTGCCGGGAAAATTCATAGAGAACGTCGACCCAGCCACGTACACCTCACCCGAGGTCGGGTGGATCGCCAGGGCGAGAGCTTCGTCGGTGTCGCTGCCGCCCAGGTACGTCGCTTGAGTGAGCGACGTCAAAGCGGCGTTCAAGCGTGCGACGAAAGCGTCGGTAAAGCCGCCGCCGTTGGCCGCCTGCGCCCCGCCCGCCGTGCCGGGAAAATTCGTAGAGAACGTCGACCCAGCCACGTACACCTCACCCGAGGTCGGGTGGATCGCCAGGGCGAAAGCTTCGTCGGTGTTGCTGCCGCCCAGGTACGTCGCCTGCAGCACGGGATCAATGATGACCGGCACCGCGGGGTCGTGGTCGCCCAGCCAGAACCCGTATTCATTGCCGCGCAGCTCATAGGCGACTCGGACCGGATACCGGACACCTTCCTGTTCCTGAAAAGCCAGAGGCGGCGTGAACAGGACGTCCCCCAGTGCCGTCCCCACGACCAGCGCTCCGCCGGCATTAACCCGCAACTGTCCTCCTTCCACACGCACACGAATCCGCGATGGATCCGCGCCGGGTTCGACAGTGAACAGCTTCTCGACGTTGTTCCCGTGCGCCCGCAACTCCAGCGAGATCCCCGGCCAGACCTCCCCCAACGACACGCCCTCGAAGGTTTCGAGGCCGCTCCTCCAGCGCGACGGGTCGTTGCCGATGATGTAGCTGACTCTGGTCGATGCTCGCTCGCTCCCGCTGGGACGGGCGTTCCCGCCCACCAGAGTCTCGGTCAGAGACCAGCCCGCGCTCCTTGCGGAAGACGACCCGACAGAAGCAGTGGTCTTTATGCCCGGAAGCGAGTGCACGATTCGCCCCTCCCGCGTGACGAAGACCGTGCCGGCGAAGATCGTTGCGTAGTAGGCCACCGCCGGATCGGTCTGACCGGCGTTGGCCACGAAGGGTACGCCTACGCCGCCGAGCTTCTGCCGGGCCTCCTCCACGGCCCCTCCTCCGGTGTCGGCGCCAGATGCCGAGGAGACAATGAGAAGGAGGATTCCAGGCGCCCACCGGGAAAGCCGCGTGAGCCTCCAACCGGGCCTTCCAGAAGGCATGGCCGACCTCCCGTGAATCGCAGGCCAAAGAACCTCGGACAAACCTATATGCTGGGCCCGACTGCTATGTCAACGACTGCCTGGCTGGCAGTTGTGCCTCCAGAGCTCGCGCGTACAGCGAGTGGAAATGGTGGACGCCGTTTTCGCGGCGCACCGAGTAACGGCCCCGGTCGTAGGTGCGGGACTTCAGGCCTTTCTGAACGGACTCGCAGATGGCGATGTCCTGGAGCTGGATTTCGTCGGAGAACTCGACGGTCCGCCGGATCTCGTCCTGGACCTCCGGCCTCTCGGGATCGCGGAAGAACCATTCGAAGACGGTCAGCGTGCGGTCATGGCCGAGCGGCAGGATGAGATTCGTCGAGAAGTTGTCGGGATAGACGTTCAGCATGAGGTTGGGATAGATCCAGAAGTAGAGCGCCTCATCGTCCGTGGCGGAGCGCTTCAGGCGGCCCGGCCCGGACTCCTTGATCGGAGAGTGCTGAAGCGAGTAACACCGCTTCGTCTCCGTGACGTAACGCGCGTAGTCGAGCTCTTTCATCAGAGACGGATGGACGATCGGGATGTGGTAGCCCTCGAGATAGTTGTCCACATAGACCTTCCAGTTGCACTCGACCGTCCAGTCTTTGCGCGCCGCGGGGCGCATCGTTTCGAGCCCGCGGGAAGCCAGACGCCGCGGCAGGTCCTCCAGCGTGTCGGGGAGCGCGGGGGCGGAGGCGTCCAGGTTGACGAAGAGAAGGCTCATCCAGGTCTCGAGGCGAAACTGGGGCAGCCCGTGCTCCTCCTTGCGGAAGTCTTCTACCCCGTCGAACTCGGGTGTGTTCAGGAGCCGTCCGTCGAGCGCGTAGCTCCATCCGTGATAACCGCAGCGGAAGGCCTGGCAGGTTCCCTCGCCGGCCGCGACGGGACCCGCCCGGTGCCGGCAGACGTTCGAAAGGGCCCGGACACGGGAGTCACCCCCCCTGGCGACGACGAGAGGCTCGCCGGCGACCTCGGTCGTGAAAAACATACCGGGGGAAGCCACCTGATCTTCGCGTCCGACGAACTGCCACGTCCGGCCGAAGACCCTCTCGAGCTCGATCTCGAGGAATCGCGTCTCCGTATAGCAGCGCGACGGCAGGGTCTCGGCCGACGCCAGGCGCGGATCGAAGTCGAAGCCCGGCTCTGTCGTGCCGCTTGGCATAGCGATGAGATTATGCTTGAGCAATCAGATCCCGCGAAATCGCCTGCGCAGCGCTTTGCGAAAGGAGGCTGTATGAAGTCCATCAACACGGGGCGGGTCCTCCTGGGAGGTCTCCTGGCGGGCGTCCTCATCAACATTTCCGAGTTCCTCCTGCACACGGTCGTCCTGAAGAGGGATTTCGAAGAGACGATGAGAACGCTGAACCGCCCGAGTGCGATGACCGGAGGGCAGACCCTGGTCTGGATTCTTTTTGGTTTCGTCGTCGGGATCGCCTCCGTGTGGCTCTACGCCGCGATCCGCCCGCGCTACGGCCCCGGAGCGGGCACGGCGGCGCGCGCCGGTCTGGCCGTCTGGTTTTTCGGGAGTCTACTGACCGCCATCGCGGACGCGAACCTGGGCCTCTTCCCGAGCAACGTGCTCGTCGTCTCCGCGATCTGGGAACTCGTCCAGTCGGTCGTCGCGACGATCCTGGGAGCCTGGACCTACAGGGAGGAAGTCACCCTCTAATGTCCTGAGTTACAGGCTCACGAACAAATCCTTCCTGTCATCCCGAGCGAAGCGAGGGATCTGCTCTCGTGATCCTGAAGCCTGTGTGAGCAGATCCTTCGTCGCTTCGCTCCTCAGGATGACAGGCAAGGCCGCAGCGCTCGCAGGGTTCTTCGGTGAATCTCTGACTCAGGACACTAGGAGGCCCGTCTCACAGCTCGATCTGTCCGCGGATTTCGACGGATTGCTCGGGCGGAAGCCCGAACGCGGAGACCGCGCTCCAGGCGTTGCGCGTCAGGAAGGCGAAGAGCTTCTCGCGCCACAGGGCCATGCCTCGGCGCTTGCGGGTGGGGATGATCGACTCCTTGCCGACGAAGTAAGACGTCGTCTCGGGATCGAAGGAAAGTCCTGGCACCGAGACGCCCTCCAGGGCCTTCGCCACGTCGGGCTCCTGCATGTAGCCGTAGTGGAGCAGGATCCGGTGGAAACGTTCGTCGATCCGCTCGTGCTCCAGCGAGTCCCTGGCGGGCACGTGGGGCGCGTCCTCGGTCACGATCGTCAGCAACACGATGCGCTCATGAAGCACCCTGTTGTGATCGAAGTTGTGGCGAAGGGCTCCCGGAATGAGCTCCGGAAGGATCGAAAGATAGACGGCCGTGCCCGAAACCGAGACGTGTTGGCTCGAAGACACCTCCTTGCGGAACTCGTCGACCGACACCAGGGGACCGCGCAGGCGTACGTTCAACAGCTCGCGTCCTTTGCGCCAGGTCGTCATGATTGTGAAGACGGCGGCCGCGACGACGAGCGGGAACCATCCCCCGTGAGCGATCTTGACGGCGTTCGCGCCGAAAAACGCGAGATCGAAGACCAGAAAGGCCGCCGTGACGCCCGCGGCGGCCGTGAGAGGCCATCCCAGCCGCTCGCGGGAAACCACGCCGGCGAGAATCGTCGTGATCACCATGGTCGTGGTCACCGCCATCCCGTAGGCCGCCGCCAGGTTGGACGACCTTCGGAAAGCGATGACGAGCGCGATGGTCAGGACCGCCAGCAGCACGTTGACCACGGGGATGTAAATCTGGCCGATCTCGGTCGCGGAGGTGTGCTTGACCTCCATCCGCGGCAAGTAGCCCTGCCGCACCGCCTGCTGCGTGAGGGAAAAGGCCCCGGAGATGATCGCCTGCGAGGCGATGATCGTCGCCGCCGTCGCGAGCACGATCAAGGGATAGAGCGCC
>WNGB01008038.1_pt1 | contig 17744 bp, 21 predicted proteins | sample 5400681 | NCBI WGS metagenome assembly WNGB01 (sample SAMN13153367, study PRJNA577476) | soil metagenome | isolation source: 115 cm soil or saprolite under grassland replicate 2 | place: USA:California | collected 2016-06-15 | reverse complement strand
CGCTTCTTGTTGCGGCTGCCGGGCACGTTGGTGTGGGGGATCTCGTCGACCAGGGTCACCGCCGGCTTTCGCGCGAGGATGCCGTCCAAGTCCATCTCTTCGACGGTGACGCCGCGGTAGGCCATCTGGTGTCTCGGCACGGCCTCGAGGCCCTCCACGAGATCCGCCGTCTCCTTGCGCCCGTGCGTTTCGACGTAGCCCACGACGACGTCGACGCCGCGCTTCTTTAGGGCGTGCGCCTCTTCGAGCATGCGGTACGTCTTGCCCACGCCGGCCGCGAACCCGAGATATAGCTTGAGACGACCCCGCTTCGCCCGTTCGACGAGCTCGAGAAAGTCCTCGGGTCGCGGTCGCGCCGTCGTCATTGCTTTGTGAATGATGCCATCTCTGGGTTCCAGCTATTTCGGAGGTGACGGCAGAGTCCCGGCAACCGGTGGCGATCCGCTGGGACGGGCTGCCGAGACAGCGGGCGCGGCGGCTGGCGATTCCGGCGGTTGCCCGAATTGTTTATCGAGCGCGAGGTTCACTGCGAGCACGTTGATGCGTGGCTCGCCGAGGAAGCCGAGATCGCGCTCCTCGACGTGCGTGTCGAGCGTCGCGCGGACGCGCTCGGGGGCAACGCCCCGCGCCTTGGCAATACGGGGCACCTGCCAGCGGGCGGCCGCGGGAGACAGGTGTGGGTCGAGCCCGCTGGCCGATGCGGTCACGAGCTCATCGGGCACCGCGCCGGGTGCGCTCGGGTTGTCCTTCTGCAGGCGCTCGAGATCTCGGGTAACTCGATCCTTGAGCTTCTGGGAGGTCGTACCCAAGTTCGAGCCCGATGACGATGCCGCGTCGTACCCGTTTTGGCCGGCCGCCGAGGGACGGCTTTGAAAATAGGCCGGATTCGAAAAGCTCTGGCCGATGAGCTCGGAGCCTACGACCTTGCCGCCGTGCTCGACGAGACTTCCGTTCGCCCGGGCGTGAAAGAGCGCCTGGCAAAGACCGGTCATCGCCAGCGGATAAACCAAGCCGGTCAGGACGAGCGTGAACAGGGTAGCGCGGAGAGCGACGACAATAACATTCGCCATGGGAGCACCTAGCATTACTGGGTCAGATCCTCACTACCAGATCGTTGCATCGGAGCGAGCGTAGTCCAACGAAACGACTGACCGAACATACAAGGCGGAACTGGCTCTCGGCGAAGCCGAAAGAGGAGAAGCCTTGCGGCCATTCCGTTCTGAGGCACAGCTCCGACGGTCTCGCCGTACTTACGTGGCCACCACGCGGAAATTGCTGATCGTGATCTGTCATAGCCAAGATCTGCTCCAGTAGTCCTAGACGAGACCGACAGCCTCGAGCATGAGGTCGATGATCTTGATGCCGACGAACGGCGCGATGATGCCGCCCACGCCGTAGATCAACATGAAGCGGCGGAAAATCGCCGCCGCGCCGAGCGGCCGATACTGCACGCCTCGCAGGGCGAGCGGTATCAAGGCAATGATGATGAGCGCGTTGAAAATGACCGCCGACAAGATCGCGCTGTAGGGCGACGCCAGCTTCATTACGTTGAACGGCGCAATTTCGGGATACACCACGACGAAGAGCGCCGGCAGGATGGCGAAGTACTTGGCCACGTCGTTGGCGATCGAAAAGGTCGTGAGCGTTCCTCGGGTCATGAGAAGCTGCTTACCGACCTCGACGACCTCGAGCAGCTTGGTGGGATTCGAATCGAGATCCACCATGTTGCCGGCCTCTTTGGCGGCCTGCGTGCCGGTGTTCATCGCGACACCGACGTCGGCCTGGGCGAGCGCGGGAGCGTCGTTGGTGCCGTCTCCGGTCATGGCCACGAGCTTGCCTTTTTCCTGCTCACTCTTGATGAGCCGCATCTTGGTTTCCGGCGTCGCTTCGGCGAGAAAGTCGTCGACTCCCGACTCCTGGGCGATGGAGGCGGCCGTGCGCGGGTTGTCGCCGGTGATCATCACCGTCCGAATGCCCATGGCGCGGAACCGATCGAACCGCTCTTTGATTCCCCCTTTGACGATATCTTTGAGGTGCACGATACCGAGGGGCTTCTTGCCGTCCGACACCGCGAGAGGGGTGCCGCCCATGTCGCCGATGCGGTCGGCCATGATGCCGAGCTCTTTGGGGACTGTCCCGCCCAGTGACGTCACGTGCTTCTGCACCGCGTCGACGGCACCTTTTCGCACGACGCGACCGTCGAGATCGCAGCCGCTCATCCGTGTCTGCGCGCTGAAGGGGACGAACTTGGCCCCGAGCCCGGTCACGTCACGTTCGCGAATCTTGAATTTGTCCTTGGCCAAGACCACGATCGAGCGCCCTTCCGGCGTCTCGTCGGCCAAGCTGGCGAGCTGCGCCGCGTCGGCTAGCTCCTCGACGCTCACGCCTGAAAGCGGCAAAAATTCGCTCGCCATGCGGTTGCCGATCGTGATGGTGCCGGTCTTGTCGAGCAGCAACGTGTCGACGTCGCCGGCCGCCTCGACCGCGCGCCCGCTCATCGCGATGACGTTCTTGCGTAGCAGGCGATCCATACCGGCAATCCCGATCGCCGAGAGAAGCCCTCCGATCGTCGTGGGGATGAGGCACACGAGCAAGGCCACCATGGCCGTCGCCGTGAGCGCGACGCCCGAATAGTGGGCGATCGGTATCAGCGTCACACACGATGCGGTCGGAGAGCACCTTGGTGCCACCGGTCACCGCGCAGCGGTCGCCGCCGCTTTCGCGAATGACCGGCGCCGACTCGCCGGTGATGGCCGACTCGTCGACGGAGGCGATCCCCTCGACCACGTCGCCGTCGCCGGGGATGAGCATGCCCGCCTCGACGACGACTCGGTCCCCCTTTCGCAGCGTCGAGGCGAGCACCTCCTCTTCGCGACCGTTCACGACCTTGCGCGCTTGCGTGTCTTGCCGCATTTTTCGAAGCGACGCCGCCTGCGCCTTGCCCCGCCCTTCCGCAATCGCTTCCGCGAAATTGGCGAAGACCACCGTGAACCACAGCCAAGCGCTGACGAGCCCGGTGAACCAAAGTGGCGGTGCCCCCGCCGGCCGAACGATGATGTCACGTACCCAAAGGAGGGTCGTGAGGAGGCTTCCCACCTCGACGACGAACATGACGGGATTCTTCGCGACGTGCGCGGGGGTGAGCTTGCGAAAGCTGTCCGCCACCGCGGGGCCGAGAATCGTCTTGTCGAACAGCGAGAGCTGCCGAGTCGTTGTGGGTGCCATTAGTAGACCTTGCCTTTGAGAGCCAGGAAGTGCTCGACGATGGGGCCGAGCGAGAGCGCGGGGAAGAAGGTGAGCGCGCCGACGATGACGATCACGCCAACGAGCAGGCCCGCGAACAGTGGTCCGTTGGTGGGGAACGTTCCCGGACCTGGCGGCGCAATCTTCTTGCCCACCATGCCACCCGCAATCCCCATCACCGGGATGATCATGAAAAAGCGACCGAAAAGCATGGCGATACCGCCGGTGACGTTGAAAGGGGGCGTGCCGGTGAGACCGGCGAAGGCGGAACCATTGTTACCGGCTTGGCTCGAGTAGGCGTAGAGAACCTCCGACAAGCCATGCGGCCCCGAATGGTTCATGGCTGACGGGCCCCACGGCGAAACGACTGCCCAGGCCGTAAAGCCGAGAATGATGAGCGGGAAGATGAGGATGTAGAGCATCGCGAGCTTCATCTCGCGCGCTTCGATCTTCTTGCCCAGATACTCGGGCGTGCGACCCACCATGAGTCCGGCGATGAACACCGAAAGAACGACGAACACGAGCGCGCCGTAGAGGCCCGCGCCCACGCCCCCGAAGATGACCTCCCCGAGCTCGATGTTGCTGAGCGGCACCAGACCGCCGAGCGCGGTGTAGCTGTCGTGCATGGAATTGACGGCGCCGCACGAGGTGTCGGTGGTGACCGTCGCCCACAGCGCGGACGCCGACACGCCGTAGCGCACTTCCTTGCCCTCCATGTTGCCAAGGGGCTGCGCGACGTGCACCGCGCTAAGGAGGGGGTTGCCCTGCGTTTCGGCCCAATAGCAGACGAGGACACCGAAGAGGAAAAGCGACGCCATCGCGGCAAAGATGGACCATCCCTGTTTTTGGTCTTTGGCCATGCGACCGTACGTGTACGTGAGCGCGGCGGAGATCACGAAAATCAGGACGAGCTCGATGAGGTTCGTGATCGTGTTCGGGTTTTCGAATGGGTGTGCGCTATTGGAATTGAAGAACCCGCCTCCGTTGGTGCCGAGCTCCTTGATGACTTCTTGCGAAGCGACCGGACCGAGCGCCAGGGTCTGTTTGCCGCCATCGAGCGTCGTCATGTCGAGGTAGGGCGATAGATTCTGAATCACCCCCTGCGAAACGAGCACCAACGTAAAGACGACGCAGATCGGCAAGAAAACGTAGAGAATCGAGCGGTAGAGATCGACGTAGAAATTGCCCAGCGTCTTGGGGCCATCGGGTCCTTTTTGACGAGTGAGACCGCGCGCGATGACCAGTGCGACGCAGATTCCGGCCGCGGCCGAGGTGAAGTTGTGCCAGGCGAGACCGGCCATCTGCGTGAGATAGCTCATCGTCGTTTCGCCGCCGTAGTACTGCCAGTTGGTGTTCGTCGTGAAACTGACGGCGGTGTTGAAGGCAAGATCGGGAGCCACGCCCGTGAGCCCCTGCGGGTTGAAGGGCAAGTACCATTGCAGCCGTTCGATCGCGTACGTCAGGAGCAGGCCGAACGCGCTGAACACGAGCAGCGCGACGGTGTACTCGACCCAGGTCTGCTCGCGGGTGGGAACGACACCCATCAACCGGTAGCCGGCGCGTTCGATCGGTCCGAAAACCTTGGGCAGCGGTTGCTTGTCGCCTTCGAACACCCGATACATGTAGATGCCGAGCGGCTTCGTCAGGGCGAAGATGATCAGCGCGAAGACGAGGATCTGGATCCATCCGACGAGGGTCATGGGAGCCTCAGAACTTTTCCGGAACGAGAAGCGCGTAGACGAGGTAGACGGTGAGCGCCAACGAAATGAGGGCGCCCAGCCAGTATTCGAGCTGCATGGTTCCTCCTTAGAGGCGATCGCAGCCGCGCGAGTAAACGATGCACAGCGCGAAGAACGCGATGGTCACGGCAACGAAGATCAGGTCCGCCATGGGCCCCCTCTTGTTACAACATGCGTGCCATCACTGTGGTTTCGATACGCTCGGGAAAACACCCACTGCAGTCTCTTCGAGTCCTGCAAAATGCAAGGTTGGGTCACGCACACCGTGCAAGGTGCAAGACCACGCTCGGCCCCGTCCCACGATTGCCACGAACTGCTCCGGGGTGCCGACTTTTCCACCGGTTGTCGTCAGGGCTGCGACTGCAATTTGCAAAACCGCTAGAAGATGGGCCCGCGACGCGCCCGGCAGCGCGAGGCTAACTTGCGCGAAGCAAGTCGAGCAGAGGAAGGTCTGGCGAAGCGGGATTGACGCGAAGCTCGCGGCTCTTGGCGTCGACGATGAGGTCGAGCTCTTCGAGTTGCATTTGTCCCAAGAGCGGCGTTGCGCCGGCCGGTGCGACCAATGCGTCGCAAACCATCTCTCGCCCGAGCACCTCGAGCCGCACGCCGCCAACCCACGGGATCTCTTCGATGCGTCCGTCCGCATAGCGCACCTTGCGCATGCGCTCGTAGGGGAGGCCAAGCGTGGCCACGACGTCGGCCGGAAGAAGGAGCATGGTCGCGCCGGTGTCGACCAGCGCCTCGATCTCCACCGTCCGCACGACCTCGACGGGCGTCATTCCTCGCCGGGCGATCTGAAGATCGGTGTGGTTCGTCAGCTTGACGTGCGCGTTCACGCGGCCCATCTCTTCTCCACCTACCATTCGACCTCCTCGGCGCTCGGGTTGCGCGAAAAACTTCTCACGCACTCTACCACGCCGCACGACTCGCGCCCGAGCTCGGGTACTCGGATTGAATGCCGAGCGATCGCCTCTGATGCTCGGCTCTGGTAGTAAGAGCGTGCGTCGTGAACGAATCGCCACCAGACATGGATCGGGTTGTGCGTTCTGCTTCTGGGGAGCCTCATCATCCAGCTCGGTCCTTCATTACAACCATCATCAACGCCAAGAGTTGGAGAGCTTCGGTCCCGCCCGAACGGGCGTGCCCAGCATCACGCAAGTACGCGAGACTCAACGATGACTGAGGTGGCGTGCGTCTTTCGCGGCGTCGGTGTGCTTTGCCACGCCGGCCAGAGAGCGCCTATGCTACGCCCCCGCTTCGTCTTACGAGGTTCCGCTCGCCCGCCCCCTATGCACCCCGCCGTATCCGCCCCTTCCAAGCGCCCTCCCAGCACTGCGCCGGCAGCGAAGAATGACCACGCCGACGCGCACGGCCAGGGCGGCGCACTCGCTGGCCTCGTCGTCGGCGCGCTCGGCGTGGTGTTCGGTGACATCGGAACCAGTCCCCTCTACGCGATCAAAGAGTGCGTCGACAGCGCGCAAGGCGTCCCACCGACCCATGAGAACCTGCTCGGCATCCTCTCGCTCATCGCTTGGTCGCTCATCATGGTGGTGGCGCTCAAGTACTTGACCTTCATCATGAAGGCGGACAACGCGGGCGAAGGAGGAATCCTCGCGCTTTTGGCCTTGGCGCCCCCCAAAAAAGGCCGTCCTTCGACGCACATCTCGTGGACTGCGGGCCTGGTCATTTTCGGAGCGGCCCTTCTCTATGGCGACGGCGTCATCACGCCGGCCATCTCCGTGTTGAGCGCCGTCGAGGGACTCGAAGTCGCGACGACCGCGCTCAAGCCCGGCATCATCCCCCTCACCTGCCTCATCCTGGTGGGACTCTTTTTGGTGCAGCGTCGGGGCACCGGAGGCATCGGCCGGGTCTTCGGCCCCATCATGGCCGTCTGGTTTTTCACGATTTCGGTCCTCGGCGTTCGGCAGATCGTGCGGCGCCCTTCGGTGCTCGAGGCGCTGAGCCCCGTTCACGCGGTGCGCTTCTTCGCCCATCACGGCTGGCACGGCTTCCTCGTTCTCGGGGCCGTCGTTCTCGTCATCACCGGCGGCGAAGCTCTCTATGCCGACATGGGACATTTCGGGCGTCGCCCCATCCGGTTTGCTTGGTACTGCTTCGTGATGCCCGCGCTCCTGCTCAACTACTTCGGCCAGGTCGCGCTGGTTCTGGAAGATCCGGCGGCGTCGGCCAATCCCTTCTACGCCATGGTTCCCTCGATCTTCATCTATCCGATGGTGACGCTCTCGACGATGGCGACGATCATCGCTTCGCAGGCCCTCATCTCGGGAGCGTATTCGCTCACCCGGCAGGCCATACAGCTCGGCTTTTTTCCCCGCGTGACGATCGTCCACACATCGGGCGAAGCGCAGGGGCAAATCTACATTCCCGAGATCAACACCGCGTTGATGGTGGCTTGCGTGTGGCTCGTGCTGACGTTCAAGGAATCGACCGCGCTCGCCTCTGCGTACGGTATCGCGGTCACCGGAACCATGGCCATCACGTCGATCATCTACTACGTGGTGCTGACCGAGGCCTGGCACTGGCCCAAGTGGAAGGCCCTGCCGCTTGTGGCTTGGTTTCTCCTTTTCGATCTGGCCTTCTTCGGCGCGAATCTCGTCAAATTCTTCAGCGGAGGGTGGTTTCCCATCGGCCTCGCCGTCGTGATCTTCTTGGTGATGACGACCTGGAAGAAGGGGCGCGCGCTGCTCGCCAAAAACCTGGCCGACAAGCTTCTTCCCATCAACATGTTCCTCGCCGATCTCGAAAGGGTGCGCCCCTTCCGCGTTCCGGGCACGGCCGTTTTCATGTCCTCGAACCCGAACGGCGTACCGGTCGTGCTCCTGCACCATTGGAAGCACAACCAAGTGCTGCACGAGACGGTCGTCCTGCTCTCGGTGATATCCGAAAATCTTCCGGACATTCCGACCGCCCAGCGCGTGCGCGTGAACGAGCTCGGGCAGGGTTTTTATCACGTGACCGCCTATTACGGCTTCATGCAGACCCCGAACGTGCCCGAGGTAATGCAACGTGCCGCCTCCGAGCATCGCGTTCCCTACACGCCGAGCAAGACCAGCTACTATCTCGGTCGGGAGACACTCTTGGCGACGAAAAAGAGCGGCATGCAAAAATGGCGCAAAATGCTGTTCTCCTTCGTCTCGCGCAATGCCCGCTCGGCCACGCAATATTTCGCGATTCCTCCCGACCGCGTCGTCGAGCTCGGAATGCAAATCGATCTTTAGCGCTCCTCGGCTTTGATGCGGTAGCCCACGCCGGGCTCGGTGAGCAGATAGCGCGGCCGGGCGGGATCAGCTTCGAGCTTGTGTCGAAGCTGGGCCATGAAGACGCGGAGGTAATTGGTGTGCTCGGCGTAAGCGAGCCCCCACACTTCCTTGAGTAGCTGGCGGTGGGTGATCACCTTGCCGCTGTGTTTGATCAGGATGGCGAGCATCTTGTACTCGGTGGGGGTCAGATGAACCTCCCTGTCTGCCACGGCGACGCTTCGTGCCGCGAGGTCGACACGCAAGTCGCCCACGCAGAAGAGCGGATCGCGGGATGACTCCCGATTCTGTTTCGCGTGCCGAAGCGCCACGCGGATTCGCGCCAAAAGCTCGCCGGCGCCGAACGGCTTGGTCAGATAGTCGTCGGCTCCGGCGTCCAGCGCCTCGATTTTTTCCGACTCCTGGTCACGCGCGGAGAGCACGACGATGGGCGTCAGCGTCCATTCGCGCAACTGCCGGGTCACGTCGACGCCGTCGATGTCCGGTAGCCCGAGGTCGAGGAGAACCAGATCGGGGTTTCGCGTCGCAGCCTCGCGCAGACCTTCCCGCCCCTCGCGCGCCTCGATGATCTGGTAACCATGCGCGGTCAACGTGGCGCGCAGAAACCGGCGGACTTGGGGCTCGTCGTCGATCACGAGCACGATCGGGGAAGGATCGCTCATGAGTCCTGTCCCTGCGCGGCATCGACTTCCGGCAGCGAACCCTCTGCCAGATAAGGCGCCTGTCCGTGGGTGGGAAGCGAGAATCGAAACGTCGCGCCGCCGCCTTCCCTCTGGTCGACTCCAATCGTTCCGCCGTGCGCGCCGATGATCGCTCGGCAGATACTGAGGCCGAGCCCTACGCCTCCATCGGCGGCTCCGGGAGCCCCGCGGTGAAACTTCTCGAACACGTCTTCTCGTTGGTCTTTGGGAACTCCGGGCCCTCGATCGGCGACTTCGACCATCACTTCCGCCTCTCCCGCGAGCACCGAAATATCGATGGGACTCTCCGCGGGGGTGTAGCGGATCGCATTTTCGAGCAGGTTGATGAGCACTTGCTCGATGAGCACGGCATCGAAGGGTGCGAAAGTCACGTTCTCCGGCAAATGCGTGTGCACCGCGCGCTCCCGCAGGCGAGGTTCGAGTCGCGTGAGCGCGGCGCCGATCACCTCCTCGACGGGCTGCCAGTCCTTGTGAATCGCGACCGGACCCGACTCGAGGCGGGTCATGTGCAGGAGGTTGGTAAGCAGCCGATGCAGTCGTTCGGCCTCCTCGAAGATGGTCTGCGTCAGGTCGCGGCGGACGGACGGCTCAATCGAAGTATCGTCTTCGAGCATCGTGCTGGCCGCACCGGTGATCGCCGCCAGGGGCGTTCGGAGATCGTGCGAGACGGCGCTGAGCAGGGAGCTGCGCAGCCGCTCGGTCGCCGCTTCTGCCTCGGCCCGGTGCGCCGCTTCCGCCTGCCGTCGCGCCTGCTCGGTAAGCCCCGTGATCACGATGGCGACGAGCAGCATGAGGGCGAAGGTGACGAGGTGTCTTGCGTCGAGGATCGCGAACGTGAGCCGCGGCGGAATGAAAAAGAACTCGAACGCAAGCGCCGACAAGATCGCGGTGAGAATGGACGGGGACAAGCTCGAGCGGGTCGCGACGAGGACGACGCCGAGGAGGTAGACCATCACCAGGTCGGCCAGGGCGAAACGTTCGTACATCGCATAGCAGACCGCGGTCGCCAGAGCGGGCACGACGAACGCCCAACCGAGCTGGACGAGCCGCCCACCCTTGGGCGCAGAACGCAGCGAACTCCTCGGCCGAGCCATCACGGCTCATGTTAGTCGATGTTTCCGTGCTCGGCCGGCGAGCGACGGATCAGGAGCCGACCGATGCCCCGCGAGACTCCCGCCAACGCAAACGACGCCAAAGCTCTGCGGCGTGATCGCGAAGCAGGAAAGGAACGCCGAGTGCAAAAGGAACGGCCAGAACGCTGTCCGCGGTCGCAGGCTGCGAGCGCAGCACCCCCAAGGCGACCTCGAGCAGAGCCAGGACCCACACCGCGAGGAGGATCACCGCCACGGCGCGATCGCCGCCGGCATCCGCCTGCATTTCGGCAGGAGCCTCGGCGGGTGTGGGAGGAACACTCCACAAAAGTCGCAGTTGTCCCGTGCCCTTCGCCATTCCATTGGGTTAAGTCGCGGCGCGTCAGGATGCCGTCAAACCGGGCCCCCCTAGCGTTAAGAAAGCGTTAGGACGGGCTCATGCTTCGGTATGCGCGAACCGAAGGAAGCTGTCGACATCGGCACCGGCGAGGAGCAGCACCTCCTGTTCTCGGAGCCGTTCGTCGGGATCGAGCGGCTCGAGCTTGCGCGAGCCCGCACCACGCCACACGCCGATGACCGTGACACCAAACCGGTGCCGCACGTCGAGCTCCCGCAGACTTCGACCTCGAAGGGGGCCGGCTACCTTGCTCGGCCGCACGCCCGAGATCGTCGAAGATGGCAAGCGCGGTCAAGAACACGAACACCGACGCCGCCACGCGCCTGCGCGCGAGTGACATGGCCCCGAGCGCGAACGCGATGTCGGTAGCCATCGGTACGATGCCCGACGGATGGAAATACATTCCGCAATGAATTGCCTCAGCTTCAGCGGGATACGTGACGGATGGTCCACAAAGAGTTATCCCGCCCCGGAAAACAATCGCGCGGCGGATGGATGGCTCCTCCTGTCGATCATGCTCGCAGGGCGGACCGCGGTCCTGCGACTTTGGTTGGAGAGAGCCCGGTCGCGCAGCATCGGCCGGGCCGGTAAAATGGAGCTTTTGTGCGCCTCGGGGGTTAGAGGGCGCTCTCGCCTCGTTCGCCCGTACGAAGGCGTAGTGCTTCTTCCACGTTGAGAACGAACACCTTACCGTCGCCGATCTTTCCCGTTTTCGCCGACTGCTCCATGGCCTGCAACACGGCTTGGACTTGGTTATCGGGAACGACCAAGTCGATGCGGACCTTGGGGATGAAATCCATTTGATAGGCCGAGCCCCGGTAGATTTCCGTTCTGCCTCCGGTGCGCCCGAATCCGCGAATTTCGGAGACCGACATGCCTTGCACGCCGATCTCGGTCAATGCCTTCTTCACGTCGTCCAACTTGTGCGGTCGGATCATCGCCATGACGAGTTTCATGAGCCGTGCCTCCTTGTGAGAGCTGTCACGAATACAGCGCCGGAATCGTCGAAATGAGAATCCGACCCGGGTCCCTGCCCATCTTTTGCGCAGAACCCTCGGCTCGACGCAAGAGGCAAGCCATGGCACCATGCACCCCGCCGCGCTGCCGATCGGTAGCCTGGCGGGGACAACGAGGATCGGCTCGAAGGTAGGCAATCGATGGGTGGCTTGAGTCTGATGCACTGGGTCGTCGTACTCATCGTTTTCCTCCTGCTCTTCGGGGCCGGGCGGGTCGCCGACCTCGGCAAAGGGCTCGGCGAGGGCATTCGGAACCTCAAAAAAGGTCTCGAAGGCGACGACGACAAGCCGAAGAAAGACGCGAACCCCGAGCTTCCCAAACAGGCCTCGCCGGCCAAAAAGGTCATCCAAGTCGAAGTCGACGAAGGCGAAGACGAAGCGGAAGCGCTCAAGGCAGCGGCTGAAAAAGCCGCCGCGAAGAAGAGCCCCGGCGCGTAACGCGGAAATCGACTTGCGCGGGAAACCTTCCGGCAACACGCCGGCCGTATCCTTCACTCGACCGAGGCACGGAGGCGATGAAGAAGATCGAAGCCATCATCAAGAACTTCAAGCTCGACGAAGTGCGCGAAGCTCTCAGCGCGGCGGGCGTTCAAGGCGTGACCGCCAGCGAAGTGCGCGGGTTCGGTCGCTCGGGCGGTAAACCCGAGCTTCACCATGGTTCCACGTACGTGATGGACTTCGTCCCCAAGATCAAGCTCGAGATCGTGGTACCCGACAAGCTCGTGCACTCGGTGATGGAGGTCATTCTCGCGAGCGCTCGAACCACTAGAATCGGCGACGGAAAGATGTTCGTCGAGCCCGTCGAAGCCGCCATTCGAATCCGCACCGGCGAACAGAGCGAAGACGCGCTCTGAGGTGGTCGCGATCGGCGGTACCATCTCGCCGAAAAACGCCTTACACTCCCTTCGATGAGCGACAGCTCCGCACCGGGCCAAGAGCTGCAAGACGCGCTGGACGAACCGAAAACGATCCTCGTTGCGGTCGATTCGTCGGCCAACGCAACCCGGGTCATCGCGCTGGCGGCACGCCTTACTCGCTCGATGCCGCGCGCGACCGTGCACATCGTTCACGTTTTCCGAACGAGCCGACTCGATCGCGCGAGGATGGGCGCGCCGACCGGCAATGCGGACATGATCGAAGACGCCAAAGAGCAGCTCGAGTACCACGTCCGTACCACGCGCAAGCAATGCCGAGCGGAGGTGAACGGTCACTTCGTGCTCGGCGATCCGTCGTCGGAAGTGCTTCGGCTGGCGGCGAGCCTCGACGCGGACCTACTGGTCGTCGGTACCCACGATTACGTGGGGCTCGAGCGTTTTCTCCTCGGATCGGTGGCGGAGAGTCTGATGCGCAAGGCAGGTTGTCCCGTTCTGGTCGTGCGACCCAAATCGCACAAGCCGTGAGACAGGAGAAACTGCGTCGATGACCGAGGCGCTCGTTCTGGTCATCGTACTCGTGGCCGCCGTGATCGCCGGCAGCATCGTATACGTCCGCCGCCGCAAGTCGGACGGCGAATGGAGCGTGCGCGTCACCTGCGCGCAATGCGGCCTTTCGGTTCCGCGCTGGTTCCTGCTCGACAAGGGCACCGCCCGCGGCCCCGTCAGCCTCTATCGCTACCCCATCCCGACCGCCTGCCGAATTTGCCGGTACAAAAGGGGCATTCGCCCGATCGCTTGGCAAGAGGGCGAAACCGAAGCGATGTACAACGCGCGCTCGGAGAAAGCGACCGCTGAGCTGATCGCCAGCCGCATGCGATAACGACACGACGCAACACGGCGCTTCTTTGGGGCCAGGTCGGAGAAATATTTCTTGACCAAAATCCAGGCCATCATCCGCGAGGACTACTCGAGCCATAGAAAGGCAAGTGTGGTCACGATATGCACGGGCACGAGCACGCCCATAGCGAACAGCGCGTAGCGCACGAAGCTCGGCATCGCATACCCGGCTCGCTCGGCGATCGCCTTCACCATGAGGTTCGGGCCATTGCCGATGTAGGTCGTCGCACCCATCACGACCGACCCGACGCTGATGGCCGCCAACTTCATGGCGGAGATCCCGGCCACCAGCTCTGGATGCCCGCGGCTCAATCCGCGAGCGAGTGCGGCAAAGGCGGCATAGGTCGGCGCGTTGTCGAGCACCGATGAAAAAATGCCGGAGCACCAGAAGAGTTGCCACGCACGCTGGATGGGTAGCGACGGTGCCACACGGGCGAGGTTGACTTCGATCGGCGCGAGGCAAGCGAAAAGACCAGCAAAGAGAATGCCCACCTCGAGGATGGGCCCGAACGAAAAGCCGTTACTCTCGTGGACGACACGCGGCGTTCCGAAGTAGGAAGCGGCCGCGATCGCCACGATGGCTGATTCTCGCCACACCGGAGGCAGCAGCACGGCCCCGACGATGAGGAACAAGAGGGCGATGTTCCTTTTGCCGTGGATGCCGAGCTTCACGGCCTCGATGCGATCCTTTTCTTTCGCTTGCTCCGGCTCCCGACGGTAGGCCGCTCTTTCTGCGAGGTACATGAGGACGGCGATCACGCCGACGTAGAGAACCCAGTAGGGAAACAGTCGGAGCGTCCAGAGAAACGGGACCCCCTCCAGGTAGCCGAGCAAGAGCGGTGGATCGCCGAGCGGTGTCAAAAGCCCGCCGGCGTTGGAGACCGCGAGAATGAAGAAGGGCACCAGGTGCTGGCGGTGCACGCGCTGTTGGTTCGTTCGGAGGAGCGGCCGAATGAGCAGGATGCTCGCTCCTGTCGTTCCGATGACGCTTGCGAGCAAAGCTCCGCCGACCAAAAAAGTGAGGTTGGTGCGGGGGGTCGCCTCGATGTCACCGGAAACGAAGATGCCGCTTGCCGTCACGTAGAGGGCGCCGATCGTCGCGACGAAGGACGCGTATGACGCCGCGGCTCCCTTCAGGTGCTGGTGATGGCCGCCGAGCCACAGAAAAGCCACGACCGGAGCGGCGCACCCGCAGGCAAACAAGGCCTGGAAGCCGTGCTTGCCCCAGGCGTGGGGGAACAGGAGTGGAAGCCCGGCAATCCCGAGGACCAGTGCCGCGAACGGAAGCATGGTCCAGGCAGGAAATAAATCATCCATCGTCAGCGGCGCAGGAAGGGGTCGCCCTTGTAGCACGCGGAAAGCCGGTTCGGGCGCATGAATTCCAGCGGTTGCCGGCTGCGGACGAAGACGGAGATATCCATGTGCCGGGCGGCCTTACGCGAAATGAAGCGCGCCGGAAATATCTCGGAAACTTAGGAGCCAGTAAGGACAATTTCTCCAAGGAGGCCGATATGTCTGACCCCACCCTCGCCGACGTTGCGAAGCAAGTAGGCGACCTGACCACTTCAGCAAATATTGTTTGGACCCTGATGACCGGATTCCTGGTCATGTTCATGCAGGCCGGTTTTGCTCTCGTGGAGAGCGGCTTATGCCGAGCCAAGAACGTCGCCCACGTGATGGCGATGAATTTTCTCGTCTACACGATTGGAATCCTCGGATTCTGGGTGGTCGGCTTCGCCTTCCAGATGGGCGGGGTCGGCGCGATGGCGACGTTCGGAGGCGACGAAACGCTCTCCAGCGAGTTCGCCGTCAACCTCGCCGGACACAGTTTCGGGCTCTTAGGAACGAAGGGCTTCTTCTTGACGTTCGCGAACTTCACCCCGGCGGTCGCGGCGATGTTCCTCTTTCAAATGGTCTTCATGGACACCACGGCGACGATTCCGACAGGCGCCATGGCGGAACGTTGGAAGTTTCTTTCCTTCGTGCTCTTCAGCTTCGTCATCTCCACGATCATCTACCCCATCTTTGCGAACTGGACGTGGGGCGGCGGCTGGCTCTCCACACTGGGTAAGGAGTTCGGCCTTGGCCATGGCCACGTCGACTTCGCGGGCAGCTCGGTCGTGCACATGACCGGCGGTGTCGCCGCCTTGGTCGGCGCCAAAATCCTTGGACCTCGCATCGGCAAATTCAGCAAAGACGGCACGCCCAACGCGATGCCGGCGCACAACATTCCAATGGCCCTGCTCGGAACGTTCATCCTCGCCTTCGGTTGGTTCGGTTTCAATCCCGGCTCGACCCTGGCCGGAACGGATAACCGCATCGCCATCGTGGCCGTCAACACGATGCTCGCGTCGGCAGCGGGTGCCTTCGCCGCCTGTGTTTACGTCTGGGTGCGCTACGGCAAGCCCGACCCCACCTGGCTCGCCAACGGCATGCTCGCCGGCTTGGTCGCCATCACGGCTCCTTGTGCCTTCGTCGGTGCGCCTTCCGCGGTCTTGATTGGCGCCGTGGCTGGCGTGCTGGTGGTTCTCTCGGCCGTCTTCATCGAGCGGGTCCTCAAGATCGACGACCCGGTCGGCGCCTCGAGCGTTCACGGAACCTGCGGAGCGTGGGGCGTCCTCTCGCTCGGCCTCTTGGCCAACGGCTCCTATGGAGAGGGACTCAACGGCGTCGAAGGGCCGGTCAAGGGTCTTCTCTTTGGCGACGGCAGCCAGTTTGCGGCGGAGTGCGTCGGCGTGCTCGTCAACTGCGTCTACGTCGGCGGCATGACCGCCGTCGCGCTGTACGTCATTGGCAAACTCGTCGGCAACCGCGTTTCCGCCGAAGACGAGATTGCCGGTCTGGACATCCCGGAGATGGGGGTCCACGGCTACGCACCCGCCGAAGCAGGGCACGCAATTGCTCCCGAGGCCGCATCGGCTGCCATTAGCGATGTTCCCGTAGGGATGATGCCCGGCTCAGTCCGGCCGTAATCAGCTGTCTCTCAGGTTGATCCGTTCTCGACTGGCCGCCCACCGTGGGCGGCCAGTGTTTTTTGTTTACTCGGCGCGGCCTGCGGCCCGCCTGCGAGTTTGTTACTCGGCTACTTGGCGACGGTATACGGAGGCGCCGTTTCGCGGGCGCGCTCGCCGGACTTCAACCCTGGCTCTGAAACGGGGACGTCGTCCGCGCGGACGGGCAAGGCAAAGGAAATCGTCGTGCCGCCGTCGCCTTTCGCCCAAATCCGGCCGCCGTGCGCCTCGATGATGCCTCGCGCAATGTACAGCCCGAGGCCCGACCCCGCGCTGGTCTCCCCTTGCCAATAGCGTTCGAAGATCCGCGCGAGCTGCGGGCCCGGAATGCCAGGACCGGAGTCGCGCACATTGAAAATGATCTCGTTCGATTCGGTCCTTACGGCAAGGTCGATGCGCCCGCCGCGCGGAACGAATTTGATCGAATTGCCGACGAGGTTTTCCAACGTCTGCAAGATGCGCTCGCCATCGCAAACGATCGTCTCCGGACCTGTCACTTCCGTGCCGAGGTGAATCGACTTTTGCTCGGCGAGAGGTTCGAAGAGCTTGACCGCGTCTTCGAGAAGACCGCGTAGCAGGATTCGTTGCGGCCGAACCCGAAGCGCACCGGCCTCGAGTGTCGCCACATCGAGCAGATTGCGAACGAGGACTTGCATCCGGCGCGCAGCTCGCTGAATCCGGTCTGCGCTGATGCGGACCTGCCCGTCGCCGCTCGCTGACAGCCGCTGGAGCTGCGTGCAGCTCAGCTCGATGGAGGTGATCGGGCTTCTCAGATCGTGCGACACCACGGCGAGCATCTCTTCTCGCGCTCGCAGGGCCTCGTCGAGACGCTTCCGGGCCGTCTCCGCTTCGGCCCAGGCGGCACGTGCTTTCTCGATCGCCGTCCGGGCTCTCGCCGTCAGTGCGACCGCCGTCACCCCCATTGCAGCGAAAATGGCGAGATCGAGTGCGTCCTCGGACGCGGCGATCGAGAACGCCGTCCCGGGCGGCAGGAACCAGTAAGCAATGGCCAACGAAGAAAGAAAGACGGCCAGCATGCCGGGACGGAAACCGCCGATCGAAGCGACCAACAAGATCGCGGGATAGAAGAGAAGCTGCGGCGACGGAGGGATATACGGCCAGAGAATCAGCTGGAGCACCAGCGCGAGGGACGTCGCGGCCACCGCGATCGCATAACGCGTGAGTCGATGCCGCAACCATCTCGCCCCTTGCGCCAAATGCAGCCTCCGCTCGGCCCGATGCAGCTGGGCCGAAGTCATCCGAACAGCGAGCCCGCAAAACATGCCACGGAATCGACATTGTGCACTCGCAAGTTTCTACTAGCACTACTGGGTCAAATCTTGCCTATGACAGATCACGATCGGCAATTTCCGCGAGGTGGCCACGTAACTTACGGCGAGGCCGTCGGAGCTGCGGGTCAGACCGGAATGGCCGTCTGGCCTCGCCTCTGCGGCTTCGCCGAGAGCCAGTTCCGCCTGTTCGGTCAGTACTTTTGT
>WNGB01012643.1_pt1 | contig 17745 bp, 20 predicted proteins | sample 5400681 | NCBI WGS metagenome assembly WNGB01 (sample SAMN13153367, study PRJNA577476) | soil metagenome | isolation source: 115 cm soil or saprolite under grassland replicate 2 | place: USA:California | collected 2016-06-15 | reverse complement strand
CAAACTTCTTCCCCGACTCCATGTGCTCAACACCGCACGTTCTTCCTGGGACAACACGATGGGAGAGGCTATTCTCATGCGGCATAAGATAGCTTTCGTCGTAGATATAAGTCAAGCTAATTATGGGACACTACACTAGCTCGGACTGGCTACTTAATTTAATTATCGATTTGTGGCCTGAGCTCTCGTTGCAGAACGAATCCGTGACACTTCGAGACGTAACCCACCCTGCTATTAGCCTCTTTGAAATGCGAGCGGCTGTTCGCTCGTCGTGAGGATACTTCGCTTAAAACTTTGGCGTTCACGCAGCGCGAAGATTTACACGATCATAAAGAATGAAGTTTAAAACCCTAGCGACTTCCAGAAGGAGGGAAATGTGGCCAGGGACAGAATCGAACTGCCGACACGAGGATTTTCAGTCCTCTGCTCTACCGACTGAGCTACCTGGCCGAAAGATTGGAAACTGAAATATTGCTTAAAAGTTTTCGGGAGTCAAGTTAATCACTACGGGCGTACGCGTTTTTCGACTTGCTGCTCGACGAAGTCGACGACGTTGCGCTCCAGGCAAACGTGATTAAGCGCGTTGACCTCTTGAATTCCTGTCGGGCTGGTCACGTTGACTTCGGTGAGATAACTGCCAATCACATCCAAGCCGACGAAGTAGAGCCCGTCTGCCCGGAGCAGCGGCGCCAGCGCCGCGCAAATTTCCCGATCGCGCTCGGTTACCTCCGTCTTCACGCATTGGCCGCCGACATGAATGTTGCCGCGGGTTTCCGTTTCGAGTGGAACCCGCAGCACCGCCCCCAACGGCTCGCCGTTGAGGACGATGATCCGCTTGTCGCCTTGGCGGATCTCGGGCAAATACCGCTGTCCCATTACCAACCGCCGGCCGGTGTCGGTGGCGGCTTCGAGGATAGAGTTGGTATTGCGGTCTTGCTCGTTCAAATAAAATACTCCGCTGCCGCCGCAGCCGTCGAGCGGCTTGATGATCATCTCACCCCCTAGCTCGCTCATGAATGCTCGAAGACGCGCCATATCGCTGGTCACGAGCGTCTGCGGAATTTGTTCGGGAAAACGCAACGCATAAAGCTTTTCGTTAGCCTCGCGCAGACCCTTTGGATCGTTCATCACGAAGCACTTGCTCTGGTCGACCAAACTCAGCAGATGAGTCGTGAAGAAATACTTAAGATCGAACGGCGGGTCTTTGCGCATCCAAACACTGTCAAACTCCTCTAACGAGCCGGTCCTAGATTCGCCCAGGCGGTAATGCGGCGTCGCGCGCGCTAGCTCAAGCCGCCGATAGCGTCCATCGGGTGTGCCGCCACGGATGAACAGATCATCGAGTTCCATGAAGTAAATTTCATGGCCGCGCCGCTGCGCCTCCAGCATCAAGACAAACGATGTGTCCTTATCGATGTCGATCTTATCGACGGGGTCCATGACCACGCCGATTTTTAGATTCTGCATAGCCTTTTCAGTCAGAGTTATTTTAGTCTCGAATCACCCAGGTGCGCGCCAAGAAATCATGCCAGCCGCGCTTTTCCCGCTGCCATAGAATCCACAAAAAGCTCAATCCCAATGACACAATGCCAAATCCGACGGTTCCGAGCCAACGAAGCAATGCCTGGCGATAGGTAAGCGCCGCCTGGCCGGGGCCCACCACGCGCAAACCGAGCAGCCACTTACCGATCGTTTTCCCTTCCATACCATGAAAAACGACAAAGTACGCCGTGGTTAAGCCCATCCCAGCAAAAGTCAAAAACGTCATGAGCGGCGCAGCATTGCTCCATGAGATCGATCGGTCGTGGGCCGTCAAACCGACTTTGTAGCCGATGTAGGCCAGAATGCTCATAAGCGCAAACAGCAAAATAATCATCACGACATCGATAAGACATGCACCCACACGCCGAAAGAAACCGCCCCAGCGGAGGTTCCCAATGAGATCACTCGGCGATTCGACTCTCTCCGGTGTTGTTTCAAACTCGGGATGTGATTCAAAGCGCCAATCGTCATGCGCCGTCTGTTTTTCAAACTCGATCGACGGCTCTTCCGGCGTCAAGGTAAATTCCTCACGTCTTGGAGTGTTGGGGAAGACCCTGCGGTGCAACAACTTAGCGCCGCACTTCTCGCAATATTCATCGGACATCAGGACCGGTGCTTCGCAGTTTTGACATTTCATAGATTCGTCAACCAAACTGGAGGTGAAGATTTATGCTAGAGAAAGCCGACAGCCGAAGCAAGGCCGAGCTAGCGTAAATCACCCCAGAGAAACTGCACCAACGCGATCGCCGTCACTGCCGCGGTTTCGGCGCGGAGAATGCGCCGTCCTAACTCGACCGGTTCGAAACCTTGCCGTTGGGCCATTTGAGCTTCCTCTGTCGTGAAACCGCCCTCCGGTCCGATAACGATCAGCACCGCTTCGACGTCGCCGCGCTGCTCGTGAACTTGATAGAGCGATCGCTGGCGCTCCTTTTCCCAGAAAATCAACTTGAGTGTTTGCGGCGGGGCATCATCGACCAATTTCCGGTATTCAAACACCGGCGAGATTTCGGGCATGCGCGTTCGGCCACACTGCTTTGCCGCGCTAAGAGCGATTTTCTGCCAGCGCTCGCCGCGCTTGACGATCTTGCTCTCGTCTAACCGCGGTATGGAATAGGACGACACGAACGGAATGATGGTTTGCACGCCGAGCTCCGTCGCCTTTTCCACAATGAAGTCCATTTTTTCGCCCTTGGTCAATGCAACCGCCAACGTTATTTGTACAGGCGACTCGCGCTCGGGCTGGTAAGAGCGAAGAATTTCGAGCTCGCCCTGTTGCGCTCCGAGAGCGCGAATCACCGCCTCATGTTCCCATCCGCTGTCGTCGAATAGCGTGATAGGGTCGCCAGGTCCCAATCGCAGCACCTTCCTTAAATGAACCAATTCCTGACCGTCGATAAGCCCGCGATTGTCGCGCAAATTTTTTCTCGGCACAAAAAAACGCGCCATGGGCTTTATTTTCTTTGTAACAGCAGCGTCTGCCACTCACGGGCGCGCTTGCGTTTGACGGTTTTGAATTTGACGGCGAAGCGCTGCGTAATTTCACCCGCTTTCTGATGCAAGATCCCCGATAGAATTAAATATCCCTTCGGCGCAACCTTTTTCTCGAGCACGGCTGCGACCCCGAGAATCGTCTCCGCGGTTAAATTGGCGACCACGACCGAAAAGGTTCTTTTGATACCGCTCGGTTTGATTCCCGACAAGTGAACTCGTTTCGCCACCCCGTTGGCGCGCAAATTTTCGCGTGCCACCGTAAGCGCGACGCCGTCGTTGTCGATCGCCCAAATGGCTCTCGCCCCTAATCTAGCCAAAGCGATGGCCAAAATTCCGGAACCCGTTCCCACGTCGAGCGCCGTGAATTCACCGGCGCGAAGCCGATCGGCAGCCAGTTCAAGGAATTCCATGCAGCCACGCGTGGTTGCGTGCGTGCCGGTGCCGAAGGCCATGCCTGGTTCAATGGTGATGACCTGACGGCGGCGAAAATTCGGTGGCTTGAGCCACGGCGGCGTTACCCAGAATAAGTTACCGACGCGCCGCGGCTTGATGAAACGCTTCCAGGAGTGTTGCCAGTTTTCTTCTTTGATGATTTTCCATTCTAGACGCGGTTTACCTCTGAAGGAAGAAAGCTGAGCGATCCCGCCCAGAAAATGCCGGATATCCGTTCGTAACGAGGCATCAGCACGAGAGTGAACAAAAAACGCATCCACACCGTTCCTCTTGAGGACCACTCCGGGAGAGCCGCGCTCGATCAAAAAGTTCGACAGCGCGTCAATGTTTGCGGCGCCGGTGCGAACCGAAAGCTGTAACCACGAGGCAGGCACAATTTTTTATGCCACAGCGATAGTGGCGTATCAAATGCCGATGGATTTTGCGCCCAATGCATAAGCACCCTTCTTGTCAAAGTTACTGCTTCCAGATATTGAAAATGTTGGATCGAAAGGAGCCGCACATGAAATTAGCGACGATCAAACCGAATGATCTTGCGATTGTGAAAAATGACAGGCTAATTCCTGTCGGCGAAACGCTGAGCCGCGACGGCGCCTTGCCCAAGGAACCGACGATGGTGGACCTCATCGCCGCCTATGATGCCATCAAGCGTCAACTGGAAAACATCGCTTCCAGAGATACGGGCACCGCGCTCGATGCGAAATTGCTCAAGCCACCGGTGGAAAATCCTTCCAAGATCTGGGCGGCGGCCGGCAACTATAAGCGCGGCAGCGCGGGACTGGGCGACGCCCGGGGCAGAGGGACCGCCGGCAAAACCTCGCCGGATGAGCTCCTCGAAAATATTTTCTTGAAGCCCCCTTCCGCGATTGCCGGGCCAGAGGATAAAATATTGATTCCGAAAAACGCCGATTCGATCTTTCCCGAACTAGAGCTCTGTGTCGTCATCGGGAAAAAAGCGCGCCACCTTAGCAAAGAGCAGGCCTTCGACGCTATTTTCGGTTACACGATCATGCTCGATGTGACTGCGCGTGGCTATGGCTTAAGCAAAAACCTCTCGGGTACACGGAACGTGCGCAAAGGTTTTGAAAGCTTCGCGCCGATCGGACCCTGGATCACCACCAAGGATGAAATATCCGACCCGCACAATCTTTGGATGAAACTTTGGATCAACGGCGAACTCAAACAATCGGCAAAGACCGACGCGATGATCAATGACATCGCCACCCAGGTAAGTTTTTTATCACAGGTGACGACCTTGTATCCGGGCGATTTAATCACGACCGGAAATCCCGATTCGCCCGAGTTTCAAGAAAAGCTCAAGCCGGGCGATGCTTTGACTCGGCGTTGCCAGAGAGAGCTAGATTTGCTGTCGAGCGAATAAATCATGATACGCATCGCGCCGTTTCGCGGGCTGTTTTACAATCAGAAGAAAGTTCGCGACCTCAGTAAAGTCGTCGCCCCCCCTTACGACGTCATCTCCAAGGAAGAGCAAGAAAGGCTCTACAAGAAATCGCCCTACAATTTTATCCGGTTGGACCTGAGCCAGGAACCGGATTCGTATTCCGCCGTGGCGCAACTGCTGAGCGAATGGCTCGCCACGGGAATTTTCGAACGGGACGAGACGCCGGCCATCTACTTTCTGTCCCATCGTTTCAAGCTCAAAAGCGGTGAACAGAAAATCCGCGAAGGCTTTCTAGCTCTAACCGAGCTGCAAGATTTTTCCAGCGGTGACATACGACCCCACGAAAAGACCCTGGATGCCCCCAAAGAGGACCGCTTGAAACTTATGCTCGCCTGTCACGCCCAACTCAGTCCGATCCTCGCGCTCTACTCCCAGCCAAAGCAGTCGATCAATCGAATGCTCGCCGTGGAAGTGGAAGGCGTCGAACCGTCCATCGAAATCGAACAAGACAACGGCGAGCAGTGCCGGCTCTGGCGTATCGCCAATGCTGAATTGATCGAGAAAGTTCAACAGGAAATGAGCGACCAGCAGCTGCTGATCGCCGATGGTCATCACCGTTATGAGGCAACGCTGAGTTATCGTGATTGGATGCGCCGTGAACGGGGGCAGTGGAACGGCCGCGAAGCCTTCAACTTCATCATGGCCTATTTCGCCAACATCAACGACGAAAACGTCGTCATTATGCCAACGCATCGCCTAGTGCCGGATACTCCCACAAACCGTTTCTCGAGCTGGAAGAAGCGCTGCAAACCTATTTTTACGTCGAACAGCACCCCAAGACGCCCGAAGGAAAAATTTCATTTCTCAAAGCGCTGAAGACGGCCGCCAAGAAGCACCGCGTTGTCGGCGCCAGCTTCAAGCGCGACCCGCGCTACTTAATCTTGCGGCTTAAGAACAAGCGCATGATGCAGCGTCTCGCGAAGGATCTAAGCGCGCCATTGAGAGAGCTCGATGTGAGCACGCTGCACTTACTGATTCTCGAGCACATTCTTGGCATGGCGCCAAACGAGCAGGTAAAGGGCGAAAATATTCGCTATTCGCAGGACGAAGACTTGGTGCTCCAGTCGCTGGAAAAAGAAGATTACCAAGCCGCGTTTATCTTGAACGACGAGCAGGTAAAGGGCGAAAATATTCGCTATTCGCAGGACGAAGACTTGGTGCTCCAGTCGCTGGAAAAAGAAGATTACCAAGCCGCGTTTATCTTGAACGCGACAAAGGCAGAAGAGATCCAGACAATTGTCGCCGGCGGCGAGAAAATGCCGCAAAAGTCGACCTATTTCTATCCTAAGCTGCTGTCCGGCCTGGTCGTCAATAAGATCGAACCAAACGAAGAGATCCCAATATCCCCCAGCTCATAATTCTAACGAAACCTGAAGCGTTGACATCATTCACCGTCGCGTTTAAGAATCCAGCGGAGCAGGAGGTTTTATGCCCAAAGTCACGTCGCTGGGTCACATCGGTGTTTATGTCCGCGACATCGAGCGATCGGTCGCCTTTTATCGGGATATCTTCGGTCTCCAGGTTAGCGATAGGAGCCCGAGGGGCGCCGTTTTTATGACCGCCCAGGACCGGCTGGCGGAACACCACGAGCTATTGCTGGCGCCGGGCCGCAACGACGATGGCAAAGTCAACGTGCTGCAACAAATTTCGTTTCACTGCGCCAGCTTAAAAGATGTCAAAGACTTTTACCGGGTCTTTGTTGAAAACAATGTGCCGATCAACCGCGTGGTCAGCCACGGCAATACCGTCAGCATCTACGCCCAGGATCCCGATGGCAATTCGGTGGAAGTCTACTGGTCCACCGGCATTGATGTGCCGCAGCCCTTTGGCAAACCGATGGATCTCACCAAGAGTGAGGCGGAGGTCATGGGGCAGCTTGAGAATATCATTTCAGAATGGCGCCGGACGGAAAGCGTAAAAGCGACTTAAAATCACGTGCCGGGAAAGAGCGCCGCTCTCGTCCTTCATCCCCCATCCTCTTTCATTCTATTCCACATGCGCCTACACCGACTCATAAGCCGCGCTGTTCCAATTATCCCACGACGTGATCGATAGATCATCTAATTTGATCGTCGCATTCCGTATTGAGCGCTTTCAATACTCGCCGCAGAGTGAACGGCCTCTTTGCCAAGGAACTTGACGAAAGGATGGCGTTGGCCATATGTCTTTCCTTGCCGTGGCGAAAAGAACTCACTTTTGGACAAGCTTGACGGTTATTTTGTCGGCGTCATTTGTCTTTTCACCGATGCTTTTCGCCGCCGCGCCCTTGAAAAAAATTAGATTGGCGTACAGCGCTTTTGCCTACGCGAATCCACCATTTTGGATTGCTCATGACCTGAAGCTTTTCGAGAAATATGGTCTCGATACCGAGTTGGTCTATGTGTCGGGCGCGCGGCCGATTCAAGCCATGCTTGGCGGCTCGATCGATGTTTCCCAAGTCGGCGGCGCGGCCACCGTCGCCGCCGCGGCCCAAGGCGCCGACGTCGCAATCCTCGGCACCATCTTTTCACGGCTCAACTTCGCCGTGCACGCCAGTCCGCAGATCAAGCAGATCAACGACCTCAAGGGGAAAACGCTTGCGACGGGTACGATCGGCGGAAACACTTACTTCGCTGCGCTGCTGTTTCTGAGTAGGTTCGGCTGGGCGCCGAACAAAGACGTGACGCTTTTCGCATCCGGAGGCTCCCCCGATGTGCTGAACGCGCTGGTGCAGGGAAGATTCCCCGCCGGTGTGCTCACGGCTCCAACCACTCACCTGGCCAGTCGCATGGGTTTTCGCGAGATCTTCGATCTTGCAAGTCTTGATTTCCCTTTTCCGACTCTTTCGATTGTCGCCACGCGCAAATACAGCGATGCGAACCCCGACGTAATTCTCAGCGTGCTGCGAGCAACATCGGAGGCGATTTATGTGTACCGGACGCGACCCGAACAGGCGCTGCCGGTGATCGCCAAGTACATGCGAGTCTCAAAAGACGATCCGGCTCTGATTCAAGCCCAGGAGACTTTCGCGAAACATCTGAACGTTACGCTGACGCCCTCTCCGGAGGGCATCAAGTTCATTCTCGATTTCCTCGCCGAACAGCGCCCCGCGCTCAAAGGACGCAATCCGGCGGACTTCATTGAGCTGAAATTTCTCAAAAAGCTCGACGAAGATGGCATCTTTAAACAGTTCGCGAGCAGGCAATGAGCCTAGGTTATTTGTATAATGGCGTGGTTGTTCTTGGTACGAGGTGAAATAATGAGAGTCGACATCCACAGCCATACCGCGCCGGCTAAGTACCTGGAAGCAATCCGGCGCGATCCGAAAAGCATGGGCTGTCACATCGAGAAAGATGATCAGGGACGCGAAGCGATTGTCCAGGACAACGGCCGTTCGACGCGCGTGCGCGCGAACTTGATCGATGCGGAGTTGCGCCTGCGCCAGATGGCCGCCGAACAAGTCGACGTGATCGTCGAGTCGCTGCTGCCGCCGCTGCTGCCGCTTTGGGCGCCGACGAGCATCGGCGTGCGTGTTTGCCAAGTCGTTAACGATGCGGTCGCCGAAGACGCCGGGCGCTATCCCGGGCGTATGGTGGGAATGGGCATCGTGCCGTTCCAGGACGTCGGCGAGGCGATCCGCGAACTCGACCGGATCGTCGAGCAGCACCGCATGCGGTCGGTGCTGATCCCGGCCAGCCACGCCGGAAAAAATTTAGACGAGCCGGAGTACTTTCCGTTCTTCGAGCGCGCCCAGGAGCACGGCGTGCTCATATTCATTCACCCGCACGAAGTTGCCGCCGCCGATCGGCTGAAGAAATACGCGCTGGTCAATTTAATCGGCAACCCGCTGGAGACGACCATCGCGCAGGCGAGCTTGATTTTCGGCGGTGTGCTCGAGCGCCTGCCGGCATTGAAAATCTGTTGCGCCCATGGCGGTGGTTATTCGCCGTGGATTCGCGGCCGCTGGCGCCACGGCCACAAAAGCCGGCACGAAGCGCGGGCGGTTATCAGCCGGCCGATCTACGAATATCTGGGCCGCATGTATTTCGACACTTGCGTCTTCGATCCCGCGTCGCTGGAATTTCTAATCAAGACGATGGGCAGCGATCACGTCTTATTGGGCACCGATTACCCGACGCCGATGATCGACGCCGGCCAAGTTGCGGTCATTAACGCGATGGACGGCCTCGCCGCCGCGGACAAAGAAAAAGTCATGGGCGGCAATGCCGCCAGATTGCTAGGATTGCAGTGACAGCGGTGGTTTGCTGCGCTGGGAAAAACTAACCAAACACATTTAGAACTTTTCAGTTGCAATATGGACTACGGAATCAAAAAAGAGATGACTCTCGCTAAGACGCAAAGCACGCCAAGTTCGGAGAAATAGAAAAATAATTTACTTTGCGCCTTGGCGTCTTGGCGCGACAAACTTTGATGGAGTAGTTCTGTCAAACATTTAAAAAGTGAGCATTTATCGGAGGTGATTCATGCCGCACATTCCTTACGTCGATCCTGAAACCGTCAGTGATCCGGAGATCAGGGGCTATCTCGAACGCGCTCGCCGCGAGGGCACGCCGCGGCCTGAGAGCCAAGCTGTTCGCGCCCATGTGCCCAACGTCATTCGCGCTTTTTCGCAAGCGTGGGATCTCACGTTTCGCAACGGCGTCGCCGATCACGCACTCAAGGAGCTCTGCCGGGTTTACGTCTCGAAGTCGATCCAGTGCGAGTATTGAGGCGTGCAGCGCTCCGTCCAGGCTGGACGGCAAGGACTAACGGAAGAAAAGTACGATGAGCTGCTCAACTTCGGTGACTCGAACAAGTTCAGCGAGCGGGAGAAAGTCGCGCTGACCTATACCAGCGCGATCGCGTGGAACTCCGAGATTGCCGACGACGCTCTGTGGGAGAAATTGCACCAGCACTTCTCGATCCCCGAGTTGGTCGAGCTGGGATTTTTCATCGCGTTGACGCTCGGCCAGCAGCGCTGGATCAAAACCCTTGGCATCGATCACGGCGTGGTGCTCGGCGATACCACGGCCGGTCTCGCGCCGAGGGCCAAGGTGAGTTGAGAGTCATCTACTTCAGAAGAGTCGAGCGATGCGTCCTCTTTTCTTTGCCTCGCCCAGTGGGAGAGGCCGCCGCGCAGCGGCGGGTGAGGGCAAGCGCCACGAAGTTGTACCCTCACCCTTCCCTCTCCCAGAGGGCGAGGGTAAGAAAAGGTAAAAATTGCAAGCAACGGAATTAGTTGATTCTAAGTGACCGCGGTGCGTCCGCCAGTCGCCAGCGTTTCGACATCTTCCACGACAAAAATCGCCAGCGCTTCACGGCGATTTCTCACGGTCAGCTCATGTCGCGGGAACGCAGATACGACTAACCCCGCCTGCTCTGCGACCTGCTCAGAAATGACCAGTTGGCAACGATATTCTTTGGTCAGATCCTGTAGTCTGCTCGCCACATTCACCGTATCGCCGATCGCGGTGAGATGAACCGTCGAGCCGTAACCCATGCGACCGACGATCGCCGGTCCGCAATGAATGCCGACGCCGATTTTCAGCGGTTCGGCCAATTCCTCGGCCAGCGCTTGGCTCAATGCGCTGACATTGGCGACCATCGCCTTGGCGGCCGCGAGAGCTTGACGCGACCCTTCTTCGGGACCGCTATCGACTCCGAATAATGCCATCACGCCATCACCGATAAATTTATCCACGGTGCCACCCGCACCGACGATCGCTTCACCAACAGCCTCAAAGTAGCTGTTCAATAAGAAAACCAGGTCATAGGGTAGCTTCTGTTCGGCGATGCCGGTGAACGTGCGTAGATCGGCGAACAGCACGGCAATCGTCCGTTCTTGCCCCGCCAGATAAGACGGTTGTGCGAAGCCGTCGCTCGGCTGCGCGTTGGCGGGCAGGAGTGGGGTCACTGAAATATTTCCCTCCGGTCTAAGCTGGCAAGCCAACCGGACGTTGGGCGGCGCGCCGATGCGTTGTAGAACTCTTTGTTCCGAGGCGCTTGCCGGCGGCAAATTTGACAATCCGTGCGTCACTCGAATGCGACAGGTCGAGCAGCGGCCGCGGCCGCCGCAAACCGAGGCGTGTGGGAATCTGGCAAAGCGGCTGGCTTCCAATACGGAAAAGCCTCGCGGCACTTGGGTCTCCCGCCCTTCCGGATAGGTAATCCGAACTCTGCTGCGTCGCTGACTTGCCTGGCGAATCGTCCTTGCGACTAACACGCCGCCGAGACACGCCCAGAAGCCGACAATAATGCCATTGTATACGCTGACCAGATCTTGGCCTTCGTCGACGCTTAGAGCGTTAGCCGTTCGCTTCGTCTGCTCGACCCAGCCGGGGTCGCGGGCGATCAAAAAATCGATCTCGCGCCCCGCCTGGGCGAAACCCAGCAACGCCAAGACCGGTAATAGTAGTGCAACCATGAAAAACAGCGCGGCATAGCGTGGATACAAGGGACGGAGTCGTAGCCAAAAGTGAAATCCGATACAGCCGTGGATCCACGCGATCACGATGAGAAGCGCCTGCCTGACGCCGTGAATGGGGCTCAATTTCCACAACGTCAAAACGATTTTCGCGTAGGAATCCTCTACTCCGTACCATTCGTAGGTCAGGCGCGTGCCGACAAAATGGACCGCGAGTAGCGGAGGAATACAAAGACCCAACGTAAGCTGCAGCGCTTCCCACAACGGCATGCGCAGATGATGGCGTTGATAGATCGCCCACAACGCCAGCCCAAAATGAATTAGTAGAGAACTGTATAACGCGGTGGTGCCGACCGGGTTGCGCCACAAAGCCAAGAACCACGCTCGCCCCGCCTCCATGGCGCCAAGCGAGATCAGACCGAGCGAATGATTGACGAAGTGAGTCGTCAGATAGGTCAGGAGGATCAGACCGGTGACTAGTCTCGTGCGGCGAACGTTCATAGAAGCGCGCTCACTTTACTACGATCCGCCGCGCCCAGTCCACGTTTGGGAAATCGTCGGGCAAGGCGCGCCTTGCCCCGACGGCTATTGCCATCATCAAATCGCCAATATCGGTTGCCCGCGGCAGGATATCTCACATCCGGCCAATCCTGTTGACTCCCTCCATGGAGTCGTCCTATTTATGAAAACTGATTCTCGGTGAATTGTCGGTCGCTGCCGCAATCTCCGCGACGGATCATAGAAGAGGAGTTAAACCATGAGAGATGGATTTAAGGTCATCGATGCCGACCGTCATGTGCTGGAGCCGTCCGATCTATTCGACAAATATTTACCTGTCAAATTTCGCGGGCGCGTCAAGATCGAAGGGCCGAACCAGTCGTTCCGCTCCATCGATGGCGAACCGATCTCCGATGCCGATAAACTGCGTGACACGACGAAACAGCAGGACTACGGTTTCACCTTCGCCGGATCAAAACGATGGCGCGAGACTTTTGCCGACGCGTTAGCCGCCAAGTTCGATGCCCCATCCAACGTTCGCGACATGGATCGAGAAGGCGTCGACATAAGTGTGCTCTTCCCAACCCTTGGTCTCTATATTATGTGGCGTGACAATCTCGACCCCGAGCTCAGCGCCGCCATCTGCCGCGCCTATAACACCTGGCTGGCGGATTATTGCAGTTACGATCGAAAACGGCTTCATGGCGTCTGTCTCATTCCGCTGCAAGATCCGGCGCGCGCGGTTGAGGAGCTGCGCTACGCCAAAGAGAAACTCGGGCTCGTGGGAATTTTCTGGCGCCCAAACAAGCTCTGCGGCCGGACGCTTTCGAGCCCGGATTATTTTCCCGTCTACGAAGTCGCGGCCGATCTTGGCGTCACCGTCTGTGTACACGAAGGGGCGCGCACGGTGCTGCCGCAAGCAGGCGCCGATCGTTACAGCGAGTTTGGCCGCCACATCGCCTGCCATCCGCTCGAACAAATGCTTGCCTCGTTGAACATGTGCGCCGACGGGGTTTTGGAAAAATTTCCCAGGCTCAAAGTCGCCTATCTCGAATCCGGTTGCGGCTGGGTCCCTTTTTGGCTCGAGCGCATGGATGAGCATTGGGAACACGAAGGACAGGGCCAGGCCAAAACCACCAGAGAAAAACCGAGCTTTTATTTCAAGCGCCAATGTTGGGCGAGCTGCGAAGCTGGAGAAGAGCTCGCGCCGGTCTTTATCGAGCATGTGGGCGAAGATTACTTGACGATCGCGACCGATTATCCGCACAGCGACTGCATCGGCAAGTTCCCCGACCGCACGGTCGGCGATCTAACGACCAACGATCGAATCTCAACTGACGCGCGGCGGAAAATTTTGTGGGATAATCCGACGCGCCTATACGGACTGGAGGTTTAACCAAGATGAGCAAGTTTCACGTAGTTTATTTTGGCAGCAACCACGTGCCGGTGAATTTGATCAAACCGATTCTCGCCGAGATCGACGCCGATATGACGATCCGGCGGCCGACCAACGACGCAGAAGTAGTCGAAATGGGCAAAGACGCCGACGGTATCATCATGCATGGGTCCGTGCCGCTTACGCGCGAGATTATTTCGCAGCTTAAACGTTGCAAGGTGGTCTGCCGCACCGGGGTCGGCGTAGACCGCATGGATCTCAAAGCCGCGACCGATCATGGCTTGATCATCTGCAACGCCGCGGGGTGTAATTCCATCGAAGTCGCCGAGCAGGCCATCGGCCTGTTGATCGCGATTTCGCGCAAGCTCATGCGCATGAATCAGTACGTGCGCGACGGTAAATGGCGGCGCCACACCGCCGAGCTGCACGCGTATCGCGGGCGCGTCTACCGAATCCAGGGAAGAACCATCGGCATCGTCGGTCTCGGCCATGTCGGCAAGCAAGTCGCGCCGCGCGCGCAAGGCATGAGGCTCAACGTGCAAACCTACGACCCGTATCTCGATCCGAAAATCGCTCAGGACATGGGCGTGAAGATGGTTTCCTTCGACGAGCTGGTCGCGACTTCGGACTTCATCAGCGTGCATGCGCCGTTGACCAAACAGACGCGCCACATGTTCGGTGCGCCGCAATTCAAGGCGATGAAGAACACGGCCTATTTAATCAACTGCGCGCGCGGTGGGCTCGTCGACTCCGATGCGTTGTACGACGCTCTAGTCGCCGGCGAGTTAGCGGGGGCCGCATTGGATGTCACCGAACCGGAACCGCTGCCGGCAAATCATAAATTGCTCACGCTGCCGAATGTGATCGTTACTTGCCACACCGCAGCCAACTCGGACGAATCTTACGTCGACTGCCAAACCCATGCGGCGCGCGAAGTCGCCAACGTGCTCGCCGGCAAAGGGCCAACCACGGAGATCAAAGATCCGTGGCTGTTGGCGGAGGCGCAGGATGAAGGATTCGGAGGGGTGTAGAATTTCGGGCGCGCAATTTTTATCCAACCACAAAAGCCCCGAGTCCGAACGATTCGGGCCTTTCGATCTCCGCGGGGTCGTTGCCGGCAGTCCTTACGTACAACTATTCTCAGGCCTGTAACCGTCCGTCATTCCCGAATGCTTCTATCGGGAATCCAGCCGAAATATCCAAAAGCTTGTCCGCATAGCTCCGCGTTCCATCCGGAAGCCCTGTTATAAGTTTTTCTTATAATAAGAATTTCTTACCTGACAAATGTTTTTGAGTTGACTACAAGCCATGGCAGCAGCCTTGAAATCAAACTCATCGAAAGGGAGATTGCAATGTGAGATAGCAACTCAAAACTAAAGGGCGATTGTTAGGACCGAGACGGTAGCATTTCAAAAGGAATTGCGATGACCAGCAACCCAAACAAGCAAACCGCTGACGCTATTGAAGCCGACGCCAATCGACGGCAAACTGGAGTGGCTTGAACCATATTTGCCTCCGGAAGCCAAAAAAAGTGATCGAACGCTGTTTTCTCGTTGAGGATTTTCACGGCAAAGATGGGGTGAGCCGTAGAAGTCCTAGCCCAGTGACGTGTAACTTGCGTGCTGTAAACACACTATGACGTCAATTCCTATCAGTTTCATGGGAACATCCGTGGCAAGGAGAGTAAAATGACCAGACGTCGCGGCGACAAAACACCTGAACCCGCTGGTGGACGCGCACTAGAGCGACTGCGAATGTTCGAGGAGGCGCGCCGCCCGAAAGAAGTCGTTCCGGGTAAAAAGAAAAATAAATCTGCAAAGGTCTCGAAAAAGGATGCACCGCTGAAAAAGGGGGTGCCTTTCAATGAGAAGTAAGATTGATTTAAAATTTGACCGGCGCACCAAGCAGAAGAAACGCAAGTCGCCCCAAGGCGGTAAGGCGCTGCAGCGATTATTTACTTACCTCGGAGCGCGTAATCCGATACTGAACGATGATGTCGTAGCGACCTTCGCTGTGCCGAAATCCGCGCGACCGCGTTTCGGACTGACCAAAAAAGCCTTACGGGCAAAGCCAACATCTGCCGCCAAAGTAGCGCGCGCGTCACGGACTACGCCCACGGCAAGATCTTTTGCCGCAGCGATCGCCACGGCCGCCGCTTCCCTCGCCACACGCAGCCGAAGGGCTCGTACCACAACTCGCAGGGCAAGAGCGGGCGTCGCCGTCCCGCCGGCAGCTGCGGCAATCTGGCAGGCTATTGGACCATCAGTTATTCCCAAGGGACAGACTTACGGAACGAATCGGGTTGACGTGAGCGGTCGCGTGTCGAGCATCGCTGTCGATCCGAACAATCCGAAGCATCTGCTGCTGGGCTCAGCTGGTGGCGGTATTTGGGAAAGCACTGGCACCGGCGCGACTTGGCAGCCTCGCACCGATCAGATGCCTTCGCTCGCGATCGGAGCCATTGCCTTCGATCCAACGAACCCGGCCAGAGTTTATGCCGGAAGCGGCGAGGGAAACTTCTATGCCAATCTGGGCGCTGGTGTCTACAAGTCCACCAACGGCGGCACCACGTGGACGGCATCGGCGTCGGCGCCTTTCATTGGCGTTGGCTTTTTCGATCTCGTCGTCGATCGGGAGAATCCGGCTGTTCTTTATGCCGCGACCACCAACGGATTTTACAAATCGACCAACAGTGGTGCGTCGTGGAGTTTGAAGCGAGCAGGGAGATGCTGGGACATCAGCCTCCATCCCAACGGTGGAATGGTTGAACTTCTCGCCTCATTCGTTGACGGACTTTTCGTTTCGACTAATGCAGGGAATTCCTTTACCGCTGTCGCTCTTCCCTCAGGGCCGACTAGCGGCTGGACACGCTTGGCCGTCGATCGTGTGACAGCAGCTCCGGACGTTGCATATCTCTTCGGGGCTGCTGGTGCTGGGGCGCATTTGTGGCGGCGAACAGGGACGACCTGGACGAAAATCACATCATTTCCGGCACTGAACATTAGTCAGGCTTGGTACGACTGGTACGTCGCCGCACCGCCGGACGGCAGCGGGCGGGTCTATCTCGGCGCCATCGATACGATCCGTGGAGACCTCACCGGCTCGACATGGAAATGGACTAACGTCACCACTCACGGTACCAACAGCGTTCATCCGGATCAGCACTGCCTGACGTTCTCACCAGGCAATTCCAAGATCATCTACGCCGGCAATGACGGTGGCATCTTCCGATCGACCGATAGTGGCGCAACCTGGACAGCGCTCAACAAGGGTCTCGGCATCACCGAGATCGAATTCCTCGCCAGTGACCCGAACACTTGGAAGTGGTTGATGGCGGGAACCCAGGACAATGGAACTATCCGCTACTCCGGTTCGACCGTATGGGAGCACATTGCCGACGGAGACGGCGGCGATTGCGGCGTCAATCAACTAAACCCGAACGTTGTCTATCACTCATACTACGGTGTGAGCCTGGAGCGCTCGACAAACAAGGGCAACACTTGGACTTCGCTCTCTCCTCCGAGCATCGCCTCGCTGTTTTATCCGCCAGTGGAAGTATTCGGCTCGACAGTTGCGATCGGCGCCGTCTCTCTTGTCGTCACTAGATCCGGTGGACCACCTTGGACGACCTTCTCACTTGGCTTGCCAACCGGAGAGGTAACGTCGGCCATGCGGGAAATTGATGCCAACACAATTTTAATCGGGACGAACAAAGGTCGCGTGCTAAGAATAAGTTGGACTGGGGCGAGCTGGAGCAAAACCCAGCTTACTTCGCCCGCTCCGCGCTATATCAGTTGCATAGCGGTCGATCCGAGCAATCCACAGCGGTTCTGGGTGACGATCTCGCAGGTCGGCGGTGGCTTGGTCTATCGTTCAGACAACGCGGGTAGCTCCTGGGTAAACTGCACAGCGGGTTTGCCGAACATCCCTATGAATTCAGTAGTAGTCGATCCAGGAAACTTCAAACAACTTTGGGTTGCCGCCGATGTCGGTGTTTATCAAACTTTGAACCTAGGCTCGAGCTGGGCAGGAACCGCGGCGCCTGGGTGATGCCGGTAGCGTAAGACGTTTAGCGTGAAAAGAAGGAGGATGTCATGGATTTCATAGAGCGATTGTTCGGCATCTCACCGGATGGTGGGGACGGCTCAACCGAGCTGATGTACATTGCCGTGTTTGTTTTGATGGTGGCCGCTGCTACCTGGCGGCGGCTGTCCAGAAGGTCCCTAAATAAAACCCGCAGTTCATAGCTTCGATCTCCTTTCGAAACGATTGCTCAACCGAGCGCAATGCGTTCGACGTGTGCCCGGAGGTAGAGCAGTGGTGTAGAGAGCGGCCCGCGCCATCTGAACCCGGTCTTTGATACTATAGATCCGTCTTCGTATGCCGATGAAATGATAGGTGGATCTTGTTTCCCGCAAAATGGTAGTGCGATAGAATACTTCTTTGTGAGCCTCGATAAGTAGTCCGGCGGAGGATAATGCGCGTGGGCGATGCGGCAAA
>WNGB01006156.1_pt1 | contig 17747 bp, 37 predicted proteins | sample 5400681 | NCBI WGS metagenome assembly WNGB01 (sample SAMN13153367, study PRJNA577476) | soil metagenome | isolation source: 115 cm soil or saprolite under grassland replicate 2 | place: USA:California | collected 2016-06-15 | reverse complement strand
AGTCCCTTTCGAATGGTGAAAGTTCGGTAATGGGAGAAATCAATTCGTCTTAGTAGTGCGACTGTTAGGGATTCGTTGGGGGGAAATGAAAAGCTCCCCGCTGGTGGGGCGGGGAGCGGTGGGTGGGAGGGAGGCTAGATGGTGAGCAGCTCTCTAAGCTTCTGCTCAACGTACTCCAGTACCATCTGGCAGTCGCGATCCTCGTCCTCAAAGGACTCCTCCACGTAGGTGAGGATCTGACGGATTCCAGCGGAGAGTGTTTGCATGGTGACCTCCTAGTCAACGTCTTGGAACTAGTATAGACGATGCCTTTCCCCGATGTCGACTCCTGTGAGAGCTGTAGCCAGACTGAATAGGATGGCGATGATAATTGCAATTCCCCAGAACATGACGGCCTCCTGTAATCCGCCTCGCTCCCCCACCGGCCTCGAGGCCTCGTTCGAGCCCGAGAGTCGGGACGAAACGGGACAAAACGATAGTTGCATCGTCAACGATGGATCGGGGCGGACAAACCTACCTAAACCAGAACGGAACGTATAACACGTCCAACAGCTCCCCAACCCGCGTCCGATGGAACTTGCAGAACCGCCGGCACCGACAAGGGTCCATGGGGCCGAGCAGCACGAGGCATCGCATCTCTGTTGACTGGAGCTTGTGACTTGTTGACAGACGGTGTCGCGCCCGCTCATGCGTACAGAGGTCACAACGGTCAGACTGTAATTCAACTGTCTCGCCCATCCGGATACCATGGTCCTCGCCTCCCCCCATGATCATCCGGCGTCGGCCAAGCATGCGATCCAAACCTTGATGCCATGTCCGGCCCTGGAAATGTTCCCCCCACACGCCGACCGCCACCAGGACGAGCCCGGCGCCGAAGAGGATGTAACCGATCACGAGTCGACCTTTGCGACCTCCCCGTCGCTGGGGGCCGCGATCTCTGTGCCGATGGCAGCAACGTCCCCGGCCAGGGCCGTCGCCATCCTCAGCCGCAGGTCGATCTCACTCAACACGTACCGGGCGAACGGGTTCCCCTGATCCGCCAAGATGGCCAGCCGCTTGACCCTGTTCGCAACCATCTCAGACTCAGTCATCATTAGTTACCTTTGCGTCAGGAAAGTGAATACCAGTTCGTTGACGAAATACCGCCAAGGGATCGTGTACGTTTTCCGGCCGTACTCCTGGAGTATCAGCTCTCCCTTCCTGTCAAGTTCGTTGCGGTGGACTATGCCGGAGGCGTCCCAGCCGTACGGGTGTCGCTCCGAGAAAACCCGGAACGTGACGTACGATCCAACCGGCGCTCTGCTGGCCTCATGGACACTGACAGGTCCGCGCCGAAGCCTCGGACCAGAACCAGCAGAGCGGCCGAGAGTTCGGCGTCTCCAGTCCGGACCGCGTTCGGTGGGAGCCACAGCTCCCGGTCTTGCCTCGCCCATTGCATCCCATCCCAGTAGAGAGTTTGCCGGTCAACTTCCTTCTGTGTTAGAGCGTAGGGGAACTCGTAGCGTAGCCTCCGTTTCCTGGGCACTCGGCCTCCCGTATCTGATCCAATCGTCCGCGATATACGCCCAATCGCACAGTTTGCAGAGCCATCCAACAATGCCGACGTTGGTGATCTCGACGGGCTCACGTTCGTGCTTGTGGAATCCTGCCGCAGCCGTCACAGCATGACTTGGCATGGCCTCGGCATAGAATGTGTCCCTAACGTAGAAACCCTCCCCTGACGTTGGATAGCGTGTCACAGTGACTCGTCCTTTTCCTAGGCATCTTCCCGTCCGAGCATGAAATACCATATGTAATCTTCTTGTTGCGTCCAGCAGGTTACGACCCTCCATCCCTCCTTGGCCAATCCATTGAGGGTCTGGTCCAATCCGTAAGTACCACGCGACCCTCCATCATCGGTCAGCGAATCGTAGGTGAGCGTCATATACTTCACAGCGACTCGCCCTCCAGTGGCGCCGGCAACGTCGTCACCTTCCCGGCCTGCTCCTTCACGTCTTCGAGGTCACCCGCGGGCATGGTCAGAGAATATGGTCCAAGATCCCAGAGCTGTCCCGGCATCGCATACTGGAACAGAGCTTCACAGAGACCTGAGTCTGAGGGAACTCCGGCCACGCTGTAATGCCATGGAGGATGACCTCCACCCTGTCCACACTCGGGACAGGCCCATCTGAACGCCTGACATCCCTTGATTTCCACTCTGTCCATGATACGGGTCGGTCGCCATCCACTGACAGATGTAGTTGCAGACACGATTCCTCCGTCGGTGTCGCAGTAGACGGCTCCGGTGCCGGTCCCCAGTAGCTCCCGGTAGAGTCGGACACGAACCCGGGAGGCGATGATCGCTGCAACAAACGTCGCCTGCCCCATTTGACGAGCGAGTCCGCGGAATTCAACGACACGACGGTCCCTCCCTTTCGCGTCTCCGAACGTGATGACCTGGCGTTTATGACTGTCCGGGTTCATGGCGAACATCGACCACAGCCGTGTTGTCAGCAGCTTGGCCGCGAGCCCGGCTTTGCCCGGCAGGGTCCGGAGATCGAATGCCCACGGCAGCCACGTCTCGAAGATCGGTTTCAGCTGGTATCCTTCCCAAGCTCCGGCAACAGCGATTCCCCCTGCTCCCGCAGCAACCGCAAGATCAAACTCCTCGCTCGGCCAACATCCCGCACCAGCACCATGGCCAAAGCAGCAGAATTCTCCCCCTCGCTTACCCCTTCCAATACGAAATGGTACCGGTCCCCAGGTTTGTTTGGGCAGAGACATTCCGGCGGATACGATACCGTTGCTTGGCGTGCCGTTGCCGATTCGGCGGAGATGAGTCGGAATGGGTGCCAGCATGGCTTGTAGATATGCAGCGCTAAGGTCCAAGTAGTGCGCGCCGGAGTAGGCGGCTGGGGTGGGCTGTCTCGCTTCCTTCCTTCCTCCATGGAATGCCTGTCGTCCCGCATTGTCGTTCCCCCATTCCTTGATCCAGACGGGTTCGACCAGGAGCCGTAGCCAGGTGTTGCGCGCCATGGTGCTCATGCTGGCGGGATTGACTCCGAGGTCTCGGATGGCATCGAAGAACGGGAGGAGCGCTTGGGGATCTGGTCCGAGCGTAGAGAAAGGATATATCGAGATTGTGTCAGCGAATCGTAGGCGGACAATTCGATTGTGGTACTTGATGATCGTCCACTGGTCAAAGCCAAGACATGATGCGAGCTGCTTAGGCTTGACCAGCGAATAAACCGCCATGCCATCCTGATCGTGTAGGAGTAGTTCAACAGCCGTCCGATTGGTTTTGCGCTTGACTCCCCCATGCTCACTGGTGACCTCCAGATGGGATGGTCCCGCGTCGGTGATGAACACGATTGGGCGGGATCGTGTCTGCGGCTTGAGCGGCCGGAAGATCATCGGTGGAATGCGGCGTCTGGTAGTGTTTCATTTTCGGAGACGTGATGTTGGATGATGATTGCTAGGTCGCGGGCCAAGTCAACGTTTGCGGTTGCGATACAGTATTGCGCGGCAGCTTGACGCGCAACTGGATCATGCGTCAAGTCCAAAACGAAATAGTCGCATCGGTAGTGCTTTTCACCCCTCCTATCCGTTCCATCGGAGCGTTTCACCTGAAACTTATTCCACAATCCTCTAGCCATATTCTACCTCGAATTCGATATCCCAGAACTGGAGTTCGTCGTAGGCGTCCAGGAAATCCTCGAACTCGATTTCCTGTTCGGGGAAGTGGTAGTGGCGTCCGTTGAATCCGGTGTAGTCGAACTCGATCCCGAACGATCCGTCCTCGTGAATGTGGAGGGTTGCGTCATCCCATGTGGACATGGGGATGTCGTCCCAGTCTCTACCTCGCCATGCCATGCTCCCCTGTCCCTGTTGGTCGTTCTGTCAGCCAACCCCATGACTGGGGGCAGAACGGGACCGCCGCGTACCCTGAGGAAAGCGGAACCAGGGTACGCGGCGGCCGTCATCATGAGGGATCAGGTGAGATAGTAGGTGGCGGCAGGCATGCCCTGGTACTCGTAGCGGCTCACCCGCAGCCCGTTGCGGCAGAGAATCTTCTTGGTGATCGCGCCGTCGAAGCGGTCAGCGTACTGGCGAAGCTGAATGTAAATGCCGTCGCCTCCATCGGTGATGACGAACTTGCTGCGAGGCGTGCTGCCGATCATGACGGGCTGATCGGTGACCAGGCGAGCCGTGACGAACTCCCCACGCTTGCCCACTTCGGAAGGGGTGAACCACCACTGCACGATGAGAAATTGCTTGTCGATCAACAGAGCTTTGTCGTCCAGCTTTTCGTAGTTGTCCACCACAGAGATCTCATCGGCGAATTCTTCCACGGCACTCTGAAAGTCGGCAACGTATGGGGCCGGCTCTTTGCTGATCTCCGACTGGCGGTCCAGCTCCCGCCCGGCCGCCGCGGTGTCCTGCCGGGCCGACCATGCCTCGCGGGCCTCCGCCTGCCACGCTGTGACCTGGGCATCGTCGTAGCGGAGGCCCATGCCGTCACTGGCCTTCATTTTGTCAGCAACGTAGCCGTCGACGAACCGGTCAGACTCGTTGTAGTCACCCTCGCCAACGTTGTTGCTGTTGATGACCTGCTGCTCTGGTTCCTGTTGCTTGCGCGCCATCTGCGCGCCCCCTTCCTACTCGCTCTCGTCTGGACAGTCGATGGCCTCATGGCAGGCGCACTTCCCATCGTGGCCGTCGCTGGAAAATCCCTCCCATGCGACGTATCCCTCTGGCATCTCGAAATTGTTGTCGTAGGTTGCGAACGGCCGCCGCGGTCTGACAAGATTTCGCTCCTCTGTCGGCTCCCCCTCGTATCCGCGACATTGCGAGTGACCGCCAGGGCGACCACCACCCGGACACGGCATGTCGGCACTCCTCCTTCCGTGACCGATGGTTGCGGACGCAACCGTATGAATGTGCTACGATAGCGATAGCTCCGGGTACGAGCTCCGGGTACGAGCTCCGGGTACGAGCTCCGGGTACGAGCTCCGGGTACGAGCTCCGGGTACGAGCGCCCGCTGTGAGACCTCTGCTCCTTTCAGCCGGGTACGCGAGCTTCGATCAAGGGTCATCGTACCCGGAGCTGTTCCCCCACCACCACGACCCTGCGGGTATCGTTACCGTTCCGTGATTGTCAACATGGAGGTTCTTCAATCCCCATGCCGGATTTCGTCGTCCACACCGAGCAGCGGCCCGACGTCCTCCACGTCCACGCCCGCCGGGCAGACGGCGCCACCAAAGAACTCGAAATACCGATTGTCTTTCTCCAGCGGTGGCGGATCGCCAGGGAGATCATCACGTTCCTCACGGAGGGCGACCGTGAGCGACCCTGACCTCGCCTACCCGGATGACGCGCGTCGCGCCAGCGAACAGGTCACCCTCCACCTGCTCGCCCACCCTGACAACGTCCACGGATTCGTCGCGCTCCGGCTCGCCGACGGCGGATCAGACGGCGTCCTCTACGACTCCCGCGAGGCCGCGGTCACGGCGAAATTCCCCAACGAGGCGCTGTACGTCTACATCCAGGTGCAGCCAGGGTTCACCCCTAGGATCGCGCAGCGCATCCTCGAAATCCATCGGCAGTCCTATGAGGCGTACCGACGTTTGACCAGCGTCGACACGCCCAACTTGGAACTCATCATCCCCCAGCGGATCGAGGATGTGCTGCGCCATGAGTGAGGGAACGTTCACCGACGTCACCATGCCGACGCCGCCTCACCCACGGCCGCGGCAGCCGAGACGGACCAGCCGCACGGTTACGGGCGAGGGAGGCCGAGCGTCGAAATCCCCCCGGACGCCACGGCCGACCGGCCGTGCGGCTGGCCCCCCCCAAACCCCAGACCTCACCGAGAAGATCAACGGCGCGCTCCAATCTTGGATCTCGGGACCCCTGCTCACAGCGGGGATCATCACCCGCAAGCGAGAGCTGCTCGCCGACGCCGCAGTCATCGCGGAAGACGGCCCCAAACTGGCCGTCGAGATCAACGAACTGGCCAAGGACGATCCCCGGGTCGCGCAGCTCATCGAGCGGATCACCAAAGCCGTCCCGTACAGCGCCATCCTCCAGATCCTCATCACCATGGGCGCCAAGATCGCCACGAACCACCGGCCCGGCCTGCTCCCCCTCACCAGCAAAATCTTCGGCGCGAAACCGCTGGAGGAAACGGTCGGCACCCAAGAGGAACTGGACGAGCAGCTCCGCATGCTCGCCACCGTGGCCGCCACGTCCCCCAACGGACGGCCACCCGATGCAGGCGACAACATCTAGGGCAACCACCGTCCCCCGCGCAGAGTTCCTGTCCCACCTTTGGGACTATCACCCTGGCGAGCACGTCTCCTTCATTGCCCCCACCCAATGGGGCAAAACCACACTCGCCAAACAACTCCTCGACGCGACCGCGAACGAGAACCTCCAAGCAGTCATCCTGGTCATCAAACCCCGCGACGGAGTCGTTCGGGAGTGGACCCGGGAGCCGAACTACAAGCTGGTCCGATCCTGGCCGCCCGGCCCATGGGCCAGGTATGTCAACGAGCCGTCCGGGTTCGTGCTCTGGCCCCGCCACACGTTCGACCCAGACGTGGACAACCCGCGGATCAAAACGGAGTTCCGCAAGGCGATACTCGACTCCTATCGCAAAGGCAACCGGGTCGTGTTCGCCGATGAGGTCTGGGGACTTGTCGAGCCGTCCATCGGACTCGGCCAGGAACTCACCACCGTCTGGACCAGGGGCGCCTCATCGGAAGGCAAGACCGCGGGTTGCGGCTTATGGGGGGCGACACAACGGCCAGCATGGGTGCCCCTGGCGATGTACTCCCAGGTCGAGCATCTGTTTCTCGGGAACATCCCCGACTCCAGGGACCGGCGGCGGCTACGGGACTTCGGAGGTGAGATCAGCCCAGAGTTCATTGAGTCGAACGTGATGCATCTGCGGAAATACGAATGGCTCTACATCCGGCGGACAGGCCCCCACGCCTGCATCGTCTCACCATGAAAGGTCGCGCATGAGCACGACTGCCACCGAACCCAACAAGGCCAAGGCTGGGCAGCAGCAGAAGATCCTCCGACGCCCCTTCATTGTCGGAACCCGCGAGGTCGACAAGAGCACCTACGACAAGACCAAGGTCATGACCGCGGCCACCCAGACGATGGACAGCTACGAGGTCGACCCGACCGGGTTCCTCACCGAGCTGTACATCGTGGTCGAGGCGACTGGCACCGCGAGCGCGGCGGTCGTGTTCGGCCCCGACGGCCCGTTCGCCGCGCTCGACAGCATCACGTTGAACGACACGAACAACAAGCCCGTCGTCGGCCCCATGAGCGGCTGGGATCTCTATATCCTCTCGAAGTTCGGCGGATACACGTTCGCCGACGACGCACGCAACGACCCGTCGTTCTCCACCGCATCGTCCGGCTCGTTCGCGTTCACCCTCCGGCTTCCCGTCGAGCTGGTCCATCGTGACGCGCTCGGCGCGCTCCCCAACAAGAGCGCGAGCGCGACCTACACGCTGAACATGACCCTGGCCGCCATGGCCGCTGGCGCGTTCGTGTCAGTCCCCCAGAACTCCCTCCCCTCCGTGCGGGTGCGCGTGCAACAGGAAGGCTGGATGGACCCGAACGCGGTCGACATCGCGGGCAACCCGACCGCCCAGTCCCCGCCGGGTGGGCAGACGACACAGTACTGGACCAAGCAGACCGACACGCTCGCGTTCGGCGCGCTGTTCACCCGCCTCAAGGGGATCGACTCCCATCTCCGCAACCTGATCTTCATCATCCGCGACTCCACAGCCGCATCCGCGACCGCGGCCGCGTCGGCGACCGGCACGAGTGCGAGGAACCTGGGCGATTCGAACTGGCCGGACCCGTTCGTGTTCCAGTACGAGACCTCCACGCCGGTCAACCGGTTGAAGACCGCGTGGCGCAGGATGATGATGGAGGACTACGGCTACATCGCACCGGTCGGCGCCGGCGCACAGGAGGCAGCCAACTCGCAGGACAAGGGTGTGTTCGTTCTCGCCTACAACAAGGACTTCGGTCTCAAGCCTGGCGCTGAATCCAGGTTCGGCTACCTCCCCTGCTCCGCGTCGACGCCGCTGAACATCTCCGGCACCCAGGGATCGAACGGAACCACGCCGGGGGCGTGGACGTACCTGGCGAACAAGGTCGTCATCCCCGGCAACGACATCAAACAGCTCACCGGAGGCCGATGATGCCATCGCTCGCCGACGCGCTGGAAGTGCTCCTCAAACACTCCAGCGTCCCGCATGAGTCCACCGACCGCGCCGTCGTGGAAGAGGTCATCGACCACCTGGCCAACCCTGTCGCCAAATCCACGACCAGCAAGACGAAGGAAGGGGACAAGTAGCATGGCCATCGTCAAGGACTCCCGCTTCTGGATCGGCGTTGCTGTCGGGTTCCTGGTCCTGCCGTATGGGCTGAAGTTTATCAAGCCCAAGGCGCAGCAGTAAACCAGAGAAGATGGCGACAAGGGGAACCCCAGGATTCGCGCTGGGTGCGGCAGCGACCGGAGCCTACCTGCTCTGGGCAGGCATCAACAACGTCCCACCACTGGACGGGCTCCGGCAGCTTTTCCGCGGCCAAGTTCCCCAAGGAAAACCGACCAAGCCATTCACCCCACTCAGTTTGGGTGGCGCGGCCATCCAGCCTGGTGCCGGCGGTTCGGTCGGTGGTGACCGGATCGCACGGGCTGCACAGTCCCATATCGGCGCCCCCTACAGGTGGGGCGGCGCCTCACCCGCGGGAATGGACTGTTCCGGGCTGGTCTGGTACGTGTTCGTCCACGACCTCGGCTACACCGGCTCCTTCCCGCGAACCACCGCGGGAGAGCTGGCGTCCCCGTTGTTCACACGAGTCTCCCGGGCGGAGATCCAGGCGGGGGACTTGACGTGGTGGCCCGGCCACGTCGGCATTGCCATCTCGAGCAGTCAGGGCGTGTACGCACCGCACGCGGGAACCACCGTCCAGATCCAGAACATTGACCGGATGAGAACGGGGTTTGTGGGCTTGCGGTTCGTGGGGAATTTCCCCGGGAAGGTGTTGCCATGACGCAACGACTCGCCACCGTCATCATCGAATCCGCCGCGGCCGTCACACTCGCGGTCCTGTCCATGCCACAGGCTCAGCGCGACCTCCTGGCCGCACAGGCGATGCAGCTCACGGCCAGAGCATCGCGGCGTGTCGCGGAATCCTGCCTCCGCTACGCCATCCGCACGGAAAACAGGGCGGCAAGACTGGTGAGTCCCTGAGATGGCCAAGTCAACGATGCCCATTGTCATCACCGGCGCACTCACCGTTCTCAATGACGAGATAATCGACGGCAGGCCGTGGGCGGAAGCCCTGCCAGTGGTGGTGATGACCGGCGCGCTCGCGCTCGCGCTCGCCGGCCTCGAACAGCTCTCCCCAGCACTGGCGGTTGGCATCGGCTGGATCGCGGTCATCACCCGCCTGCTCATCGGAGGCGACAAGAGCATCGTCGCCAAGTTCAACAAGTTCCAACAGGGGAAGGGATCATGAGCACAATTGAGAAGTTCCTGGCCGGTCTGATCGTCATCGGGATCATCACGGCCGCCACCCTGCCGGACAGGCAGACACCCAAGGTCATCAACGCCGCGACCGGGTTCGTGCAGGGCGGCCTGCGAACCTCCATCACCGGAAAGAAGTAACGTGGACCCGGCCGACATCGCCAATCGGTTCGACTTCCATCCCGCCACCACCGAAGAGAAACGGGATGACCATACAAGCGTCAGGCAGGGATGCAAGCGCCTTGCCGACGACCTGAACAAGAGACTTCCAGATTGCCGAGAGAAGTCGCTTGCCATCACGCATCTGGAAGAGGCCATGTTCTGGGGAAATGCCGCACTGGCAAGGAAGGAAATCGCATGACCAGCGACGTGAAAAAGGCGCTCGCGTGGGGATTCGGCCTCGGCGCCGGATTCGCCATCGCGGGCATGGTGCTGGGGATCTTCCGGAAGATCGGGTGAACCCATGGCGTTGACCACCGACACCTACTCCGGGGCGTTCGTCCGCAGAAACCGGTGGGCACCCGCCCCCTACCCGCTGCACACGGCCGACCCGGCGCATCTCCAGCCGGGTGTTGCCGAGGGGGAGAACGCCTACACCTGGACGGCGCCGCCGACCGCCCTTCCCGTTGACGCGGACGAGTCATGGGGATCCGGGAACGTCATCGTGGACTTCTCCCGCCCGTTCGACGCAACTCCCTACGATACCGCCTACGGCGAGGCCGCCGAAGTCCAGCGGACCGACGGGATCGACTTGGGCATCCCTGGCGGCAGCCAAGCCGAATCCCAGGAGGACAACTACCGCATCCACTCTGAGAACCTGGGAGCGACCGTCCAGCAGGACTACGGCATCCCCTCGCTCCAGTTCCAGGGGGAGCGATACGAGGCCATCCGCACGGAAGGGGTCTCGAGCGCGTTCGCGGAGGGGATCCCGCCGCTCGCTGGTGGCGGGCAGCGGGGATTGAACGCGCTGGAGGTCAACAATCCTCCATTGGAGATGTACGACGGGGAAGGGTACCGGCGCGGCTACACGGACTGGTGGCGCGCGGACCGCAAGTTCAACGCGCGAATCATCCAGCGTCACGACATGCGCCCGGTCTTCGACAACGTCGCCTACGGCCCAATCGACCAGCATGGCATCGGCACCCCTGACGCCAGTCCGTTCAACCTGTTCGGCAAGTCCATCACCAACATGATCCAGACTCCGCAGCTCCGTCGCTCCCCTGATCTTCCTGACTCTACCGTCACCTACGAGGGCGAGACCTCCGACGAGTCCGTGATCGGCTCAGGGGGATGGTGATGGCGGAAACCGTCAAGGTTCCCGGGGCCGGCCCTGTCAAGAAGACGTGGGTGTATGTGGGTGGTGCGCTGCTGGTCGGCATCGTCGGCTACGCCTGGTACAAGCGCGCCAGGACGCCGGTGATTGAGCCGATCAACCCTGACGCGCTCCCCGAGGATCGGGTGCCGTTCACCGACGCCCAGGTCTCCTCCGGGCTTGGCGTATCCCAGACCGCGGGCGCGCCGGTCACGGTGGCCGACTGGGTGCGCCAGGCGACCGACCGGCTGATCGAGCTCGGCGGGGACGCCACGCTCGTCGCCAGCGCGCTCGGCAGGTATGTCACCCACCAGCAGCTCACCACCCCAGAGGCCGACCTGGTCCGCCAGGCCGTCGGCCAGTTCGGCTACCCGACCAACGACGCGGGCTCCTACCCGGTCCTCCTGGCCCCCGCCACCACCACGCCCCCACCCGCCACGGCCGTCAAGCACAGGTACGTGGTGCAGACACACATTCCCGTGGTCAACACGCCGGTCAGAGACATGGTCAGGCAGTATTCCGATCCGAGCCCAGCCATCTCTACGGGCAACAATCTCCAGACCGCAACCATCCGCACCCAAGCCGATCCCCGCAACGTCGGGGACATTAGGACGGGTGTCGCGCTCGCCAAGCACAAGATCTACGTGACCACTGTCCAGAAGGCATAGGAGGGAAATCTAGTGGCATTCAAAACGCCAGAGGCCAGCGTGGGCGTCGGTCTGGGATTGGTGGCCAGTACGTACGCCATCTTCGACCTCACCCTGCCGACCATCGCGGACGTCCGCTCGGTGGAGGCGGACAACAGGGACATGCAGAAGTCCCGTCGTCAGGCGACAATTCTATCTGGCGCGCTGGTGGGGTTCGTCGGGCTCATCACGGGGGATGCGACCGCGTTCATCATCGGTGGTGCGGCCATCGTCGCGTGGGACTGGATGTACCGTCATGCCGACCAGGTTTCCCCGCTGACGGGAACGGCGACGCCGACGCTCATGATGCCGCCCATGAGCACACAGGCGGAGCCGAGTTCTGAGTACGTGTACGAGGATGCCAACGTCTAATTCCCGTCCAGGTTGGGGCGTTTGCATACCCTCCCCAGGTGTGCGACGGGATTACCCCAACTTGCCCTACAATGTCTGTCCAGGTTTGCCCGGGAATGTCGGACCCGACCGGATAGTCAAAAAAACTGGGGGGGCACTCCGGGGCGTCGGCGAGATCGCCTCGCTCCCAGGGGCCTTCTCGTGTCAGCAATGGCCCTCCACTGAAAATCCGGCATAGAAGGCAAAGGAGGTGAAACCGTGACAACTTGGAGCATGGACGAGTACGGTCGCTACGCCTATCAGGCCGGCTTCCGCGGATTGGGCCTTTCGACCGCTATCGCCGTTGGGTACGCCGAGACACGAGGAAATCCCGACCAGACCGGTAAGGTGGGCGAATTGGGGCCGTGGCAGATTTACCCAAAGGCTCATCCAGATTGGGCGAGCGGTGGGAACCTCCGCGATTATGCCTACAATGCCAAGGCTGCCTACGCGATTTCCAGTCAGGGGACGAATTGGCGACTGTGGACGACGTGGCCTGCGATCAGCGGAATCTATCAGATCCAGGCGACCGTTGCTGCTCAGCGTATTGAGAAGCTTGGCGGCATTGGAGCATTGCCAGCGGAAGCGCAGACGCATGTTCCCGGGCTCGGTTCCGGAGCGGAGAATATCGGGCAATCTGGGCTCAGCGCGTTGACCGCGTTGCCGGAGGCGTTCAATCGGATCGGCCAATGGATCTCCACTCCCGCCAATTGGACCCGTGTTGCCCAGGTTGCGGTAGGCGGCATACTGCTGCTGTTGGCCCTGTCCGCAATCAGCAAGCCCGTCACCGAACCAATCGTCAAGACTGTGGGAGCAATCAAGTGAGTGACATGGACCCGACCGGGTCGGAAATCCAGCAGGAAGAGACGCCTGAGTATCCGGCGATCAGGGTGCAAGTGGAGGGGCCGGTCAAGGCTCAGCTCGTCCCGGCCTTAAACGCTTCCATGTTCAACCGGGTTGTGACCGCCGGCGCTCCAGTACAGATCCTCAAGAAAGATCCTCGCCGTAGCCGGGTGTTCCTTCGGGGGATTGGTGGTACCGTTTGGCTAGGCAATGTCGAGAGCCAGGCGACCATGCATACGGGGTTCCAGCTTTCCGCCACGGTCAACATCGAGATGTTCCATGGCGACGAGGTTTGGGCGCAAGCGGATACCGTTGACGTGGTCGTCTCCATTCTCCAGGAAATGTGGGCAGACTGAATGCCGTTTCGGACGTTTCCCGTGCAGAACAATCCCGCGGGCGGGTCGTTCGCGGTCATTCGCACGGGCGGATACCAGACTTGGACGGTCACCCAGGTCAGCAACAACGTCCCCCTCGCCTCCGGGCTTGCCAACCTGAAAAAGAGTGGTGAGCTGATCACCCCTATGATCGCCAAAAACGGGGTTGCCGGGGGGGATCCTCCTGTTGAACTGTATCCCTCGGAGGTGATGACGGTCGAATGGCCCGCTGGTGGTTTGGCAGGAAGCGTCCGAGTCCAATACGAGGTCACCTAATGCAAGACCCCATCGCGCTTCTCCAGTCTCTCACCCTCCCGGCCGGAGCGACCACGGGTGCGCGGATCGAGCTGGATGGCACCACCGGAGAGATCCGCTTCTACAGCACCGCCGGCAATCTCGTGCTCCAGCTTGACGGCGCACAGCAGCTACGGTTTTTCCAAGACATTACTGGCGGTGGGCTCATCGGCGCGCACCAGGTCGATGACCTGTTGATGGTCGACCCTGGCGCCATCGCCAACACGTTCGAGGTGTTGCCGACCGGCGGCGGCGTTGACGTGCTGCTTTGGGGGAAGAGCCTGCCGCGTGGCCGGTTGGACACTGCCAGGATCATCGCCAACGTCGGGGGGATCACGGCGGAACAGGACGTGGGCCTGTCCGTCACCTGGGACGCCATCGCCACACACGTCTACAGGCTGGAGGCGCATGCCCGTGGGATGACGACGTCACTGGTTGGCAACACCCGTGTCTCCATCACCGACAGCGCCAACACCCACCTGGTCGACGACGACTCCCGCACCGACTCCGCAGGCATCGTGCCCGCCGGCACCCACCTGTTCACCGACGTGGAGGGAGTGTCGGGAACGGTGACCTACAAGGTCCGCGCAGCCGTGCTCACCGGAGGCGGAACGGGTACGCTTGCAGCAACACCGGAGGCAAGACTGTCCGTGTACGACATGGGGAGCGCATGATGCCGGGAGGGATCCGCAGGCGGGGCGGCAGATTTTCGGTCGCGTGGGGAGGCCGTAGGACCGCCAGGGCGACCAGCAGAAGCAAGGCGCAACGTCAGCTCAATCTGTTGCGAGGGCTGAAGCATGGTTGGAGACCAACGAGAAGGAAGTAACCAGTGAGCCGAACCTACTTGTTTGCGGCCGTGGCAGTGTTCGGCTTGTTCCTCGCATTCGCCAGCGTGCTCATTGTCACCAACCATGCCGAAGACCTTCGCGCGTTCCTCATCATCTGCGCGCAGGGTATCGGCTTCCTCCTGAATTTCTGGCTGATCCACCGCAACAGCACGGCGCAGAAAGAGGACATCAGCAGGGTGGCCCGCAAGGTTGACAACGTGAAAGACACAGTCGAGCACGTGTCCGACGTGGTCAACGGATCGAGCAGGCCATGAAAGTGTTCGGATGGTCAGACGGCCACGGGGGCGTGTTCCACTATCGCATCAAGGAACCTCTCCGAGGCCTGCGGCTACTCGGTCACCAAGTGCAGACGGGTTCGGCGCTACAGCTCAAGCTGGCCGACGTCTACGACACGATTCTGGTCCGGGCGTTGCACAATCCGCATGAGTCGCGAGGCTGGCTCGCGCTCGCGCAACAGGGAAGGCATCTGCTGGTCTACGACCTGGACGATGACGTGTGGGCCTGGCATCCCACCGACCAGAGCGCACAGTACTGGAACGAACAGCGACGCCTCCACGCGGAGATCAACATCCAGGTAGCTGACCTGGTCACCACTCCCAGCCCAAGACTGGGCCGGCTTCTGTCCCAGCTCAATCCCAACGTCGCGGTCCTGCCGAACACGGTTCCCCGGTGGTTGACCAGCATGACTCGCCCACGACGGGACAGGTTCGTGATTGGCTGGGAGGGCGCGCACCAGCATGTCCACGATCTTGAGCTGATCTACCGGCCCGTCTTCCGGTTCATGGTCAACCATCCCGACGTGGAGTTCCACTTGTGGGGGCCGGAACGGCACACGTGGCTGCCATCCATCATGCAGTGGCTTCCCCCGGGCCTGGCAGGAAGGATCAGGTGTCATGGCTGGCAGGCTGACGTTCCCAGCTATTATCGTAGCCTCAGCATGGATGTTTGCCTGGCTCCGCTGGAGGCGACGCCGTTCAACGAGACCAAGAGCGCAATCCGCATTCAGGAGCACTCGGCCCTGGGAATCCCTGTCCTCGCGTCTCCGAGCCCTGCGCATGACGGTTACCTTGTGGACGGCGTCAATGGTTATCTCGCATCATCGCCGTCAGCTTGGGAAAAAGCACTGGAGGCAGTCTATCGAAATCCGACGTTGGGTGAACAGCTTGGCCAGAACGGAAGACGACTCGCCAAAGCATGGACAACAGAGGAACAGGCAACCGTACGACAACGCATTCTCGAGGAGGCGCATGATGAGCGTTCCCGCACCAGAGCCGGAGCCAACGCCAGAGCCGGCACCAAACCCACCCGCCCCCCCACCGCCCGAGCCATCGGCGCCACCACCGGCATCACGACCGTCCACGCCCCCGCCCTCAGAAGGCCCGCGGATGGTTGAGTGTGAGGACTGCGGCGGCTACTACTCAGAGAACCGGATCGGCGCGCACCGGTTCAACGCCCACGGGCAGGACCGGCGCAAGCCTCCCACGACCGACCAGCCAACTCCACCACCTGACAAGAACACATCGAAGCCCAAGAACGCGCCGACGCCAACATCGGACGGTCCGCCGAAAAAGCGAAGCATGGCGTCACGGTGGAGCGGAGGGCGCTGGTAGTGCTCCGCCGCATGTGGGATGCGGCGTTCCCACCTACCAATCCGCCCAAGTGGGAGGTCGCTGCCGGGTATATTGGGGGGAACACCCCGCACGTGTGGACCGACCAGGAGTGGGTCCGGCAGTCGGCCAGGTGGCGCCTGCCGATCTTCACCCGTGACCGCGGGGGCGACCCTTTGATTGATGCGCATGCATCTATCTCTTGGTTAGTCCGGCATGAGGTTCCCCGCGGCGCCACTCTGGCGTTGGACTACGAAACCCGTGTGGACGCCGCCTATCTGGCCGCGTTCGACCGGGCGGTCACGGATGCCGGCTGGCGGGTGATGGTCTACGGCTCCCGGGATGCCGTGCTGCGCAACCCCAAACCGTCTGGTGGCTATTGGGTGGCGGAGTGGACTGGCAGTCCGCACCTGTACCTGGGCAGCGCCGCGACGCAATGGTCTGGCTCCGGCCCGTTCGGCGGCGCGTACGATCCCAACTTGGTCGCCGATGACACCCTTTTGTGGGACACCTGGGAGGACCCTATGGCACTGTTCGACACGGTCGACGAGTTCGTCGCGGCGGTCCGCAAAGCGCTCGGACTCCCCGCCGACGCGACCGTCGCCACCCACCAGGATGTCGTCGTCACGATTCATGGCGGCCCGGGCCGCAACTCCCTCGACTCGATCGCCGTACAGGTCGGCGCCGTCGGCGACAAAGTCGACGCGGCGTGGGATCCGACGGCAATGGCGGCGATGCTGGCCGGTGAGCTGGAGATCAGGGGAATCTCCACCGATCCGGGCGGCGTGATCACGGTCTCGTTCGGACCGAAGACGCTCTAACCGTACCCGGCTGGAACCCCTCCGCTCCCGGTCTGGCGGAGGGGTTTTCTTTCGTGTATGATCATCTGACAGGGAACCATCTACAGGATAGGAGTCAGCATGACCAGCACGGGAATGTGGGAGGCCTCCACCAGTGCCCCCGTCAACCAGGATTCACCGCTCGGCCCGATCGTCAACTCGCTGGAGATCGACGACTCCGGCGTCAACCGGAAGCAGGCCGTCTTCACCGGCAGCCACGTGAACGAGCGTGCGCCGAACGCGGAGGCGCTCAACGTGATCGCCGCCGACGACGGGGACGACAAGGCGCTTCGGCAGGCGAACGTGACGGTGCGGGAGCTGTACCGGGCGGCCGGGCAGCTCGGCGTGTACGTGCGGGCACGGAAGGCGAAGCTGGTGGACGGCCGCTATGTCGTGTCGTTCTGGCGGGCGTCGCAGCCGAGCACGCGGGGCCGGAAGGCCGGCGACGTCGAGGACGGGGAGGAGTAGTCTTCGCGGCGGGAGGCGAAACTTCCCTGATCCCCCCAGGATTCTTCAGAGTTCTGGGGGGATTTCCTGTTGACAGAATGCGGGAGTTCGTGACAGAATTCGTCTAGAACGTTGATAACTACTGGGAGGGTAGCATGACAACCACGCTCGTCCTCGCTCACCGCGACGACTACATCGGTCAGGCGAACTACTGGCGGACTCGCGCCGTCTACTGGCAGGAAACAGTGGCATGGTGGGAACGAATGCTGCTGGCTGCCATCCTGCTCTACCCGGAGGACCGCTACCCGACAGAGCGCGACTACATCGTGAAGCATATGAATGAGGCGCGCGAGTGGGGGAGCATGGCGCGCTCCATGGTCAGAGGCAACGAATACTGGGCACTCGTAAGGAGGATCTAGACAGCCTCTAGCCTCCCTCCCACCCACCGCTCCCCGCCCCACCAGCGGGGAGCTTTTCATTTCCCCCCAACGAATCCCTAACAGTCGCACTACTAAGACGAATTGATTTCTCCCATTACCGAACTTTCACCATTCGAAAGGGACT
>WNGB01011324.1_pt1 | contig 17748 bp, 17 predicted proteins | sample 5400681 | NCBI WGS metagenome assembly WNGB01 (sample SAMN13153367, study PRJNA577476) | soil metagenome | isolation source: 115 cm soil or saprolite under grassland replicate 2 | place: USA:California | collected 2016-06-15 | reverse complement strand
AGCGTCGCCGCCGCCTCCAGGTCCACGAACGCGCGGAACCACTGCGGCAGCAGGTCGCCGTACTGGTGCCACCAGCCGGGCGTGTTGGCCTCGCGGGCCAGGATGACGAACTCGACAACCTCGACGGGGTCGTCGACCCCGTAGAGGGCCAGCAGGTCGACGATGTCGCGGTCTTTGAAGCCGACCTGGCCGTTCTCCAGCCGGTGGATCTTCCACTCCGACGCCCGGATCGCCTCGCCGGCCTGCTCGCGGGAGATGCCCTTGTCGGTGCGGAGCCGGCGGAGCTGGGCGCCGACCAGCATCCGGCGGACGGTCGGGCCGCCCCCTCGCTCCGGCGGAATCTCGGTCATGCCCACCCCCGCGGCCTGGTTGGCAGATAGTCTGCCACTTCGTCCAGACTGTCCAGATCCCAGACCCAAGGCGCACGTCAGCGAGATGGGATCATCTCGGCGACCGGAGGGAGGACCGGAACATGGAACTGGCCGACGCGCGTGCGCTGGTGAAGGAGAAGACCGACAAGGACATCACCGTCCGCCACCTGATCTCGGTGGAGGGGGTGATGCGGGCGCTGGCCCGCCGGTTCGGCGAGGACGAGGACCGCTGGGCGCTGGCCGGCCTGTTCCACGACCTGGACCAGGACCAGACCGGGGAGGACCCCTCGCGGCACGCCTGGCTGGCGGCGGAGTGGCTGCGTGAGACCGGCGTGGAGGAGCCGGTGGTGAACGCGGTGCTGGCGCACGCGCACGAGCGCTACCGCAGCGACCTGATGTCCAAGGCGGTGGTCCACGCCGACGCCATCGCCGGGCTGCTGGTGGCATTGGCCCTCCTTCGCCCGGAGCGGTCGGCGGGCATGAAGGTGTCGTCGGTCAAGAAGAAGCTGAAGGAGAAGGCGTTCGCGCCTGGCGTGAACCGGGACGAGGTGTACGGGGCGGAGGAGACTCTGGGGCTCCCCCTCGACGAGTTCATCGCGGTGGCGGTCGCGGGCCTCCAGCAGGTCGCGCCGGAGATCGAGCTGTAGGGGCTGGAGACCGCATGCCCGGCGTGGACCGCACCGTCCGTGGCTGATCGGCCCGCACCGTTCGAGCGGCTCGACTTCCTGTACGTGCCCAGCCGGGACGTGGCCGCCGACCTGGCCTACTTCGCTGAGGACCTGGGGGGCCGGGTGGTCTTCGCCGTCGAGGCGATGGGGACCAGGGTCGCCGCCGTCCAGCTCACCGAGCACCCGCCGCTGGTGCTGCTGGCCGACCACCTGGAGGGGGAGCGGCCGATCCTGGTGTACCGGGTGGCCGACCTCGGCGCCGCCCTGGCCGACCTGGAGGCCCGCGGTTGGCGACGGCAGCGCACCCTGGAGATCCCCCACGGGCCGTGCTGCTCGTTTCGCACGCCGGGCGGCCACCGGATCGCGCTGTACCAGTTGACTCGACCGGAGGTGGCCGCCCACTTCGAAGGACGCCGCGACTTCTGAATGGCCCGGCGAGCCCGGCCGCTGCAGCGGTAGATGGGGCATGCTGTTGCCATCCGCCATCTCGGGGAGGTTCCCATGGCCGCGCAGCGACTCACGATCGGCATCGAGGAGGAGTTCCAGATCATCGACTCCGGTGGGGAGCTGAAGGCCCACATCGACACCCTGCTGGCCGCCGCCCGATCGACCTCGCTGGTGGACGACGTGCGTGCCGAGATGCTGCAGTCGGTGGTCGAGGTCGGCACCAGGATCTGCGCGAACGTCGGCGAGGCGCGCGCCGAGGTGCTGCGGCTGCGCGGGGGGCTGGCCGGCCTGCTCAGCTCGGAGGGGCTGCGGATCGCCTCGGCCGGCACCCATCCGTTCTCCCACTGGCAGGACCAGCGGGTCACCGAGATGGAGCGCTACAAGCTGTTCGAGGACGAGATGCAGGACCTGGTCCGGGAGCTGTTGATCTTCGGCATGCACGTGCACGTCGGCATCCCCGACCCGGAGGCGCGCATCGAGGTCATGAACGAGGCGCGCTATTTCCTGCCGCATCTGCTCGCCCTGTCCACCTCGAGCCCGTTCTGGCTGAACCGGCGCACCGGCCTCAAGTCGTACCGCAGCGTGATCTGGTCGCGGTTTCCCCGCAGCGGCATCCCGCCCGAGTTCGGCTCCCACGGCGACTTCGACGACTACGTCGAGCTGCTGGTCAAGACCAACACGATCGACACCGGCAAGAGCATCTGGTGGGACCTGCGGCCGCACTGGCAGTACCCGACGATCGAGTTCCGCATCTGCGACGCGGTCACCAAGGTCGACGAGGTCATCTGCCTGGCCGCGCTCGTCCAGGCCATCTGCGCCAAGCTGCTGAAGCTGCGGTCGCAGAACCTCGGATTTCGCAAGTACCCGCCCCAGCTCATCCACGAGAACAAGTTCCGCGCCTTCCGCCACGGCCTGGACGGCAAGCTGATCGACTTCGGGAAGCAGCGGGAGGTCCCCATGCGCGACCTCGCCGTGGAGCTGGTCGAGTTCGTCGACGACGTGGCCGACGAGCTCGGCTCGCGCAAGGAGATCGAGTACGTGCACACCATCCTGCGCGAGGGCACCAGCGCCGACCGTCAGCTCGCCATCCACGAGGCGAGCGGCGGCGACATGCGGGCGGTGGTCGAGCACGTCGTCGGCGAGACCATGATCGGCGTGCCGCTGCCGTCCTAGCTCCGCAACGTCACCGGGAGGATGCGGGCCGCTGTCAGCACGCCTCAGCGCTACAGGTCGGGAGGGAGCGCGGCTTCGCCGGCGGGGGCCATGCGACCCTCACAGCGGATGGCGTAGCGCTGGTCGTCGATGCTCTTCGTCTGGGTGTCCACCCAGCCGTGGCAGAGCGCGGTGTCCAGCAGCTCGTCGAAGGTCACGGTCTGCTTGCCGGAGGCCTTCTTGTAGACCGCGACGATCCGCTCCCGCTGGGACGCCCCGTTGTCGCCCAGCCAGCGATCGAACTCATCCGCGGAGGAGACAGGCGTTGCCTGAGAGACGTCGAGCGGGCTCATCCCAGCCATCGTGACCGAGCGGGAGACTTCGACCAAGTAGCCGGACTGCAATCGTATTCGTGCTAGCCTGACAGCGATGCCGCATAGCAAGCACGGTCCCGGGTCGGCCGCGGACGACGCACCCGGGCAGTCCGAGCGGTGGGCGCCGTCGGCGGTCCGGCGCCCCGTTACGACGATGCGCGACATCGCGGCCGCGGCCAAGGTGTCCCAGAGCACCGTGTCTCGGGTGCTCAGCGGTACCCAGACCAGGGTGCCGATCGCCCCCGAGACCCGGGAGCGGGTGATCCAGGCATCGCGGCGGCTGGGCTACCGGCCGAATCCCCTGGCTCGCGGTCTGCGGGGAGCGTCGACGAACCTGATCGGCGCCGTGGTCAGGGACTTCAGCGACCCTTTCTTCGCGGGGGCGATCGAAGCGCTGGTGGTCGAGTCGATGGCGCACGGTTACAACGTGGTGCTTGGCCATGTCCATGGCCGGCTCGACGAGGCGATCCCCCTGACCTCCGTGCTGGAGACCCGGCACACCGACGCCATCATCGTGCTCGGCGACATGCAGCAGCCGCAGCTCCTGGCGGACCTGAGGAACTCCAGCGTGCCGGTGGTGGGCCTCTGGCAGGGGACGAGCCCGCTCGAGTTCCCGACGGCGGACACCGACGACCGGGCCGGTATCCGGGCCGGGCTCGGGCACCTGGAGTCCCTCGGGCACCGGCGGATCGCGTTCGTGGGTGCCGAGCTGCCCGGCGAGTACCGGGTGCGGGAGGACGCCTACGCCGACTTCATGCGCGATCGTTTCGGCGGCGTCCCGTCCGGCTACCTCGAGCGGTGCCCGAACACCCTGGCCGGGGGCGATGCCGCGCTGCGGCGCCTGCTGGAGCTCCCGGAGCCACCTACGGCGGTGGCGACGTCGACAGACCTGGTCGCCGTCGGTGTCCTGCACGCCGCGCACAGCCTCGGCGCCGCCGTGCCCGAGCGGCTCTCCGTGGTCGGCTATGACGACATCCTGATCGCGAGCCACACGGTGCCCGCGCTCACCACGCTGCGGATGCCGATCTCGGAGATCGTCAGTCATGCCGTTGCCCGCGCGATCGCCCTGGCGCGCGACCCGAACGCCGCGCGCGAGCCGAGCCTCGAGGTCTTCAAGCCCGCGCTGATCGTTCGCGACTCCACCGCGCCGCCGGCGTCATAGGGGAGCCCCTAGCTCACTTCACCGCGCCGGTCATCAGGCCGGACACGTAGTACCGCTGCAGCAGCAGGTAGACCAGCACGCACGGGATGATCGAGATGGTGATGCCGGCCTGCAGCATCCCCCAGTCCGTACCGCCCAGGCTGGTCTCGGTGCGGGCCGCGGCGAGGATCAGCGGCAGGGTGAAGCTCGATCCCCTGCTCATCATCACCAGGGCGCCGAGGAACTCGTTCCACGACATGATGAAGGCGAACAGGGCGACGGTGACGATCGCCGGCATCGCCGAAGGGATGCAGATCCTGAGAAGGACCTGCCAGGACGACGCGCCGTCCGTGATGGCCGCCTCCTCCAGCTCTCGCGGGACGGCGCTGAGGCTGTTGCGCAGGACATAGAGGCTGAACGGCAACTGGATGGCGGTGTGCAGGATGGCGAGACCGACCAGGGTGTTGGTCAGCCCGATCCGCGCGAACAGCAGGAACATCGGCGTCAGCAGCGCCTGGTAGGGGACGATCAGCGCCAGCAGCAGGAAGACGAAGATGACCTCCTTGCCCGGGATCGGGAACCGGGCGAGCGCGTACGCCGCGGGAATGGTGAGCAGGAGCGTGAACGCGATCGTCAGCAGGGCCGTGCCCAGGCTGTTGGCCAGGTAGGTGGGCAGCCCCTGCTGGTAGGTCCAGAGCCGCTCGTAGCTGTCCAGGCTCAGGGCGTGCGGCAGGTAGGTCGGCGGCGAGGCGGCCGCCTCCGCCGTCGGCTTGACCGAGGCGAGCACCGACATGAGCAGCGGCAGGAGCATGACCGTGCAGATCGCGATGCACAGCGCAGCGAGCAGGTAGCCGGTTCGGCCGATGCGCAGGCGCACCCGCGCGGCGACGGCCCGGGCTCTCCGCACCTCCACGTTCGCGGTCACCCGTGGCTCCGCCGGGTGAGCAGCATCTGCACGACGGTGAAGAGCAGGATGGTCAGGGCCAGGATCATCGACAACGCCGCGCCGTAGCCGAGCTTCAGGTACGGGAAGGAGTTCAGGTAGACGTAGAAGACCGAGGTGGCGGTCTCGTTCTGCGGCTGCCCTGCGGTCATGATGTAGAACTGGTCGAAGGCGAGCAGCGAGCCGATGACGCTCACCAGGGTCACCAGCAGCACCGTGCGCAGGGTCAACGGCAGGATCACCCGGGTGACCCGCTGCCAGTAGCTGGCGCCATCGACCAGGCTCGCCTCGGTGATCTCGGTGGGGATCGCCTGGATCGCCCCGACGAACAGAATCATCCCGAACCCGATGACCTTCCACACGACCGAGGTGATGATCGCCAGGTTTGATCGGTCGGCGTCCACCCCCAGCCACAGAACCGGCTTGGAGATGACCCCAACGTCGCTCAACGTCCTGTTCACCGGGCCGAAGTCGGTGCTGAACAGCCAGTACCAGAGCAGGCTCGACACGCCAAGGCCGATCACCACGGGGATGAACACCGTGGTCCGGGTGAACCGGCGCATGCGCGAGTTCTGCGAGGTCAGCAGGGCCAGCAGGTAGCCGCCGACGATCAGGACCGGGGTGATGATCGCGGTGTACTTCAGCGTGAAGACGAACGAGACCCAGAACTGGCGGTCGTCGAACGCCCGCCGGTAGTTGCCGAGGCCCACGAACCTGGGCGGGGTGATCAGGGACCAGTTGTGAAACGACATCCAGACCATCTGGCCGAGCGGGTAGGCGGTGAAGGCCAGGACGAAGATCACCGCCGGTGCCAGGTAGGCGATCCCGATCAGCCGGCTTCGCGGGCTCCGGTACAAGGCGGTCCTCCAACCGCCGTGCCCACCAGGGCGCTGGTGGACACGGCGAGGGAAGCGACGTCGCGAGCTACTCGTTGGCGATGCTCTTCATCGCCGTCTTCGCGTCGGCGATGATGGTGTCGAGGTCATCATTACTGTAGTAGGCGCGCTGCAGCATCTTCAGCCACGGGCCCTGCGGCGAGTTGATCTGCTCGAAGAAGGTCAGCGTGTACGGCGTACGGCCGACCTCGAGCGCCTTGGCCACGTCCTGGACGAGCGGCTCGGCCCTGAAGTACTTGTTGTCGACCATGTCGGTGCGGGTGGTCAGGTTGAGGGCCTTGGCGTACACCTCGACCTGCACCTCGTCCGAGAGCAGGAACTTCATCACGTTGACCGCGTCGTCCACCCGCTTGCTGCCCTTGGGCACCACGACGAGGTCGCCACCGATGAACGAGGCCGAGGAGTTCGGGGCCATCCCGGGCAGCAGGCCGATGCCGAACTTCATCTTCGCGTTCTGCTGACGGGCCAGGGTGATGTTGAAGTTGCCCGTGCCCATCATGCCCACCTTGCCGGACCCGAACTGCAGGTGGAACGTCTCGCCGTTCTCGGTCCGGTCGCCTTCGTGGACGTTGCCGGACTTGACCATGTCGCGGGTGAACTGGAGGACCTGCTTGACCCCGTCACCCACCAGTGGCTCGTCGCCCGGGCCGGCCGCCTCGATCGTGGCGCCCGAGGCCCACATCAACGGCCCGACGGTGAAGATGTTGCAGCCGGCGCAGTTGCCCGGCAGGTAGTAGCCCTTGATGTCGCCACCCAGCGCGGTGATCTTGTCGGCGTACTCGCGCAGCTCCGGCAGGCTGGTGGGCGGCTTGTCGGGGTCGAGGCCGGCCCGCTGGAAGAGGTCCTTGTTGTAGAAGAGCGCCGACACGTCGGCGTAGAGCGGGACGCCGTAGAGCCGGTTCTCGAAGGTGGCGACCGTCATGTGCCCCTTGCTGGCGGTCTTCAGCTCCGGCCAGGCGCTGATCCTGTCGGTCAGGTCCACGAGCTGCTGCGCCTTCTCGAACTGCGGGGCGTAGATGAGGTCCATGCCCATCAGGTCGGGCACCTCACCGGACGCGATGCCCTGGGCGATCTTGCCGACCATCTCCGTGTGCGGGATGTAGGTCAGCTTGATCTTGCAGTTGGGGTTCTTGGTGTTCCAGGCCGCGACGAGCATGTCGACCATCTGCTTGTTGCCGCCCGAGCGCTCCCACATCGTGAGCTCGCCGCTGCTGGCGCAGGCGGTGGTGGCCGCCGGGACCTGGGCGGCCGACGGCGCTTCGTCGGTCCCCTGGTTGCAGGCCGCGAGCATCATTGTCGCCGCTGCCACCAGGACGGGCCATCTGAGACGGCTCCTCATCCCACGCTCCTCCATGTCGAATTCGCCCGGCTTGACCGGACGATGCGGGCGTCTACCCATGGACTCTGGCAGTCGGTCGAGATGCGTCGACGAATACGATGGCATGCATTCGTTTTCATGTCGAGCGCGCTGGGGCCCGGCGAAGCTTGTAGGCTACGGGGCGAACCGGACACAAAGGAGCCCGCCGATGAAGGCGATCGCCTTCCTGGCCGTGGTGCTGGCGTCCCTGCCGGCCGCGGCCGTCGCCCAGCAGTCCGAGCTCGGGGGAAAGGTGCGCAGCGGCCAAGAGGTCACCGTGCCCGTCGGGGAGACGGTCCAGGGCGACCTGATCGCCTCCGCGGGCACGGTGCGGATCGACGGCCGGGTCGACGGCGACCTGGTCGCCACCGGCGGGGAGGTCACCGTCGCCGGCACCGTCACCGGCGACGTGCTGGCGGCCGCCGGGAGCACCACGATCTCGGGGGAGGTCGGCGGCGACGTGCGGGCCGGCACCGGCCAGGCGCGCGTGGAGGGACGGATCGGAGAGGACCTGGTGCTCGGGGCCGGCCAGGCGACCGTCGCCCAGGGGGCGCAGATCGGCGGCGACGTCATCGTCGGGGCCGGGCGGCTGCGTGTGGACGGCGCCGTCACCGGCAGCGTCCTCGGTGCCGTGGGCGACTACACCCGGACGGGCACGGTCGGCGGCAGCGAGCAGGTCACCGTCCAGCAGCCGGAGCCGGCGCCGACGCTGACCGAGCGCGGCCTCGACCTCCTGCGGCGCTACGCGAGCATCCTGGTAATCGGCGTGCTGCTGCTGTGGCTGGTCCCGCGGGCGTTCCGCGGCGCGGCCGACGCGGTGCTGGGTCGTCCGCTGGTCAGCTTCGGGGTCGGGATCCTGGGGGTCATCGGCGTCGTCGTCCTGCTGGTGCTGGTGATCCTGGTCACCGTCCTGGTGGCGGTCGGGCTCGGCCTGCTGGGGCTGGGGCCGCTGGTGGGGGCGGCCGTGTTCGGCGGGACCCTGGCGGCGGGCGTGGTGGCCTTCCTGTTCTTCCTCGCGGTGGCCTTCGGGGCGCAGGCGACGGTGGGACTGGGGCTCGGGCGGCTGCTGTTCCGCGGCCCACGCCGCTCGCTCCTCAAGGCGTTCGGCGCGCTGGTGATCGGCGTGCTGGTGGTGGTGCTGATCTCGTCGATCCCGGTGGCGGGGGGATGGCTGGAGGCGTTGCTCGTGCTGCTGGGGCTGGGCGCGCTGCTGCTGATGCTGTTCTCGCGCCGCTACCGGCTCGTCGAGCCAGACCTGTGACGGTCAGGTCCAGATCAGCGCCACCGACGCGGCCAGGACCAGCGCCAGCGCGAGGCTGACCGCTCGCTGTGCCGGCCCGCCGTCGACGAACCGGTTCATCGCGGCGCCGCCGGCGGCCCACACCGCCGCGGTTCCCAGGATGATGGCCGCGCTCGTTGCCGCAACCACCAGCGCACCCGGGATGGGCGCCAGATGCCGCGGGAGGAACGTGCCCACCGCGGTCAGGCCGAACAGCCACGCCTTGGGGTTGGCGAACTGGAACGCCGCGGCGTGCAGGACCCCGAGCGGCCGCGACACGACCGTCCGGTTGCTCCCCTGGCTCGTTGCGATCCTTACCGCGAGGTAGACGAGGTAGGCGGACCCGATCGCCTTCAACGCGAGCTCGGCGCCGGGCACCTCCGTGAGCAGGACGCCGATCCCCGCCGCCATGGCAAGGACCAATGCGGCCATGCCCGCGGCGGTCCCGGCGACGTGGGGGACGGTCCGGCTGAACCCGAACCGGATCCCGGAGGCCAGGAGCAGGGCGTTGTTCGGTCCCGGCGTGATCGAGACGACGAACGCGAAGCCAACCAGCCCGAGCAGCTTGTTCATGCCCGCAGTGGACAACGGCCGTCGGGCCGCGGTCTTGTACGATCTTGGCATGGCACCGGAGTGGGTCCGGGCGTGGAAGCCGGTGGTCCCGGGCGTTCACGAGGTCTTCCACGCCCGCTTCGTCGACTACGCCTACCCTCCCCACGTGCACGACACTTGGACGGTGTGCATCGTGGACGACGGCTGGATTCGCTACGACCTGGAGACCCGTCACCGCGGAGCTGGCGGCCAGCGGGTCACGATCCTGCCGCCGCATGTCGTCCACGACGGTCGCGCCGCGGACGGCGGCGGCTTCCGCAAGCGTGTCCTCTACATCGGGACCGAGGTCCTCGACGAACGGTTGATCGGTCGAGCCGTGGATCGGCCGGACAGCCACGAACCCGCCCTGCGTCGCGCCATCCACGCCCTGCACCTTGCCCTCGGCGAGCCAGACGATGCGCTGGAGGCCGAGACGTGGCTGGCGGCGGTCGGGGAACGACTCCGGGCGCACCTGGGCGACCGACCATCCGACGTCGCGGACCGACCGCCCGGCAAGCTGGCATGCGAGCTGCGCGACCTGCTGGATGGGCGCCTGTTCGAGAGGACGACGCTCACCCAGGCGGGGCGGGCCCTCGGTGCCTCACCGGCCCATCTGGTCAGGTGCTTCACGCAGGCGTTCGCGATCGCGCCGCACCGGTACGTCGTGGGTCGGCGCATCGACGCCGCCCGCAAGCGCCTGCTGGAGGGGGAACCGATCGCGATGGTCGCCGCCGACGTCGGGTTCTACGATCAGGCCCATTTCACCCGCCAGTTCACGCGGCACGTCGGTACCCCGCCAGGGCGCTACGCGACAAGCGGGCCGACTCCCTGAGCGAGAGGAACGCGATGCCCGAGAGCCCGGTTCGCGAGCTGCGGCTGGCGCTGACCGTCGAGCGCTACGGCGAGGCGGTCGCGTTCTACCGCGACGTCCTCGGTCTGCCGGTGATCGAAGCCTGGGAAGGGCCCGAAGGCAGCGGCGCGGTCCTCGACGCCGGCCGCGCCACGCTCGAGCTCCTCTCGGTGCCGCAGGCGGAGCTGGTCGACGAGGTCGAGGTCGGTTCCCGGGTCGCCGGGCCGGTGCGGATTGCGCTGGAGGTGGCCGACTCGGTCCAGACGGCCCGGCGGCTCGTCGCCGGCGGCGCGGCGGCGCTCGCCGAGCCGGTCGTCACCCCCTGGCGCCATCGGAACGTCAGGCTGCGCGCTCCAGACGGGATGCAGCTCACCCTCTTCACCGTGCTCGACGACGCCGGCGTCTGAGCGCTGTCAGGGCTTTCGGCCGACCGCGCAGAACTCGGACACCTCGGCCGCGTCGGCGTCGGCGGGCTCGGGCCGCCACCGCGAGCACGACACCACCCCGGGCTCCAGCAGCTCCAGGCGGTCGAAGAACCGAGCCAGCTCCTGGCGGCTACGGTCGATGATCGGGGTGCCACCACGCTCGTTCCAGAGCCGCATGGCCTCGGCCATCGCCTCGCCGTGGACCTCCTTGGTGGGGTGGCCGATCACCAGGTAGCTGCCGGAGGGCACCGCGTCCAGGAGCCGGTTGACGATCCCATGTGCCTCGTCGTCGTCGACGATGTGGTTCAAGATCCCCAGCATCATGAGCGCGATCGGCTGGCTGAAGTCCAGCGTCTTGCCGGCGGCCTGCAGGAGCTTGTCGGTGTCGCGCGCGTCGGCGTCGATGTAGTCGGTGACGCCCTGTGGGCTGGTGGTCAGCAGGGCGCGGGCGTGCGCCAGGACGATGGGGTCGTTGTCGACGTAGACGATGCGGCATTCCGGCGCGATCGCCTGGGCGACCTCGTGGGTGTTGTTGGCCGTGGGAATGCCGGTACCGACGTCGAGGAACTGGCGGATCCCCGCCTCGCCGACCAGATACCGGACCACGCGGCCCAGGAACGCCCTGTCGGCGCGGGCGGAGTCGACGATCTCCGGGATGAGGGCACGAACCTGGTCACCGGCTTCGCGGTCGGCGGGGAAGTTGTCCTTGCCGCCCAGCCAGTAGTTCCAGACCCGAGCCGTGTGCGGGAACCCGGTGTTGAGGTCGGGCAGCTCCTCAGGGCTGGGGGAAGGCGAGCTGTCGGTCACGGTGCCCCTTCCTTACGGTGCTGGCATCTGGCGGTTTCGCGAAGCGTAGTCGGCTGTGCCGCGAAAGACCAGCCGCTCCACGTCTGGAAGCATTGCACCATCTGCGCCTGGTCACTCCGCACGCAGGATCCCGTCGAGGATCTCCGTGGTCTTCCTCGGGGCCGCGCTGCGAACGCAGATGGTCTCCATGACGTGCAGGTACTGGTCGACGTCCTCACGCCTGTCGAGATACAGGGCGCTGGTCAGGTGCTCGACGTAGACGACGTCCGGGAGCTCCTGGTCGGGGAACCGCAGGACGCTGAACGCGCTGACCAGGGCCGGGTGCGCGCCGGCATCCAGTGGGAGCACCTGCAGGACGACGTTGGGCAGCTTGGTCGCGTCGATCAGCCGCTCGAGCTGCTCGCGGATCACCTGGCGGCCACCGACCGGCCGCCGCAGCGCCGCCTCGTCCACCACCGCCCAGAGCTGCGGAGCGCCCGGCTGCGTCAGCAGCGTCTGCCGCATCAGGCGCAGCTCGATCCGCCGCTCGGTGTCCTCGGACGGTTCGGGCAGCCGCGCGCCCCGCATCACCGCGCGCATGTAGCGCTCGGTCTGCAGCAGCCCGGGGATCAACTGGCCCTCGTAGGTCCGGATCAGCGTCGCCGCCGCCTCCAGGTCCACGAACGCGCGGAACCACTGCGGCAGCAGGTCGCCGTACTGCTGCCACCAGCCGGGCGTGTTGGCGTCGCGTGCCATGGCGAGCAGCGCTTCGACCTCGCCGCGGTCGGTGACGCCGTAGAGGGCCAGCAGGTCGACGATGTCGCGGTCCTTGAAACCGACCTGGCCGTTCTCCAGCCGGTGGATCTTCCACTCCGACGCCCGGATCGCCTCGCCGGCCTGCTCGCGGGAGAGCCCCTTGTCGGTGCGGAGCCGGCGGAGCTGCGCGCCGACCAGCATCCGGCGGACGGTCGGACCGCTGCCCGCCTGTACCTCGGCCACGTCCCGCCTCCCGCCGCCAACGCCAGCGCACAGTATGCCATTTCGGCCAGTTCACGTAAGCCGGCAGAAGCGGTGTGCGGGTCGTCGTCGCGTCGGCGCGACCGCCGTCGGCGCCGACGTTGGGCCTGGGGCCGCGGTCGCCGCCGACGGCAGGGCCTCGTCCACCAGCGAGCAGCGCCGCGGCCACCGCGGCGCTCACCAGCGGATGGGCGGCGACCAGCGCGGTCCATCGGCGCCACCCGCCAGGCCCGGTGGTGCGAACGTTCTGGCCGGTCCGTGCCGGTCGGCTATGCGGCCGAGGGCACCACCGCGCCCGACATCGACCGAGAGCGGCTCGACGAGGTGCTCATCGTCGTCCACCATCGGCCGCGATGATGCGGTCGGCGACCTCGCTGAGGTCGGCGCCGATCACGTCGGGTGCCTCGACCAGCGGGTCAAGGACCTTGCCGGGGCGGGCCACGAACGCGGTCGCACACCCTGCCCGCGCCGCGCCGGCGACATCCCAGGCGTGGGCGGCGATCAGCCGCACCTCGCCGATGGGCACGCCCAGCCGCTGGGCGGCCAGCAGGTACGGCTCGGGCGCGGGCTTGAGCCGCCGCACCATGTCGGCCGACAGCACCTGCTCGAACCAGCCGATGATGCCCGCGTGCTCCAGCTGCGCCCTGGCAACCTCCTCGGTGGAGTTGGTCAGCGCCGCCAGCCGCAATCCGGCCCGGTGCAGCCGCTCCAGCGCCCCGGGTACCTCCGGGTGGGCGGGCAGCCGGCGCAGCTCGGCGGCGATCGCGTCGCGGTCGGGGTCGCTCAGCGCCACCCCGGCCTGCTCGGCGGTCATCGCCAGGGCCGCCAGGCCGATCTCCCCGAAGGGACGGTAGGCGCCGGTGACGGTCGCCACCAGCGCCGACTGGATCATCTGCGCGAACCACACCCGGCGCATCCCGGCGTCGCCGAAGACCCGCTGGAAGTGCGGGTCCAGGCCGGCCAGGTCCAGCAGGGTCTCGTTGACGTCGAACACCTGCACACGGCCCATCGCGACCTCAGGCATCGGTCACCTCGTCGCCCGCTCAGAACGGCATGTCGATGAAGGGCGAGCTGTAGTCGGTGGCGCGGGCCAGGATCTCCTCCGCCTCGTCGACGCTGGTCTGGCCGAGGCGTCTCTCGGCCTCGATGACCGGCGGCAGCAGGCGCACGTCTCCCGGCGTCGCGATGCCGGTCACCTCCTGGTGCGAGAGCGCCCACGCGACCGCGGCGGTGATCCGTTCCTGGTCGTCGAACGGCTCGTACCAGGTGGCGTAGCCGTGCTCGGCCGCCTCCGGCCAGTTGCGCCGGGCCACGGCCTTGATGACCATCAGCGCCACGTCCTGTGCCTGCGCATCGGCCACGAGCGCCTCGTAGTCCGACCGGTAGGCCGGGTCGCGGCTCAGCACGGAGCTCAGCGGCGTGAGCACCGTGTCGAACCCGAACCGCCGCAGGGCCTCGCGGTGGGTCGCCGGCGCCTGGTGTCCGTGCCCGGTGATCCCGATCGCGCCCGCCAGGCCCTCGTCCTTGGCCCTGACCGCCGCCTCCAGCGACCCGCCCGGCCCGGTCACGCGGTCCAGCTCGGCCAGGTCGCCGACCGCGTGGATCTGGATGAGGTCGACGTGGTCGGTCTGGAGCCGCCCCAGGCTCTGGTTGACCTGCTCCCAGGCGCCGTCGCGGTCACGCCGTTCGGTCTTGGTGGCAAGGAAGACGCGGTCGCGGATGCGGGGCATCCAGGGCCCGAGCCGCAGCTCCGCGTCGCCGTAGCTGGCCGCGACGTCGAAGTGGTTGATCCCGGCGTCCAGGGCGAGCTGGACCGAGCGGTCGGCGGTCGTCTGGTCGACCGCGGCGAGCGCGGCCCCGCCGTAGATGAGGACAGAGCTCATGTGGCCAAGACGGCCCAACCTGCGCTGCTGCACGACGCCTGCTCCTCCGTCCGTCCCGTTGGTCGCATGGCCCTGATCGCACTGCCGTGATCGACATGAAGGGTACCGGGCGCCTGGTCAGCCAGCCCCAGTTTCGGCGGAAGGCGGAGCCCATCGCCGACGACCTCACCACCTTCCTCTCAGCAGCGCCGGTGAGGGCCGCCGGCGGACGCTCCAGCCGGACGGGCTGAACCGGCGCCGCACCACGCCGGCGCCGGCCTGTTCGGCGAGCACCACGTGTCCGAGGTCCGCGGGGACGCCCGAGTCGTGGTCGCCGACCAGGAAGCCGATGTGGGTGAATGCGCCGTCCATCGCCCGCAGGAGGATGTCGCCCTTGCGGGGCGGTTCGGCGAGCGCCACCGCGTCGGTGCCACTGGCGTCGGTGGCCCAGGTGGCGATGTCGAAGGTGATCGGGTAACGCGCCTCGACGGCTTGCTCCAGGCACCAGTTGACCAGGCCGACGCCGTCGAAGTGCCGCTTGGCGCGGCAGTCCTCCCCCCACACGAGCTGCGACCCCAGCATCCCGCCTTCGAAACGCCGAGGGCTGAAGAACTGGAAGAACGGCTTCCACCGCTCCTCCGGGAGCGAGGCCAGGCCCGCCAGGTAGACGATGACGGCCGCCCGCAATGCCTCCGTTGCGGGCGTTGAAGCGTCCGGCACAGACGTGAGGTCCGTGCACCTCGCATCGAGCGGCGAACACCGCAGGGTCGGCCGGGTCGGTACGCGCCGGCGTGACCGTCACCCCCGCCGGCCTGAGGCTGGTCCCCTCGGTCCCACCGGGCCTGGCGCCCCCCGCCCCCGCAAGGAAGTGGGCGCCTCCCGCCGCCTGGGCGAGCGCCGCGTCGACCGCTCGGCTCGCGTACTCGGCCGCTGCCGTCGTTGCCGCCGTCGAGCCGGCGGCCGCCAGCGGCAGCGGGCTCTGCGCGGCCGGGGCCGCAGTGTCCCCGAGCGGGCCGGATCGCTCGGCGGCGACGCGGTCGTCGAGCGCGGCGACCGGCCGAACACGCCGTCGGGCCCATAGTGCCGCAGGACGTAGCCGAGCTCCATGAGCGCCTGCTGGACCTTGGCGACCGCTGCCTCGGCCATACCGGCGTGGAGCGTCGCCGTTCCCGACAGGCACGCCTCGAGCAGCGGGTCGGCGGCGAGGTGGACCGAGCGAAGCGGCGCAGTCATTGGCCGGTCTCGGCGGGGGTCGCGGACGCTTCGAGGGACAGCACCGTCCAGGTGCTCGCCATGCCGACGGCGATGCGCTCGCCACGCCACGCCAGCGAGCAGACCATGGTCCCGATGCCGAGCGCGACGACCGGGACCTCCGATGCCACCTCCCAGAGCCGCACCGTGCCGTCCTCTCCCCCCGAGGCCAGCCGCTGGCCGTCGGGCGACCATGCCACCGCGTTGACGGGGTCGTCGTGGACCGCCAGGACCGTCATCGGCCGGGTGCGGTCGTCCAGGTCCCAGACCCGGACCGTGCCGTCGTAGCCGCCGGTGGCGACCAGCCGCCCGTCGGGCGACCACGCCACCGACTCCACCCGTCCCTGGTGGCCCGCCCACACGGCCGGACGCTGGCGCGGGACGTCGGGATCCCACACCCGGAGCGTGCCGTCGTCGCATCCCGAGGCCAGCCGCCGCCCGTCGGGCGACCACGCCACCGAGCGCGAGCGCATCTCGCCGCCGTCCCCGGTGAGGACCACCGCCGGCCGCCCCGCCGTATCGGGGTCCCAGACCCGCACCGTGCCGTCGTCGGCCGCGGTGGCCAGCCGTCGGCTGTCAGGCGACCATACGGCCGAGCGCACCAGGCCACCGTGTCCTGTCAGCGACACCGCAGGCGCATCCCCGAAGGGCGCGTCCCACACCCGGACGATCCGGTCGGCGCCCGCTGCGGCGAGCCGCCGCCCGTCGGGCGACCACGCCACCGCCCACACGCCGCCGTCGACGTTCGCCAGCGCAAGCGGTGGTGTGTCGGAGGAGTCGGGATCCCACATCAGGATCGCACCGTCCTCGGCGCCGGTGACCAGTTGCCGGCCGTCTGGCGACCAGGCCACCGACCAGACCCAACGCATGAGTGAGGCGGCCGCGAGCGGACGCCGGTCGCCGGCGTCGGGTTCCCAGACCCGGACCGTCTCGTCGTGGGAGCCGGAAGCGAGCCGGCGGCCGTTGGGCGACCACGCCACCGACCAGACATGCCAGTCGTGGCCGGTCAGCACGACCTGGTCTCCGGAGCCGCCGGGGTCCCAGACCCGAACTGTGCCGTTGGAGCTCCCCGAGGCGAGCCGGCGGCCGTCGGGCGACCAGGCCACCGCCCATACCAGGCCCTCGTGGCCGGTGAGGCGGGTGGCCGGCCGGCCGAGGACGTCGGGGTCCCAGACCAGCACCGTCTGGTCGCCTCCCGAGGCGACCCGCCCGCCGTCGGGTGACCACGCAACCGACCACGCCCAGCCGTCGTGGCTGCCCAGCAGGACGGGAGGCTCGGCGGGAGCGTCGGCGGCCCACATCCGGACGGTGCGGTCGGCCCCGCCGGAGGCGACCCGCCGGCCGTCGGGTGACCACGCCACCGCCCACACGCTGCCCCGATGCCCCCGCAGCACCTCGACCGGCCGGTCCGACCCAGCGGGCTCCCAGAGCCGCACCGTGGCGTCGGTCCCCGCGGACGCCAGTCGCCGGCCGTCGGGCGACCACGCCACCGACCACACGCTCGCCTCGTGGCCGGCCAGCTCGGCTGGAGCCGCGCCCGATGCGGCGGTATCCCAGACCCGGACCGTCCCGTCGTCGCCTCCGGCGGCGACCCGCCGGCCGTCCGGCGACCAGGCCACCGAACGCAGCGCGCCCACCCGACCGCCACCCAGCGCCGCGACCTGCCGTCCGGCGGCGTCGGTCTCCCAGATCCGGAGGCTGCCGTCCAGGTCACAGGAGGCCAGCCGCCGCCCGTCGGGCGCCCACGCCACCGACCAGACACCTCCGGCATGGCCGGTGACCACCCGCTCGAGCGCGTCGGTGGCCGCACTCAGGCCGCGGCGCGGGGTGAGCGTGACCGGTGGGAAGAGGCTGGCCAGGGCTCCGATCGGGACCAGGTCGCTCATCTGGTGGGCGAACGTGAGGGCGCGGTCGCCCAAGGCCGTGACCGCTCCCACGAGATGGCCGACCTGGCGCAGGCGGTGAAGGACCCGCGCTCCAAGCCGGAAGGTCGGGAGCGCGTCAAGGCCGCGCACCAGGTCGCCCTCTGGCGCGTGCGCGCCCTGGAGGTGGTAGCGGCGCAGGAGCCAGACGGGGTCGACGAGGACCTCTTCCAGACGGGTCACGTCGCCGGCAGCGACAAGGTGCTCGATCAGGTGGTCCCAGAGGTAGGGCTCGTCGTCGGGAAGCGTGCTCCAACGCTCCGGGGTCGCCGGCACGTCGGCGTGCGCCTCGAGCAGCTGGCGGTGGGCGAGCGCCGAGTCCGGGGTCTGAAGCTGGAGGAAGGCCCGCTGCAGGTCGTGGAAGCGGACGCCGCCATCGAAGGCGAGCAGGTTCCGCTGTGCGAGGTCGGAGCAGA
>WNGB01006155.1_pt1 | contig 17749 bp, 18 predicted proteins | sample 5400681 | NCBI WGS metagenome assembly WNGB01 (sample SAMN13153367, study PRJNA577476) | soil metagenome | isolation source: 115 cm soil or saprolite under grassland replicate 2 | place: USA:California | collected 2016-06-15 | reverse complement strand
CATGGACGGCGACGTGCGCCGGATGGATACCATCTTTCGACTTCCAGATATATCCCTTTGACAGGCGGGGTCAGGGGTCGGGGGCCAGGGGCCAGGGGTCGGGGGTCGGGGGCCAGGGGTTCGTCGCCCTAACTCCCCACCTTGTCATCTTGTCATCTTGTCACCTTGTCACCTTGTCACCTTGTCGCCCCAAGCCCCAAGCCCCAGGCCCCAAGCCCCTCGTGTCATTCAGCTGTCAGAAAGCCCATCCGCAACCTATGGTATAATGGCGCGGAGTCTTGACATATTGAATGACGTCGACCCCGCTCGCGTACTCGCGCAAGGCGGCTGGTGGTTGGAGGATAAAGCTGTGGCGATTGCGAATCCGCTGAACTCGCTGTTTGGGGCCTTTAGTCGCGATCTTGGCATCGACCTTGGGACGGCGAACACGCTTGTGCATGTGCGCGGCAAAGGAATCGTGATCAGCGAGCCGTCGGTTGTCGCGATCGACAAGAAGACCAAGGCCGTCAAGGCCGTCGGCGCCGAGGCAAAGGCGATGGTCGGCAAGACGCCGGGGAACATTATTGCCGTGCGACCGCTGAAGGATGGCGTGATCGCCGACTTCGACGTGGTCGAGAAGATGCTCAAGTACTTCATCGGCAAGGCCCACGACCGCTCGTTCGGCATGATCTCGCCGCGCCCGCGCGTGGTCGTCGGTGTGCCCTCCGGCGTGACCCAGGTCGAGATGCGCGCCGCGCGCGACGCCGCGCTCAACGCCAACGCCCGCGATGCCTTCGTCGTCGAGGAGCCGATGGCCGCTGCGATCGGCGCCGGCCTGCCGGTGGACGAGCCGATGGGCTCGATGGTCGTCGACATCGGCGGCGGCACCACCGAGGTCGCGGTGATATCGCTCGGCGGCATTGTGATCAACCATTCGATCCGCACCGCCGGCGACGAGATCGACGAGGCGATCGTCGCCTTCGCGCGCCGCGAGTACAACCTGCTGATCGGCGAGCGCATGGCCGAGAAGGGCAAGATCGCCGCCGGCAGCGCCTACCCGCTCGACGAAGAGATCAAAGTCGTGCTGCGCGGGCGCGATATGCTGACCGGCCTGCCGAAGGCGATCGAGGTCTCCAGCGTCGAGCTGCGCGAAGGCATCGCCGGCCCGGTCAACACGATCGTCGCCGAGGTGCGCGCCGCCCTGGAGGAGACACCGCCGGAGCTGGTGGCCGACATCATGGAGCACGGCATTATGCTCGCGGGCGGCGGCGCGCTGCTGCACGGCCTCGATCGGCGCATCCAGGCCGAGACCAAGATGCCGGTCCACATCGCCGAGGATCCGCTCTCGTGCGTAGCCCGCGGCGCCGGCAAGATGGTCGAAGAGTTCCATAACCCGGTCTACCGAGATATCCTGAACAGCACGCAGCGCACCCGGCGCATCCGCTACTGACAGTTCTGAGTTCTGAGTTCTGAGTTATGAGTTGATCGCAACGTTCAATAACTCAAAACTCAAAACTCAAAACTCAAAACTCGACCATGCGCGATTCTCTCCGCAACCGCCCGATCAAACTTCCTCGCCCGTCGCCCTACCGCTCGCTGACGCTGTTGGCCGCGCTGATTGTGCTGGCGCTGCTGCTGGTGGTGCTCGACCATGCCGGGATGCTGGGCTCCGTGCGCGCTCGGGCACAAACGCTGCTCAGCCCGGCGATGGGAGCGCTGCGCCGGGTCGGCGACGGCGTGAACGGCGTCGGGCAGAGCCTGAGCGAGGCGCAGCAGCTGCGCGATCGGGTGGCGGCGCTGGAGCAGGAGAACAGCCGGCTCAAGGCCGAGAATATCCAGATTCAGGAGCTGCAGCTCCAGCTCGACCGGCTGGCGGCGCAGCTGCGGATCGAAAAAGAGCGCCCGTGGAAGCTGCTTGGCGCCGACGTCAGCGCGCGCTCGCCCGACGGCGGCCGGCGCGTGATCATGGTCAGCGCCGGTAGCGAGCAGGGTGTCCGCCCGGGCATGGCGGTGCTGGGGAAAGAAGGCAGCAGCCCGCCGTCGCTGATCGGCGTGGTCGAAAACGTCGGCCCGCGCAGCGCCAGCGTCCTGCTGATCACCGATTTCAGCAGTTCGGTCAGCGCGCAGGTCTATCACAGCGGCGGGATCGCCACCGGCGTGGTCCAGGGCCAGTGGCAGATCGGCTCGCGCCTCCAGATCGAGGCGGTCGACCGCGCGCAGCCGCTGCAGCCCGGCGAGGATGTCTTTACGGCCGGCCTGACCGCCCAGATCGACGCGGAGCTGCCGCGCGCCGCGATTGTCAAGGACATCCCGATCGGCACGATCGAGACGATCCGGATCGACGGGCACAGCCAGGTCGCCGACATCCGGCCCTTCGTCGACCCCGACCGGGTGAGCTACGTATGGGTGCTGCTCAGCCAAGACGCATAGAGGAGCGGGTCGTTCGCGAGATCGGGCTGGCGCTGGCCCTGCTCGCGCTGGCGCTCGCGCAGACGACGCTGCTACCCCGCCCGCTCGGCGTCGTGCCGAACGCGCTGCTTCTGTTGGTGGTCTGCCAGACGCTGATCGCCGGCCCGGCCAACGCCGCACGCTGGGCGTTCTACGCCGGCATCGGGCTCGATCTCTGCGCCGACAGTGCGCTGGGCGTCCACGCGCTGGCGCTGCTGGCCGCGGTGCTGGCGCCGTCGCTGGTGCTGGCGCGCTTCAACCGCGGCAACTGGCTGCTGCCGCTGGTGGGGATCGTACTCGGCTCGCTGGCCTACCACGTGGTGCTCGCGCTGATCACCTCGCTGCTGGTTGCCCCGATCAGCCCGCGGGCCTATCTGCTGGTGGTGCTGCTACCGGGCACGCTGCTGGTGCTCATACCGGCTCTGCCCCTGTTTCTGTCGATGCGCTGGCTCGAAGGGCGGCGGCGCGGCGAGGTACCAGTCGACGTGTATTAGCGAGTCGTCAGTTGTCAGTTGTCAGTTGTCAGCGGGAAATCCACTGACAACTGACAACTGACAACTAGCAACTAACCAATGAACCGGCTCATCCTCCCAAAACTCATCGCCCTGCTGATCCTGGTCGCCCTGGTCGGGCGGCTCTATCAGCTGCAGCTCGTGCCCGACGAGGCCGATCGATACCGCAACTCGACCCGCACCCGCACGACCCGCTTCCTGCCGGTGCGTCCGATCCGTGGAGAGGTCGTCGCCGCCGACGGCACGACCTTGCTGGCCGAGAGCGTGCCGATCTACACTGTCTCGATTCGCCCGGCCGACCTGCCCTCGCGCCAGGACCAACCACTGGAGCGCGCCGCGGTCTTCGCTCGGCTCAGCCAGCTGCTGGGCATCGCCACCACGCTGACGATCTCGCCGGCGCTGGTTCTCGACCAGGATCCGGTGCTGCGCGGCGATCTGACCCAGGCGCTGGGCGAGGCCGGCGCCGCCGCGCAGCGCCACGAGCACAATCAGCCGATCAAGCTACCGGTAGCGCTCGGGCAGGGCGCCGCGGCCATGGCGCTGGCCGAGCGCTATGGTCCGGTGACCGAGTTTCAGGCAATCGCCGCGCGCGATCAGGCCGATGGCGCGCAGAGTGGCGTCGACGCCGCGCCAGCCGAGGTGCAGGCGGCCGCTTCGCTCACCGGCACGCTGGTGATCTCGCCGGCGGCGAGCCTGTGGCAGAATCAGGCGCTGCGCGACGACCTCGGCCGGCTGCTTGGTCCGGCTGCGCTCGACGCGATCCGGCCGCCGCTGGCGCTGAGCTGGGCGACGCTGAATGTGCCACCGGCGCGCGCCCTCACCGCGCTGAAGCTCAGCAACGCCTACTCGACCACCTTGCGGATCGACAACCCGATCGCCGCACGAGTCGACAGCGTCGACATCCCCGGCTACCAGACCCTGGCGATTAAGCAGGATATCCCGCGTGAAATCGCGCTGGTGCTGCGCGAAAACGCCGCCAGCCTGCCGGGCGTGGTAGTCGAGCAGGACTATCAGCGGCGCTACCCTCTGAGCGGCGAAATCCAGTCGCTCTCGCACCTGCTCGGTTTCATCAACCGCGTCGACGAGTGCGACCTGGTGCGCCAGAACACCGCGCGTTCCTGGGTCGGCAGCCTGCTCGAGTCGATCGGGCACGCCGAGGAGTGCGGCGTGATCACCAAGAAGATCAACCCCGAGCAGCTCGGCGTGCCGCTCTATCTCAAAGACGACCGCATCGGCAAGGATGGCATCGAGGCCAGCTACGAGGAGGAGCTGCGCGGCCAGCTTGGCTGGGACGGCCTGCTGGTCGATGCGGCTGGGCATCCCGTGCGCGCGCCCCAGGTGGTCCAGCCGGCCCGCGACGGCTACAACCTGGTGCTGACGATCGACGCCGGGTTCCAGCGCCAGGTCGAGCAGATTCTGCGCAACTGGATCGACATCGCCGAGAAGCGCAGGCTCGCGTCGGATGGCAAGTTCGCCTACAAGCGCGACTACAAGCCGATTCGCTCCGGCGTAGCGATCGTCATGGAAGTTCATACCGGGCGCGTCCTCGCAATGGTCAGCTGGCCTGGCTACGACGATAATGTCTGGAACACCCCGCGCCGCGCCGCCGAGCTGAACGCGCTGCTCGACCAGTCGAACCCGGAGAACCGGCGCCTGACCCCGCTGCTCAACCGCGCGATCGCGCTCCAGTATCCGCCCGGCTCGACGCTCAAGCAGTTCGACGCATCGATCGCGCTACAGAAGGGCGTGATCACGCCCGAGACGAAGGTCCACGACCCGGGCAGGCTGGTGATCGCCAACCGCTACGTGGCGGGTGCGACGGACACCTACGTGAACGCTTCGTCGCGCGCATATGGCGATATCAATGTCTCTGATGCGCTGCTGCACTCTTCGAACATCTTCTTCATGTCGGTCGTCGGCGGGAATAAGGATCAAGTCGTCAATCTCAAGGATCAGGAAAAAAACATCCCCGACGGCCTGGGTGTCACGAATTTCGACGAGGGGCTCAGCTGGTTCGGGCTCGGCGCGCCGACCGGCGTCCGGCTGCCGCGCGAGCTGCCGGGGCTGATCCCGACGCCGGCGTGGAAGCAGAAGGTGCTGCTGCAGGCGTGGACCACCGGCGATCTCTACAACGCGGCGATCGGCCAGGGCAACCTCGAGGTCACGCCGCTCCAGCTGATCACCGGCGCGGTCGCCGTCGCAAATGGCGGCTCGCTCTATCGCCCCCAGATCGTCAGGAGGATCACCGACTCCAGCGGCAAGACCGTTCAGGAGATGCAGCCCGCGCTGCTGCGCAATGTTCCGGTCGACCCGAAGTACCTCGCCGTCGTCCATGAGGGGATGCGCCGCTCGGTGACCGAGGGCGTGAACGTCGCGGCGCGCGACAGCTGCTCGGGCCTGCAGATCGCCGGCAAGACCGGCACCGCCGAGTATGGGCCGCTGATCGAGCTGCCGCCGCTCGACGGAAGAGCGCGCGCGCCCATCCGCCAGAGCCACTCCTGGTTCGTCGGCTTCGCGCCCTACGACGACCCGCAGATCGAGGTGCTGGCGCTGGTCGAGGGCTCCGGCGACATGAGCGACGGCTCTGCGACGATCACGGTGCCGGCCGTCACGCAGATCATGCAGGCCTACTTCAAAAATACGCCGCCTAATCCGTTGCCGAGAGGCTGCCAGCAAGATCTCCCACCACTGCCTGCGCGCGTCGCGCCAAGCACCGCGCCGGCCCCGGCCACCCGGATCGTCGACGAGCGCGGGCGCTGACACGTTGCCAGAGGTCAGGGGTCAGGGGTCAGGGGTCAGGGGCCTGCGACCTGTAACCTGTAACCTGTAACCTGTAACCTCTTGCATGGCTTTTCCACAACCTTCCCCCAACGAATCCCATCAGGAAGAAACATGATTGGTAGTAGCATTGCGAAACTCTTGACAGCATGTGGTATGATGAAAGATAATCGATTCCAACATGTGTGCGACGAAGGCGGCCATGGCGAATCTGATCGCGATCAAGGGCAGTAAGGATGGGCTGCGTCTACAGCTCGACGAGATCGCGGCCTGGCCGGAGGTGCTGGACGCGCTGCGCGGACAGCTCGGCAAGGGAGCAAACTTCTTTCACGGCGCGCAGATCATCGTGGACATCGGCGAGCGCGCGCTCACCGGCGAGCAGCTGGCGGAGCTGCTGGCGCTGATGCGCGAGCACGGCGTGCGACCGGAGTCGCTTGCCTCGACCGCGCGAGAGAGCCGCACCGCCGCGCGCGCGGCCGGGATCGCCGCGCGGCCGCTGGTGCGCGCCGCCGAGAGCGAAGAGCGCGGCGAGGCGGCGTTCGTGACGCGCACGATTCGCTCCGGCCAGATCGTGCGGCACCACGGGCATATCACCGTCCTGGGCGATGTCAACGCTGGCGGCGAGATCATCGCGGGCGGCAACGTGATCGTGTGGGGGCGGCTGCGCGGCACGGTCCACGCCGGGGCGCTCGGCGACCGCGGCACGGTGATCTGCGCGATCGAGCTGGCGCCGACGCAGCTGCGGATCGCCGATCTGATCGCCCGCGCGCCCGAGGGCGGCGCCGGCCGCTTTCCCGAGGTCGCATTCGTCGAAAACGGCCAGATCAATGTCGAGGCGTGGGAAGCCTACCGTCGATAAGTTATGAGTTATGAGTTATGAATTATGAGTTGTAGTTGAGGTGACACTCAACTCAAAACTCAAAACTGAGAACTCATAACTCCGGAGGGAGCTATGTCGCGCGTCATTACGATTACATCGGGCAAGGGCGGCGTCGGCAAGACGACCACGACAGCCAATCTCGGCACCGCACTGGCGATCCAGGGCGCGAAGGTCGCCGTGGTGGATGCCGATATCGGCCTGCGCAACCTGGACGTGGTAATGGGCCTGGAGAACCGGATCGTCTACGACCTTGTCGACGTGGTCGAGGGGCGCTGCCGGCTGCGCCAGGCGCTGATCAAGGACAAGCACTTCCCCGATCTGTGCCTGCTGCCGGCGGCCCAGACGCGCGATAAGGATGCGGTGAGCCCCGACGACATGATCGCCCTGGCCAATCAGCTGCGGGCCGAGTTCGACTACGTGCTGTTCGACAGCCCCGCCGGTATCGAGGCCGGCTTCCGCAACGCGCTGGCCCCCTCCGACGAGGTGCTGATCGTCACCACGCCTGAGGTCTCGGCCGTGCGCGACGCCGACCGGATCATCGGGCTGGCCGAGGCCTTCGAGAAGGGCCACCCGCGCCTGATCCTCAACCGGCTCAAGCCGCGCCTGGTCAGCCGCGGCGAGATGATGAGCGTCGAGGATGTCCTGCAGATTCTGGCGATCGACCTGATCGGCGTGGTGCCGGACGACGAGATGATCGTCAGCGCCACCAACCGCGGCGAAGTCGCCGTGCTGGACCGCGGCTCGCAGGCCGGGCGTGCATTTGGCGACATCGCGCGGCGCATCCAGGGCGAGCAGGTGCCCTTCATGGCGATCGAGGAGCAGCAGGGCATGCTCGATCGCTTCTTTGGCATGTTTGGCCGCCGGCCGCGCGGCAGCGAGCGCTGAGGTGAGTTATGAGTTTTGAGTTTTGAGTTGATCGAGGCTAGAACTCAGCACTCAAAACTCAGCTCTCAAAACTTGAAACTACGGACGGTTGTCATTGGTCTATACCAAGGAGATGAGGGTGGGCTTTTTAAACACGCTGTTTGGTGGCAGGCGCGAGCGTAGCTCGGACGTGGCCCGCGAGCGGCTGCTGACCGTGCTGGTTCACGACCGTGTCAAGCTGACGCCCGATATGCTCGATCAGCTCAAAGCCGAGCTATCGGCCGTGATCGCCAAATATGTGCCCGCGGTCGAGCCTGGCGAGATCGAGGTCACGCTGCTGCGCGGCGAGTCGAGCGATCACCTGAAGGCCGATATCCCACTTCGCCGCACCACCTAAGTACAGCCAGCCAGCAATGCGATCCGCGTTTATCAGACCGAGGGCGGAAGACCACGCATCGCCGTCTACCGTCGTCGGTCTTCCGTCCAACTCGGATCCGGTTGGCGGTAGCCTCACCTTATTAATTTGTTAGGTCAGCGCGCGATCGCCTGACACTTTTGCCATCGACCCCGCCGTGCCTTCTTTTTGTGCCCGGAATACGGTACAATAGAGAAAGCTGACTATTGACGCAGCGCCACCCGGCCGGAACCGGATGGCGTTGTGTTATCCGTACCAGAGGTGAGGCTTGCGTATTGAATCCAAACCCATACGACTATCGCCGGCTGCCAAGTTTGTCACCGTTGCGATTATCGTCGGTTTGGGCATTCTGCTGATGTGGGCCGCGAACGCGATCCTGCCGCCGTTCATCGCCGGCCTCATCACCGCCTACCTGTTCAACCCGCTGATCGGCTGGCTGCACCGCCGCACCGGCATCGGCCGCGCGATCTGGATCGGCGTGCTGTATATTCTGAGCGGCGTGTTGGTCTATGCGCTGATCCGCACGCTGGGTCCGATCCTGGGCACTCAGTACCGGGATCTGGTCGCGCAGATTCCAAAGATGCGCGACCAGGTCGAGCGGATGATCGCCGCCAATCAGATCATCGACTTCGGCGGCATCAAGTTCGATCTGCGCGAGCTGGAGAAGCCGATCGCCACGTTCTTCACCGATCTCGCGTCGAGCCTGCCGTCGCGCGTGCCGGACCTGGTCGTGACCGCGCTGGAGCGCGTGCTGCTGTTCGTGACCTACCTGATTGTGACGTTCTACCTCTTGCTCCAGGCCGAGCAGATCACCAGCTGGCTGTATGGCCTGGTGCCGGCGCCCTACCGTGCCGAGATCCGCGGGCTCGGCCAGCAGATCGACGCGACGCTCGCCGGCTACGTGCGCGGCACGCTGCTGCTGATCCCGATCATGGCGGTGATGATCTATATCGCGCTCACGATCCTGGGCATCCGGTATGCGCTGGTGATCGCGATCGCGAGCGGCATCCTCGAGATCATCCCGCTGATCGGCCCATGGTCGGCGGCAGGCATCGCGGCGATCGTGGCGCTGCTGCAGCCGACCACGCCGTTTGGGTGGAGCCACGCGGTGCTGGCGATTGTGGTTGTGCTGACCTATTTCGTGCTGCGCATGGCCGAGGACAACTTCGTAATCCCGCACGTGGTCGGCCACGCGGTTCATCTGCACCCGGTGCTGGTGCTGTTCGCGATCCTGGCCGGCGGCGCGATCGCCGGCCCATTCGGCCTGCTGGTCGGCATCCCGGTCCTCGCGGTGGCGCGGCTGCTGCTGCGCTACCTGTACCGCAAGCTGGTCGACGCGCCCGAGCCGCCGCCCCCGCCGGAGCTCAAGGAGCCGCCGCTGCCCAGGACCGCGTCGAAGTCGATCGAAGCCGCGCCCGCGCGCCCGTTCAGCGTGCGGTCGCTGCGCAAGCGCCGCTCCAGAGGCCAGGAAAACCGAACCACCAAGGCACGAAGGCACCAAGGTTGAGAAATTAGAGCATCCTACCTTGGTGTCTTGGTGGTTGCGGCTACTCCGGCAGCGTGACCCCGATGTTGTGAAAGCCGGCGTCGACGTAGATGATCTCGCTGGTCACGGCGCTGGACCAGTCGCTGGCGAGCCAGAGCGCCGTCTTGCCGACGTCCTCGATCGTCACGTTGCGGCGGAGCGGCGCGACGCTGGCGAACTGCTGGTGCATGGTGCGGAAGCCGGCGATGCCGCTGGCCGCCAGGGTGCGGATCGGCCCGGCGCTGATCGCGTTCACGCGGATCTTGCGCGGCCCCAGGTCGTTGGCAAGGTAGCGCACGCTGGCCTCCAGCGCCGCCTTCGCGATGCCCATCACGTTGTAGTTCTGCGCCACCTGCTGCGAGCCGTGGTAGGTCAGCGTGATGATCGACGCGCCCGGGTTCAGCAGATCCTGGGCCGCCTTGACCACGGCCGTCAGCGAGTAGGCGCTGATGTCCAGCGCCAGGTGAAATCCGGCGCGCGAGGTCTTCAGATACGGGCCGGTCAGCTCGTCGCGGTTGGCGTAGCCGATCGCGTGGACCAGGATGTCGAGCGAGCCGTAGACCTCGCGCACGCGGCCCATGAGCGCGTCGATCTCCTCGTCGCTCTGCACGTCGCACGACTCGATCAGCTCGGCGCTCAGGCTGGTCGCCAGCGGTCGGACTCGCTTCTCCAATGCCTCGCCGACGTAGGTAAAGCCAAGGTCGGCGCCCTCGGCGTGGAGCGCCTGGGCAATGCCCCAGGCGATCGAGTGATCGTTCGCCACGCCCATAATCAGGCCTTTTTTGCCGTCGAGCAGGCCCATAGTGGTGTCCCTCCGTATCGTGTTTTCTTGCGGAATGCGGGCTATAATACATCGTAAAACGTAAAACGTAAACTGAGATGAAGATCCTCAAGCTTTTTGGCCGCGCCCTGCTGTTCTGGCTGAGCCTGTTCGAGCTGCTGGCCGGCGGCCGCGGCTGGTGGGGTCTGTCGTGGCTCGGGCGCGGGTTCCCGCGCGTGCTGCTGGCGCTGCTGTCGCCCGCAGCGCTGCTGGCGATGGACGGCGGCCGGGCCCGGCGCGGGATCAGCCTGGCGCTCACGGCGCCGCTCGCGCTGGCGCTGCAGGTGGCTGCGAGCAGCCTGCGCAACCGCACGCTCAACCCGCTGCTCCAGCTGCGCCCCGGCGGCTACGCCGACCGCACGATCGAGCGGCTGGATATCCCAATGGATCAGGGCTACCTGCCGGCGCTGCACGTCGTCCCGCTCGGCCAGGTGATCGCGGCGGTCTGCGTGGTTCACGGCTCGGGCTGCGACAAGACCTCGTACGCGTGGCGGCTGGTGGATACGTTGGTCGCGCGTGGCATCGCGGCGCTGCTGATCGACATCGACGGCCACGGCGAGAACCCGCGCCCGCAGAGCTTCCCGGCGATCGTCGAGGATGCCAATGTCGCGGTCGCGTGGCTGCGCGGGCGCTACGGCCGCGTTGGGCTGCTGGGCATCAGCCTGGGCGGCTGCGTGGCCGCCCGCGCCGCCGCCGATGGCCTGGCAATCGACGCGCTGGCGCTGCTGGAGGCGCCGCCGCTGCTGCGCTACACCCAGACCGACGTGTATCGCGAGGCCGCCGCGCTGCTGCGCCCCTACCTGATGGACCTGTTCCGCGACAGCACGGCGTATCACATCTACCGCGCCTGGGAGTACCCGCCGATCCGCGCGACGATCAGCACCTGGGATCTGATCGAGGCGCTCGACCTGCTCGGCAGCCTGCCGCGGATCACAGCGCCGCTGCTGTTGATCTACGGCGGCAGCGACGCGATCGTCAAGCCGGCCCAGGCCGCGCAGGCGCGTGCGGCCATGCCCGCGGGCGCGACTTTCCGGCTCGTGCCCGGCGTGAGCCATCTGACGATAATATTGACGCCCAGGGTGCTTTGGATACTCGGAGACTGGCTTCAGAAAAGGATGGAGGATGAAGGATGAATCGCTGGTGCGCGTATCCTTCATCCTTCATCTTTCATCCTTCAGCTCGCGGAGCGGTCGAGGATCTGGTCGATCAGGCCGTAGTCGCGCGCCTCCTCGGCCGTCATAAAGCGGTCGCGGCTGAAGTCGCGCTCGATCTCCTCGGCGGTGTGGCCGCTCGCCTTGCCGACCAGCTCGCTGCCGAGGCGCTGGAGGCGCAGCAGCTCATTGACCATGCGCTCGATATCGGGGGCCGAGCCTTCGATACCGCCGGCGGCCGGATGGAAGTGAATGGTTGAGTGCGGCAGGGCGTAGCGCTTGCCATTCGCGCCGCCCGTCAGCAGCACCGTGGCCATGCTGCCGGCCATCCCGATACAGACCGTGTTGACGTCCGGCGCGATCAGCTGCATCGTATCGTAGATCGCCAGACCGTCGTGCACGCTGCCGCCTGGGCTGTTGATGTAGAACCAGATATCGCGCTCCGGATCACTGTGCTGCAGGAACAGCAGCTGCGCGACGATCGAGACGGCTACATCCTCGTCGATCGGCGTGCCGAGCATAATCACGCGCTCCTGGAGCAGGCGTGAGAAGAGGTCCCAGGCGCGTTCTCCGCGCGGCGTACGTTCGACAATCGTCGGGACCCGGACAGAAGGCATAGTCGGTCTCCTCGTGAAGGGCTAGCATGTGCTGGCCGGTAGTATAGCATATTCGGCGGCAAAGCGGACGCTATGCCGCTATGCGTCCGCTTTGCCGCCATCCTTTCAAGCCATAGCCAGATAGGACCAACGGCTAGTTGTAGTAGGCCTGCGCCTGAGCTATGATTGATTTCGTGGTGGGGCAGGCTCGCGCGGCACCCGTCATGCCAGCATGGCCGCCGCCGATCACGCACTACCGCCGCCAGCCGCTCGCAAGGCTACCCAAAATGCAGATCCGCACAATTGCGCTCAGTCGCGAGGGAGAGCGATCATGGCACTTTCAGAGGTGGTCCAGCCGGACAAAATCCACGTGCCCTGGTCGCTGCGGGGCAAGGTCGAAGTTGGCCCACTACAGTTCGTCGGGCAGAATGCGCTCGGGCTACCGTACATCCAGGGCCAGATTCGCAATCGCTCGGGCCGGACGCTGCAGCTGAAGATTGTGGTGCGGGTGCTGAATGAGCAGCGCCGGCCGATCTTCACGGGCTCGCCCGGGATCCTCGACACGTTTTCTCTGGATGCTCAGCAGCAGCGCGCCTTCCGGATCAGCCTGCGCGACGAAGGCCCGACCGGCCAGCGCGACCGCCAGCGCATGTGGGTGACGCGCTCGGGGGTCGAGATCAGTATCGAGGGATAGCCGCAGCGGGACCGCCTGCGCATTTCGAGATTAGACAAGGTTTCTTGATACGTTACAGTTTCGGTTACAGGTCGCAGGTCACAGGTCGCAGGTAATTGCGACTTGCAACCTGCGACTGGCGACAAACTGTAAAGCTGCGCTGTGCGGGGCGAAACCTTGTCTTAGAGACCGGAGATTAGCTAATCTCCGGTTTCTAATCTCTTTCTATTGCAGAAGGCCGCCGTGCCCGAGCGCGATGATGTCCTGCCTGGTGACGCGCTCGCCGGCCAGCAGCCGCGGGAGCAGCAGATCGACGACGTTGGCGTCGCGCGAGCGCACGCAGCCGGGGGCTCCCAGCACCGGCACGATCCCCGCGTCGTCGAAGTAGGCCAGCAGCAGCAGGTTGCCCGGCTCAACCGGCGCACCGTAGTGCTCGATCCGCCCGCCGGCGATCTGGATGCCCCGGGGCGTCACGTCGTCGCGGTCCATGATCGAGGTCTCGCCGGCGACGATCAGCATATCCGCGCCCGATTGGCGCAGCGTGACGATCGCGGCGGCAACCGCCGGCTCGTCGGGCCGTACGTAGCGGACCGCCAGGACAGTGGATCCCAGCTCGGCGACGCGCGCCTCGATCGCCGGCGCGACGCCACGCTCGATCCGCTCGCGCGCCGCCGCCCCGCCGACCAGGATGATCCCCACGCGCATCTGCCGCAGCGGGCTCAGCGCCACCACTGCCGCGCCGGCCCGCCCGATCGCCTCGGCCTCGCGCAGCGCGTCCTCCGGAACCGCGAAGGGAATGATCTTGATCGTCGCCACGCGCCTGCGGGCGCGGGCCAGCGCGTGGCTGGGCAGCGTGGCGATGGTCAGACCATCGATCTCGTTGATCCGCCTCAGCCGCTCGGCGTCGACCCGCACGACACCATCGGTCGCGGCGAGCAGGTTCACGCGGCTGGCCGCCGGCGCGATCGCAACGACGCCCGGGCCACAGACCGCGGCGCCCAGCCGCCGCGCCGCCTCGTCCTCGTGGACATCGCCCGGCTCCAGCACGGCGACGCGGATCATCTCGACGCCGAGCGCGCGCAGGCGCGGCAGGTCGGCCGCGGCGAGCCGGCGCCCTTTGGCGAGCGCCTTGTGCCCGTGCTCGTCGGCCAGGTTGTGGCGCAGAATGTGGCCAAGCGCGTCTTCGGGCGGCAGGGTGGTCAGATACATAGCCAGGAGTCAGGAGTCAGGAGTCAGGAGTCAGAAGATCAGTACTCGTATCAAGGTTGATCTTCTGAAATCTGACTCCTGACTCCTGAATTCTAAGCCGGTCGTAGTCATCCGGCGTGTCGATATCGGCGAGCGGGCGCGGGTCGTCGAACGGGACGATCTGGACGCGCGACGGGTCGGCGGCGAGCAGCGCGCGGGCGCCCTGGTCGCCGCGGATGGCCAGCAGCTCCGGAAAGACCGTGCGGTCGAACAGCACCGGGGTGCCGCGCTGGCCGGCGTAGTCCGGCGCGACGATCGGCGATCGGCCGGCGCGCCACGCAGCCACGAGCCGCTCGACGATCGCGGCCGTGACGAACGGCTGGTCGCCCAGCAGCACGACCGCGGCCGCAACCTGCGGGCCAAGCGCGGCGACCCCGGCGCGCAGCGAGGTGCTCTGCCCGGCCGCGAAATCCGAGTTGGCGACGATATGCAGCGGCAGGCCCACCAGCGCGGCTTCGACCTCCGGCCGCGCGTGGCCCACGACCACCAGCACTGGGGCGAGCCGGGCAGCCAGCGCCGCCTCGGCGGCGACACGCACGAGCGGCCGGCCACCCCAGTCGAGCAGCTGCTTTGGGCGGCCCATGCGCGAGGAGGCGCCGGCGGCGAGAATGATGCCAGACACGGATTCTGAACTCGGATACACGGACTTATATCTCTGTTAGAGCGATTTATCTGAACTCGGATACACGGATTTATATCTCTGTTAGAGCGATTTATCTTCTTCTGCGCCTCAATGACCACTCCGGCTTGAGCGAAAGCAACCTCGAGCGCGCGCTGGTAGATCGCTACCTTCTGTCCAGGTCCGATATTCCGATGAACAGCCATTGCCACACCAATGATACGATAGGTAAGATCTTCATGCGGCCCCATTACCTTGCGGTTCATTGCTCCAGCCTCCACGTGCGTCGCTATTATCAATACGTCTTTTGTTGAACCGCACATTTGTTCGCCAAGTTACGGGGTGCGCTAGTAATCGACGCTTCTCTGTGGCTCCGTGGCTCCGTGGCTCCGTGTCACAATCCGTGTCGTGCGACCACCACCTCGGCGATGATGCTCACGGCGATCTCCTCGGGCGTGCTGGCGCCGATCTTAAGGCCGATCGGGGCGTGCAGGCGGGCGAGCTGCTCCTCGGGCACGCCGTCCTCGCGCAGGCGAGCGAGTCGCTTCGTGTGGGTCTTGGGGCTGCCGAGCGCGCCGACGTAGCGGGCCGGGCTCGGCAGCGCGACCTTGAGCGCCGGGTCGTCGAGCTTTGGGTCGTGGGTCAGCAGCACCACAAAGCTGTTGCTGTTCAGTTTGCCGGCCAGGGCCTCGTCGGGCCAGGCCGCGATCAGCTCGTCGGCGTGCGCGAAGCGCTCGGGGGTCGCGAACGCGCCCCGCGCGTCGACCACCACCGTGCGAAAGCCGAGCGTCTTCGCGAAGCTGACCAGCGGGATGGCGATGTGGACCGCGCCGACGATGTACATCGTGGGCGGCGGCGGGTAGGTCTCGACGAACACCTCCACGTCGCCATCACGCGTCGGGTAGGAGCGAATGCCACTCTCGGCCCGCGCCAGCATCGCCAGCATGTCGCGAACGATCTCCTGCTGCGGCAGGCCCGGCCCGAGCGAGCCGAGCGTCTCCCCGCCTGGATAGGCCAGCAGCTTGGCGCCGACCTGCCCGGACTCGTCGACCAGCGTCGCGACGGCGACCGGCTGCTCGGCGGCGATCGCCGCGGTCAAAGACTCGTAGATTGTTGTCATATCATGTATCAGTTTTGAGTTATGAGTTATGAGTTTTGAGTTGCCGTTGAACGTAACTCATAACTCATAACTCATAACTCAAAATTATAAGCTACCAGTCCAGCGGCTCCACAAACACGTCGATCGTCCCGCCGCAGGCCAGGCCGACGTCCCACGCCTCGTCGTCGGCGACGCCGAAGTGCAGCAGGCGCGCCTGGCCGCTCGCGAGCGCCTGCTGGCACGCGTCGAAGACCGCGCCCTCGATGCAGCCTCCGCTGACCGAGCCAGCCATGCTGCCGCCCGACGAGACGGCCATCTTCGCGCCGACGCCGCGCGGCGCCGAGCCGAGCGTCTTCACGACCGTGGCGAGCGCCACACGCTCGCCGCGCGCGCGCCACTGCTCGATCGCGGGGAGAACCTCTTTCATTGCGACCTCCTCTGCGAGGTGTTGTGATATCTGGCTGTGCGATCCATGGTAGCATATGTAGGCGAAAGTGGCTACTGAAAGATGCTTTCAAAAATGCGGACTGATCGACCAGATTGCATAGTTGCGGGAAGACCCAGGATGTGTATACTACGAAGAGACATGGATGGATCTATCGCTGCGAGTGAGGTTCGATTATGCAAACGGCGCTTCGTGTCAAAACGAAAATACTTGCGGGGGGGAAAATTGAGATTGCGGACCCACAGCTTCGATCCGGCGAAATTGTGGAGGTGATAGTATTGCTGCCCGAGGTGCGAGAACCCGCGCGGCGATCGGCGCTCGATATTCTCGCGGATGCACCCGGCCAACGCCTGTTCAAGACCTCAGCAGAAGTGGAGGCTTACATTCGTGAGGAGCGAGATGCATGGGGCTCCTAACATTGCCGCAGGGTTGTCTGGCGTTCATCGATGCGAACGTCGTCATCTATAGTGTAGAGAAGATTGAGCCGTACTCAACGCTGCTTCTACCGATGTGGGAGGCTGCGAAGGCTGGCGACATTGCTCTGATTGGCAGCGAACTGCTTCTACTGGAAACATTAGTCAAACCGCTCCGTGAAAAAGCCACCCAGCTAGAGTCGATATATCGTAATCTCCTCCTTGCGTCGAACGAACACGGCTGGTTTCTATCGATGCTTCTGTCCTCGACTCCGCTGCTCGTCTTCGCGCCACCGCAGGCTTAAAGACCCCTGATGCTATTCATGCAGCCACAGCATTGCTTGGCAGCAGCACAATCTTCATCACCAACGACACAGGTTTTCGTCGTGCTCCAGGGTTGTCGGTAACAGTGCTGGACGAAGTCTTAGCGGCGCCTTAAAGAGGTATCACCCATGCCCGGATACGAAACCCTGCCCCCGCCGAACTTCCTCGGCCTGGACGAGCAGCACGGCGACCATGCGCGCAGCGCCGCGCTGGTCCTGCCGATCCCCTACGAGGGCACGGTCAGCTACGGCCAGGGCACGCGCGAGGGGCCGCGGGCGATCATCCACGCCTCGCAGCAGGTCGAGCTGTACGACCGCGAGCTGGACGACGAGATCGCGCTGACCTACGGCATCCACACGCTGCCGTTCCTGGCGCCGGTGGTCGGCGGGCCGGAGGGGATGGTCGCGGCGATCGCGGCGTGCGCCGAGGAGCAGCTGCGCACCGGCAAGCTGCTGGTCGGGCTGGGCGGCGAGCACACGGTCTCGGCCGGGATCGCCCGCGCGGTCAAGGCAGTGCACGGCGACTTCGTGATGGTACAGATCGACGCGCACAGCGACCTGCGCGACGCGTACGAGGGCAGCCCCTACAGCCACGCCAGTATCGCGCGGCGCGTATTCGACATGGGCGCGACGGTCGCGCAGTTCGGCATCCGCTCGATCTGCCGCGAGGAGATCGACCTGATCCGCGCCGAGCCCGAGCGCCTGCGGGTCTGGTTCGCCGAGGACGTCCACGCCGGCGGCCACCTGGCGCCGCTGGCCGATCTGGTGCGCGGCAAGCAGGTGTTTCTGACGATCGACCTGGACGGGCTGGACCCGTCGCTGGTCGCCGCGACTGGCACGCCCGAGCCGAACGGGCTCTCGTGGACCCAGGCGCTCGACATCGTTCGCACCGTCGCCCGCGAGGCATCCGTGGTCGCGATCGACTGCGTGGAGCTGGCGCCGATCCCCGGCCAGCACGCCA
>WNGB01006593.1_pt1 | contig 17752 bp, 20 predicted proteins | sample 5400681 | NCBI WGS metagenome assembly WNGB01 (sample SAMN13153367, study PRJNA577476) | soil metagenome | isolation source: 115 cm soil or saprolite under grassland replicate 2 | place: USA:California | collected 2016-06-15 | reverse complement strand
CGCTTGCCGATCCAGTCCGGCGGGAGGTACACGCGCCCCGAGCTGCCGCTCTTCGCGACGACCTTCTCGAGCATCTCCTGACCGAAAACCTCGAACTTCGCTTCCTTGCGGACGCGCGCCATCTCCGACCCCGGACCGAGCTAAGCGCCGCCCCGACATAAAGACTTGCGCGGTCGTGACTATCTTGTAGCTACACGAAGAAGGAGAAGAATCAATACGCCGCCATCGTATCCGCCGCGTGAGATGCGCCGGGCGTCGAGACAGGCGGAGCCAGGCTCCTCGTTCGAGCTGTACGCCCGCGCGATGCTCGACCACTGGCTCGGCAAGCAGGTCACCGTGGAGTTCGAACGCGAGGACGGGTACCGGGACGCGTCCCGCATCGACACGTACTTCGCGCCGCCGAGCAAGTGGCCGCGGATGGAACGAGAGGCGTTGCGGCTCGTCCGCGGGCGGGTCCTCGACGTCGGATGCGGACCCGGCCGCCACGCCCTGTTCCTCCAGAAGAAGGGCTTCGATGTCGTCGGGATCGACGCGTCCCCGACCCAAATCGCCCTCGCGCGAATCCGCGGCGTGCTGCAGGTCTACCCGGCGTCCGTCCAGCGACTGCCCCGGGGCCTCGGGACGTTCGACACCGTGCTGATGATGGGGAACAACCTCGGCCTCGCCGGGGACGTCCCGCGAGTCCGTCGGTTCTTGCGCGAGCTGCGGGAGATCACGCGGAAGGACGCGCGGCTGATCGGGCACAGTCGCATCCCGGGCCTCTGGTCCGAGGACCACCTGCCCTACGTGAAATCGAACATCCGCCGAAAGCGACCGCCCGGGCTCATCACCTTGCGGGTGCGGTACAAGGGCCGTGTCGGCGATTGGTTCGACCTCCTTCTGATCTCGCCGGACGCCTTCGCTGCACTCGCGCACGACACAGGCTGGGACCTCGTGCGCGTGATATGGGAAGGCGGATACGGGCCGGGCGACTACATCGCGGTTGCCGAACGCCGCTGAGGACGTCAAAAGGGGAAAGGGACGCCGCGCGGATGCTCGTTCCGCCTACGGCGTCGTGACCCAGGTCGGCGGGCCGCCGGACGTGTTCACCCATTCGGGCGGGCCGTACGGGGCCGTGTCGTTCAGCCAGGTGGGCGGGCCCGGAGGGACGCCGTTCACCTCGGCACTGGGGTGACCGCTGACATCCGCGCCCGACGACGTGTTCTGCGTCGCGTCGACGGCTCGCGAATTCGCTTGCGGCGGCAAGGCCACGGCGAGCGCGACCGACGCGATCAGCGTCAGCGCGAGGGTCGCCGCGATCATGCCGAACGCTTTCCTCATGCGATTCGCCACCTCGGAGCCGGCCAGCCGGTTCGGTGGTAAATAGCCTATTGGACATTCGTCGACGGGAGAACACGCGGCCCGTTGCGAACGCTCCGGCGCACGGGGCGCAGTGTACGCCGGAAAGGTTCATCCCCCCGCGTGTGCATCGGTCGGATCCGCATGCCCTTCCTCGACCAGTTCCGCATCGAGGCGCTCCCGCAGAAGTGGCAGGACGAGGGAAAGCGCTGGCAGGAGACGTACTTCCCCGAGATGCCGGAGGTCTTGGACCGGCCGAATTGGTCGCGATACTATCCGGAGACGCCGATGCCCCGGCTCAGCGTCATCATGGCGAAGCCGGACGGATTCGGCGGGTTCGCGCAGAAGGTCGTGGGGGCGACCGCTACGACGGCGAGCCTGTCGAACCGCCTCTGGACCGCGGACAAGATGCCCGACGCGCAATTCATGACCGCGCTCAAGATCATCCGCGCGCAGGCCTCGACGGAGCTCGGCTCGATCCAGCAGCACCGGATGGTGTACGAGCAGCTCGACGGCGGCTCCCTGACCGGCTTTGACAAGGAGATCGTCGAGGGCATCCACCGCACGGACCCGACGGGACATCGGCTCGACGCGATCTCGTTCTCCAAGAAACGCGTGTGCGTCGAAGAACTCCGGCATCACATGCAAATGGCGGGCGTGCTGACGCTCGACGAGACGTTCGACAAGGCCCGATGGGGCCGCCACTGGGCCACGGAGACGATGGAGGAGCTCTTCGCGATGAAGCCGGGCGAGCACGTCCTCGACGCCTTCAACATCGAGTTCAAGAGCCTGATGGACTCCGCGACGTTCATGTCGTTCATCGATCGCGTCGGGAAGTTCCAGCTTGAGATGCAGCATCACTTCCTGTACGGCCCGATGGCAATCTCGATGCCGTGGATGCGCTTCCTCGAGGAGTCGTACCACCTGGCCGCGGGCGAGACGCTCATGAAGGCGATCGCAGTCGCCGCGACCCTCGATGGCGGGAACTTCGGGATCGAGGACCTTCAGGCGACGTTGAACATGTGGTACCCCCGCGGCCTCGAGATGTTCGGCTCCGAACTCGGCGGAGACCTGGTGAAAGGCGTCTTCAAGACGCTCAAGAACGCCGAGGCGCAGGCGATCTACATCGACGAGGTCCTCGGGAAGGTGAAGGACGCGAATCTCGCGATCATCCAAGCGAGAGCCCGCTGCTCACGCGAAGAGGCAGAGGCAATCCTCCGTCGGATTCAGGAGAAGGGTGAGGCAATCCACGGCCTCACGAAGGACGATCTCTTGTTCCTCCCGGACCGTCGGTTCTTCCGGATCCGAGGACTCCGGGAATTCGGCGACTACCGTCTCGCGGGGTCTGACGCAGCGGGAGTTGGGTACGTGTACCTGCCGTGCGACGTTCACGGACGGCCCCTGGTCGATGACGGTAAGCTAATCGAGCGTGCCGCCTACGTCGACTACCTGAGGACGGTCTTGCCCGCGCGATACATGACGAGCCGGCACTGGGAGTTCGTCAAGGACGAGTTCCTGTTCAACGAGAAATGGGGTGCGCCCCAGGCCGTCGCATCCCGCTGAAAGAGACAGCTTTTATAACGACCCGACCCCTTGGCACGCCCGAGGCAGTGCCATGGACCTGAGATACATTTCCCTGGAGAAGAAAGACCGCGTCGCGATCGCTTGGCTGAACAAGCCGAAGGCGAACACGTACGACGCGGACCTAATGCAAGACCTCAGCGCGGTCGTGGACGACGTGCGGTTCGACGACAACGTCGACGTCTGCGTGCTCGCGTCGAAGCTCGACGGCATCTGGTCGGCGGGCGCGGACATCAACCTCCTCGCGACATCGACGCCGGACTACAAGGCGATGTTCTGCCTGGATTGCCAGGAGACGCTCAACAAACTCGAGAGCACGCCGAAGCTGTTCATCGCGGCGATCGACGGACACTGCGTCGGCGGCGGCCTCGAGATCGCGATGTCGACCGACCTGCGGGTCGCGTCCGATGGCGCGTGGCGGATCGGCTTGCCGGAGGTCACGCTCGGCGTCCTACCGGGCACCGGCGGCACGCAGCGCCTCCCCCGGTTGATCGGCAAGAGCCGTGCGATCGATCTCATGTCCACGGGCCGCATGCTGACGCCGAAGGAGGCGCTCGACTGGGGCCTATTGAACCGGGTCTTCCCAAGGGAGAAGTTCTGGGAGGAGACGATGGCGTTCGCGAAGGGACTGACGTATCCGCAGCACTCGGCGCGGGCCGTGGGCTTCATCAAGCGATCCGTCACGGAAGGAGTCGAGATGCCCATGTACGAGGGCCTCGCGCTCGAACGGGAGTTGCAGAACCGCCTCTTCTCGATGGGCGACGCGAAGGAGGGATTCCGCGCCTTCCTGGAGAAGCGCAAGCCCACGTTCCAGGGGAAGTGACCTCCTCACCGCCGGCGGGCGAAGGGCTTGGGCCGAGGAAGCCTTGTCGCGGGGACTCGTGTCAGACGATCCGCGCCGGCCGAATTGCGGACCTTGATGCCCTCGCCCGAATGTGGAAGGAACTCGCAGAGTTCCACGTGGATCTTGGCGGTCCGGAGCATCGACTGGCGCGCGGATGGAAAGGGGAGTGGCGTCGCTTCGTGCGCGGGCACATCGGGCGCACGGACCGCCTTTGCCTCGTTGCCGAAACCGACGGAGTCGCGGTCGGCTTCCTCCTTGCGACGATCCTCACCCGACCCAAGGTGTTCGAGCGGCGGCCGTACGGACACATCTACGACGCGTTCGTCGACACGGCCCAGCGGAACCGGGGAGTCGGCGAAGCCCTCGTGAACGCGGCACTTGAATGGTGTCGGGCGCGCCGGGTCGACCGCGTGGAGCTCTACACGCACGCTCGGAACGAACCCGGCATGCGCTTTTGGCGAAGGATGGGATTCGAGACCACCGTTCACATCTTGGATCGCCGAATCTGAGCGCTTCAGCCGCTGTGAGAGTCAACCTTAATCAAGGTTAACCGCGAGGCGAGGCCTCAAGCCGCGCTGTGGCGTTCCCACGCCGATCCCATGAACTACGAGAAGATTCTCGTCACTCGGCGGGGCCCGACCACGGTCGTCGCGTTGAATCGCCCGGACAAACTCAACGCGATGTCGATGATGTTGAAAGCCGAATTGGTCCGCGCGCTCCAGGATCTCGACGCCGACCACGAGACGCGGACAATCATCCTCACCGGTACCGGGGACAAGGCCTTCACCGCAGGCGCGGACATTCACGAGTTCCACGGCCGTACGGCAATCGAACAGTGGCGGATGTACGAGCATGGCACCCTCTACGACGCGGTGGATCGGACGACGAAGCCGATCCTTGCGATGATCAACGGCTATTGCTTCGGCGGCGGACTCGAGCTCGCGATGGCGTGCGACATCCGAATCGCATCGGAGCGAGCGACGCTCGGTCAGACGGAGATCAACATCGGGATCATCCCCGGCGGAGGGGCCAGCCAACGCCTCCCCCGCCTCGTCGGCATGGGAAACGCCCTGCGCCTCACGCTGACCGGCGAGCGAATCGATGCGGCCGAAGCCGCTCGCCTCGGCCTGGTGGACGAGGTCGTACCGCACGCCCGCCTCGAGGCACGGACGTTTGAGATCGCGGACAAGATCGGCTCGAAGAGCGCCCTCGCGGTGCGCCTCGCAAAGGCCGCGGTCCGCGCCTCCTCCCGGTTGCCGCTCGATCAAGGCCTTCGGTACGAGCAGAGCCTATTCGCCCTCGCGATGGCGTCGGAGGACAAGGAGGAGGGCGTCCGGGCGTTCCTCGAGAAGCGCGATCCGGCGTGGAAAGACCGCTGAGGCCGGTTCTCAACCTTGATTCTTCGTGTCAAGGCCGATAACCACATGGGAGGGCTCATAACCGGACGGCGGCGTCGAATTTTCGAGTATGTCCGTCTGGTCGGGCATCGCTGCGGCAGGTGTAGCCATCGCCTTGGCCCTCGCCGTCTTCGGTCAGCCGACGTGGGAGTGGCGGCTCGATACCACGCAGGCGCTCGAAGTGTGGCAGTACGGCGTATTCTCGGCCCATCACGAGCTGACCAACAAAACCTCGGGGCAAACCGTGACCCAGGACTACTCGTACGCCGAACTCGCATCGTCGCAACCGAACATGGCCCATGTGTACGGCGAGTTCGCCCAGTTCTTCTTGCTCGGGATCATCGCGTCGTTTGGCGGCGTTGCCTTATCGGCCCTGTCGTATTGGAAACGAATCCGGGGGATCTTCGCGGGCCTCGCGTTCCTCGGCGCGTGCGCATCGATCCTGTACGCGACGTTCGCCATCGTCTTCACGCTCCCGGGCGCAGCGACATTGGACTTACCAAGCCTTAGTAGAGGCATCCCTGAGTTCCGCGGGCAGACGTACGACCCCTCCAACGGCACGCTCCTCGCCTGGACGCCTCTCACGGGATGGGTGCTCGCAATCGTCTCCGGGCTCGCGCTCGCCTGGGCCTCCTCGGACGTCTGGCACCTCGCGCCGGTCAAGAAGGCCGCTCCGTCGCGGGCCGTCAAACTCACCCCGGTCATGAAGGCCGTGGAGGTGCCGCCTCCCGCCCCGCCTCCTCCGCCGCCGACCGAGTTCGTCGTCGAGGTCCCGCCGGAACCCATGATCGAGGAGGTCTTCCTGATCGGCCAGAACGGGCTCCTGATCAAGCACATGTCCCGCAGCCTGATGTCCGACAAGGACCGCGACGTGGTCGGCAGCATGATCTCCGCGATCTCGTCGTTCGTGCGGGAGGCGTTCTCCGAACGGGACGGCGAGGTCCACGAGGTCACGCTGGGGGACCACCGGTTCGTGATGTGCAACGATAGCGGGCTCGTCGCGGCGGTGCTCGTGAAGGCCGGTCAGACCGAAGACATCGTCCACCGGCTGCGGCACCTCCTCGCGGTGCTCCAGGACCGGTACGGCGCGCGGCTCGTACATTGGTCGGGCGAAACGATCGAGGGGATCGAGGACGAGCTCTCCGTCCTGTGGCAGCCGTACCACGTGCCCCCGCCGCCGGCCGAGTAGCCACGACAGGACCGAGCCCGGGTCGTCCCTGGGACAGATATTTATGGCTCCGCGGTCTCCCTTCCGCGGGTCCACCCGACTCCGGTGAGACCCTTCGAAGGCGGCATGACGCATGGAGCGCGCGATCGTCCTCCTTTCCGGCGGCATCGACTCCGCCGTGACCCTGTGGTGGGCGAAGGCCCGCGGCTGGGACCTCCGGCCGCTGACGTTCGACTACTTCGGTCGGCCGAAGCGGGAGCACGGGGCAATCACCGCCCTCACCCAGGAGGTCGGCATCGAAAACGCCCGCCACGTGGAGCTTCCGTTCCTGAAGGAGGTCGACGACCTCCGTGCCCAGGGGATCGACAACCGCCTGCTCCTCGACTCCCCGGAGGGCTACATCCCCGGTCGGAACCTGATCTTCTACGCCCTCGCCGGCTACTACGCGGAACTCGATGCGGTTCGCTACATCGTGGGCGGCCATAACGGGATCGATCCGGAGTCGTTCCCGGACGCGAGTCCGAAGTTCTTCAACTTCCTGAACAGCGTGTTCCACCTGAGCCTTTGGTCGTACGACAAATCGCCCGTGCAGATCCTGGTGCCGCTAAGCGGCAAGTCGAAGGAGGAGGTCGTCCGCCTGGGCCTCGAGATGCGCGTGCCGTTCGACGTCACATGGTCGTGCTACTGGGACCGCGACGTCCACTGCGGCACGTGCGAATCGTGCAAGGAGCGGCGCGCCGCATTCGCGGCCGTCGGCGTCGAGGATCCGGTCGCGTACGAGGCGTGAGCCGACGAGACGCAAATCTTATTCGGGAGGGACGAATCCCCCCGCCGCACACCATGTACACGACGACCGTCCGGTCGGTCGGGCCCGTGCGTTTCTTGGAGGACGGCAGCTACAACGTCAAGATGAGGCAGCTCCTCGGGCGCGAAGACGGCGCCCGGAAGACCTCGATGCACGAGCTGATCCTGGGCAAGGGCGGCTACTCCGCGATGCACCGCCATGAGTGGGATCACCAGCTCGTCGTCACGGAAGGCCGCGGGACCGCGATCATCGGAGGCTCGAACATCACGCTCCGCCCGGGCGTCGTGCTGCTCGTGCAGTCGAACGAGGAACATCAGTTCAAGCAGCGGGGCGCGGGGCCGCTGAAATTCCTCACCGTGACGCCGATCTGACGGGAGCGCGGGCCAAGCTTTATGGCGGCCGGCCTCTTCGTGCCGACGATGAAGCTCGGGGTCACGGAGTACATCGACTGCGCGCACCACCTCCCGGGCCACGAGCGCTGCGGATCCCTCCATGGGCACACGTACCAGATCGACGTGACGATCGAAGGCGAGCACAAGGGCGGGATGCTCCTCGACTTCGCGGAGATCAAGAAGTCCCTGCGGACGATCCTCGCGGAGTACGACCACAAGGACTGGAACGACTTCATCGAGTACCCGACGGTCGAGAACATCTGCGAACTGATTTCGAAGCGTCTTCGGGAGAAGATCAAGTTCCCGTTGCACGTCCGCGTCTGGGAAGGCTACGGGAAGTGGGCGGAACTCTGATCCTCAGAGTCCCTCGGTCGCGAGGACCATCAGGCCGACGATCACGAGCCCGAGACCGAGGCCGATGAACTGGGCGAGGTTGAACCGTTTCTGGAGGGCTCCGACCTCAGGACCGTGGGTGCACGACTCTTCGTTCAGGTGTCCGAGAATCTTCTTCGCGCTCCCAACGCCGAACACCATGCCGATTGCGAACGTCGCAAGCGCGAGGACGAGAGCGGCAAGGAGAATCCGGCCCCACTCACTCCCCGTGAGGTAGGCGACGTCGAACGAGCCAAGGTACAGGTAGAGGATGAACCCGAACAGGATCGTCATGACCGCGCTCCCCGGTAGGAACCGGGTGACGACCGGGATGAACTGCTTCATGAATTCCTTGCTCGAGGCCGCATCGACTCGGGCGAGCGCGCGACGGAGGACGCTTACGCCGTACACCAGCGCGCCGATCCAAGCAATCCCGAACCAGATATGGAGGAACCGGAGGACCAATGCGATGACGTCGGCCATGCGCCGCGAATAGCCCAGCCACTTAAGAATCTGCTCCGACGGCGAGCGCAGCCTCATATCCCGGCTGCGACTTCGCGGCTCCATGTCCCACCTCGTCGAGGCAATCGAGGCGGAGGCCCGGGGCGATTTCGCCACCGCGCTCGAACATTACGCGAAGCTGACCGAATCCGGCTCGTCGCTCGATCGCGTCGGGATCCTCCAGGCGCTCGCCCGCGGTCACGAGAAACTCGGTCGATTGAAGGAAGCGGGCGTGTGGCGGCGAAGGGCCGGGCAAGCGTATCTGCACCTGAAGGACGACGAGATGGCGCAGGAAGAGCGGCAGTATCTCGCCCTGGTCGAGTACCGGAACGCGGTCCAGGACCTCCACGGCGATCCATCTCTGAAGGACGTCGCGAAGGAGTACGCCGCCGTCCTGAAGGACAACTTCTCCGGGGGTGCGGAGGGACTCACACACGAAGGGCTCTTCGCAGGCGCGTTCTTCCGAGCGCTCGGGGACCATCTCACCGCCGCGAAGTACTTCTTCGACACCGCCGAGGTGATGAGCGAGCAGGCATCCACTAGCGGCGATGCGGACTTGCGACAAGCGACGATCCTGGCGTACGAGCGCGCGATGGATTCCGCCACGAAGGCCGGCCGTGCGGACGTCGCGCGGGTGGCGCAGATGCGGGCGTACGATCTCCGGCAGACGAAGTGAGCGGCATGTGCACCCTCATCGCCCTCTGGCGATCCGTCCCCGGTTACGATGTCGTGATCGGGATGAACCGCGACGAATCCGCGATGCGTCCCGCGGATCCGCCGGCCCTTATCGTGGAGGACCCGGTCATCGTCGCCCCGCGCGACCGCCAGGCGGGCGGCACGTGGATCGGGACGAGCGGCACCGGACTCGTCGTGGCGTTGTCGAACCGCCGCGGCCGGACGTCGGCGAGCGCGCGATCCCGGGGACTGCTCGTCCTCGACGCGTTGAAGCAGGCCTCCGTCCCGGCGGTGGACGTCCTCCTGCAACGCGAGGTGCGCGAAAACGAGTACAACTTCTGGAACCTCTTCGTCGCCTCCCGCAAAGACCTGCGGTTCTTCCGTTACGACGGCGAGATCGGGATGGCGCGCGGCCGCGAGGGACTCAACGTCCTCACGAACGAAGGAGGAAACATCGCGACGGATCCGAAGGTGCAGACGATCCAGGGCCTCCTCTCAAAGACGTCGAACCGGGCGATCGAGGACGTGGTCCGGGCGCTCCAGTCCACGCTCCGGACGCACGCGTCCGGGCCAGGAGGCGTGAGCATCTGCGTCCACGCCCCCGGTGGAGGGACGGTCTCCTCGACGATCCTCGCGCTGAGCAACGCGGACCCCGGCGAGAATCTCTTGCTGTACGCTGACGGCCAGCCGTGCTCGACACCGTACCGCGACTACCGCGAGGTGATCCGCCGGTTACCCAATCCGGACTAATCGCGAGGAAATGATGCGCCGACGCGTTCGGGACCCGGAGATTATCGCCAGGGAACAGACGCTCCGAGCCTGGCTGACCTCAGGTCGCGATGATGTCCTGCAGAGGATTGACGGACTCGACATTGGCTGGGGAGGGGTCCAGCGGTGGGGAACGGCGAAAATGCCCGATGTGGGGACGGGGCGCCACTTGGATTTCGCGTGCGGGGTCGGCACGTTCCTCGCCCAGGTGGGATGGAGATTTCCGAACGCCGAGCTCGTCGGACTGAACATCGATTTTGCCGGCCCCCATGAACCAATCCGTGGATTGCTGCTTCGGGCGGGCGTGCAGAGCGACCTCGTGCGGGCCGATGCGCGGCGCATGCCGTTCGGGGACGACGCTTTCGATTCCGCAAGCTGCTTCCTCGGTCTCCAAGACATCGAAATCGGATTCGGCGACGATGGCGTCCGTGCGGCAGTCTGGGAAGCCACGCGGGTCTTGCGCCCCAACGCCGCCGTGACGCTGCTCGACACCTTCTCATTCGCGCGATTTGACCGGCTCTTGAGGGAGTCCTCCTTGCAGGTCACCGATCGCGCGGAACGGGCACTCGCCGTGAGATGGAGTCGCCCGGTGGCCGAACGAGCCATCGAGCTGTATGCCGACGGTTGGGCGGATCAAGCCCGCGTCTCCGACCTGAAGGAGCGCGAGCGGATCCGCTCTCGGGCCGCTCGGAGGTTGAAGGCGGACCTAGCACGTCAGCTCGCCTCGACCGGATTCTTCGTGCCCTTCGGACCGGTCCGCATGGTCGTCGCGAGGAAACGGGCCTAGGCGTTTTTGCGTCCGCCTTCGTTGGTCGAAAAGCCTTTCTCGGAGACTCTGCTACGCAGACGCGTTGCCCGGCATCACGGACGTTCACGTGCACCTCGAGCCGTATCGCGACATCAAGCCGAAGGTCCTCGAGATGCTGTGGCGAGAGATCCCGGACCGGGATCGCGTCCGGCGGCTCATGGACGACCCGCGAGGGTTTCTGGACCACTTGGATGCCGCCAAGGTGGACCGGGCGTGCCTGATCAATTACGTCGCCCCGGAAGTCATGGGATTCACCGAAGCCGTCAACGGATTCGTCGCGGAGTTCGCGAAGGCGGACCGGAAGCGCCTCATTCCGTTCGGCTCCGTCCACCCGAAACGCACGAAGAACCCGAAGCGGGATGTCGAGCGCCTCGCGTCGAAGCTCGAGATGGGCGGAATGAAGATCCATCCGCCGCATCAGCTCTTCGCGGCGAACGGTTACGTGGACGGGCGGTTCCCCGCGTTGCGGACCATCTACAGGACCGCGGAGCGGATCGGAATGCCGGTGATGGTCCACACGGGCACGTCAATCTTCCCCGGAGCGCGATCGAAATTCGGAGACCCGATGGACATCGATGACGTCGCCCAGGACTTCCCGGATCTCACGATCTTGATGGCGCACGGCGGCCGGCCCCTCTGGTGCGATACCGCGTTCTACCTCCTCCGCCGCCATCCGAACGTCCACCTCGACATCTCGAGCATCCCGCCGAGGCGGCTCCTCGAGTGGTTCCCGCGCCTCGAGGAAATCCGTGATAGGGTCGTCTTCGGCTCGGACTGGCCGGCCCCGGGAATCCCCGGAATCCGGGAGGAGATCGATGCGTTGGGGGCTCTCAACCTATCGTCCGAAACGAAAGAACGCATCTTCCGGACGAATGCGGCACGGCTCTTCCGCTAGGGGAGGCTGGCCGATTGCGGCCCAAGATTGGCAAACCTTAATCCCGGTCCGACCTTCCCTGAATCCCACGAGGCGCTGATCCCAATGGAAAACGGACGAGAGACGATCACCCTGGCGGGCGGCTGCTTCTGGTGCCTGCAGCCCGTGTTCCAGGAACTGCAAGGGGTCGAGAGCGTCGAGGTCGGATATTCCGGAGGCAAGGTCCGGGACCCGTCATATGAGATGGTGTGCACCGACACGACGGGCCACGCGGAGGCCGTCCAGATCACGTTCGACCCGACGATCATCTCCCTCGTGGAAATCCTTCGGATCTTCTTCACCGTGCACGATCCGACGACGCTGAACCGCCAAGGCGCGGACTTCGGGACGCAGTACCGCTCCGCGGTCTTCTATTCGAACGACGAGCAGAAGGCGGCCGCGCAGAAGGTCATCGGAGAGCTCGAAGCGGCGAAGCTCTGGGTCCATCCGTTCGTCACGGAAGTCGCGGCCTTGTCCGCGTTCTACCGAGCCGAGGAATACCACCAGGACTACTTCCGCAAGAACCCGACCGCGGGCTACTGCCGCGCGGTGGTCGCGCCGAAAGTCGCGAAGTTTCGGAAGCAGTTCGCGGAGAAGCTGAAGGCGCCGGTGGCGGCACCCAAAGGCACTTAACGCGCCCGCGCCTGCGCTCCGCCCATGGGGAAAAACCGCCTCGCCCGGGAGACCTCGACGTATCTCAAGGGCGCGGCGAACCAGCCAGTCGAGTGGCATCCGTGGGGCGAGGACGCGTTCCGGCGGGCGAAGGAACTCGACCGGCCGATCCTGCTCGACATCGGGGCGACGTGGTGCCACTGGTGCCACGTGATCGACCGCGAGTCGTACGAGGACCCCGACCTCGCCCGGGTGATCAACGAGAACTTCGTCGCGATCAAGGTCGACCGGGACGAGCGGCCCGACATCGATGCCCGATATCAGCAGGCGGTCGGCGCAATCACCGGATCCGGGGGTTGGCCTCTCACCGGGTTCCTGACGCCGGACGGCAAGATGTTCTACGGCGGCACGTACTTCCCGCCGAAGGACGCGTTCGGACGGCCGAGCTTCCGCCGCGTCCTGCTGGCGATGGCGGAGGCGTACCGCACGAACAAGGCCGACACCCTGCGGGAGGCGGAGTCGCTGCACCGCGCGCTCGCCGAGGGACGCGCATCCCTCATCGAAGAGGGCGCCGTGAACGACGCGATGCTGAAAGAGAGCCTCGACGCGCTCCGCGGCCAGTTCGATCCGGTGAACGGCGGCATCTCGGGCCAGCAGAAGTTCCCGCACGCCGGCACGATGGAGTGGGTCATGGCCCGCTACCATCGCACGCGGGAGCCGGGCCTCGCCACGATCTTCACGCGCACGCTCGGATCGATGGCCCGGGGGGGCGTGTACGACCAGGTCGGCGGCGGCTTCCACCGCTACGCGACTGATCCGCGGTGGATCGTGCCGCACTTCGAGAAGATGCTCTACGACAACGCGGGCCTCCTCGCGAACTACGTGCACGCGTGGCAGCTCACGAAGGACCCGCTCTTTCGCGAGGCCGCAGAGGGAATCCTCCGATGGGCGGAGGAGGTCCTCTCGGACCGCGCGCACGGCGGCTTCTACGCGAGCCAGGACGCCGATGTCGGCCTCGACGACGACGGCGACTACTTCACGTGGACGCTTGAGGAACTCAAGGATGCCGTGAACGCGGACGAGGCGCGCGTCCTCGCCCTCCTGTACGAAGTCGGCGACCGCGGCGAGATGCGACACAATCCGAAGAAGAATGTCCTCTTCATCGACCAGGAGCCTGAGGAGATCACGAAGGCCCTAGCCCTCCCTGTGCAGCGAACCCTCGATCTCATCGCAAGCGGGAAAGCGAAGCTGAAGGCCGCGCGGGACCAGCGACCGTCACCGGCCGTCGACCGGACGATCTTCGCCTCTTGGAACGGGATGATGATCGCGTCCGTCCTCGAGGCGGCTGCGGCTTTTGACCGGGAGGACCTCCGCGTATTCGCACTGAAGTGCCTCAAGCGGATCCTGACAGAACTGTGGTCGAAGGAGGACGGCATGTGGCACGCGCTCGCAGACCAGAGCCGCAAGGTTCGCGGGCTCCTCGAGGATCACGTGTACGTGGTTGACGCGCTGCTGTCCGCCTACACCGCCACGGCGGACGCCTCGTTCCTGCGGAGCGCGGAGGAGGTGATGGCCTTCACCCTGAAGCATTTCTGGGACAAGGCGGGCGGCTTCGTCGACATCGCGCCAGAGCTGCACGAAGGGGTAGGACTCCCGCTCCGTGAGGTCCGGCGTCGGCCCGTGGAGGACTCGCCGTACGCGGGGGCGAACGCGATCGCGGCGCTCGCCCTCCAGCGGCTCCACGCGCTCACGGGAAACGACGACTACCGGCTGCACCACGATGAACTCATGATCGCATTCGCCGGCGAGGCGAGCCGCTACGGGCCCGTGTTCGCGGGGACGTACCACCTCGCGGCCGAGCTGTGGATCCACCCGCCCGCCGAGGTCGTCATCCTTGGTCCGCGGGACGACCCGACGACGCTCTCGTTGCGCGCCGCGGCGACGGAGACGTTCGCACCGGGGAAGAGCGTCCTCGTCGTGGACCGCGACGACGCGTACGTCCCGGCGCTCGTCGAGCCGATGCGCGCGACCCGCGAAGCGAAGGCGGGACCCGTGGCCTTCGTCTGTCAGGGGAACGCCTGCTCCCCGCCGACGGCCGATCCGGAGCGCCTGCGCGGGCTCCTCGCCAGGGAGGGCCCCAAGGCCACCTGAAACGACGCCTCCGACGTCGGAGCAGACCCACGTGGAGATGTTTGAGACGGGATTTCAAAGCGTCTTAGGAAGTTACCGCATGCGAGTTCGTCCCGTCCGGCCACTCTTGCGGCGGGCACGCGTGCTTCTGAAGACGCTTCAGCGCTTGGGCTTGATTCGGCGGGTTCACGAAGATCCAGCGGTGACAACCTGACATACGGAAAAGATATCTCGGTTGTCGCGCATTCGGCAACGGGGTGAGAGGGATCGCGACGACGCCGTGTCCAGTGTGCGGTGGACCGCTGGCTTGGAATGCGCAGAATAATCAGTGGTGGTGTGGCAACGAACGGAAGTACTATCCGCCGGGCGGGCCGCCCGCGACGGAAACGACCTCAACGAGTCCGTCCTCCGCCCAGGCCGCAATGGCTGCCGCGGCCCAGCCCGTTCCACCCCTGTGGACCCAGAACTTCTACCGGATTCGAAAGAAAGTCCTGGCGCTCACGGGCCAGTACTGGATCGAGGACCAAGCGCGCAACCAGCTCGCATACAGCAAGCAGAAGCTGCTGCGCCTGAAGGAGGACATCCGGGTTTACGCAGACGAGAGCATGGCGCAGGAGCTGTTCCAGATTCGACAAACCCAGATCCTCGACATCTGGGGGACGTTCGCGATCGTGGACTCCTCGACGAACGCGATCCTCGGCTACATCCGCCGCAGGGCCCTCACGTCCTCGTTCGTCGCGGACGAGTGGGAAATGCGGGACCCGTACAACAACTTGGTCGGGGAGATCAAAGAATCCACGGGCCGCGGCCTTGCGCGGAAGTACATTCCTGGCGGCGGGCTCATCCCCGAGAAACTCACGATGACCCTCGGCGGGCAGCCGATTGCTACGATTAACCAGCAGTTCAAGATCATCGGCGACATCTGGGAGATCCAGTGCATGAACGTGCCACCCACGTTCGACCGGCGCGTCTTCCTCGGGGGCGTGCTCCTGATGGGGATGATTGAGCGCGCGAGGAAGTGACGGCAGAGGGAGTGCTCCCGACGGGATTTGAAGCCCCACCGTCAGGCCTATGTCCCGAGGCCGCAAGCCTCATGCGCCTCCGGACCTCTCTCCGGGAGCGAGGTTCGACACCATATCCTCCGGTCCCCCTCACGTCCTCCTGATCGGGTGCGGAGCGGTCGGTTCCGTGGTCGCTCGCCACCTCGCCGCGAGCGACGCGATCGCGGGCGTCACCGTGGCGGACCTCGACGGCAATCTCGCGAAGCGGACCGCGACCGCTCTTCGGAGCGGGAAGGTCCACGCGATGCAGATCGACGCGGGCGATGACGCGTCGCTGACCGAGGCGATGCGCGACTGCGGCCTCGTCGTCAACACGGCGCTCCCTCGGTTCAACGCGGCGATCCAGAAGGCCGCGCGGGACCTCGGGCTGAACTACCTCGACCCCGCAAACGAGTCGAGGGATCCGTTCGCAGAGAACGATGCATGGAAGGAAGCGAGCCTGACGGCGCTCTGCGGCATGGGCGAGGACCCGGGCCTGAGCAACGTCTTCGCCCGCTACGCGGCGGACGGCATGGACCGCCTCGAGTCCGTCCGGGTGCGGGACGGCGACACGGCGTCGAGCCCCGAATACCCGTTCATCGCCCTCTTCAGCCCGGAGACGTTCATCGAGGAGACGCTCGCGTCGTCGCGCATCTGGCGGGACGGCACGTACGATGTCGTGCCGCCGTTCGGAGAGGCCGAGACGTACGAGTTCCCCGCTCCCGTCGGCCCGCTGACCGTGTATTCCGTGGATCACGATGAGGTCGACACGCTCCCCCGGTTCCTCGGCAAGGGCGTCCGGTACGTCGACTTCAAGCTCGCTCTCGACACCACGACCGTGCAGACGCTGAAGCTGTTCCGCGACCTTCGACTCCTGGAACCCGGCCCGCCGGAAGGGCCGAATCCTCGACGCGCCTTGTTCGCCGCCTTGCCGAAGCCCGGCGATCTCGCGGGCCGCGTAGACGGCTACGCCGCCGTGCTCGTCGAGGTGGACGGAGAGAAGGACGGACAGCGGGTGGTCCACACAATCTGGGCGGCGCTCGGGCATCGCGATGCCTCGGAGCGATTCGGGGCCACGGCGACTGCCTATCTCACGGGCAGCGGCGCGGCGGCGGGGGCGATCCTGCTCGCGGACGGCACGATCGAGGAGAGGGGCAAGCTCTCCCCCGAGAATCTGGACCCGAAGCCGTTCTTCCGGCTCCTGCGAGGGTTCGGCATCGAGGTGAAGGAGCGGATCCGCCGGGAGCGGTCCCTCTCCTAGCGGGAGTGCTTCCGAAGAGCCGCCTCCATCACGTCGAGCGCCTTGTCCAGGAGAGATTCCTCGATAGTGAGGGGCGGCTGGATCCGGAGGACGTTCATCTCGTAGTCGTACAGCGGGATGACGCCGGCCCGGACGCAATCGAATTGACGCGCTTCAGGGCCTTCCCGCCGATCCGCGCCGCCCGCTCGGGGATCCGCTCGCGCCGCATGATCTCGATCGTGACCGTCGCGGCGACGCACGCAGCCGGATGGCCGCCGAACGTCGTGCCGGCGATGACGTCGTGCGAGCCCATCGCCCGCTCGTCCCCGAGGACCGCGCCGAGCGGCATGAGGCCGCCCCCGAGCGCCTTCCCAATCGACACGAGGTCCGGCGCGACCCCGAAGTGCTCGATGCCCCACATCTTTCCGGTCCGGCCGAGTCCCGCCTCGACCTCGTCGGCGATGAAGAACCAGCCGTGTGCGTCCGCGAGCTTCCGCAATCCGCGGACGAAGTTCTGCGGCGGGATCCACACGCCCGCCTCGAGGGCGACCGGTTCGAAGATCGCGCCCGCGATTCGGTCCGGGTAGGCGACGTGCCGAAGAATCTGGTCCTCGATGAAGCCGAGGCACCAGTCTCCGTACTCCGCATCGGTCATCCCGCGAGGCTTGCGGTACGTCATCGGGTAGGGCGCATGGACCGCGCCTCCGGAGAACGCCTCCCAGTTCCGCCGCATCCTCGAGGCAAGTGTGCCGAACGCCGTCGCGCCGATGCTCAGGCCGTGGTACTGGCCCATGAAGCTCAGGATGAGCGGCCGCCCACTCGCCTCGATCGCGTGCTTCACCGCGCCTTCCGCGGCGCCGGTGCCGGATAGCTCGAGGAAGACGCGGGTGAGGTTCTTCGACGGTCGGATCTCGAGGAGCTTCTCGGCGAGGTCGATCATCGGAACATGCGGGTTCATGAACAAGATTAGGAAGCCGTAGCGCTCCAGCGCGTCCACGGTCGCCTTCAGGATCTCCGGATGCACGTTCCCCAGGTTGTTCGTCGCCCACTGGCTCGTCAGATCGATGTACTCCTTCCCCTCGACGTCGTAGAGCAGGGAGCCTTTCGCGGACGCGACGACGATGTCGGCGAGCTTCGTGTCGTCGGCCCAGAAGTACTTCGGGTAGAG
>WNGB01006151.1_pt1 | contig 17756 bp, 20 predicted proteins | sample 5400681 | NCBI WGS metagenome assembly WNGB01 (sample SAMN13153367, study PRJNA577476) | soil metagenome | isolation source: 115 cm soil or saprolite under grassland replicate 2 | place: USA:California | collected 2016-06-15 | reverse complement strand
ACCCCTTCCTCCCCAAGAAGATCGAGGAGGGCCGCTACGGAGAGATCCGGGAGTGCATCGGCTGCAACATCTGCGCCGCCGGAGCCGAGTACGGCAACCAGATCCGCTGCACGCAGAACGCGACCGCGGGAGAGGAGTACCGGCGTGGCTGGCACCCGGAGCGGTTCGAGCCCGCAGCGAACGCGGACCGCGACGTCCTCGTCGTCGGTGCGGGACCCGCTGGGATGGAATGCGCGATCGTGCTCGGCAAGCGCGGCATGCGTCGCGTGCACCTTCTCGAGGCCGAGGAGGAGATCGGCGGGATCATGCGCTGGATTCCGCGCCTCCCCGGTCTTGGCGAATGGGGCCGCGTCCTCAACTGGCGCGCCGTGCAGCTGCAGAACCTTCGGAACGTCGAGGTGATCACCGGCACCCGGCTCGATGCCGCCGCGATACGCGAGTACGGCGCCGAGATCGTCGTGGTGGCCACGGGCGCCCGGTGGGCGGGTGACGGAGTCAACTTCCTCACGCACCAGCCGATCCCCGGGGCCGATCCCTCCCTCCCTCACGTGCTGACACCGGAGCAGGTGATGCTGGACGGGAAAGTCCCGCCTGGGACGCGCGTCGTCGTTTTCGACTCGGACGGCTACTTCATGGCCCCCGGGCTCGCGGAGAAGCTGGTCGCTGACGGCTTCGAGGTAGAGCTCGTCACGTGCCACGATCTCGTCTCGCCGCTCTCCGACGAGACGCTCGAGGGCGCCCTCCTGCGCCAGCATCTCCACGACACGGGCATCGGGATGCGGACAGGCACCCTGTTGACGGGTATCCAGCCGGGCCAGCTGACGGCACGAGACCACCTGGGCGACCCGCTCGAGCTCGAAGCCGACGCCGTCGTCCTCGTCACGCAGCGGCTCTCGGACGAGGACATCTTCCTCAGCCTCAAGAAGAACGAAGACGCGCTCGCCGCGGAAGGGATCGAGGCGGTGTACCGGATCGGAGATTGTGTCGCCCCCCGACTGATCGCCGAGGCGGTCTTCGAGGGTCACCGGCTCGCCCGCGAGATCGATGCTGAAGACCCAGGGGTTCCGCTTCCGTACAAGCGCGAGCGCCTCGTTCTCGAACGGGTCGCTACGTGATCGACTGCGAGATCCACCCGCAGATCGGAGATCCCGAAGAGCTCCTGGCCCACGTGGAGACGGGACAGCGGGACTGGTTCCGCGGCCAGCCGTACTTCGGGCTTCCGGGCTACTCGTGGAGCCATCCGTCCTCGTGGTACCGGCAGGACCTCGCGGCGGTCGGCGGACCGCCGGAGCGGATGTCGAGGCCGTCCAGAGGGAGCTGCTCGATCCGAGCGGAACCGGCTTCGGAGTCCTGAACGCCGACGACGCGATCCTCGTCTCGCTGATGCCGAGCCCGTACCGCGCGGCCGCGCTCGCCCGGGCGCACAACGACTGGATCCGGGAGCGCTGGCTCGAGCGCGATGTGCGCCTGCGCGGGGCGATCGTCTGCCCGGCTCAAGACCCGAACGAGGCCGCGCGGGAGATCCGTCGGGCAGGCGAGGTGCTCTGCGGCGGCTCCGAGCGGCCCTATGGTGAGCCTCGCTACCTCCGAATCTTCGAGGCCGCGGCCGAGCTCGGCCTGCCGGTCGCGATCCACGCCGGGGCGAGGGGATGGGGATCGCGGCGCCGCCGGCGGCGCCGGCCCGGTCACCTTCTACATCGAGTGGCACACGCTCGGATCGGCCTGCAGCACCATGGCCCACCTCGTCTCCCTGCGCGTCCACGGGACCCTCGAGCGGCTGCCCTCTCTCAAAGTGCTCCTGATCGAGGGTGGGATCGCCTGGCTGCCGGGGACCCTCTGGCGGCTGGACACGAACCGGCGGGCGCTCCGCTCTGACACCCCCTGGCTCGAGCACAAGCCCAGCGAGGTGGCGCGCGAGCAGGTCCGCTTTTCCACGCAACCGCTCGAACACACGGACGGACATGACAAGCTCCTCTGGGAAATGCTCGAGGCCGCCGGCGCTCGCGATGTCCTCTGCTTCGCCTCCGACTATCCGCACTGGGATTTCGACGACCCGGCTTTCATGCTCAAAGCGGCTGCCCGAGGCCTGGCGCGAGCGCGTCCTGCGCAAGAACGCCGCGGCGCTCTATGGCGAGCGCCTCGGCCTCGTCGCCACATGAGCGGCTGGCACGACGTGGGCTCGCTCGCCGACCTCGAGCGAGATGGCCATGTCGTGGCCCGAGTGGAAGGACGTGAGGTCGGCGTCGTGGCGGTGGGCGGGGAGCTTCGCGGCGTGCGCAACCGCTGTCCCCACCGCGGCGGTCTGCTCTGCCTCGGGACCGTGGAGCACCGCGTCATCGGGGTGCCTGGCGGCTACGACCTCACGGATCAGCTGGTCCTTCGCTGTCCCTGGCACGGCTGGGAGTTCGACCCGGTCACGGGTGCCTGCCTCGACGATCCGGCGCTCCGCGTCGCTGTCTACCCGGCCAAGGACGTCGGCGAGCGTGTCTCGTTGACTTATGAGGTAGTCCCAAGTACCTTGTAGTACATGGTAGCCCAGCAGGACGCCCTGCTTGCGCAAATGCGGCGGGGCACGCTCCAGTACTGCGTTCTCTCGCTGCTCGCGGATGAGGAGCGGTACGGGTTCGATCTCGTCCGGGGTCTCGCCGAGACGGACGGGATGGTCACGAGCGAGGGAACGATCTACCCGCTGCTGAGCCGCCTGCGCCGGGACGGGCTCGTCGAGTCCACCTGGCAGGAATCGCCGGCCGGGCCGCCGCGCCGCTACTACCGCTTGACAGACAGCGGGCGGGCGGCGCTCGAGGGATTCAAGCTGGAATGGCGCCGGTTCCGCGACGGGGTCGATCACTTCGTAGAGAGGACGGCATGACCATGGCCTCGAAAGCTGACAGGCTCGTAGCCGACTACTTGAAGAGGCTGGACGCCGAGCTCCGTGACCTTCCGCGGGCGCGAAGGCGCGAGCTCCACCAGGAGATTTCCGAGCACATCGCCGACGCTCGCGCCGATCTCGAGGAGGACGAATCGAGCGTGCGCGGATTGCTCGACCGCCTCGGCGATCCAGAGGAGATCGCGGCAGAGGCGCGGGAGCGATTCGGCGTGCAGCGCAAGAGCGGAAATATCGACGTGCTGGCGCTGATCCTGCTCCTGATCGGAGGTGTCGTTCTTCCCCTGATCGGGTGGCTCGTGGGCGTTGTGCTGCTCTGGACGTCCGGCGTCTGGACGCAGCGCGAGAAGCTGATCGGCACGCTCGTCGTCCCGGGAGGGCTGGCGCTCCCGTTCTTTCTCATGACGTTCAGCATGACGTCCGGGGCCTGCAGCTCCCTCAACGGAGGGGACGTCGTGTGCTCAGGCGGTCCATCGCTCGCCCGACAGGTGCTGACGATTCTGCTCGTGGCGTTCCTCGTCATCGCTCCCATCGTGACGACCATCTTCCTGGCTCGTCGCCGGTCGGTCGCGACGGCCTAGAGCGCGTCGTGCACGGCCTCGCCCTCGACAAGGGTGAGGAGAACGCGCGTGTCGCCGACCGGGCCGGCGCCTGGATCGAAGAGATCGCGGTCGAGCACGACGAGGTCGGCGAGCTTACCGGGCTCGATCGAGCCGGTCTCCTTCTCGAGGAAGTTCACGTAGGCCGAGCCCTGCGTGAAGGCTGCGACGGCGGTCTCCAGGTCGAGGGCTTCCTCGGGCAGCAGCGGCTCGGTGTCGCGGTTCGGATGCTCCACGCGCGTGACGGCGACCTCGACGATCTCGAGCGGATTCGGAGTCGAGACCGTCCAGTCGCTTCCGAAGGCGAGTTGCGCCCCCGCGCGGTGGAGACTGCCAAACGGGTAGTGGTAGCGCGCCCGCTCTTCCCCGATGAACGGGAGTGTCAGATCGGTGACGTAGCGGCTGGCGGCGGCCCAGTAGGGCTGGGCGTTCGCCACGACTCCGAGCTCGGCGAAGCGGGGCTGGTCGTCGGGATGGACGAGCTGGATGTGGGCCAGGTGGTGACGGGCGTCGCGGCGCCCGTTCGCCTGCTGCGCCGCTTCGATCGCGTCGAGTGCCTCGCGAACGGCGCGGTCGCCGATCGTGTGGAGATGCATCTGGAAGCCGTGGCTGTCGAGGAGGGTGACGATGCGGTTGAGCTCCTCGGGCTCGTGCATCCCGATACCGCGGTTGTCGGTACCGACGTAGGGCTCCAACAGGGCGCCCGTGAAGTTTTCGAGCACACCGTCCTGGAAGATCTTTGCGCCCCGGATGCGCAGGCGCCCGACGCTCCTCTGGTCGCGCATCGCGAGCAGCTCGTCGATCTGCTCGTCACCTCGTGTCCGATCCCAGAGGAGGTTTCCTTCAGACCGCATCGTCAGCTCACCCCGCTCAGCGAGCGAGCGATAGGCGCGCAGGGTCTCAGGGTCTACTCTCGCGTCCTGCCAGGCGGTGATCCCCAGGGCGTGCAGCTGCGCCTGCGCGTTCAAGATCGCCTGCTCGCATTCGGCCGCGGTCTTGGCGGGCACGAGCTCCTCGACGGTGCGCATCGCGCCTTCGTGAAGCGTCCCGGACGGCTCTCCACCCGGGCCTCGCTCGATCCGCCCGTCGGGCGGATCCGGCGTCGACGAGTCGATTCCCGCGAGCTCGAGCGCGCTGCTATTCACCCAGGCGCCATGACCGTCCCGGTTCTTGACGAACACCGGCCGGTCGGGAACGACTTCGTCGAGGCTCTCCTTGTCCGGCGTGCCGCCCGGAAAGGAGTCCATCGACCAGCCGCGGCCCGCAATCCATTCCCGTTCAGGGTGCTCGGCCGCGTAGCGGGCGATCGTGTCGAGGCAATCGGCCGCGGTCTGGGCCTGGCACAGGTTGCATTCGATCGCCAGGAAGCCTCCGGTCCGCGGATGCAGATGCGCGTCCTGGAAGCCCGGGAGGACCGTGCGGCCTTCGAGCTCCACGATGCGCGTCGTAGTCCCCGCCGAGGTCGCGAGGTCTGATGCCGAGCCGACGGCCGTAATGCGGCCGCCCCTGACCGCGACCGCTTCGGCGGTTCCCCTCGATACCGTGTGGACGGCGCCGCCTGTGAGGAGGAGATCGGCCGGGTTAGGGTCCATCGCGAGATGGCGATCTTCTCATCCGCAGAGGCGCGGCAGGCCGTCGACCGCGCGTTGCCCGAGACGATCTCCTTCCTGCAGGAGCTCGTCAGGGTGCCGAGCCTGCTCGGCAACGAGGAGCCGGCGCAAGCGCTCGTCGAGCAACGCCTACGGGACCTCGGCTTCGACGTCCGCTCGCTCGTGCCTGACGAGGCCGAGCTTGCGGAGAACCCTGACTCGGGAATCCCACTCGTTTCCTACGAGGGTCGTCGCTGCCTCGTCGGGACGATGGGAGGTGGTAGCGGACAGTCGCTCCTCCTGAACGGGCACGTCGACGTCGTCAGCGAGGAGCCCGCCGACCGCTGGACGAAGCCGCCCTACGGGGCCGAGATCGAGGACGGGCGCCTGTACGGCCGGGGAGCCTGCGATATGAAGGGCGGGATCTCGGCCATGCTCCTCGCCGTCGAGGCTGCGCTGAGCGCCGGCGACCTCCCGGGCTCGGTCGTCTACCAGAGCGTGATCGAGGAGGAGTGTGGCGGCAACGGCGCACTCGCCGCCTGCCTCGCCGGGCCGCTCACCGACGGAGTCGTGATCAGCGAGCCGACCAACGGATCCATGGATCTGGTCGCTCCCGGCGTGATCTGGGCCCGGATCACCCTGGAAGGCAGCTCGCGCCACGCCTCGCACGCCGACGAGGGCTCGAATCCAATCGAGACGGCCTTCGCCGTCACCACGGCTCTGCACCAGCTCGAAGCCTTCTTGAACGGGAAGCGGGAGCCGGAGTTCGGCGGGGTGGAGCGTCCCTACCTGCTCAACGTCGGCGCGCTGCACGCGGGAGACTGGCCGTCGATGACGCCGGGAAGAGCCGAGCTCGACGTGCGTCTCGGCTTCCCGATCCGGATGGCTCCGGGCGAGGCGCAGTCGCTCCTCGCCGCAGCCGTCGAGCGCGCCGACGGCGGGGCGAAAGTCGAGTTCCGCGGTTTTCGCGCACGTGGCTATGCCTTCGAGGCAGATGTGCCGCTCGTCCGCCTGCTCGCGGAGTGTCACGAGGAGGTGCGGGGGCGCGCGCTCGTGGCAGAGCCCGCCCGCGCGACCACCGACCTGCGCTTCTTCCAGCCGGGCCAGGCTGTTTGCTACGGACCGACCGGCGAAGGGCTCCACGGCGTCGACGAGTGGGTCGATCTGGAGTCCATCGCCGAGACGGCCGCCGTCCTCGCCCTTCTCATCCGGCGCTGGGGCGCCGGCCTATAAGGCGCCCCGATGAGCGCTTAACGCGCTCTTAACCGCGCGCAACCCGCCCTTAAGCCCTGCGGCGCTATAACCGTTGCCGTGGAGGTAGGCGCCACAGGCATCGGTGCGCTGCTCGTCGCCGGCGTACTCGGGGGCGGCATCGCCGTCGGCATCGACAAGGCCGTCGGGGAAGAAGGCGCCACGACGGTGATCCGCGAGGTCACCGCTGGCACTGCCGAGTCGACCACCTTTCGCAACTCGAGCGGTAAGACGATCTCCGACGTCTACGGCAGCGCCAAGCGCGGCGTCATCCAGGTGCTCGCGACGTCTGTGACCTCGGACAATCCATTCTTCGGCTCCCAGCCCGCGCGGGCGCTCGGTTCCGGCTTCGTCATCGACAAGGCCGGACACGTCGTCACGAACTACCACGTGATCGAGGGCGCCTCCAAGGTCGAGGTGAGTTTCTCCCGAAACGACGAGATGCTGGCGACCGTCATCGGCCGGGACCCGTCCACGGACATCGCCGTCCTGCGGATCAAGGGCGCCCAGGGGCGCGCGCTGACGCCACTCGATCTTGGCAACTCGGACGCCGTTCGGGTGGGTGATGCCGTCGTCGCGATCGGGAACCCCTTCGGGCTCGAGCGGACGGTGACCGCCGGAATCGTCAGCGCGCTTCAGCGAGAGATCACCGCTCCCAACGGGTTTGCAATCGAGCGAGTCATCCAGACCGACGCGGCGATCAACCGCGGCAACTCTGGCGGGCCGCTCCTGAACGCCGACGGCAGGGTGATCGGCGTCAACTCGCAGATCGAAAGCGACTCGGGCGGGAACGTCGGCATCGGCTTCGCAGTCCCGATCAACCTGGTGAAGGACGTCGTCTCGCAGCTTCTGGAAAGCGGAAAGGTCGACCACGCGTACATCGGCGTGGAGATGGCGACGATCACGACCGAGCTGGCGTCGAATGTGCGCCTGCCGGTCGACCAGGGCGTCCTCATCCAGCGCGTGCGGACGGACAGCCCGGCGGCTCAGGCCGGACTGCGCGGGGGCACGACGCAGGTGGTCGTCGACGGCGAGAGCTACCTCGTCGGCGGCGACGTGATCACGAAGGCGGACGGCCAGCCGATCGAATCCGCGGAGCAGCTTCGGAGCGTAGTCACTTCGAAGCAGCCGGGCGACGAGATCGCACTCGAGATCCATCGGCAAAACGAGACGAAGGAAGTGACCGTCAAGCTTGGGCGCCAACCGAACACCCCAGTCGGATGAGAGGCGTCCATGGCCCCTTCCCCCAGGGGCCCCTTCCGGCAGCCGAACAGCCAGCTTGGTTGACCGGAAGTAAGCGGTCGGAGGCCCGCCCGCCTGCCCGGGCCTCCGGCCGACTTTTCGGCTAGCGATCCTGGACGGCAGGCTTAGCCGGGCAAATACGCGTCCGCGTTCAATTCCACGCTGCCGACGCCCCAGAGCCCCTAGCCTAGAGTGGCGCGGTGATTCCGCATGCCTTCGGCCAGAGCGAGCCGTGGTCCGTGGGGATCGAGGAGGAGCTCTTCGTACTCGAGGCGGGCTCCCTTTCGCCCGCGCCCTTTCCTCCCGCGGAGCTCGACGGTGTTCGGCTCAAGCACGAGCTCTTCGCCTCGGTCGTCGAGCTCAATACCGGTGTCTGCAGCTCGGTCGAGGACGCGACGCGTGAGCTCGCGACGCTCCGCACCGTCGCGAGAGCGCGTGCGACCGAGGCCGGACTGGTCCTTACCGCTTGCGGGACCTGGCCGACCGCGCATCCCGAGGAGCAGGCGATCACCGAGGACGAAGGGTTCCGCCGCTTCGTCGAGTACGCCGGACCCTCGGCCCGGCGCCAGTACTGTTCCGGGCTGCACATACACGTCGGGATGGCGAGCCCCGACGCCTGCATGGAGGCTCTCGAGGCGGTGCTTCCGTGGCTGCCGCTCGTGCTCGCCGTCTCGGCGAACTCGCCGTACGTCGCCGGACGAGAGACCGGGCTCGCCTCCGCCCGCGCTGAGATCCTCTCCCTGCTGCCCCGCAGCGGGGCGCCCCCGGTCTTCGACTCCTACGCCGAGTGGGAGGCGTTCGCGGAGCGGCTCCTCGCCCTGGGCCTCGCCGACGAATACACGCGCATCTGGTGGGACGTCCGTCCGCACCCTCGCTTCGGGACGCTGGAGGTGCGGATGCCGGATCAACCCACTCGCCTGGAGGACACCGCGGCGGTGGCTGGGCTCGTGCACGCGCTCGTCCGCTCGTCGGAAGCCGGACCGACCGCCGATCGCGGCGCGTACGCCGAGAACCGCTGGGCTGCCTTCCGCTTCGGTCTCGAGGCGTGTCTCATCCACCCCGACGGGACGCGTCTCGCCGCAGTCCCCGAGCTGCTCGACGAGCTCGCTGGGCGCCTCGGCGCGGCTTCCGTCGATCCCGTGCGGGAGCTCGACCAGGCGGGCGAGCAGGTCCGGCTCGGTCGTGCTGAGGGTCTCGCGTCTTTGTGCCAACAGCTTGTTGCCCTCACGTAGCATCAAGGCATGGCGGTTCGTTCGGAGACGATCCAGGTGAGTGGCGTGCGCTGCGAACGGTGCGTCATGCGCCTCGGCGGCGCCCTCCAGAAGCTCGAGGGGATCGAGTCGGCGAACGCGAATCTTCTGGGAGAGGTCACGCTCGCGTGGGACGAGGGGCGTCTTCCGCGGGAGGAGATCGTCGCCGCGCTCGCGCGCGCGGGCTTCCAGACCGCTTCCTAGCGGGAATGAAGCGAGTGCCGGTGCCGTTGTGAGGTACGGTGGGCGCCGTGAGCGAGAGCAGCACGCCCGACACCGACGCACGGCGCATCGCCGAGGAATCGCGCGACCGCGCTCGGTTCGAGGAGGAGGTTCTGGAATTGGCGGATCAGGTCTACCGGGTGGCCCGGCGGCTCGTCTCGACACGCGAGGAAGCCGAGGACCTGGTGCAGGAGACCTACGCCCGGGCGTTCCGCAGCTGGCGCTCCTACACCCCGGGCACGAACCTGCGCGCGTGGATCTTTCGCATCCTCACAAACCTCAACATCGATCGCGGTAGGCGCGAGCAGCGGGCGCCGGCGACGCAGCCGATCGAGGAAGGCGACTATTTCCTTTACAACCGGCTGGAGGCCGATTCCGGGGTAGAGGACGAGGAGCGGATCGTCGAGCGCCTCTCCCGGGACGGGATCGTGGACGCGCTCTCCGCGGTGCCTCACGATTTCCGCGACGTGATCGTGCTCGTCGACATCGGCGACTTCACGTATCAGGACGCGGCCCAGATCCTCGACATCCCGATCGGAACCGTGATGTCGCGACTCCACCGCGGCAGGCGTATCCTCAAGCAGCAGCTGGCGGAAGCGGCCGTCGGGGAGGAGGCGTGATGTTTGATCCCTGCGCGAAGTGTGAGGAGGTTCTCCAGCCCTTCCTCGACCGCGAGCTCTCGGACGCCGAGCATGCGCAAGCGGAGGCGCATCTCGACCAGTGCGCGTACTGCCGAAGGCGCTATCGGTTCGAGGAGAAGCTGCGCATGTACGTGCGGCAGGCCTGCGCCGAGCAGATGCCGCCCGCTCTCAAGGCGAAGCTGGCGGCGCTCAGAACGCCGCTCTACTAGCTAGTACTACTAGCTCGTTCGCTGCCCGACGATCACCATCAGGCGGAGCGGGTTGTCCCCGCCGGGAAGGGCCCGTGTGCCGAGGCCGAGCTCGGCGGCCAGACGCTTGGCGATGCCCTCGCCACCCGGCGGGTAGTAGACGAACGTGCGCTGGTAGTTCCTCTGCTTGGCATTGCCGACGGTGCCCATCTTGTAGGCGAGGCCGGCGACCTGGTTGGCGAGGCCCGCCGCGGCGTTCCCTCTGGTCGTCCCGTTGAAGACGTCCACCTGGATCTGCCACCGGGCGGGTAACAGGGCCGGTGCGGGTCGCGAAGGAGCGGAGGCCGCCGCCGCCGACGGCGTCTCGGGGAAGAACTGGGGCCACGCGACGAACCACGCCAGCGCGGTGCAGGTGAGCAGGAAAGCGAGCGCGGCGAGCGTGCGGCGCGGCGACCAGGGATCGAGTCGCGACGGCACGGGCAGGCCGGCGAGCCGACGCGCCTCCCGCTCGTTGATGCCGAGAGCGGCCGCGTAGACGAGCGCCGCAGCCAGCGCGTCGGCGTTCGAGCCGAAGCGGTAGATGCAGTTGTCCTCGAGGGACTTGACTGCGTCCAGGTCCATGTTCGCGCGCGCGGCGGCCTGCTCCAGCGTCAAACGCCGGCTAAGGCGTGCGGCTCCGAAGGGAGAAGCTCCCACCGGCCGTCAGTGTTCGTCGAGCGGCTGTCCCAACCTGCCTATGTCATCGGCAGAGTCGACGTCTCCTGGAGTCCCAAGATCATCGCACGGGATGAGCGTCGCCGGAATCCCTTTCATGCCCTCGTCCGGAATGTCTTCCCAGGCGGCCCGTGCGATCAAGACAGGGTGCCCGCGTTCGCCCGCGTAGCTCGCGGCGACGACGCTTCCCGCGCCCGCGCGCCAGGCCGTGAGGACCCGCCGTACGGCGTGAGGAGAGAGGTTGGGGCCGTCTGCGAGGCAGACGACGGCCGCTTCCACACCAGGCCCGAGCGCCGCGAGGCCGCAGCGGAGCGATGCCCCCGGCCCACGCTCCCAGTCGGGGCACTCGACGACCTGCACCGAACCGGTGTCCAGGGGATAGGCGCCGGCGACGACGACGACGTCGTCGACTGGGCTTTCCAAGAGCCGCCCGAGCACGTGCGGCAGGAGGAGCTCCTGCTTGGGAGCGCCGAAGCGGGTGGCCGCGCCCGCCGCGAGCACGACAGCCGCGATCACTCGGAGACGGTGACGGCGAGGATGTCGGCCAGGTGGATGAGGCGGAAGGTGAGGCGGCCGAGCTGGACGCGGTCCGACTCGGACTCCGTCTCGGGGAGCGTCCGCCAGAGATCTCGTGCGCTCGCGAGCAGTTCGGCGATGCGCTCGCGCTCGTCCTCGAAGCCGTCGCGCTCGCGGCAGGCGTTCAGGGCAAGGCCGAGGACGCCGATCGTGTCCGTCTGCCTCGTCCAGAGGAGTGGGGTGGCCATCGCCAGGTAGTGGTGGATGCGGGCGAAGGTGATCGGCTGCTCGAGCGTACGGCGTCCGTTCGGTGGCGTCGGCTCGAGCGGCGGCTCGCCGTTCGCTATTCGGGCCGCCGAGCGGCCGAGCATGTCTCTCACCTGCTCCTCCGAGAGCCCGGAGAGCCTCGCTGTCCGGAGCGAGATGAAGAAGGAACCAGGCTGCTGCCCGTAGGGGTAGTCGGAGGCATAGAGGACCTGCTCGGGGGAGACCCTCTGGAACATGTCCAGGAGGTCGATCGGGCTCCACACCGAGGTGTCGAAGAACACGCCCGCGCGCCCACCGAAGGCCTCCGAGAGGTCGGCGAGGTCCGCGATCCCGCCGTGCGCGATGATCAGCTGGGCCTCCGGGTAGGCGTCCACCAGGCGCTCAAGGTGGTCGGAGATCGGAGGTAGGCCGCGACCGCCGTGGATGAGGATCGGAACGCCGCGCTCCGCGGCGAGTGCGAAGACGGGAGCCAGCCGCTCGTCGTTCAGGAGGAAGCCCTGAGACCTGGGGTGCAGCTTGATCCCGCGTGCACCGAGGTCGAGGCAGCGAATTGCCTCCTCGATAGGCTCCTGCGCGAGATCGAGCCGGGCGAAGGGGATCAACGCTCCGCCGGACCGCGCCGCGGCCGCAAGCGTGCGGTCGTTGGCTGCGCGAAAGGCCGGCTCGCGGTCGGGCTCGTCCATGCAGAACGCAAACGCCCGCCCGACGCCGTAGCGCCCGAGGAAGGACATGAGCTCGTCGTACGGCGCGACGAAACCGTCGATGTCGCGACCCACGTGCACGTGGGCGTCGAAGAGCTCGGCGCCCTCCGGAATCATCCCACGGAGCTCCTCGTCGTATCCGGAGAGAAGTCTCCGCGCGCGTTCGACAGCCTCCTCCACGGCTCCGGAATCTACAGCGCTAGGATGGGAAGCCGTGGGGGACCTCTTGATTTATGGGGACACCGTTCGCTCGCCCGAGCTTCGCCACGAAGTGCCCGTTCCGGTGCCGGACCCCTTTCTCTACGTCGAGCGGAACGGCTCGCGCTACGCCTTCGTGGGCTCGCTCGAGATCCCGCGTATGCAGGGGCTGGACGGGCTTCAGGCGGTGCCGCTCGACGAGCTCGGGATGGACGAGCTCATCGCACAGGGACTTGCCTCCGATGAGCTCGACCGCGAGCTCGTCCTCCGGGCGTGCCAGCGGGTCGGGGTAGACCAGGCGGTCGCTCCGCGCACCTTCCCGCTCGACGTCGCCGACCATCTGCGTGCGAACGGAGTCCAGGTGCGGGCGCACGGCGCTGTCTTCGACACGCGCCGGCGGGTGAAGACCGAGGCGGAGCGCGAGGGCATCAGCAGGGCCCAGCGGGCCGCGGAAGGGGCCATGGATGCGATTCGAGCGCGCCTGCGCGAAGGCGGCAAGGTCACGTGCGAGAACCTGCGCAGCGAGGCCATGCGCGTGTTCACCGAGGCGGGCATGATCCTGCCCGACATCGTGATCGTCTCGCACGGGGCCCAGACGGCCGTCGGTCACGAGCCCGGGTACGGGGAGATCCAGCCCGGTGAGCCGATCGTCGTCGACCTCTACCCGCAGGATCCGGAGTCGGGCTGCTACACGGACATGACCCGGACCTTCTGCCTGGGTGAGCCGGACGAGGAGCTCATTCGCTACCACGCTCTCGTTCGGAAGGCGCTCGAGCTCGCGTACGAGGTCATCAAGCCGGGCGTCACCGGTGCGGAGGCGCATCGTGCGGTCTGCGAGTTCTTCCAGGAGCACGGCTTCCCGACGCAGCTGACGAAGACGCCGGGGAAGGTCCTCGACGAAGGCTTCTTCCACTCCCTCGGGCACGGCGTGGGCCTCGAGGTGCACGAGCAGCCGGGTCTCGGCCGCACCGGAGTCGAGATCGTCGCCGGCGACGTTCTCGCCGTCGAGCCGGGTCTCTACCGCAAGGGCTTCGGCGGCTGCCGCCTCGAAGACACCGTTCTCGTCACCGACTCCGGCACCGAGCGCTTCGGCGACTACCCGTACGACCTAGCCCCCTAAACAGCGGGGTCGAACAGCGGGGTCAGACCCCGGTGTCGGAACAGGCCTAGTCCCCAAGGGTGGTAAGCCAAGCGTTCATGCGGTGCGGCGAGCAGCAGCCCCCAGAAGAGGCACGACCTGGATCACCACGGCCCGGGGTCAGACCCCGGTGTCCGAGCCCGCCTAGGCCGAAAAGGCCAGGAGCTTCTGGAAGCGCTCCGGGTCGTCGAACGGCCCGATGAGCGCGAAGTTCAGGCGATTCTCGCGGATGATGTCCTGGGCGACCCGCTGGACGTCCTCGATCGTGACGGCGTCTAGGGCGGCGAGCACCTCGTCCGGCTCACGAAGGGTTCCTTCGAGCACCTCGTTGCGGAGGCCGAAGAGGATCATCCCCTTCGGGTCCTCGAGGGAGAGCACGAGGCGTCCCTTGGCGAAGTTGCGTGCTTTTTCCAGCTCGTCCGGCTCGATCGGCTCAGCGGCCATCCGACCGAACTCCCCGACGACGGTTGAGACGGCGTCGTCGATCCGCTGGATGTCCACGCCCCCCTGGGCGAAAAGCGTTCCTGTGTCCGTGTAGCCCTGCTGGTGCCCGTAGATGTAGTAGGCGAGGCCCCGCCGCTCGCGCACCTCCGTGAACAAGCGCGACGACATCCCGCCTCCAAGCACCGTCGCGAGCAAGCCGAGGGCGTAGCGGTCGGGATGGACGATTGGATAGCTGTGGACGCCCACCCGGATATGCGCCTGGTCCGATTGCTTCGTGTGGAGCTTCACCTGCGGCGCCTCCTGACGCCACTCGGCCGGAGGCGGCTCGCCCGTCGCGCCGTCTTGCACGTCGCCGAGCAGCTCCTCGAGCTGGGGGATGAGGCTCTCGCCGAGATTTCCCGCCACTCCCGCCACGATGCGTGGCGCGCGGTACCACTGCTCCAGGTAGTCGATGAAGGTTTCGCGCTTGGCGGCGCGCACCGTCTCCTTGCGCCCGATGATGTCCCAGCCGAGCGGCGTGTCGTCGTAGAGCAGCTCGTCGTAGACGCCGTCCACGTAGTCGCGCGGAGTGTCGAAGTACATGTTCATCTCCTCGACGATGACGCCCTTCTCCCGCTCGATCTCCTCTGGATCGAACTTGGAGTGGCGGAGCATGTCGACGAGGACGTCGAGGGCGACGTCGCGATGCTCGGCCGCGCACTTGACGTAGTAGCCCGTGTACTCCTTGCCGGTGAAGGCGTTGAACTCGCCGCCGATCGAGTCGATCTCGCCGGCGATCTCGCGCGCGGTCGGCCGCTTCTCTGTCCCCTTGAAGAACATGTGCTCGGCGAAGTGGGCGATTCCGTTCGTGTCCTTGGTCTCGTAGCGGGAGCCCGCGGCGAGCATCACGAAGCACGCCACCGACTTGGCCTGCGGCATCGGGGCCGTCACGACGCGAAGGCCGTTCGCCAGCGTGGTCTTCTCGAAGGCGTCCGGCATCAGGCTGCCGCGAAGTCCTTCGCCTCGTAGCTCTGGATCCGCTCGCGCCAGAGATCCGGCACGGGCATGGTCGTGTCGCCGCGGTAGTCGAAGGTCACGAGCGTCGTGGAGGCTACCGCCACCAGCCGCGCGTCCGGGCCGCGGACCTCATGGTCGAGGTCGAAGCTCTTCGTTCCGATGCGGGGGACCCGGGCGCCGATCTCGAGCACCTCCCCCAGCGAAGCTCGGCTGCGAAAGTCGATGTTCACCTTGGCCACGATCACGAGCAGATCTTCGGGCGACTCGACACCGAGGACCTCGCGCATGTACCCGATCCGCGCGTTCTCGATGTAGGTGAGGTAGACCGCGTTGTTGACGTGGCCGAAGACGTCCAGGTCGCGGAACGTGACCTCCTGGGCGTGCACGAAGCGGAACCCCTCCATCGGCGGGGATGTTACCTTCGCGCTCGCAGGTGTCCGAAGAACTGACCAGCAAGGCCATTCAGGCGCAGCCGGAGTGGCTGCGTGGCGTTCCCGAGCGTGTCGGTGACCGACGGTGGCCCGATGGACGAGTCGTCTTCACGGGCTGTGGCACCTCGTTTCACGCTGCGCAGACAGGCGGCGAAGCGCTCCAGGCGCTCGAGGCCGTGCTACGTCCTCCGGAGGCCGACTTGCTCGTCTGTATCAGCCACGAGGGGGAGACTCCCCTGACGCTCGAGGTCGCCCAGGCGTTCAGCGGGCCGGTTTGGCTCGTCACCGGCAAGCCCAGCGGCCCCATCGCAGAGGTCTCCGAGGAGGTGATCGTGGTCACGCCTGAGGTGGAGGAGAGCCATTGCCATACGGGTTCCTACACGTGCGCAGTCGCGGCGCTCGACGCCCTCCGCGGAGCGGACGTCCGCTGGCTGCGGCTCGCGGTCGAGCACGCGCTCGCTGATCCGTTCGAGGCAGGCGACTGGGAGCGCGTCGCGGTCGTTGGTGCGGGTCGCGATTGGCCGACGGCGCAGGAGGCTGTTCTGAAGCTCCGCGAAGGGGCTCAGATCCCGGCCGAGGCCCACCACACCGAGCAGATCCTCCACGGCCACCTGGCGGCCATCGACGAGCGAGTGCGGGTCTTCGTCCTCGAGGGGGAGGGGCGAGCAGCTGAGCGGGCCGCAGACGTCGTGCGTGCGCTGGGCGAGATCGGCGCCGAGACCACGCTCGTGCCGACGGCTCATCCGGTGGTGGATATCGTCCGCTTCCAGCTGCTGACCGTCGATCTCGCGGAGCGGAGAGGCGTGAACCCCGACAAGATCCGCTGGGACGACCCGCGCTGGGACGCGGCCCGCCGGTCGTACGGCTAGCGAACCAGCAGGCCGCCGTTGATCGATGCGCCGCGCAGGAACGCGAGCCAGTCGTCCCAGAGCTTCCGGTCGGCGAGCGCGATCGGCTCAGGCGCGGCGCTCTCGAGCGCCTCGTCCACTTCGGTTGCAGTGACGTGCACCCCCGGCTCGAGTTCGGGGAGGGTCATGCCCTGCAGGAGCATCTCCCGCTCGAGCGCGGAGCGCTCGTGCGGGCTTAAGAAGACATGGCCGGTCATGCCGTCGTTCCGCGCCCAGTAGAGGCGGATGCTCACGCGAGGTCTTGCAGGGCTGCGAGCACGCGATCGGCCTCGTCGCGGGTGTTGTAGTGGACGAAGCCGATGCGGAGCGTTCCGTCGGGCAGGCCGAGCCGCTCCATCACCTCGACGGCGTAATAGTTCCCCGGCCACGTGGCGATCTCGCGCTCGGCCAGGCGCGCCGCGAGCTCGTCCGGGGACCGGTCAGGATGGGTGACGGCGAAGGTCGGGACGCGTCCCTCCATCGAGGGAACCCCGTAGAGGCGGTATGGCGAAGGCAGTCCGTCGAGGAAACGCTGCCCGAGCTCGCGCTCATGCGCCTGGATCGCGTCCCAGCCGAGCGACGCCAGGTACTCGGCCGCCGCCGTGAAACCGGCGAGCGACTCGTGGGACAGCGTGCCCGTCTCGAATCGGTGCGCCACGGGCTCGTTAGCGCTCGGCCGCACCTTGTACGGCCGCCAGCGTTCGACCACCTCCCGGCGGCCGAAGAAGAGCCCGAGGTGCGGGCCGAAGAACTTGTACGGCGAGCAGATGAGGATGTCGGCGCCGACCGCCACCGCGTCGATCGGCCCGTGGGGTGCGTAGTGGACGGCGTCGACCCATGCCAGCGCGCCGGCGTCGTGCGCCAGCTCCGCGATCCTCCGAACCGGGCTGATCGAGCCGACCGCATTCGATGCCCAGGGAAACGCAACGACGCGCGTCCGGCCGGAAAGCTGGCGCTGGAGGTCGTCCACGTCGACGGTGCAGTCCTCTTCGTTCAGATCTGCGAAGCGGACGACGAGGTCGAGGTCGCGGGCCAGCTCGAGCCAGGGGGCGACGTTCCCGTCGTGGTCCAGGCGGGTGACGACGATCTCGTCGCCGGCTTCCAGCTCGCGCCCCAGGGTGCGGGTGAGCGCGAAGTTGAGGGTCGTCATGTTCTGGCCGAAGCCGACCTCCTCGGGTGAGGCGGCGAGGAGGCGCGCGGCGGCCTCGTGTGCGTCCTCGACCACCGCGTCGGCCCGGCTGCTCGTCTCGAAGGGACCCCCGAGGTTCGCGTTGGCTTCCCGGAGGCAGGTCGCCATCGCTTCGATGACGGAGTCTGGAACTTGCGTCCCACCTGGGCCGTCGAGGAACGCGGTCGGCGTGTCCAGCGCGGAGAAGCGCGCGCGGACGGCCGCGACGTCGAGCGCGACGGTACTCATTCCATTGCCTGGCCGTTGACGTGCCACTCGTAATGCGGCTCGACCGTCAGGGAGGCGCCGATGAAGCAGTCGCGCTCGGCGAGGTCGACGAGCTCGTGGATCCGCTCGGCGTCAGGAGCGGGATCGAGCTGCACGTCGAGGGCGCAGTCGATGTCCGTGAAGGCGTAGCGACCGTCCTCCT
>WNGB01019308.1_pt1 | contig 17758 bp, 18 predicted proteins | sample 5400681 | NCBI WGS metagenome assembly WNGB01 (sample SAMN13153367, study PRJNA577476) | soil metagenome | isolation source: 115 cm soil or saprolite under grassland replicate 2 | place: USA:California | collected 2016-06-15 | reverse complement strand
GACGGGGCTCTGTCGCCGAGCAGCAGGGTGTCCACGATGAGCAGCCGGGAGGGATCGCCGAGCGCCGCGTGCACCGCCGCGCGGCGCTCCACTCCCCGAAATCGCTCAGTGTTCATTGACTCAATACTGGCTGAGTCATTCTATTTCGGTCAAGGCAAGCCGGTCGGCGAGCCGGTGGGATCAGGCCGGCGAGGGTGCCGGTACGGCGTCCGGGCGCGGCGCGCGGCGGCGGATGCGCTCGAGCGGGGCGAAGGCGAGCCAGCACACCACCGTGGGCAGGAAGTGGATCAGCAGGATCGCGGTGTTGGCCACGTGGAACCCGAGGAAGAACAGCACCGCGAACAACAGCCACCGCCCGCGCAACCACAGCGCCACCGGCGACAGCATCTCCGCGATGAACCCGGTCCACTGCATCGCCACCAGCGCCCACGGGTAGTGCAGCAACCACTCCCCGACCGGGTGCGGCCGCCGCACGATCGCCCAGGTCAGCACCGCCCCGCTCGGCCAGGCGAGCGTCCAGTCGGCGCCGCGGATCTTGGCCAGCGCGGACAGCGCGTACGTCGCGACCACCGCGATCTGGACGCACTTCACCGCCCACCCCGCCGCCTCGCTCCGCCCCCGGTCGCGATGCCGGGCAGCGCCGGCCGTCGGCAGCACCCAGAGCGCGACCACCAGCGCCAGGTGGTCGTGGTCGACCTTCCCGTCGCTCATCCCGATCAGCACCCACCAGGTGAACGCCGGCGCGACCACCCACCCGGCGAGCCGCGGCAACCTTCCCGTGGCACCGACCAGGCACGCCACGATCAGCACGCCGTACAAGGTGTTCGTGAGTACGACGCTCGGCGGCGGCAGGTGCAGCAGGCGCGCGAGGTACAGCGGCTCGTACAGCCCGGGCGAGCGGCCCTTCAGCCGGGTGTCGCGGACGAACGCGTGCATGTCGAGGATGACGAACAGGTACAGCACCGTGCGCAGCCACGCGACCCGCGCCACCGGCACCACCGGTGTGAACCACCCGGCCACCCGGCTCACCGCCGAGCGGGGGGAGACCGCCGCGCCGGTCGTCGTACCCGCGCTCATCGGCGAACCTGCCAGGTGGCGAGCACGGTCGAGACCGGCGGGCCGGCGACGCGGCCGCCGGTCAGCGTGGTGGTGTCGCGGATCAGCTCGAGCCGGACGTAGCGCGGCTTGTCCGGGTGCTTGCGCGCCCAGCCGTCGGCGACCGACTGCAGCAGTGACGGGTCAGCGGTGATCTGCGGGATCCGGGCCTCGATCTCGGCCCGGGCGACGCCGGCGCCCTCGATGTTGAGCGGTACGTCGACCGTGGTGCCGGCGTCGGTGACCGCGGAGATCCGGGTGTAGTCGATGGTGGTGTCGTGCGGGACGGTCATCGCGTACTGCGACATCGGCCCGAACGGCCACAGGTCGTCCGACCCGCGGGCGGACCCGTTCACGAGCAGCGCGATCCCGGCCACGGCGACCAGCACCCGCACGACCCGGCCACGCCTGCTCAGCCGCTCCACGTCGCTCCCCACGACGGTCATTACACACCAGCCGTACGACGATCCGTCCGCGGGCGTGACGCGAGGCTGCCGCAGTGCCCCTGGGAGAAGTAGGCTGCGCTAGTGGCTCAGATCCGCGTCGCCCTCGCACAGCTGGACGTGACCGTCGGTGATATCGACGGCAATGCCGAGAAGGTCGTCTCCTGGACCCGGCACGCGGCCGACCGCGGTGCGCACCTGGTGGCGTTCCCGGAGATGGCGCTGACCGGCTACCCGATCGAGGACCTGGCGCTGCGCGGCTCGTTCGTGGAGGCGTCCCAGGGCGGGATCAGCAAGCTGGCGAGCCGGCTCGCCGCCGAGGGGCTCGGGGAGACGGTCGTCGTCTGCGGCTACCTGGACCGCGCGTTCGGGCCGGAGACGGACACGGACACCGACCGGCTGGGCCGGCCGAAGGGCTCCCCGGTCAACGCGGCGGCGGTGATCCACCGCGGCCAGGTGGTCGGGCGGTACGCGAAGCACCACCTGCCGAACTACGGCGTGTTCGACGAGTTCCGCTACTTCGTGCCGGGCGAGACCCTGCTCGTGGTCCGCGTGCACGGCGTCGACGTGGCCGTGACGATCTGCGAGGACCTCTGGCAGGACGGCGGTCCGGTGGCCGCCACCCGCGAGGCCGGCGCCGGGCTGCTGCTGGTGATCAACGGCTCGCCGTACGAGGCGAACAAGGACGACGTGCGCGGCGAGCTGGTGCAGCGCCGGGCCCGCGAGGCCGGCTGCGCGCTGGCGTACGTGAACCTGGTCGGCGCCCAGGACGAGCTGGTCTTCGACGGCGACTCGCTGATCGCGGACGAGAACGGCGAGATCATCGCGCGGGCGCCGCAGTTCGACCCCGGCGGCATGGTCGTCGACCTCGACCTGCCCGCCGCCACGGACGCGCCGCCGGCCGAGGGGGCCGGGATGGCGATCGATCACGTGGTGATCCAGCCGGACCCGCTGCCGTCGTACCCGCCGGTGCCGGCCACCCTGGCGCCGCGGCTGTCGGACGAGGCGGAGATCTACACCGCGCTGGTGACCGGGTTGCGCGACTACGTGACCAAGAACGGCTTCAAGAGCGTGCTGCTCGGACTGTCCGGCGGGATCGACTCCTGCCTGACCGCGGCGGTGGCGTGCGACGCGATCGGGGCCGAGCACGTGTACGGGATCTCGAACCCGAGCGTGTACTCGACCGAGCACTCCAGGGACGACGCGTCCGAGCTGGCCGCGCGGACAGGGCTGAACTACCGGGTGGTGCCGATCCAGCCGATGGTGCAGCCGTTCCTGGACACCCTCGGCTTCACCGGCGTCGCCGAGGAGAACCTGCAGGCCCGGGTCCGCGCGGTGATCTGGATGGGCCTGTCGAACTCCGACGGCCACCTGGTGCTTGCCTGCGGCAACAAGTCCGAGATCTCGGTCGGCTACACCACGATCTACGGCGACGCGGTCGGCGGCTACGCGCCGCTGAAGGACGTGCCGAAGACACTGGTCTGGCGGCTCGCGAAGTGGCGCAACGACGATGCGCTGGCGCGCGGCCAGCAGCCGCCGATCCCCGAGAACGCGATCTCCAAGCCCCCATCGGCCGAGTTGCGCCCGGGCCAGGTCGACACCGACTCGCTGCCCGCGTACGACCTGCTCGACGACATGCTGGACGACTACGTCGAGCAGGACCGCGGCTCGGCCGACCTGGTCGAGGCGGGCTTCGACCCGGACACGATCAGCAAGGTGATCCAGCTCGTCGACCACGCCGAGTACAAGCGGCGCCAGTACCCGCCGGGTCCGAAGATCACCCTCAAGGCGTTCGGGCGTGACCGGCGGCTGCCGATCACGAACGTCTGGCGCGAGGACGCCCGGAAAGCGACCGAGCACTGACCGCTGCCTGGCGCCTGCGGCGCGCCTCCTCCCCTGCTACGCCGACAGGTGCCTCCGCACCTCCGGCGAGCCCCGCCCTGCCCGCCGCACCCCCATCGGGTACGACGAAGCCGCCGGCACCTCCCACCGCCGCAACACAACCCGGCGCCGCCCCTGCGAGTGCATCCCACCACGGCGCAGCACAACCGGTCACGACCCAGCACGGTGCCGCCGAAGCCGGAGCGGCGCGTTCCGCTGCTGCTCAGGAGAGCGAGTCGCCGAACGGTGTGGCCGCGAGCGGTGCGGCGGTGAACGGCTCTGCGGCGACCGGAACGGCCAACGGTGTCCCGGCGAACGGCGCTGTGCCGGGAATATCGCCGCGCCAGCCGCTGGGCCGGCGTCTCCCGCAGCCACAGCGAGCGGCATCACGACCCGAACCGGTGCGCGCCGAGCCGGTGCGCGCCGAGCCGGTGCGCGCGGAGCCGGTGCGCGCGGAGCCGCGCCGCTTCGAGCCGATTCGCGTCAAGGGCAGTCCGGCACAGGCTCCCCGGCCGGAGCCGGACCGCGGTGCGGACGGGTGGGCGGATCGTGGCGAGGCGGCACGAGCGGACTCCTTCCAGGCAGAGCCGGCTCTGACCACGGGGCCCGCGCACACGCTGCCAGCGGCGCCGACGCTTCCGGCTCCGCGACCGGCGTCGGGGGTGTCCGCCGTACAGGTGAACGGGGCACGGCCGGCCGCGGCGGTGAGCGATGGCTCACAAACCGCCGGGGTCGCCGCATCCGAGGAGGAATGCGACCATGAGGGCATGGCTGACAACTTCATGTCGGCCGGTACCAACGGCGGCGACGACGAGCTGCCTTCGCCGTACGGGACCGGACCGATGAACCAAGCCGCCGACCATCCGGACCCGCGGTACGACACTCGGCAACCGCAGGCCCCCGACCATCAAGACGGCCTGGCACGGTCTCCCTACGGGGGCGAGCCGGCCACCACGGCACCACCAGCAGCCGAGTACGGCGCTCGCCCCGAGCAGCCGTCCGGGCCGCCGCGCCCGATCTGGTACCAGCCGGACGCCGACCAGCGCCCGGTCACTCCCGGATACCCGGTGCAGCCGCAGCGACCTGCCGGACCGGACCCCCGGTACCAGCAGCAGGCCGACCCGGCGCCCGCACCGGCCGCGCAGCAGCCGGTCCACGAACCCCCGCGGCAACCGGTCCACGAACCCCCGCGGCAACCGGCCCACGAACCCCCGCGGCAACCGGCCCACGAACCCCCGCGGCAACCGGTCCACGAGCCGCCACGGCAGCCGGTCCAGGAACCCCCGCGGCAACCGGCCCCGGAGCCGGCTCCGCATCCGGACCAGCCGGCGCAGCCCGGGCCGGTACCGCTGACCGACGCCGCCTGGCAGGCCCGCCAGACCGAGGGCTGGCAGGGCACCCCCGCCCAGCCCGAGACCCCGCAGCAGGCCTTCGAGCCGGCCGAGGGGGTCGCTCCTGCCGAGACGTTCGAGCCTGCCCGGGCGTCATCGCTTCCGGAGGCTCCGCGGTTCGCCGACGACTCGACGGCAGCGCACCGCGAGCAACCGCAGTTCGCGGTGCCGGACGACGTGTCTGAGACCAGGCTCTCAGATGCGCTGAGCGTCAGGACCGAGCGCGCCCACGACTCCGAGAGCCGCCTGACCGACGCCTTGCACCACGGCGCGGCGAAGCCCGAGCCAACCGCGTCCGACGACCCAGGCATCAGCGAGTCCGGCGCCATCGCCGACCGACCCGCCGACTCCGCGAGCGTGCTGAACGCCCCCGCCGCCGGTGAACCCGACCGCATCACGGACACGACCGCGGCCGGCGGACCCGACGGCATCACGGACGCGACGTTCTCTAGCGGACCCGACGGCATCACGGACTCGACGTCCGCCGGCGGACGCGACACCATCTCGGAGGGCACGCCGTCGCCCGAGGAGATCGCGGACAAGGGGCCGCTCTCCGCCCTCGACGGTTCCTCGACGCAGCCCGCCGAGAACCGGCCCGACGGCACCCAGCCCACTGCGATCCAGTCCGCTGAGTCCCAGGCCGCTGAGTCCCAGGCCGCTGAGTCCCAGGCCGCTGAGTCCCAGGCCGCTGAGTCCCAGGCCGCTGAGTCGCAGGTCGTCGAGACGCTGTCGTCGGACGCCACTGTCCTCGACAGCCCCGCCGACGCGTCCGCGACCGACGGCTCGCCGGCCGGTCCCGCGACTGCCGGCGAACTGGCGCGCGAGGCGGCGAACGCCAACAGCGGCTTGGTCGGCCCAGCCCCCGCCCTTGCCGCGGGCGCGCTGGCCGGCGCGGCCCTAGCGGCCGGTTCGCACGAGGTTTCCGCAGCCGGAACGCCGGACGCCGAAGCCGCGGCGCCGAGCACCGACGCGACGTCGACCGACGCAGAGGCCGAGCCTGTCGCGCCCAACTATTCCGCGCCCAACTATTCAGAGCCCGGCGAGGCCCAGTCCGCCGAGACCGGACCGGCCGGATCTCAGCTGGGTGGTCCGGAGTCCGGCGCGCCGGCCGACGTACAGGCGGGGCAGATGCAGACGCCTGGTGTCGGCTCGCCGGCTGGCGGTGCTCCGGCATCGCCACGGTCGGGTGACGGCGCGCCGGCGACGAAGAAGCGCCGGCGGATCCGGATCCACCACCTGCGCGAGATGAAGGACCGCGGCGAGAAGTGGTCGATGCTGACGGCCTACGACCAGTACACCGCGGAGATCTTCGACGAGGCCGGGATCGAGGTGCTGCTGGTCGGCGACTCGGCGGCGAACAACGTGTACGGCTACGAGTCGACGCTGCGGATCAGCGTCGAGGAGATGCTCGCGCTGGCCGCCGGCGTCGCGCGGGCGGTGAGCCACACGCTCGTGGTGGCGGACCTGCCGTTCGGGTCGTACCAGGCCTCGGCGGAACAGGCGTTCCACACCGCGGTGCGGTTCATGAAGGAAGCCGGTGTGCACGCGGTCAAGCTCGAGGGCGGGCGGACCGTCGTACCGCAGGTCGCGAAGCTGGTCGAGGCCGGCATCCCGGTGATGGGCCACGTCGGCTTCACCCCGCAGAGCGAGCACGGGCTCGGCGGGTACCGGGTGCAGGGCCGCGGCGACAGCGCGGCCGGGCTGATCGAGGACGCGGTGGCGCTGGCCGAGGCCGGTGCGTTCGCGATCGTGCTGGAGATGGTGCCGGGCGACGTCGCGGCCGAGATCACCAAGCGGGTGCCGGTTCCGACGGTCGGCATCGGCGCGGGTCGCGACTGCGACGCGCAGGTGCTGGTCTGGCAGGACATGGCCGGCCTGCGATCCGGCCCGATGCCGAGGTTCGTCAAAAGGTACGCCGACCTGAGGTCGGTGCTCACCGACGCGGCAACGGCGTTCGCCGCCGACGTCGCGAACGGCTCCTTCCCCGGCGACGAGCACACGTTCTGATCGCGTCCCGCGGGTCGTGGGCTTGGAGAGCCACGACCCGCAGGACTCTTCCGTCGCAGGCAACACACGCTTTACGGTGTTTGCGCGTCACTCCCCTGACGTTCTTTCGACGCTTGGAGGCTGCGATGAAGATTCTTCCGCCCAGTCGAGCCGTCGTCCTGTTCGCCGCAGCAGCCCTCGTCGCCGCCATGGCGACCCCCGCTGCCGTCGCGAAACAGCCGACCGGCGGCACCACGGCGAAGGCCTACGTGTTCATCCCGAACCCGGTGCAGTCGTCCGGCGACGAGACCCTCACCGACGACAAGGACTCCGCCACCGCGGTGCCCGCCGGTGACTACTACGAGGTGACGCTGCGCGACCTCGACGGGTCCGGGTACCTGTCCGGCACCTGGGCGAACGTGCGCTCCAACACCGGCGCCGCCGCGTACACCACCGACGGCACGTACTTCTACAACCGGCACGACGACCAGTTCGAGCAGGTGATGGCGTACTTCTGGGGCAGCGAGGCACAGTACTACCTGCAGAGCCTCGGCTTCGGCTCGGAGCTGCCCGCGGTGAACGCCGAGAGCCAGGACTTCCGGATCGACCAGTGGGGTGCGGACAACTCGTTCTCCTGGGACAAGCACGACTACATCAAGCTCGGCAAGGGCGGGGTCGACGACGCCGAGGACGGCGAGGTGATCGTGCACGAGCTCGGCCACGCGGTGCAGGACGCGCAGGTCCCGGGCTACGGCACGAACCTGGAGTCGGGCTCGATCGGTGAGGGGTGGGGCGACTACTTCGCGGTGACGGTCGGGGCCGCGGTGGCCCAGAAGTACGGCGTTCCGGTGAACGCGCCGCTGGCGTGCGTGATGGATTGGGACGCGACGTCGTACACCTCGACGGTGCCGCACTGCCTGCGCCGCCTCGACGGCAACAAGCACTACCCGGAGGACGTCGTCGGCGAGGTGCACCGCGACGGCGAGATCTGGTCGCGCGCGCTGTTCGACATCCGCACCGCACTCGGCCCGACCGTTGCCGACCGCATCATCATCAACGCGCAGTTCGGCTTCGCACCGGACACCAGCTTCGTGGCCGCCGCGACGCACACCGTCGCCACCGCGCAGCAGATGTACGGCGCCGCGGCGGCGAGCGTGGTCCAGAAGGCCTTCGCGGACCGCGGCATCCTGTAGCGCTGGTCAGGCAGGCGGGAACGCCTCCGGCCCGTCGTCCGGCGCGAACGCGTACGGCTCGTCCGGCAGCACCACCACGTCGTACGACGGCACCGCGTCGAGCTGGATCCGCGGATAGCGTTCGTCATCGGCGGCCAGCACGTTGTCGACCCCGATCCGGCTGAGCACGTCACCCGCGAACGTGTCCCGCCCGAGCGCCATCCACGGCCGCCGCCAGATCGGCACCAGCGCCGCCCGCCGCGGCCCGTCGTACGGCTCCGCCCACACCGCGCGTGCCCGCTCCAGCCACTCCGGTACGACGCCGGTGACGGCGGTCAGCATCCGCGCCAGCGAGTCCAGCGCGGTAGGCACGGTGGTCGGCGCCGTCACCCAGACCGCGAGCCCGCCCGCGCGCAACGCGTCCAGGTCCGGCGCGCGGTTCTCCTCGGCGTTCGCGACGACGACGTCGGGTCGCAGCGCGATGATCGCGTCCACGTCCGGGTTCTTCGTCCCGCGCACCCGAGTGACGTCGAGCCCGGCCGGATGCGTGCACCAGTCGGTCGCGCCGACCAGGACGTGCGCGTGCGTCGCCGCGATCGCCTCGGTCAGCGACGGCACCAGACTCACCACCCGCATGACGCCGCCTGGCAGCTCGATCGTCGTACCGAGGTCGTCCTGCGTGGGCATGTGGGCATCGTCGCACGGGATGTGACAGCGTTGGCCTCGTGGACCTGACCAGGGCTTCGTTGCTGCGGGAGGTGCTGGGCGGCACCGAGCTCGCCACCCGCACGAGCCAGTTCGCGCACTCGTTGCGTCGCTTCACCACGCGGCCCAGCGGGCTGATGCTGTTCGGCCCGGAGCACGACGAGCCGTGGCACCTGACCGCGCACATCGACGACGAGGTGGTGCGCGCCGGTATCGCCGAGCTGCGCCCGGCGTTGATCCGCTGGCAGCCGGCCCCGGACGCGCCGCCGCACCTGAGCATCGGGCTGGACCGGTTGCGCGACGTCGGTCGTGGTGAGTCGCTGGTCGTGGTCAGCGAGGCGAGCACACGCCCGAGTCCGCCTTGCTGGAAAGGGTTCACGACGTACGACGCCGCGGCGCGACCGTGTTCAGCATCGACAACGGGGACCGCGATCTCGCCTCGCTCAGCCATGAGTCGCTGGTGCCGGGCCTGCTGGTGCCGGCCGCGTTCGGCAGCGGCTGGACACCGCACGACCTGCTCGCCCTTCCCGGTACAAATGCCTCAGGCAACGACTCTGGCGGGTCCGGGATAGATGCCTCGGACATCGATCCGGCCGAGCCGGAGGCCGGTTTCGCGATGGCGCAGCACCTGGTGAGTCTGGCCGTCGCGGACGACGATTTGTCGCCGACAGGGTGGCGGGCGCGCCTGCGCGCCTTCATCGAGCGTGTCGGCGGCGACCCTCGCGACTGACTCGGGAATGCGCTGGAATCCCTTTGAAACAAGGGGATTCGGCGATTTTCGAGGTTGCCGGCAGGCGAAACACTTGTATCTGCTGGGTTTAGGGTGCTTTACGTGCGGCACAACACTTGCCATGATCGAGAGCACGAGGAATCCAACAGTGGCTTTCTCGACTCTCAGCCGCTATAGGAGGCAGAGTGCCAGCGAAGAAGGTCGCGACCAAGAGCGCTGCCGCGACGACAGCCGCGAAGAGGGCCGCGACGGCGAAGAGGACCGCGCCTCGCAAGGTCACCGCCGCCGCAGCAAAGAAGACCACCGCAGCAAAGACCACCGTCGCCAAGAAGGCGCCGGCCAAGAAGGCCACCACGGCCAGGACGACTGCGACCAAAAAGGCGACCGCCACGAGGACTGCGGCGGCGAGGAAGACCACCACGGCCAAGAAGGCGACCACCACGGCGAGGGTGACCACCGCCAAGAAGGCGGCGCCGGCCAAGAAGGCGACCACCGCGAAGAAGGCGACCGTCGCCAGGAAGGCCCCGGCCAAGACCACGGCCGCGGCAAGGAAGGCGCCCGCGAAGAAGGCACCGGCGAAGAAATCACCGGCGACCAAGGCTCCTGCGAAGAAGGCGACGACGGCGAAGAAGGCGCCCGCCCGGAAGACGACCACCGCGGCAAAGAAGGCCCCGGCCAAGAAGGCGCCCGCGAAGAAAGCACCGGCAAAGACGGCCGGCGCTGTGAAGAAGACCGCGGCCAAGAAGTCGCCGGCCGCCAAGAAGGTGACCGCCGCCAAGAAGGCGCCGGCCAACAAGGCCCCGGCGAAGAAGGCGCCCGTCCGAGGCTGATCTTCACACCGGTTCGGCTCTTCACACCGGTTCGGCAATCGCTGAGGGGCGCTACCCGTCGAGGTAACGCCCCTCAGTGCGGTTCAAAGCCAGGTCAGTCGTCGTCGTTCCAGTTGGGATCGTTCTCCCAGGCCTCGTTGCGCTCCTCGACCTTCTCCAGCGCCCGCGCCGCCTCCTCGGGCGACCCGTACGGGCCGAGCCGATCCGCCGCCGCGCATCCCTGGTACGGCTCCACGGCGTGGTGCTTCATGCAGAAGTACCACTCGTTGCTGTGATCCTCCGCCATCGTCGTAGGCCACCTCTCTGTCGTGTCACCGGCATCCGGGCTATGCCATGAACTTACCGCCGTCGCGGCCCCCGCGCGGCCCCTCGCGGCGCCTGGCGCGGCCGGGAACGGTGCATTCAACGCCCCTTACTACACTTGCCGGATCATGTCGCTTCTCACTCCTGGCACGCTGTCGCCCCGCCGTGACGTACCCCGCTCGATCCCCCGTCCGGAGTACGTCGGCAAGCCCGCACCATCGCCGTACAAGGGATCTTTCGTCACCGATCCCGAGATGCTCGAGCGGATGCGGGTCGCGGGCCGGCTGGCCGCGCAGGCACTCGCCGCGGTCGGCGAGGCGGTCGCGCCGGGGGTGACCACGGACGAGCTCGACCGGGTCGGTCATGAGTTCCTGGTGAGCCGCGGCGCGTACCCGTCGACGCTGGGCTACCGCGGCTACCCGAAGTCGCTGTGCACGTCGGTGAACGAGGTGATCTGCCACGGCATCCCGGACGACCGCCCGCTGGTCGACGGCGACATCGTGAACGTCGACATCACGGCATTCCTGGACGGCGTGCACGGCGACACCAACGCGACGATCCTGGTCGGCGACGTGGACGAGGAGAGCCGGCTGCTGGTCGAGCGCACCCGTGAGGCGCTGAACCGCGGCATCAAGGCGGTCAGGCCCGGGCGACAGGTGAGCATCATCGGCCGGGTGATCGAGTCGTACGCGAAGCGCTTCGGCTACGGCGTCGTGCGGGACTTCACCGGCCACGGCATCTCGACCTCGTTCCACTCCGGGCTGATCATCCCGCACTACGACGACGAGCGGTTCGACACCGTGATCGAGACCGGGATGACGTTCACCATCGAGCCGATGCTGACGCTCGGGACTTACGACTACAACCTGTGGGAGGACGGCTGGACCGCGGTCACCCAGGACGGGTCGCGCACCGCGCAGTTCGAGCACACCCTGGTCGTCACCGACACCGGCGCCGAGATCCTCACCCTTCCCTGAAGACGATGTGCCAGGCAGACGTCGCGCGATCTGCTTGACACCGCGATGTGCCTGACACAGCGATCTGCCTGACACAGGGCGTCAGCCGGAGAGGGCGTCGGCAAGGATCGCGCGGCCGAGATTGACGGCGTCGCGGGCGTCGGCGACGGTGAACGCCTGCGGCTCGCCCGCTCGTGCCGCGATCGTGCGGCGGCACAGGCCGGCCCACTGGCCGAACCGCTCCGCGGCCCAGTGACCGGCGGCGGTCTTCGAGACGAACTCGCCGGTCGTCAGCAGCGCGTGCAGCCGCGGCACGCCCAGCACGAACCAGGTGAACACCTCCGTCTCGACGGGCGCGTCGTCCGGAGCGCCGTCGAGATGCGCGTCCAGCTCGTCCAGCCGCGGGACCCAGTACGACGTGAGGTTGTCGCGGGTGAACGCGCGCAACGCGGCATCGTCGTCGTACACCTCGAGCCCGGGATTCTCCCGTACGACGATCGGCCCGCGCGCGAGCTCGGCCCACAGCACCGGCGACACGGGCCCGCCGTACGGTGCTTCCTTGAACTCGCCGTCCAGCGTGAACACCGCGGGCCGGTCACGCCGTGGTGGCCCGGCGAGCTCCGCGACCGTCAAGTAGACGACGTCGTACGCCGGTCCGCCGGCCAGCTCGGCGTGGATGTCGCGGAGCTGGTGCAGCTCGGTGACCGGCCCGGAGGTGACCACGACGCCGTCGATGTCACTGGTGTGCGGGTGGAAGTCGCCGAGCGGGAGCGACCCTGTGAGGTACACGCCGGTCACGCGCCCGGGCAGGGCCGCGTCGAGCAGCTCGAGGTGCCGGCGCGTGATGGCTGAGACCACCGCGGGCAGATCGCCGGACTTGCGGGGCTGGACGGCCGTCAAGGTCATTCGCGAAACCCTACGTCAACTGCTGATCCGTCACCTATGCCGCCGGTTCGTCGTTGATCGTTCGAACGGGGTATTTCGTCGAGTCAGAGGTACAGATGGCGCGCGTGACGATCGCGATCCGGAACGACGACCACGGCATGTACGCGTGGATCGAGACCCGGTTGCCCGGTGGCTGGGCGGTCAACCGCCGCGCCGCCGTCGCCGCGCTGCGCCGCTCCCGTCCGGGCGCGCTCGACCTGGAGGTCGCCGAGCAGTGGCACGTGCCGTTCCGGCACCGCGCCTTCAAGGTGTACTTCGACATGGGCCTCGGCATTCCTGCCGAACGGCCGCGGACCTGAGCCCTCAGTCAATCGGGCCGGCCAGCATCCGGCTGGAGATCCAGGCGATGTCGGCGGCAGTGTTCGCCGGGGTGTCCGACGGTTGCATGACGTGGCTCAGCACCACCCGTATGACGACGTCGATCATCACGGCCAGCTGGTGCTCGTCGAACGGCAGCGCGAAGGCGGCGAGCCGCTCGTTGAGCACGCCCTTGGCGACGACCAGCAGCGAGTCGGCGTGCGTCGTCAGCAGCGGCAGCAGCTCGGTGTCGGCGCCGTGCGTCGCGGACACGATCGCGTGCAGCAGCGTGTTGTCCTGTGCCAGCACCAGCACACCCTCGGCCGCCTCGCGGATCGACTCCACCAGGTCGCCGGGATGGTTGTCGAAGGCCCGTTCCACGACGGACAGGAACCGCCCGAGCTCGTCGAGGACCATCGCCTCGGCCAGCGCCGGCTTCGAGCCTATGTCGTTGTAGACCGTCTGCCGGCTGACACCGACGGCGTCGGCCAGCCTGGCCATCGTGACCGACGCCCATCCCGAGCTCGCGGTCAACTCGATCGCGGCCTCGATGATCCGTTGCCGGTGCGGTCCACCGCCGACCGGCACGACCGCCACTACCTCCGCCATGACGGTCATCTTAGGCCGCCACGGTGTCGGTGCCGCCCGCGAAGGCGAGCGCCTCGGCCCAGTCTGCGCGGCTCGCGATCCGGCGGCGGAACTTCATGATGTGCTGCGGCCGGTCGATGGTCGCCGCGCCCACGATCCGGTCGTCGTGCCGGTAGAGCGCGACCAGCCCGGCGTCCCCGGCGCTCATCACCGCGACCTCGTCGGCGCGCGGTGTGCCGACGAACTCCGGTGATCCGGCCGTCGGACGACTCGATCTCGTCGACGCCGGTGCTCAACCGCAGGTCGGTGCCCGCGGCCCGGTGCAGCTCCGCGCAGGCCGCACCCACCTCGGGGCCGACGGACCGGGTGAGCGGCACGTCGAGCGCCTCCACGATCGTCACCGGCAGATCGCGCTTGCGTGCCGCCGAGGCGACCTCGGACCCGATGAAGCCGGCGCCGATCACCACCGTGCGCGCGCCGGCGTCCAGCGCGGCACGGATCGCCGCCGCGTCCTCGGCGGTGCGCAGCGAGTGCACGCCGCCGATCCCGTCCGCGCCGGGAAAGGACCGCGGCATGGTTCCGGTCGCGATCACCAGCGCGTCGTACGGAACCGGGCGTCCCGCGACGCCGACCTCGCGAGCGCCGGTGTCCAGGCCCTCCGCGCGGGCGCCGAGCATCAGCTCCACGCCGAGCTCCTCGCGCAGCTCACGCTCCTGCTTGAAGGGCTCGACCCGCTCCGGGCCACCGGCGTCGAGGAACGCCTTGGACAGCGACGGCCGGTCGTACGGCAGGTGCTCCTCGGCGCCCACCAGCGTGATCGTGCCGCCGAACCCGGCCCGGCGCGCCGACTCCACCGCGCGCAGCCCGGCCAATGAGGCGCCGACCACCACGAGTCGTCGCACGATCAGTCCCGCAGGCTCAGCGCCAGCACCGGGCACGCGTCGATCGCCGCCGCCAGCTCGGTGCGGTACTCGTCACCCGGCGCGTTGTCGAGCACGACCATGGTGCCGTCGTCCCGCACCTCGAAGAACTCCTGCGCCATCGCCTCGCACATCCCGAGGCCCTCGCACTTGTTGCGGTCGACAACGATCCTCATACCGTCACCGTCCCGGGTACGACGAAGTCCGCCTTCTCGCGTACGCCGCAGTCCGGGCAGCACCAGTTCTCGGGCACGGCCGACCAGGGGGTGCCGGCGGGGAACCCTTCCCGCGGCGCGCCGGTCGCCTCGTCGTACACGTAACCGCAGCCGGGGCACTGCCCGCCGTGCTCGTCCGCGAGCGCCGGCAGCACCACGGGCCGCACTTCCCGGGCCGCGTCCACGGCCATCGCCAGCCGCACAGGCATCGCGGACTGCGCTGCAACGGCGCTGCTCGCCACATCTGATGTGCTCGCCGTACCGGCTGCACCCGCCGCACAGGCAACACTCGTCGCACCGGCTGCGCTCGTCGTACCGGCTCCGCCCGCCGCGCCGGCTGCACTCGTCGTACCGGCTGGACTCGTCGCGCCTGGGGCGTCGTACGCGGCCAGGATCTGGGCGCGTTTGCGCGGGTCGATGTTCGCGCGGGACATGTCGCCGTCGACGTGCGCCAGGACCCGCGGGTCCATCACCCGGCGCCAGAGCGGCGGCAGCAGCGCGAGGACGATCATCCCGGCGTACCCGGTTGGCAGCACCGGCGACTCCTCGAAGTCGCGCAGGGTCTGGTAACGCCGGGTCGGGTTCGCGTGGTGGTCGCTGTGCCGCTGCAGGTGGTACAGCAAGACGTTGGTGGCGATGTTGTTCGAGTTCCAGCTGTGGCTCGGCGCGACCTTCTCGAAGCGCTCCTTGCCTGGTACGCCGACCCTCTGGCGCAGCATGCCGTAGTGCTCCAGGTAGTTCACGACCTCGAGCAGCGAGAACCCGACCACCGCCTGGATCAGCAGATACGGCAGCACGCCGGCGCCGAGCCACGCCACCATCGCGCCCCACAGCGCGACCGACATCAACCAGGCGTTCAGCACGTCGTTGCCGATCCGGAACGGGTGCTTGCCGCGCCGCGCGTAGCGGCGCTTCTCCAGCCACCAGGCACTCTTCAGCGACCCGAAGACGGTGCGCGGCCAGAACCGGTAGAAGCTCTCCCCCACCCGGCTGCTCGCCGGGTCCTCCGGCGTCGCGACGCGCACGTGGTGACCGCGGTTGTGCTCGATGTAGAAGTGGCCGTAGAAGCTCTGCGCGAGCGCGATCTTGGACAGCCAGCGCTCGTGGCTCTCCTTCTTGTGGCCCAGCTCGTGCGCGGTGTTGATACCGATGCCGCCGACGCAACCGATCGAGATCGCGAGCGCGACCTTGTCGACCACGGACAGGTCACCGGTGCTGATCAGCCAGAAGGCGGCGGCGAACCCGGCGTACTGGACGGGCAGGAACAGGTACGTGATCCGGCGGTAGTACCTGTCCTTCTCCAGCGCATCGATCACGTCGTCCGGCGGGTTGGAGCGGTCGAGCCCGGTGAACAGGTCGATGGCCGGCACGATCCCGAGGATCACGATCGGACCGATCCAGAACCAGACGCTCCAGCCGGTCAACGCGTGCAGCCCGAGCGCCACGAACGCGAGGGCGGGCACGACGAGCCCGATCAGCCACAGGTACCGCTTCCTGTCCGTCCACTGGTCTGTCGAACCGTCCGGGATCGTCCCGGCCGCCCTGAGGCTCTCCATTGCTGGACCTCCTCCATCTCGATCACTTTACAAAACCGTAGGGGATGTAAAGTGAAGTTGACAAGAGGGCAGCTTCTGTAAAGTCTACTGATCGCGTGTGGCTCAGTCGGTCGGTGCCGGCTGGTGGTGGGCGATCAGGTCGTGGTGATCCGTGCCGCCACTGGGTGCCGGGTTGGTGTGTACCAGCGCGGCGGTCAGTCTCGGGATCTGGTGGATGAGCCGGTGCTCCGCGTCCTCGGCGATGCGGTGGGCGTCGATGATGCTGAGGGTGTGGTCGACGGTGATCTCGCAGTCGGCGCGCAGGCTGTGGCCGATCCACCGCAGCCGGGTCCGGCCGAGGTCGAACACCCCGGGCGTCCCGTGCAGCGTCGACTCGACCGCGTCGAGCAGGGCGGGATCGACGGCATCCATCAGCCGCCGGTAGACCTCGCGGGCGGCATCTCGCAGCACGGCCAGGATCGCCAGCGTGATGAGCAGCCCGACGATCGGGTCGGCCTGGCGGAAGCCGAGCGCGACGCCACCCGCGCCGAGTACGGCGGCCAGCGAGGTGAACCCGTCGGTGCGAGCGTGCAGCCCGTCGGCGACCAGTGCGGCCGACCCGATCTCGCGACCGACCTTGATCCGGTAGCGGGCGACGAGTTCGTTCCCGGCGAACCCGACCAGACCCGCGACGGCGACCACGGCCAGGTTGGACACCGGTTGCGGATCGAGCAGCCGGCGGACGGACTCGTAGCCGGCGAACGCGGCCGACGCGGCGATCATCAGCACCACCGCGATCCCGGCCAGATCCTCGGCACGACCGTAACCGTACGTGTAGCGGCGGGTCGCGGCCCGCCGGCCGAGCGTGAACGCCACCGCGATCGGCACCGCGGTCATCGCGTCGGCGAAGTTGTGGATCGTGTCCCCCAGCAGTGCCACGGAGTCGCTGAGCACGACGACCACGAGCTGGACCGCCGCGGTGACCAGTAGGGCGGCGAACGAGATCAGGAGTGCACGCATGCCCCTGCGGCTGGTCTCCAGCTCCGAGTCCAGCGACACCGCGGCGTCGTGACTGTGCGGCGCAACCAGCTCGGTCAAGAAGCCCAGGACTCCCGTCCGATGGGCATGATCCTGACCGCCTGCGCCACCATGCCCGTGCCCATGGCCATGTCCGTGGTCGTGATCATCGCCGTGATCGTGGCCGTGGTCGTGGTCGTGGCCTGTTGGGGTCATCGGAGGTTCCTCGGCTGCCGCTGGTGGTGGATCCGATCGAGCATACGAATGGCCGCTCGCCGAAGGTGGAACGGGCCGGTCTGTAAGCCGGATCCTGTGATCGCGACCGCCTCGCGGCGGCACGACCGGCGATCATCCATCTAGGGCGGCTGTTGCCAGCCGTCTCCAGCGGCCTACCCACGAGCTCGGGCGGGCAGCCCTCGAACACTCGCGCAGGCCGCGGTCTCCCGCGACCCTTCTTGGCCTTGCTCCACGTGGGGTTTACCGAGCCTCCGCAGTCACCTGCGGAGCTGGTGGTCTCTTACACCACCGTTTCACCCTCACCCGCACTCCGATCATCGACAACCGTGGTCATCGCTGGCCTGAGCCGCTGGCGGTCTGTTCTCTGTGGCACTGTCCCGCGGGTTTCCCCGGGTGGGCGTTACCCACCACGCTGCCCTGTGGAGTCCGGACTTTCCTCGGCGTACGACGGCCGAGACCGACGTACGACGCGATCGCCCGACCGACCCGTTCCACCAACCAGGTTAACGTGC
>WNGB01007444.1_pt1 | contig 17758 bp, 13 predicted proteins | sample 5400681 | NCBI WGS metagenome assembly WNGB01 (sample SAMN13153367, study PRJNA577476) | soil metagenome | isolation source: 115 cm soil or saprolite under grassland replicate 2 | place: USA:California | collected 2016-06-15 | reverse complement strand
CGATTATGGACGCGGTGCGCGAGCGCGGTGATGCTGCGGTGCGGGAATTTTCGGCGCGCTTTGACGGCGTACAGTTGCACGACTTGCGGGTCAGTGCTGAGGAAATGACCGCGGCGCGGCAGCAGGTCGAGCCAGCGCTCATAGAGAGTCTGCGGCGGGCCCGGCAGAACCTGGAGCGCTTCCATCGCCAGCAACTGCCGCAGGAGCAGGTACATGAGTTACAGCCTGGCGTACGCACTGGCCGCCTGTGGCGGCCGATCGAGAAAGTAGGCCTGTACGCCCCAGGTGGGAAAGCACCCTATCCCTCGACGGTGCTGATGCTTGGCGTGCCAGCGCTGGTAGCCGGTTGTGACCAACGCGTGCTCTGTATTCCTCCTTCCTCGGACGGGACACTGCCGCCCGCCATGCTGGTGGCCGCTGACCTGGTAGGCATCCGGGACGTGTTTAAGATCGGTGGGGCACAGGCCATTGCCGCCATGGCCTTTGGTACCGAGACCGTGCCAAGAGTCTACAAACTCTTTGGGCCAGGCAGTATCTACGTGGTGGCGGCGAAGCTCTGGGCGGCGAGCGCTGGCTTACCGCTGGCGATCGATTGCCCTCCAGGGCCCTCGGAAGTGTTGGTTATTGCTGATGATACAGCGCCAGCGACGTTTGTGGCGGCCGATTTGCTCTCGCAGGCAGAGCACGGCGAGGACTCAGCAGCCATTCTGCTCACAACCTCTGAGCGGCTGGCATATGAGGTGGCGGCAGCCGTGGAGGCACAAATACCTCCCCTCCCGACAGCTGCACGAGTGCGTGCTGCCCTGGAGCGGTATGGCCGGATTCTCGTGCTGGAAGATCTCGACGCCTGTGTGCGTTTTACCAACGAATATGCGCCCGAACATCTCGAAATCATGACTGCTGACCCATGGGCAGTGAGCGCCAAGATCGTCAACGCCGGATCGGTTTTTCTCGGCCAGTACTCGCCGGTTACTATGGGGGATTATCTCTCGGGGACGAATCACGTGATTCCGACGGGAGGCTATGCCCGTATGTTTTCACCGCTGTCGGTGGACGAGTTTGTGAAGAAACTGGAAGTCCAGGAGTTGACTCGTCAGGGCCTGCAGACGCTGCAAGCAGCGCTCCGGGCGTTAACGGCAGCAGAAGGCTTTGCGGCGCACCAGCGCGCGGTAGATATCCGTTTTGGGTAGGAACACACCATGATAGTTCAGGAGTATCGCTTGCTGGCGGCGTTTGTGCAGCGTGTGCGACGCGGCCTGACGCTGCGACGTCGGTTGCAGAGCGGCATTGTGCTGCTCACTGTCTGTCTCACCGTGCTCCTCCTCGGAGCGGGGGTGCAGTATATTGTGCCGCTCGTGCCTCTCGTCGCCCCTCTTTACAGTCTCCTCGCCCTTGGGATTGTGGTGTACCTAGGTATCTCTGTAGTGCTGCCAGCGCTCCGTCCAGTTTCCCTGCGTCAGGCGCTCACCCGTATCGAGGAGACCTATCCCGACCTGCATGACGACCTGACGAATGCTGTACAGCTCAATCCAGAGAGCCTCGCACAGTCCAACCCACACGGTGTTGCCCTCGACTTGGTCGAAGCGCTGCACCACCATACCGTGCGGCAGATGCAACAGTACACTGTACCAGAGGTGGTGCGTCAACGCCGCCTGGTAGGCCTCTCGTGGTGTGCTATGGTGGGATTTGCCACAGTACTCGTGGCCATCATACAACCACACGTGCTCGGGGAAGCCATGCGCATCCTCGTACGGCCACTCAGCTATCTGCCATCGCGTGAGATACATCTCGCACTGACCCCGGAGCACACGACGATTGCCTTGGGGATGAATGTTGAGGTGCGGGCACAGGCCAGTGGACGCCTGCCGCAGAGCATGCAGCTCCTCGTCAAACGCCAGGGACAGCCAGACAGGCATTACCCGATGGAATCTCTGGGGCACGGGGCGTTTCGTTACACGTTTCTGAAGCCGCAGGCCTCCCTGACCTTTCAGGCCACCGCAGACGGCTTCACATCCACGGTGGGGACCCTCGAGGTGGTACCCGCGCCAGCCATTGGCCATATTGCGCTCCAGTATCTCTTCCCAGATTATACGGGACTGCCGGGACGCACCCAGGAAGGTGGGGGAGATATTCAGGCGCTGCCGGGCACGCAAGTGCACCTGAGCATGCGGGCCAACGTATCCCTGACAAAAGGGGTGCTACGCTTTGATGCTGGTTATGAAGTCCCACTGGTCATTACGGGGCAGGAACTGCGTGGGGAAATGCTGGTGATGCAGGAGGGGACCTATACCATCGAGGTCGAGGATACCCATGGCTTGAAAAATTTGCAGGCGCCGCGGTACACGGTCCAAGTCGTGCCGGATCTAACACCTAAGGTGACGATCCGACAGCCACAGGACGGTCTGGAAGTGGACGAAGCGACCACGCTGCAGATCCAGTACGAGGCGGAAGACGATTTTGGTTTGCAGGACGCTGTCCTAGTCTATTCGAGCTCGGGGACTGCGGCCCAGCGCCTATCCCTGCACAAGGGGCGCTTTGCCCACCGTCAGGTGCAGGAGACGTTTGCCTGGGACCTGAACCAGTGGCCATTGCCGTCCGGCGAGACGGTCCAGCTCTACATTGAGGTGTATGATAACGATACCATCTCAGGGCCAAAGAAAGGCGTCTCTCAGACACTGACCTTAAAGGTCCATAGCCGCGAGCAAGAGCATCAGAATCTGGAAAAACTCCAAGAGGAGGTTGCCGCCGCAGTCCTTGATCTCTTAGCTGACCATCTGGACCTGGCGGAGCAGTTGCGGACCTGGCAGGAGCAGGCTGAGGCTGGTCAGCCCACGCCCAGCAAGGAGGCGCTGCAGCAAGCCCGTGACCAGCAACGCGCCGCGCTGGAGCGCGCCGAGCAGACAACGCAGCAGCTCGAGCAGGCGCTGGAGCGCGTGCAACACGATCCCTTCAGCACTTACGAGACGTTTGCCGATATGCAGGCGCTGCAGCGCAATATGGCGCACCTGCAAAATACCTTAATGCCCCAACTACAGCAGAGCCTACAAGCGCTGAGCCCACAGGCGCCCTCGACCGCTCAGTTACAGCAACCGAAGCGGCAACTGGAAACGGTCGTACAAGAACTGGAACGTCTTTCCTCCTTAGCAGAGCATGTGGCAAGTGGCGAAAAGCTCAATGACATCTCACAACTCAGCAATAAGCTACTCGAGCAGCAAAATAAGCTCTTGGCAGCCATAGATAACCTGCCTAAAGATTTTCAGGGTGGAGAATTGCCCCCAGAGCTCCAAAAAATGCTCAATGCCCTCGAGTCGCTCATGCAGGATCTCATGCAGGCTATGGCGCAATTGCCCACCACACTACCCGATGAGTTTCTGAATCGTCAGCTCGATGCTTTCCCACTCACCGATATGATGCGCCAACTGCAAGAGATGCAACAGAAACTCGCGGCGGGTGATCTGGAGGGCGCCAGGCAGTTAGCGGAGCAACTCCTCAAAAATCTTTCGGCGATGGTGGCCGCTATGCAGAATATGCGGCAGCAGGCGCGCGGTGGTTCACTCGACGCCATGAGCCAGCAATTACTGGAGTCGTCAAACAAGCTGGCTGACCTGGTCAAGCGCCAGGAAAAAATTGTCGAAGAAACGCAAGACATCGATCAAGAGACCCTCAACCAGCTTAATGAGGCACAACAGCAGGCGTTCGACACCATGCAGCAGCGTTTCGAGCAAGAGCTGAATGACCTCTCCCGGCTTGCCGGAGAGATGTTGCGTCGGACGCGGCAGCATCCTGAACTCGATGCTGCCTTTCAGGACGCCTATCAGCAGCTCCTCAGGCAATTGCACGCGGTGCGCAATAGTCTCAAGGAGCATGAGTTGCCGCAGGTCACCGAAGATCTGGCGGAAGCGAGGCGTCAACTCGCCTGGATGCAGCAGCGTGCCGAGCGCCTGACCCAGCCTGATCGTACTCTGCAGCAGCAGATTGCGCGCGCGCAGCAGCATGTACAGGCAGCACAACAGGCTCTGAATGGTTTGCCGCAGGATCGGCAGGCCATGCTCACCCCCGATCAACGTGGCCAATTGGGCGGCTTGGGACAACGTCAGGGCGAGGTCCACAATGATACCCAGGCATTACAGCAGGATGTCCAACGTCTCCTACCATTGATGCCTTTCCTCCCGTCAGAATTGGGGCAGCAATTACAAGAAGCCCTGCCGTTTATGGGTGAGGCGCAAGGAGCCCTGGAGGGACAACACAGCCAGCAGGCTCTGCCACCGGAGCAGGAAGCCTTGGAGCGCTTACGAAATGCCCAAAACGGCATGCAACAGGCCATGCAGGGCATGGCGCAACGCGGTCAGATGATGGGCATGTCGTTGCCCATGTTGCGCCAGGCCGGACGGTTTCCGATGCCTGAGTTTATGCCGCAACCCAACGTTGATGAGCAACTGTCAGGAGCAGCGGGCGCCAGTGTGCGCAACTTTCAACTGCCTGATAAGGAAGCGTATAAAGTCCCACGCATGTTTCGTGAGGACATTATGGAAGCCCTGAAAGAGGGCTACCCAGAACGGTTCAAGGAACTCATTGAGCAGTATTATCGCAATATTGTCCGCTAGGGATGTGCACGCACGCACGATAGGCCAACCTCTCGCCATTCTCGTGTTGTGTCTCTGCTTGCTGTGGCCTGCCCTGGTCTGGAGTACGCGTCAGCAGGAGGAATCAGAGGCCGAGGCGACCAGTGAGGGTGAGGTGTTGCTGGATCGATGGCAACCAGAGGCCGCGCGTCAGTGGGCCGAAAAGCGCCTGGTGAGCGAGCCGCAGCATCCCGGCTGGCGCTTTCTTCTGAGCGAGGCACTGTTTGATCTCGGGCATTATGCTGACGCACTCGAAACCCTCGATAGCCTTCTCAAGGTCACTCCCCACCCGCGCATACAAGCCTACCGGGAGTTTGTGGCGCAGACCATCCAGAGCACTGCAACGCTACAACCCATAGAGACTGCCCATTTCCGTGTCTTTCTTGACCCCGAGAAAGATGCGGCGCTGGCTCCGTACATTACGGATGTGCTGGAGCAGAGTTACCAGCGTCTCGGAGACATTTTTGGTTTCACGCCCCCGGAGAAGATGCGCGTGGAAATCTTTCCGACCACGGCGACATTTTATCCAGCTTCGAGCCTCTCGACCCGTGATATCGAAGTTTCCGGGGCGATTGGTATCTGTAAGTTCCACAAAATTATGTTGTTATCGCCACGCAACCTGGCGCGTGGCTATCGCTGGACAGACGCACTCAGTCACGAATACATCCACTATATCGTGGTGCAGCTAAGTCACAATCGGGCCCCGATCTGGCTGCATGAGGGCATTGCCAAGTACTTTGAATCTGCCTGGCGCTTACCGCAGGTGGCTTGGCTCGACCGCCGCTCGGAGAGCCTGCTCGCTCATGCCCTCAAGCATAACAGCTTTGTGGGCTTTAAAAATATGGACCCCTCTCTGGTGAAGCTGGATACGACCTATCAAGTACAGCTCGCTTACGCTGAGGCCTCCTCTGCCATCGATTTTATTGTGCAGCAGCGTGGCACAGCCGGTTTAGTACAGGTTCTCCACGAGTTGCGTCAGACGAAAGACGGTGGCGCTGCCGAGGCGGTAGCCCGCGTCATGAGCCTGGCCTTCGACGCCTTTCAAGAGCACTGGCGGCAGTTTTTGGCCGCCAAGCAGCTCCAGGAGCATCAGGGGGTGCACTTACCACGCTTTGAGCTCAAACAAGAGGGCAAAATGCCGACCGACGAGCTGCAACAGGAACTCCAATCCAGCACAGCGCGTATGCGTGCGCGCCTGGGTGACCGTCTACGTCAGACCGGTCGTGTCCCGGCTGCCTCGATGGAGTACCGCCGCGCCCTCGAGCAGGATCCCTACTCGCCATACCTGCTGAACAAACTTGCAGTGGTCTTGATGGCTCAAGGCGAATGGCTCCAGGCTCTACCACACCTACAGCGGGCGCTACAGTTATCCAACGATGATGTGGGCACGTATACGAACCTGGGACGGCTCTACTTGGCCCTGCAAGACTATGAGCAGGCGCGTGCGGCGCTGTCAGAGGCGGTCCAGATCAATCCCTTTGATCCTGCTGTACACCTGCATCTGGCCGAGAGTTATCACCAACTCGGTCAGTCCGATAAAGCGCAGCAGGAGCAACAACTGTTCGAGAAACTACAAAGGACGCAGTAATGGTGACCGAACCCGAGTCTGATGTGCCAGAGCAGCGTATGGACGACCCTGAGCACGTTGCTGCCGTCGTCGAAGTGGCGCAGCAGCGGCAGGCTATTCTCCAGGAAATCAAGAAAGTGATCGTAGGGCAGGACAAGGTCATCGAAGACCTCCTGATTGCCTTGCTGGCACGTGGTCATTGTCTCCTCGTAGGCGTACCTGGGTTAGCGAAAACTTTGCTTATTAGTACCCTGGCCAATGTCCTCCACCTGCGCTTCAACCGTATCCAATTTACCCCCGATCTTATGCCGTCAGACATCACGGGCACGGATATCCTGGAAGAAGATCCGGAGACACGCCATCGCCACTATCGTTTTTTGCAAGGCCCGATTTTTTCCAATATCGTCCTGGCCGATGAGATCAATCGTACGCCACCGAAAACGCAGGCAGCGCTGTTGCAGGCCATGCAGGAATATCGGGTGACGGCGGGCGGGCGGACCTATGACCTCGATTTGCCCTTTTTTGTCTTGGCGACGCAAAATCCGATCGAGCAGGAAGGGACCTATCCCCTCCCCGAAGCGCAACTCGACCGCTTCATGTTCCATATCGGTATTGATTACCCGAGTTTTGATGAGGAAATCGCGGTGGTGGAGAATAGCACTGGAGCACACGTTCCACAACTGCAACGTGTGCTCAGCGCGACCAAGATTCTCCACCTACAAAATATGGTACGCCAGGTGGCAGCCACGCGCACAGTGGTGGGTTACGCGGTACGGTTGGCGCAGCTTTCACGGCCGAATCATCCTGAAGCACCAACGTTTATCAAGGAATGGGTGAACTGGGGGGCTGGTCCACGGGCCTCGCAGTATCTCGTCTTGGGCGCCAAGGCGCGTGCCATCATTCATGGGCGCTTTGTCGCTTCCAAGGAGGATGTCCGGGCCCTGGCTCCCTCTGTGCTCCGCCACCGTATCTTGACAAATTTTAATGCAGAGGCGGAAGGGATTACCTCGTTAGCCATTATTGACCGTTTGCTTGATGTCGTGAACCCTGACGCAGTCGAGGTCGCTCTGGCTTCGTAAGGAGAGGGAACCCATGCCGCCCGAAACCTCGCACCTGAGCTACTTTGACCCACTCGTCTTAGCCAAAATCGCCAATATGTCGCTACGGGCTCGGCATGTCGTCGAGGGCTTGCTGAGTGGTCTACACGACAGCCCATACCGGGGCTATAGTGTCGAGTTTGCCGAACATCGGGAGTATGTCCCTGGCGACGAAATTCGTCATATTGACTGGAAAGCTTACGGCAAGTTCGACCGCTATTTCATCAAAGAGTACGAAGAAGAGACAAACCTTAGGGCCTACCTACTCGTGGATGCCAGTGCCTCGATGGACTATGGCTCTGAGGGTCTCAGCAAGTTCGATTACAGTTGTTACCTCGCTGCTTCTTTAGCATATCTGATGCTACGCCAGGGTGATGACGTGGGTCTGGTGACGTTCAGTGCGCAAGTGCAACGCTATATTCCACCGCGTGGTGGTGTGCAGCATATGCACGCCCTGGCCAGTCATCTCGAAGCGACGCACCCACAGGGTGAAACGCACCTGGACCAGGTGCTGCGCGAGTTGGCTGGCAAGTTGACGCGCCGCGGCATGATTATCATCATTTCCGACCTGTTCGATGACCCCGAGGTCATCATGCGAGCCTTACGCTACTTTCGGCACCGGCGCAATGAGGTCATGGTGTTTCACATTTTAGACAAAAACGAACTCGAATTTCCCTTCCAGCGTCTGACAGTTTTTGAAGATATTGAAGACATTGCTGTGCGGGTGTTATCAGACCCACGGGCCATTCGTGCTGCCTATCTGCAACAAATAGAGGCATTTTTGACGGAATACCGGCGCGCCTGTCGACGCGAGACCATTGATTACAGTCTGTTTCCGACCACGACGCCACTGGATGTGGCGTTGACACGTTATCTGGCACGGCGGCAATAATTTCACGCTCTCTCCCGGTCGGAGAGGGCTGCGGACGGCTATAGTATGGGCCTTACATTTCTTCAGCCAGCATTTTTATTGGGTGCTCTCGCCGCCGCAGTGCCGGTAATCATTCACCTTATCTACCGGCGCCGGGCTCTGGTGCATCGCTTTCCTGCCGTGCGTTTTCTCCTGTTGGCCGATAAACGTACGGCACGCAAGTTTCGCCTGACGCAATGGCTGCTCCTCGCTCTCCGTATTTTGGCTATTCTCCTGTTAGCGTTTGTCCTGGCTCGACCACATTTGACGGGCAGCAATGTCCAGGCTGCACCTTTGGCACCGCCACAGGCGACCGTGATCTTGGTCGACAATAGTTTGAGCATGCAATATCGTGATGGTCAGGAGACACGTCTGCAGCGAGCTAAGACGCTGGCCAGTCGTCTCGTACAGGGGCTGGCCCGGCAAGATAGTGCTGTGGTGCTACCGCTCCTGATGCCAGAGGAGGCTGCCAACACTCCTGTCTTCTTGAGTCATGAGCAGACCATTCTCCAGGAGCAACTGGCAGCGCTGCAGCCCAGTCATGCCACAGTTGACTTGCCTAGTGCCTTGCAGCGGGCTTTTACCCTCCTGCAAGAAAGCCCTACGCCACGCCGCCGGCTGGTATTCTTGTCAGATTTGACCATGCATGGCTGGGAAGAGTTCCACTTGTCACAGTTGTCGGTCGTCCCCGAGCAGATGACCTTACACCTTATCCGCCTGGGAGGGCCACAACGCGATGCCAATGCCCTCATTACCGACGTGCGCATTACCGAAAAACCCTTTATTGAGCACGCGCCGCTCGACGTCACGGCAATGGTGCAGAATCGCAGCGCCACAGCGCTCCGCAACTTGCGGGTTGATCTGTTCTTAGGGCCAAACGCCGTGGGCCAGCAACTGGTGGATCTGGGTCCTGATGCACAGCTCAGTGTGCCCTTTCGCATTGCCGCACCACCGGCGGGTTTACACTGGGGGGAAGTGCGCCTGGAAGGTGACGGGTTTGCTGAGGATGATCGCTTCTATTATGCTCTGCGTACCGTCACCCCAGTGCACGTGCTGCTCGTGGACGGGGATCCTGGCACGTCGCTGTTTGACAGCGAAATTTTTTACCTGCTGCATGCGTTGCAACCACGTGGTGTCCTGGGACGGCCCCTGTTTTATCCCAAACCCATCCCCTGGGAAGGACTGGAACAAGAGCGCCTCAATGACTATCAAGTCGTTGTGCTATGCAACGTCGAGGCGCTCTCGCCCCAAGTACGTCAACGGCTCTATCAGTTCGTTGTTGAGGGTGGGGGACTCATCTTCTTCGCTGGCAATCGGGTCGATCCGGTGCGGTACAATGCGATGTTTTATCGCTCTGACACCCTCTTGCTGCCGCTCGCTTTGGGCCAGCCCACGCAACGCCAGCAAGAGCAGCCAATGACCATTGGTACAGTGCACAGTACCCATGAGGCCCTCGCCGCCTTTGCTGGTGAGGAAACCATGTTACAACGCGGGAAGTTCTATCGTTATCTCACCATGGAAGGGCTCAACACGGTACCAGGTGTCAGGATGCTTCTGGCATTTCAGGATGGTCGTCCTCTCCTCGTCGACAAGGATCTTGGACATGGCCGAGTCCTGTTCTTCGCGGCAAGTGCTGATCGAGACTGGACGGATCTCCCAACCCGTACAGCCTATGTACCTCTGATACACGGTCTGGTAGGCTATGCCGCCCACTTGTCCGCAGCCTCGCAACGTCTCGGAGCTATCATGCCAGAGCCAACACGCCTGCTCGGACGGGAGGAAGATGATGGCACATCAGTCACCATTCACACGCCTGATGGCCAGGAACGCCTGGTGCGCTATGCGCGTGATGGTGCCGTGACAGTAGCGCCTTATACATCCTACACGGTCCCTGGTATTTATCGTCTGACGACCTCGGCTGGAGCCGATTTTCTCGCGGTCAATGGGACGCGTGCCGAGTCGAATTTTGAGAAAATCCAGGCTGTGGACCTCCAAACGAGATTGCGTCCTCTCTCGGTTGTCGTTGAGGAAGAAGAGACCGTTGGACAATCCACTGCCAGCTCTGCGCTTCCCATGCGAGAGTTGGCGAATTTCGCCTTATTGACCTTAGTAGTCGTACTCGCAGTGGAAAACGTGTGCGCCAATCGCTTGTAAGCCTGCAAAAGACTGCTGCTATGTTCCGTCTTCCTGTGGGAGAGGGTTTTTTAGCGAGGGGTGAGGGAAAAACCAGACGATGACATCACGTCGCACCTTCTTGGGTCAGACGCTGCGCTGGCTTGCAGGAGCACCGGTTGGTCTGGGACTAGGAGTCTCTTTCTGTCCTCTACCCACCGAGGCGATTCCGGCGTCTAACACATTTATTCTGGCACAGCTCCAATACCGCGGTGGGCAGTGGGATCCACACCCACGAGCCACGCTCCCTTTAATGCAAGAGGTGCGTTTACGCACCAGTGTGGAAAGCCAAGATGAGCGCCGCGTCCTGACGCTGCGTGATCCAGCCCTGTTTGCCTACCCATTTCTGTATATGACAGGCGAGCGCGGCTTCGAACCCTTTAGTGATGAAGAATTAGAAATTTTACGGCGCTATTTGCTCTTTGGTGGCTTGTTGCTGATTGACGATGCGCGTGGCAACAAGGGAAGAGATTTTGATGTCAGTGTACGCCAGGAGGTAGCGCGTCTTTTTCCAGAGCGAGCGCTCAAAATTCTCCCACCTGACCATACGGTCTTTCGGACCTTTTACTTGATTCGCACCATCGGTGGCGTGCGCATCGTGAATCCCTACCTGGAAGGGATCCAGGTGGAGGATCGAACCCCCCTCTTGTACTGTCAGAATGGCCTGGGGGTTGCCTGGGAGCGCGATTATCTGGGCCACTGGGTAGCGTCGTGTCATCCGGGGGGGGATGCACAGCGGCTTGAGGCATTTAAACTGGGGGTCAACTGTGTGCTCTATGCGTTAACGGTGAACTATAAGCAGGACCTCATTCATCTACCCTTTATCCGTAAGAAACTCGGATGATACACTTGCCTCTCTACCCATTTATCTGGCAGACGGCGTCAGGAACATTTCGTAGCAGTGTGTCCTGGGATATGACGTTGTCTGTCGCCCTGACGCTCATTGTTGCCATTGGTTTTGTACTGCTACTGATCCTGCAATGGCGCGATTTGCGGCAGCGCGTTTCTGTGCCAGTACGCTGGAGTCTCTGCCTCCTACGAGCGGTAGCCTACCTCCTCGTCCTGGGTATGCTGCTCAATCCATCGTTGCTCATCCAGAAAGTCTTGCAAATTCTGCCGCCACTGGTCGTGATGCTGGATACGTCTGGCAGTATGGCGTTATCTGAGTCGGGCAAACCGAGTCGTCTGCAGCAGGTGCGAGACTATCTGCACAGCGGGGAACATCCTGCCTTAGCAACGCTGGCGCAGCACTATCAGCTAAAGCTGTATCAGTTTGACGAGAAAGCACGTGCCCTCCCTGTGGAGCGCTTGGCGGAAGTGCAGGTGGGCGGCAGAAGCACAGATATTCTGGGCTCACTAGCCACAGTGCTCGAAGAACAGCGCGGTACACAGCCAGTCGGTGTGTTATTGTTGAGCGATGGCGCGCACCATGGTTCGGACATTGGCCTGGGACACCTGCGTCAGGCTGGCGTCCGCGTGGTGACCGTTGGTGTCGGCACGGCAGAAACCTATCGGGATATTCGCATTGCCTCTGTGCAAGCCCCAACCTTAGCTTTTGTGCACTATCCTACCGAGGTGAACGTCACGGTACAATCTTGGGGATATCGTGGCGAATATATCCCGGTAGTCCTGACGCGCGCTGGTCGTGTCGTGGCAACCAAAACCGTACAGGTCACGGCGGATGTGTTCGAGCAACAGGTGCAATTTGAAATTGAGCCGGAGGAAGTAGGCGAGTTCACCTATACTGTCAATGTGGCCCCGCGCCTCGGTGAAGCGCTCACGGAGAACAATCACGTGGATTTTCCAATCTCGGTGGCCCGTGATAAGATTCGTGTACTCTTAGTATGTGGGAGTCCCACCTGGGATTATCGCTTCTTGCGTCAGGGTTTGAAGCAAGATCCAAGCATTGATATGATCTCCTTCGTCATCTTACGTACGCCTACTGATGTGGTCCAGGTGCCGGAAAGCCAGCTCAGTCTCATCCCCTTTCCCACGCAGCGCTTATTTACCCAAGAATTAAAAAATTTTGACCTGATCATCTTCGAAAATTTTAGTTATCAGCTTTATTTTCCTCCGTATTATTTGGATAACGTGCGCCAATATGTCCAGGAGGGCGGTGCATTTGCCATGATTGGTGGCCTGCTCGCCTTCGCCCAGGGGGGCTATACTGGTACCCCTATTGAGGAGATTTTGCCTGTTTCCCTGCGCTCGGACCGCAATGACTATCGTCCTGTCACCCAGCGTATGGTCCTGACAGAAGAGGGAAAAACCCATCCCATCACACGACTTTCGCCTGATGCTACTGAAAATCAGCGTATCTGGGATATGCTGCCAGAGTTTGATGCTCTCAATGTGGTAGGGCAGGCGAAACCTGGCGCCACAGTGCTGGGGATCAGCAGTGCCCGTGTCGATAATCGTGCAGCTGTGCCCCTACTGGCCATGCAGCGGTTTGGGGCAGGGCGGACGCTCGCGCTCATGAGTGACTATATCTGGAAATGGAATTTTCAGATGGCTGGTCAACTGGATTCAAACCAATATTATTTGCAGTTCGTGCGTCAGATGGTGCGCTGGCTCATTCGTGATCCCGTCCTCAAACAAGTCAGAATTATAGCAGATGCCAGCGAGTTCCCGGTCGGTAGTGAAGTCACAGGAACCTTGCAAGTGCTGCAAGACGATTATCGTCCTACGGAGACTGCGACTCTCAGCACGAAATTGCGGACTCCCCATGGAACAGAGGTGCCGGTACAGTATGTGCCGACCAGCAATCCTGGGGAGTATCGCTACCGTTTTCGTGCGGACGAGGAAGGTATCTACGAACTCGACGTGCAAGCGGAGATTGGTGGCAAAACCCATGAAGCGAATCGCTTGCTCCTCCGGGTGCAGCGTCCGGGCGACGAAAATCAACACGCGGCGCCCAACCATACGCTCCTCCGGGACATTGCCGAGCGCACAGGTGGCACTTTTTTTGCCATACACGACCCGGCTCGGCCCTCGGTGGCGAGTTTGATTGAGTTTTTTGGTGGGGCACCAAGCTACAAGGTACTCGAAGAGATAAGGCTACGGCTCCGCGAGACTTTCCCGCTCTTTTTGGCAGTTTTGGGCGTCCTAGCTGTCGAGTGGTGGTGGCGCCGTCGAGCGGGCTTGCTCTAAGGTTGACGGAGAATGGCACGTACGGGAGCGCCATCGCCATGCTGGAGTAACAACGGCAAGGCCAGCAATTCATAGTCTCCAGGTGGTACAGCCCGTAAATCGAGCCCTTCCAAAACCAGGACACCTGCTCCCAGCAAGATGCGATGGACGGGAAAGTCCTGACGCTCGAAGGCATCCACGGACAAATAGTCGATGCCCACGAGTTGTACGCCCATCTCCACCAGGAGGTATGCTGCCGACTCCGTAAGGGCGACATAATTTGTCTGAAAGCCGGTTTTCTGCCACAACGCTGCATTGGGTGTTTGCAAGAGGAGACGCTTGGTACCGGCTAAACCAAGCGGCCGGAGATCATCTGCAGTCAGATGAGTAGTCACCTGAGGGAAGGTACAGACCCGTGCTGGTCCCATAAGCACATGGAGATCAAGGCCGTCAATAGCCAGGCCTTCTGCAAAAAAGTGGCGTGGTGCGTCGAGATGGGTCCCAGTATGGGAACTCAGCACCAGGCGGCTGACATTCGCGGCATCTCCCCATTGCAGTTGGGCGAGGGGCGTAATCGTGACTTCTGGATCACCAGGATAGACGGGGAGAGCGGACGAGAGAGGAGCTGTAATGTCATAGATATGCATACCAGAACTCACGTATAATGCGACATTCGTTGTTACACTGCCCAAAAGGAGGGGGCCATGTTAACACCAGAAGAGATTCGTGCACTTCGTGAACACACCGAAATGACCCAGATACAAATGGCACAACTGTTTCGTGTACGTCCGGCAGATGTGATCGCGTGGGAAAATGGCGCCCTAACGCCTGATACAGACCAAATAGCCAAGCTGGAACGTCTCCAGACATCCAGGGCAAAGAAAATGCGTTTTAAGTTTAACTGAGACCTCCATAAACAGACACGCGGCAGCACCTTAGCGTAGTTGCTTCAGCTTCTCAGCCGCCTGTTGGGCTTCAGAACTGTTGGGGTATTTTTTCTGGACCTGCTGAAGGAAAAATCGCGCGTTACGTGCATCCTTCAGTTCTGCGAAGGCATAGCCCTGCTTGAGCATAGCTGCTGCGGCTTTTGGATCTTGGCCATGCTTCTGTATGACCTCATCAAAAGCCACAATAGCCGCTTCATATTGCTTCTGAGCATACAGGGATTCGCCGATCAAATACTGTGCAGTTCCTGCCTGGGGGGATTTGGGAGACTGCTTCAAATACTGCTTGAAATTCACCACTGCAGCCTCGTAATTCTTCTCTTGGTAATCTTTCTGGGCGCGTTTGTACAACTGGTCAGCGACATTTGCCTCTACTGGTACTGATGTCGCTGGAGGCCGTGACGTCCCACTGGCCGGCGGCAATGCTGCCACCCGTGGTGTAGGTGGTGGGCCTGCCGGTGGTGGCGGCGGGAGAGTTGGAGGTGGGGGTGGTACAGAAGGACTCGGTGGTAATGTCTCCGTCGTGGAGGCAGCAGGCGGAGCCGGCGAAGACGGAGCCGGCTCTAGCTCTGGTTTTGGTTGAGGAATGGGAGGAGGCGTAGCACTCTTGCGAGAGGGGACTTGTTTTTCCAGATCACCTAAGCGGGTTTCCAAATCGGCCAGCTTGGTTGCGGAGACCCCTTCACCACCTGTTGTGCCACGCCGCGCTCGGTGCTGGGTCTCCTGAATGTCACCCTGTAGGCGCTGCAGTTGTATCCGCAACTCATCCAAAGTGGCAGCAGTCCGCGCCAAGTCGCGTCGTGTATCAGCCTGGGATTTCTCGAACTGGGCGACGCGGTCACTCACATTCTGCAACCGTGCCTCCACCGTCTGTTGGCGCTCACTACTCTGACGCTCCAATGCCTGGGTGTCGGCACGCACAGCTTGCAGAGATTGGTCACTCGCACAACCCATCATCAGACCAGGCAGGAGTAGACTCACCAGCACAAACAGTCGTTTCATAGGTTTGACAACGTTCTATTGACCAGTGATCACAAAATGAGCCCGCCGATTCCTGGCCCACGCCGCTTCATCGTGACCTGGGTCGAGGGGGCGCTCCTTCCCATAACTAATCGTAGACAGACGTGCGGTATTAACGCCTGCGGTGGTGACATACTGCTTAGAAGCATTGGCCCGGCGCTCACCTAGTACCAGATTATATTCACTCGTTCCACGCTCGTCACAATGCCCTTCGATCTGGACCCTCATAGAACCATTTTCATTCAAAAAGGCGACTTTCTTGTCGAGGATCGCCCGAGCATCTTTGCTGCCGAAGCGTATCAACTGCTGGAGGAGGGGGTGGCGGAGGCGGTGGGGGTTGTGGCGCAGCCCTTGGCGGTTCAGGCGTGGGGGGAGGTGGCTCTTCCTTAGCACAGCCAGCAAAGAGAGCCGTGAGGAGCAGGGCAACCAGTGTAACACTGGCCAGGACAGGACGCATAGCCATCGATCTTCCTCCTTATCTTGGGTTTATAAAGTTACCGCGCCGTACGCGCGACCCACTGTGACGTCAGACATGCTGGGCCACTAGCGGGGAGCAGGTGATTCGCCTGGCCGTCCTCGTGCATCATGCGGCGCTGCGACGAACCACCCTGCGTGCTGGTGTACATCACAAAACGACCATTGGGTGCCCATATGGGTTTATCAGGGTTACTGCCTCCACCAATACGGTTTTGACTACCACCATCAGCACGGATCGTATAGACACCCAGAGAACGATCTTCATCGGCACGCCCAACAAAAACAATCGCCTCACCGCGTGGCGACCAAGCTGGTGCCGTATTATAGCGCCCTTCATAGGTCAGACGGACCGGAGCACTCGCTTGAATATCAGTCACATAGAGCTGTGGAGAACCCGAGCGGTCCGACACAAAAGCCAGACGTTTCCCATCCGGAGCAAAGCTGGGAGTTGCATCGATCCCCCAATTGTCTGTGATGCGCTTCATCTGCTTGCTTTTTGTATCATAGACGAAAATCTCGCTGTTACCATCGATGGTATGATTTAAGGCCAGATAGCGCCCATCTGGTGACCAGGAACCCGCCATAGCCAGTCCAGCTCCAGAGGTCAAACGTTCTTCAGCACCGGTCAATAAGTTTCGCAAATACACATTCGGGTTTCCAGCACGGTATGAAGTATACGCCAAAAGGGTCCCGTTTGGCGAGAGGATCGGTGACAAATTCAATCCTCCATCGGCCACCAGAGGCCGTGCACCGTACCCATCGTAATCCATCAGCACGATGTCCTTACTGCCTTTACTTTTCCCTGGACTTATACAGAGAACCTGCGTGTCGAAAGGACCAGCCTCCCCGGTGAGCTCACGATAGACTACATCACTAAAACGATGGGCCATTTCCCGGTGACGGATTTTGGGACCATTAAAATTATTACCGACCCTGAGACGTTGCTGGGCAACATCGTGTAAGGCAAGCTGCAACGACATGGGCCCGCTTCCTGCCGAGTTCTCCATCCGTCCGGTAATGACCGCTACCACCCCCAGAGCTGCCCAGCTTGGATATTGTAACTGTTCGACTGTTTGGGGGACTTCTGGATACGTCGCCGGGTCCGCAATGCGAAAAAGCCCTGTAAACCTCATGTCTTGCTGGAGGACGCCGCGAACTTGCTGTCCAAGTGCTGGGTCGGCCGTCTCCCCTAGCAATTGTGGTACAGCCAACGCCGGTAGCTCCGAACTCGACTGCTTTTCAATATCAATCTGCATCCGGGTTTGCGCCACTACACAGCCACACCACCCCCCCACAAGAAGCAAGGCAACGAAACTCCCACAACGCAGAAACAGTTTCTGCATAGTTCTCCTCAGGATATCCTCGCCTAGCGGCCACTATCTCGAAAGGTCAGCGTGACATCGAGCGTGAGGCTAGTAAAGTCCTCAGGCAAAGCTGGCAAAGGCTGTGCCTGTTTGATAGCCCGCTGCAGCGATTCATCAAACAGTGCATTCCCTGATCCTTGGACTAAACGACCCTGCTCCACATGTCCAGCCCGGTTAATGCTGAGGAAAAAAGTTGCCTCCAGGCCTTTCGATCGCGACGGTATATTCCAGGCATCATAAATCTTTGCTTTCAATTCTGCCTGATAGGTGCGCAGACGAATGCCCGACAACCCTCCAGTCCCTACGGCCCCAGCACCCGCGGCGCCCGTGCCTCTCCCTCCACCAGGCACACTACTCCCCCTTGCAGTACCCGCGGTACCACCCCCAGGACCACTGCCCCCTGCAGAGCCAATCCCCTCTTCAGAGACACTACTGCCAACACGGGCTCGTAGCGCT
>WNGB01011702.1_pt1 | contig 17760 bp, 13 predicted proteins | sample 5400681 | NCBI WGS metagenome assembly WNGB01 (sample SAMN13153367, study PRJNA577476) | soil metagenome | isolation source: 115 cm soil or saprolite under grassland replicate 2 | place: USA:California | collected 2016-06-15 | reverse complement strand
CAAGTCGTCGCCTTCCTGCGCGCCTACAACCAGCGGAAGAAGCTCAACCCTTCACTCAAGCTCGCGGCCGGTGTTTCCGGATCGCGATCGGTCGTTTAGCAGTTCTGCCCGACGCCATCCTCGACAAGCACGCGACGAACGACCGCGCCGCCTGCCGGCGTCGAGAGGCGCCCGTACCGACTCCGGTGCGCGCGCGGCATAGGCAGCGGCCCTCGACCACAACACCATCCAGCGAAGTTCGCCCTTCTTCGGCGTCGAGCGGAAGCGAGGAACGCGCGCGACAACCGAGCCGTGTTCGCCTCGGAAAAAGGCCGAACAGAATGCACTGAATGTCTCAGTGCATAGCCGCTCTCTTCGAATCGACTGATCGAGATCAAGGCCGCTTGGACTCTGAGTGGACCACCGTGAGGGTACGCGCACGGAGGGGGGGCCGGCACCATCGGCCCACGCGTCGGCTCAGGCAAGGTCATGCTGATTCTTGCCGACTCTTCGTGCGCTTCATCCCGAGCGACATTCGAGGAGGGGACCGCGTGAAACGGATCAGATCGGTCGTACTTGAGGGCACTGTCGCAGTAGCAATCGTAGCCGCGCTATCGGCTTGCGAGGGTGGCGCGTCCACTGCAGACACCCTGGCGCGCATCACCCAGAGCAGCCAGACATCGAGCATGACCGTCTTTGTGGCCAGCAACCCGCAATTCAACGGTCCCGCAGGTATTGCGGTCGATGGGTCGGGGACTGTCTACGTCGCCGATTACGGGAACTCCACGGTCCGAATGATCATGAGCGGTAACGCCGTGAGTACGCTCGCTGGGACCGCCGGGGTTCAAGGAAGCGCCGATGGGACCGGCGCCGCCGCCCAGTTCAACTGGCCTCTTGGTGCGGGCGTGGACAACGCAGGGAACGTCTTCGTCGCCGACGGGAACAACACGATCCGGAGGATCACATCGGCGGGCGTGGTGAGCACGTTCGCGGGAACGGCTGGGGTGACAGGCAGTGCGGATGGAACCGGCGCTGCCGCTCAATTCAACCAGCCGAGTGGCGTCGCAGTGGACGGGGCGGGGAACGTCTATGTCGCAGAACTCGGGAACGACACCATCAGGAAGATCACCCCAGCGGGGGTCGTAAGCACGCTCGCCGGAACGGCCGGGGTCGAGGGAAGCGCCGATGGCACGGGTGCGAGCGCTCAGTTCACCCACCCCTGGGGAGTGGCGGTAGACGGCTCCGGGTACATTTATGTCGCCGATACCGACAATAATACCATCCGAAAGATTGCGCCGGATGGCGTGGTCAGTACGCTTGGTGGAACGGCCGGCGTTTCGGGCAGCGCCGATGGCACCGGCGCCGCCGCCCAGTTCTCGTCGCCCCAGAGTGTCGCAGTAGACGAATCCGGTTACGTCTACGTGGCAGACTCCAATAACAACACCATCCGGAAGATCACCCCGGAGGGCCTGGTGACCACGCTCGCAGGAATCGCCGGGGTTTGGGGAAGTGCCGATGGCACCGGGGCCGCCGCCCAGTTTTCGTACCCTTGGTACCTGGCGGTGGATCGGTCGGGAAACGTCTATGTTTCGGACGAAGGCAACGCGACGATCAGGACAATCACGCCTGCCGGCGTAGTGAGTACGGCTGCAGGGACCGTCGCATTGACGGGTAGCGCCGACGGCACCATCGCTGCCTCGCATCTGGCTTGGCCATACGGAGTGGCGATGGACGGGCTACTGAACGTCTACGTCGCGGATCACGGGAACAACACCATCCGGAAAATCACTCCGGCAGGTGCGGTGAGCACGCTTGCGGGAACGGCCGGGGTGGCGGGCAGTGCCGACGGCACCGGCGCCGCCGCTCGATTCAACCAGCCTAGCGGCATCGCCGTTGACGGGGCGGGAAACGTCTACGTTGGTGACTACGGCAACAACACCATCCGCAAGATCACATCGGCAGGCGTGGTGAGTACGGTCGCTGGAGCCGCCGGGGTATTTGGCAGCGCCGATGGCGCCGGCGCCCAAGCGCGGTTCGCTTACCCCAACGGCGTGGCAGTGGACGGTTCCGGAAACGTCTACGTCGCGGACCAAGGGAACTGCACCATTCGGAAGATTACCCCGGCGGGTGTGGTGAGCACGCTCGCAGGCACTGCCGGGGTTTGGGGCAGCTCCGACGGGACCGGCTCCGCCGCACAATTCGGAGCGCCCGCCGGCGTGACCGTCGACAAGAAGGCGAACGTGTACGTTGCGGACTGGCAAAACGACACCATCCGGAAGATCACCGCGGCGGGCGTCGTGAGTACGGTTGCCGGAACGGCCGGAGTGCAGGGCAGCGCCGATGGTACTGGAGCCGCCGCTCGGTTCAATTACCCGTGGAGCGTGGCAGTGGACGGGTCCGGGATCCTCTACGTCGCGGACAGGGGCAACAGCACGATCCGGAAAATCGGGTCGTCGGGAGCGGTGAGTACGGTGGTCGGAGTCGCAGGACACACCTCAAACGTGCCCGGCCCGCTCCCGGCTTCCATTGCGCCACCCTACGGCGTGGCCGCCGATCCCACGACAACGGGGACCATCATGATAACGAACATGAATGGCGCCATGAAAGTCCTCTTCTAGCAGATTAGGCGGCTCGAGCGTCCGCCCCTGACCGCGCCTCGCCGATCGACGGCAGGTCAGGGGCGGCGTCGTACGGCCCCCCCACGATGTACGGTCCATCCCGCTCATGACATGGTGTCCGCGAAGGCGCTAGGACGGGCCACTCAAGGCTTCTCTTCGACGTCCTTCGCGGTCCGGCGCTGCTTCAGCAAGACGGCGGCGAGCCCCTCGCGAGCCTCGGCCATCGAGGGATCGATTCGGATCGCCTCGCGGTACTCGTGTGCAGCGTCATCGAATCGTCCCATCGCGCGGTAGGCGTTGCCCAGATTGCAATGGGTGTCTCCCGTCGAGGAACCAAGACGGATCGCCGCGCTGTACTCGCGCACCGCGTCGTCGAGCTGCCCGCGCCCCTGGTAGGCGTTCCCGAGGTTGTAGTGCGCGTCAGCCATCGAAGGTTCGACGCGGATCGCCTCACGATACTCGCGCACGGCGTCGTCGAGCTGACCACTCGCCTGGAAGGCTCCGCCGAGAAGATTGTGGCCCTCCGCGCTCGAGGGGGCGAGTCGAATCAACTCGCGGCACTGTTGGACTGCATCGCCGAACCGACCGCTGGTCAGGAGGGCTCCGCAGAGATTGTAGTGGACCCCTGCGACGGAGGGGGCGAGTCGGATGGCCTCGCGGTACTCGCGGATCGCATCGTCGAGGTCCCCCTTCGCGTGGAAGGCTCCGCCGAGATTGTTGTGGGCCTCCGCCAACGAGGGTTCGATTCGGATGGCCTCGCGGTACTCGCGTACCGCGTCGTCGATCTGGCTCTTCGCCTCGTAGGCGGTTCCGAGAGTGTTGTGAGCACGAGCATCGGCTGGCTTGATGGCAACTGCCGCCATCGCGGCCGCGATCGCCTCGTCTGCCCTTCCTTGCTTCGCGTACGCGACCCCGAGATTGCTCAGCGCATCGGCGTTCGTCGGAGCGATCTTCAGCGCGGCAAGGAGCTCGTTCACCGCTTCGCTCGTCGCTTCCGAATCGATGAGCGCCTTGCCGAGGTTGTTGTGGGGACGGGCCTTGCCGGGACTCTTCGAGACTGCGTCGCCCCACAGCGTCAGGTCGTCCTTCCAGACGAGGTTCCGGGCATAGGTGGCGACCCCCAGCGGTCCAGTGGTGAGCAGCAGCCCCACGGCCGCCTGACGCGCCAGCGAGGCGCGCAAGCGCATGCGCTCGATGGCCCAGAGCAGCGCCGCACCCAAGGCAACGGCGGCGCCCGCGCTCGGCAGGTACATCCGATGCTCAAAGATCACGTCACGGATCGGAATTATCGAGGATTCCACCGACAGCGTGACGAAGAACCAGACGATCCCGAAGAAGAGGAGGAGACCCGGGCCACGGTTCGTCTCGCGTGCCCGCCGCAGCAAGAACACCGCCACGGCCGCAAGCGCCAGAAGGATCGCGAGCGCAAAGAGGACGCGCGGGTCAATCACGGAATGCGAGAGCAGGACGTCGTAATCGAGATTCTGCCCGACCGGTAAGAAGAGCAGCCGAAGATACGTGACGACCACGCGCGACTGGGTGAGGAGGTAAGCCCCCCTCGAGATTTCCGGAGTTTCGGCCGCGAACTGACTCGGGTCGCCCAGAAGATCATCGAAGTTCGCGCCGTGCGTGATGACGTCGATGGGCAGGAGGAGCAGCGCGGCCGCTGCGAGCGGAGCGATGAGCAGGAATCGTCTCCTCGCGCCGAAGAACAGCCACTCGTACATCGCTGCCACGAGCGGAAGCGTGAAGCTGATCTCCTTCGTCTTCATCGCTGCGGCGGCCGCGATGAGCGAAAGGCCATAGAGCCCGCCCGCCGCGGCCCTGGATGGGGGATCCGCCTCGAGCGAGATCCTGGCCTGCGCGTAAAGAACGAGCGACAGGAGGAAGAAAAGCGCTGCAAGCGAGGCGAACCGCTGGACGATGTAGGTGACGGCCTGCGTCTGGACCGGATGAAGCGCGAACAGGAGGCCGGCCGCCAGCGGCAGATACCTGCGCACGAGCGGGCCCACCTCCGCTCGCCGCAGCGCGGGGGTCCGAAGCGTGATCGCCGCCAGGCAGAACACGAGCACGCCGTTGCAGACGTGAATGAACACGTTGGCGACATGGAAGCCGAACACCTCCAGGCCCCCGAGCCGGTAGTTGAGTGCGAAGGAGAGATAGCCCAGATAGCGGCTGCCGGACGGCGGCCACTGCCTGCTCAGGTCGCGCAGGTTGCCGTTCCGGACGATGTGGGGGATGTCGTCGAAGTGGAACGAGGCCTCGAACGTGTTCGAGTAGACGAGCAGCGTCGCCGCCGCGATCGCGAGGAGCGCGATCAACGTCTCGCGCAGCGCGAAGTCAGGCGTTGAGACCCCCTGCGTCGGGCGGTGGGGGTCGTGCTGCTGGGGCGAACTTGTCTCGTCGATCCGGCTCATGCTGGGCGAACTACTCGCATTAGACCACCGGCCCGCGCCCATGTCTCGAGTCAGCAGCCCGGCGGGGCGACGCCGTCCTCGACGAGCACGCGGCGAACGACCGCGTCGCCCGCGGGCGTGGAGACGCGCTCACCCGGAGTCCAGTGCGGGCGGCGCAGGTAGCCGAGGCCGAGCCTCCCCTCCGGCGTGTCGGCCGCGCTCGTCACGATCCCGACCTCCTGGCCCGCCGCGGAGAGCGGCGTCCCCGCGCCGGCGCCCGGCGGAAGCTCGAGCTGCACGAGCCCGCGCTGGAGGTGACCGCGGGAGGTGGCGCGGAGCACCACCTCCTGGCCGGTGTAGCAGCCCTTCGAGAAGGAGATGGCGAGCCGCGTGAGCCCCGCCTCCATCGGCAGGCGCGAGGCATCCATGTCGGCTCCGAACCGGGCCTGCCCCTCGAGAATCCGGAGCACCTCGAGATCGCCCTCCCCGAGGTCGAAGGCGCCCTCGCGGACGAGCTCGGCGCGCAGGGTCCCCGCCTCGTCCGCGGGGACGACGAGGTCGAGCGCTGGCACTCCGCGGCGGCGGTTCGAGATCCGGCGCCCCGTCGCGGCGCGCGCGCCGAGGCGCGCCGCCGACTCCGGGCCGACGACCGGGACGACGCGCAGCGCCGCGGAGAGGTCCTCGAAGACGACGTCGTCCATGATGACGAACTTCTCGAGGTGCGGCCGGGCGTCCGCGGCGCCGCGCGGATCCATGACGAGCAGCACCCCGTCTTCCTCGACGAGCGCGTGCAGGTCGGCGAGCAGGTGCCCCTTCGCGTTCAGCACCGCGGCGTAGGCGGAGCTGCCGGGCGGGAGCACGTTCAGGTCCTGCGTGGTCATCCGGTGCAGGTAGTCCTTCGCGTCCTTGCCCGTGGCGCGCAGGACGGCCGGCGCCTCGACGGGACCGACCGCCCAGCCGTCCTTCGCCGCCCGGAGCGCCGCGGATGAGAGGCTCATGCCCGTAGCCTTAGCCGCGCCGCGGCGCCGGCTCAAGGGCCGCGCGCGGTGCTCGGGGCCTAGGCGTCGCCGCCGGTCAGGAACCGCTCGACGTGCGCCGCGGCCTCGTCGGGCCGCCCGGTCTTCCGGATGAACCCGTCCGCGCCGCACTCCTCCGACAGCCGGTGCAGCTCGTCGGACGTCCGGTTCGCGTAGAGCAAGATCGGGCGATCGACGTGGCGCGTCTCGCGCAACCACGGGACGAGGTCGTTCCCGTAGACGTCGGGGAGCTGCAGCTCCAGCAGGAGCACGTCCGACTTCCCGCGCCCGAGCGCGGCGTCGAGCTCGTCGAGGTCTCCCGCGGCGAGGACGTCGAACCCGAGCCGCTTCAGCGCGGCGGTGAGCGCCCTGCGCGCCGCGGCGTTGTGGTCGAGGACGAGGATCCGCTGCTTCATCCCTTACCCCCGGAGCAGGATCCCGGTCGTGTGGAGGAGCGACTTCATCGCGACGGGCTTCTGGATCGTGACGGTGTAGCGATCCTCGAGCCGCCCGGTGCGGCTGCGGGAGAGGAGCACGACCGGCAGCCGCGCGTACTCCGCGTGCGAGCGGACGGCGTCCACGAGCGCGTCGGCGGCGGAGTCGATCCCGTCGCAGTCCACGACGGCCAGGTTGCGGCGCCGCTCGGCCATCGCGACGAGGAAGCCGTCGACGCTCGCGACCGCGTCGAGCTGGAGGTCCCACCCGTTCCCGTCGCGCGCGAGCCGCACGAGGGCGCTCGACAGCACCTCGCGGAGCACGCGGTTCGGCTGGAGCATCGCGACGGACAGGCGCGGCAGCGCGGGCGCGGCGACGAGCGGCAGGAGCGCGGCGTGGACCGCGTCGGACGGATGGGAGGCCGAGCGGATCCCGAGGAGGAGGTCGAGCTGGACCTCCTCGCGGCGCGAGGGACCCTCGAGCTCGAGGCCGGCGAGCGCACCGCGCGCGAGCGGCGTCACCCACCGGATCCGGGCGCGCACGTCGATCCCCACCTTCTCGCGCTCGAGCTCGATGCGGGCGGGCACGAGGTCGCCCTCGTGGACGGACACCTTCAGCCGCGCGATGACGCCCCGCTCGACGTCGGGGAGCCGGTCGCGCCGGGCGTCGTCGACGCAGCCGTACCTCAGCGTGATGGAGGGGCCGCAGGCGCTCGTTTCTTCCACCCCGCGTTCCTCCCGGCGCCGCGTCCCACCCGGAGCGACGTTCACGCAACGTATCAGGTTGCGTCCCGGGCTCCTGTCCCGTGACCGGGTGAGGCGAGCGACTCGCACTGCGTCGCACAACGCAACGTGGACGTGGACGTGGACGTGGACGTGAGCCACGCACGACATCGCCGAGACAACTCAGTCCAGGTCCAGGTCCAGGTCCAGGTCCAGGTCCCTCGCCGCTCAGCTGTTCTCCAGCACACAGAGCGCCCACGCCGCCGCGGCGCGGACCGCGTCGTGCGGGCTCGCGAGGTGCGGACGGATCGGGTCGATCCAGCGGCGATCGCCGCTCGCGGCGGCGACCAGGATCGCGTTCCGCACGAGGCCGTCGAAGCGCGCCCGCGCGAGCGAGGTCCCGTAGAAGCGGGCGCGGTAGGCCTCCTCCGTGAGCGAGAGGAGGTCGTCGAGCGGCAGGGCCTCGCGCCCCGGGCGCGGCAGGAGCTCGGCGTCGCTCCCGCGGCGCGCGGCGTCGTTCCAGGGGCAGACGACCTGGCAGACGTCGCAGCCGAACACCCAGCGCCCGAGGTGCGGGGCGATCTCGGGTGGGATCGGTCCGCGCCGCTCGATCGTCCAGAAGGAGAGGCAGCGGCGCGCGTCCACGACCCCCGGCTCGGGGATCGCGCCGGTCGGGCAGGCCGGGAGGCAGGCCTCGCACGAGCCGCAGCGCTCGGGATGCGGCGCGTCCGCGGCGAGCTCCCGGTCGACGAGCACCGTGCCGAGCACGACCCAGCTCCCGTGCTCGGTCGTGATGAGGCAGCCGTTCTTCCCGATCCAGCCGACGCCCGCGCGCTCGGCCCACCGCTTCTCCATGACCGGGGCGACGTCGCAGGTCGGGAGCGTCCGCGCGCCGGCGTCCGCCCCCTCGATGGCGTCGGCGAGCGTGCGGAGCTTCCGCTTCATGACCGCGTGGTAATCGCGGCCGCGCGCGTAGCGGGCGATCTCGCCCGCACCCTCCGGCGCGGACGGGGCCTCACCCGCGTGGTAGGCGAGCGCCACCACGACGACGCTGCGCACCCCGGCGAGGAGCAGCGACGGATCGAGCCGCTGCGCGCGCTGCGTCCGCAGCCAGACCATGTCCGCCTCGAACCCCCGCTCGAGCACGCGGTCGAGCGGGCCGGGATCGAGCGGCTCCGCCCGCGCGATGCCGCAGGCGTGGAACCCCGCGCGCCTTGCGGCGGCCTTCACGAGCGCGGCGTCGAGGGCGGGCACGGCAGAGTCTTTAACACCGCGCGACCCGCCGAAAAGTGGACGAGATCGATATCGCTCATACGATCCGCGGATGGCTCGACGGCTGGATCTTCACGCGTGGGATGGGCTGCCCGGGACGGCGGAGCGCGGACGCGCATGGGCGCTCGTGCAGGGAGACTGCGTCGAGGCGCTCGAGCGGCTGCCTCCGCACTCGGTGGACGTCGCGTTCGCCGACCCGCCCTACATGCTCTCGAACGGCGGATCGACGTGCCAGAGCGGCAAGCGCGCGAGCGTCAACAAGGGTGGCTGGGACGCCTCTCGCGGCATCGCGCAGGACCACGCCTTCCAGGCGCGCTGGCTCACGGCCGTGCGCCGCGTGCTGAAGCCCTCCGGCACGATCTGGGTCTCCGGCACGCAGCACGTCATCTTCTCGATCGGCTTCGCGATGCAGGAGATGGGCTTCAACCTCCTGAACACCGTGACCTGGTTCAAGCCGAACGCCTCGCCCAACCTTGCCTGCCGCTTCTTCACGCACTCGACCGAGATCCTGCTCTGGGCGAGCCCGTCGAAGGCGCGGCCGCTGCCGCACCGGTTCAACTACCAGGCGATGAAGGCGGCGAACGGCGGCAAGCAGATGCGCGACCTGTGGGAGATCTGGGAGGCGCCCGCGCCCGGCGACGAGCAGGTGATCTGGGCGCTCCCGACCCCCGGCCCGAAGGAGAAGGTCCACGGGCGTCACCCGACGCAGAAGCCGCTCGCGCTGCTCGAGCGCGTCCTCGCCGCGAGCGCCTCGCCGGGCGACCTCGTGCTCGACCCGTTCTCCGGCTCGGCGACGACCGGCGTCGCGGCGCTGCGCGCCGGCTGCCGCTTCCTCGGCCTCGAGCGCGACTCCGCCTACGTGGACCTTGGCGCGCGCAGGCTCCGCGCGGTCGAGGCGCTCCCCCCGGCGGACGCCTCCTGAGATCCCGGCCGGGGCGCGGCGGCGGCGGCGCTGCCACCTTGGCGTCGGCGTGAAGATCCTTGCCCCGAGCACGATATCGCGTGCGCCGCGGAGGCCCCGTCGGCGATTGCCGCCCCCAGGGTCGCGTGGTAGGAGCTTTGAACCGTGAGAGGCCCGCCCGCCCGACACCCAGACGAGCAGCGCGAGCAGCTCCCCGCAGTCGAGGGGACCATCGCCGATGCGTCCGAGATGAAAGCGGGCGACCGCGTGGTCTACCCGAACCAGGGCGTCTGCGCGGTCGTGGGCGTGGAGGAGAAGGACATCGCCGGGCAGAAGCTCCAGCTCGTGCGAATGCGGCGCGAGGAGGACGGCGCCGCGGTCCTCGTCCCGAAGAACAAGGTCCCGTCCATCGGGCTCCGCCGCGTCGCGACCGGCGAGCAGATGGAAGGCGTGTTCCACTACCTCGCCGCGCAGTTCGACGACCCCGAGCTCGACTGGAAGGTCCGCCACCGCGACAACGCCGACCGGCTCATCGCCGGTGGCGTGCTCGGCGTCGCGGAGGTCGTGAAGGGGCTCCACTCGCTCTCGCGCATCCGGCCGCTCCCCACGAAGGAGCGCGAGCAGTACGACAACGCGCGCCACCTGCTCGTCCACGAGATCGCGGTCTCGCTCGGCGTCCCCGCCGTCCTCGCCGAGGACTACGTGGACTACGCGCTCATGCCGCCGGCGGGCGTGAAGTTCGACCTGAAGCCGCCGCCGACGCCCGTGCTCCTGCCGTCTCGTCCGAAGAAGCGCCGCCCGGTCGTCGCGGACGAGGACGACCTCGGCCTCTCCGACCTCGGGATCGACATCGACCTCGCCGGCGCGCTCGAGGGCGCCGCCGTGCCGGGGGCGGCCGACGTCGAGGTGCCCGCGGGAGAGGCGGCGGAGGACGGCGAGGGGGCCGCGCCCGCCGGCGAGGGCGCGGAAGAGGCCGAGGAGGCCCTGCCCGCCCCCGTGCGGCCCGCCGCGCGCCCGTCGAAACCGGCGAAGCCCGCGAAGGGCGAGGGCCGGGGCGCGAAGGAGAAGCCCGCCCCGAAGAAGGCGCCCGCCCCGAAGAAGGCGGCGGCGAAGAAGCCCGCGCCGAAGAAGGCGGCCGCGCCGAAGAAGGCCGCGAAGCCCGCCGCTGCGAAGCGCGGAGGGAAGAAGAAGTGATCCGGATCGTCACGCTCGAGCGGATGGACCCATCCGACCTCGCGTTCCTGACCGGGACGCTGTACCGCGCGTTCGGGGTCGGCACGGAGCACGCCGGCGAGAAGCCGGTGCCCCCCGAGGCGGAGCGGAAGGACGGTCGGCTCGACGCGGTGAAGCTCCTGCGCGAGGTCGCGCCGATCCGCACCCTGCCGGACGACAAGGTGCTCTACGTCACCTCGGCGCCGCTCGCGCTCCCCGAAGGCCCGCTCGGCGAGCCTCCGTGCTGGGGCTTCGCCGACTTCGGCGGTGAGCGCGCCGTGATCAGCCTCTCCCGGCTGCCGCCGCGCGGCGTCACCGAGGCGTCGATAGAGGCGTGGCGCAAGCGGCTCGCGCGCGAGTCGATCCACGCGATCGGGCACACCTGGGACCTCCACCACTGCTACGACCCCCGGTGCGCGATGCACCCGTCGTGGTCGCAGGGGCTGCCGGCGAGCCCCGAGATGGAGCTCTGCACGTTCTGCCGCGAAAAGAGCGAGCGGAAGATCCGCCTCGCGAAGACATGAGCGAGGTCACGCGGCTCGTTCGCCGCGCGGCCTCGCTCGCGCGCGATCGGGCCGCCACGCAGGTCCGCGAGGGGCTCTACGGCGCGCGGCACGCCCTCGCCTGGCTCTGGTCGCACCGCCCGCCGCCGCGCCGCGCCGCCGCGCTCCTCTTCGCCACGGCCCTCGCGCTCGTCTCTGCCGCGTCGGTCCTCTCGCAGGCCCGGCTCCCGGGCCGCCTTCCGACCGCGCTCGACTGGGCGGCGGCGCGCGCGCTCCTCGAGCGCGACGCCCGGCCCGGCGACGCCGTCGCGGTCTCGCCTTCGTGGGCGGAGCGGGCACGAGAGCTCCTGCCCGCGTCGGTCCCCGTCCTCGCGCAGGCGCGCTACGCGGGCGAGGACCTCGTGGGCGTCCGCCGGGTCTGGCTCGTCTCCCTCGCCGACGCGCCCGGGTTCCGCTGGGACACGGAGATGGACCTCGCCGAGCGCGCCGCGCGGTCGGAGGCGCCCGCGCGGCTCGGCGCCATCGAGGTGACCCGCTACGACCTCGCCTTTCCGATGCTCCCCCTCGCGTTCCTCCCGGACCGGCTCGCCCAGGCGGAGGTGTCGCTCGGCGGCGCGCGCTGCGCGCCGGAGGGCTCTGGGCGCTTCCGCTGCGGCGCCGGGCCCGGCGCGGTGGAGGTCGAGCGGGCCGTCCGCGAGGTCGCCGGCGTCCCGCGCCCTTGCCTCTCCGCGGCCGCCGCGGCCCCGCTCGACGCGCCGCTCGTGGTCGCGTTCCCGAGCGCGCGCATCGGCCGGACGCTGCACGGCCACGGCCACGCCGGCCCGGCGGGCGGCGCCGGGGTCGCCCCGGTCCGCGTCGCGGTCCTGCTCGATGGCGAGGAGATCGGCGCCGCGGAGGTGGTGAGCGCGGGGTGGGCGCCGTTCCGCATCGACCTGACGCGCGGCTCGGGCCAGGCGCGGCCGCTCTCGCTCGTCCTCACGAGCCCGGGGCGGCTCGCCCTGTGCCTCGACGCGGTGGTGCTGCCGTGAGCCTAGCCGGGGCCGTCGAGCGCGGGCGCCACCTCGCGGCCTGGATCGCGGCGCGGCGGGGGCGCACGGCGCTCGCGTGGGCCGCCGCGACGTTCCTCGTGCTCGCGGCGCTCGCCGGCGGGCCGGGCGTCGCCCGCGACGAGGCGCGCGTGCTCGAGCGCTCGGACGCGGCCCTGCGGGCTCCCGGGGCCGTCCCTGCCGAAGCGCCGCCGCTCGCGGCCGAGGCGGCCGCCGCGGCCCGCGCGCTCGCGGTGCCGCTCGGCCTCTCGCACCTGCGCGCGGCGCGGCTCGGGACGGCGCTCCTCGGGGCGCTCCTCTCCGCCGCGCTCGCCCTCCTCGCCTGGGACCTCGCCGGTCCCGCCGCGGCCCTCCTCGCGCCCGCGCTCTTCTGGGCGGCGCCGCGCCACCTCCACGCCGGGCTCGTCGCGACGCCGGATCTCGCGCTCGCCGCCCTCGCCATCGCGACCGCGCTCGCCTGGCGCCGCGCCGTCGTGGACCCCGACGCGCGGGCCCGCGTCCGCGCCTCGGCGCGCGCGGGGCTCCTGTTCGGCGCCGCGCTCGCCGCCCGCGCCGACGCGTGGGTGCTCCTCGCCGCGCTCGCGCTCCACGCCGGCGTGGCTCGCCTCTTCCGCGCGGCCCCCGCGCCGGGCGCGCTCGAGGCGCGGCTCCGCGGCGCCCCGCTCGCGCTCGTCTCGACCCTCGTGCTCGGCCCGCTCGTCCTCCTCGCCGCGTGGCCCGCGCTCCTCTTCTCCCCGCTCGCCCGCGCAGCGGCCCTCGCGGGCCCGGGCGCCGCCGCGACCCCGCTCGGCGCCGCGCTCTCCGGCGTACCGGCGTCCCTCCAGCCGTTCGTCGCCGCGGCGCTCACGCTTCCCGCGGCGCTGCTCGTCGCGCTCGCCGCGGGCGCGGCGCACGCGATGCTGCGGCTCGCGCGCGCGCTGCGGGGGAGCGCGCCCGCCGAGCAGGCCGCCGACGAGGTCCTCCTCCTCGCCTGCGCGCTCGCGCCGTTCGCGGCCGCGGCCGCGGGCATCGCGCCGGCGTCCGGCGGCGTGCGCCCGGTGCTCCACGCGATGCCGTTCCTCGCGCTCCTCGCCGCGCGCACGCTCGTCGCCGCCGCCCGCGTCGCGTGGCCCTCGCGCGCGGCGCCGCTCGTTGCCTCGCTCGCGCTCGTCGTCCTCTGGCCGGCGGTCCGCGCTGTCGCGCACTTCCACCCCTCCGGCGCGTCCGCCTGGAACGAGCTCGTCGGCGGCACGCCCGGGGCGGCCGCGCTGCGGCTGCCGCGGCAGGACGGCGGCGAGGGGGTCGTCCGCGTGCTCGACGCCGTGAACGCCCGGGCCCGCGACGGCGCACGCGTCTGGTGGCCGTCCCTCGCGCCCGCGGCGTTGCGCGCGCTCGGGCGCGACGGTCGGCTGCGCGCCGATCTCGCCGTCGCGGACGGTCCCGACGACGCGGACCTCGCGGTCGTCGCGCTCGACGGTACGGGACGCGACGCGGAGTACCGGGCCTGGAGCGCGTTCCGCACGGCGCGGCCGGTGGCGGGCGCGTACCTCGACGAGGTGCCGCTCGCCCTCGTCTACGCGCGCCCGGGCGCCTGGCGCTAGGTCCCTCCGTTCGCCCTGTGAGCGTAGGGCCGGCGCAGCCGCCCGATGCCGAAGGGCTCAGACGAGCAGCCGGCTGTTCTCTCTGCAACCGCGCCGCGTTAGCTCAAACTGACGCGATGACTCGACTTTCTGCCCCCGTGAGGGGTGAGACAACCCGCACCAGATGTGCTTTCATCGATTTGCGCGCTTTTTGCGCGCACGAACTGCGCATGGAGGGCCCCATGTCGAACGGCCCCGCGATGCTGGTCCACCCCGTGGCCCGAACACGCGAGCGCCCGTCCGCCGGGGCGCGCGCGGCCGCGCTCCTGGGCCAGCTCGCGTTCGCCGCCGCGCTCATCGTCGGCGGGTCGGTCGCGCTCGCGATGGTGCTGACGCTCGTGTTCGTCGCCGCGCCGCTCGCCGCCGCGCTCGTCTTCTGGATGATCTGGCGTTCGGGAGACGCGGCGGCGCGCCAGACGCGCCGCGTACGCGCGCGCGTGCGGCGCCGGACCCACGCGCTCGGCCTCAGCGTGCTCGCGGGCGCGCAGCCCGCGATGCCGCTCCGGCTCGCGGCCGCGGCGGCGACGCGCGAGCCCGAGCGCCGGCCGCGCGCCGTCTAGCTGGGCGTCGATCCCCCTCACCCCGACCCTCTCCCCCGCTTCGCGGGGGCGAGGGAGACGGTTCTGCTCTCGCCCTCCGCTTCGCAGGGGGAGGAAGACGATCACCCCCTCTCCTCCGCTTCGCAGGGGGAGGAAGACGATCACCCCCTCGCCCCCGGCAACAGCCGGGGGAGAGGGCTGGGGTGAGGGGGCGGGCCTACGCGGCCATCAGCGCAGCCTCACTCAGCCGCGGCGCGGACGTGGGGCACGGGCTCCGCCTCGGGCTCCTCCTCCTTCGCCGACTTCCACAGCAGGCCGCGCAGCGAGTCGACGAGCGAGTACACGACGGGGACGATCCCGAGCGTCAGCACCGTGGACGTGACGAGGCCGCCGATGATCGCGACCGCCATCGGGACGCGGGTCTCGGCGCCGTCGCCACGCGCGAGCGCGACCGGGATCATGCCCGCGATCATCGCGACCGAGGTCATGAGGATCGGCCGGAGCCGAACAGGGCCGGCCTCGAGGAGCGCGTCGCGGGTGGACTTCCCTTTCGCCTTGAGCTGGTTCGTGAACTCGACGAGGAGGATGCCGTTCTTCGTGACGAGCCCCATCAGCATGATGAAGCCGATCATCGCCATCATCGAGAGGTACTGGTTCGCGATGAGGAGCCCGCCGATGCCGCCGATCACCGCGAACGGCAGCGACATCATGATGGTAAACGGGTGGACGAGGCTCTCGAACTGCGCGGCGAGGATGATGTAGACGAGGACGATGCCCAGGAGGAGCGCCGCCCCGAACGCCTTTCCCGTCTTGCCGAACTCCTTCGCCTGGCCGGCGAAGTCGTGGTGGACGGTGGGCGGAAGCTCGCGCTTCGCGAAGTCGGTCAGGAACGTCGTCGCCTCGCCGAGCGAGTAGCTCTTCAGATCCGCGAGCATCGTCACCTGCCGCAGCTGCGCCTGGTGCTCGATCTGCGCGGGGCCGAAGGTGGGGGTCACGTCAGCGAGCGTCCTGAGCTCGATGAGCTGCCCGGACGCCGCGCGCACGGGGATCGCGCCCAGCGCGCCCGGGTCGGCGAGGATCGCGGGGGGCAGGCGCACCTTGATCTCGTAGGTGTCGCCCGCCTCGTGGAAGTCGGCGACCTTGTCGCCGCCCATCAGGGCGCGGACGTTCTGCCCGAGGACCGCGGCGGGGATGCCGAACGTCGATGCGCGCTCGCGGTCCACCACGACGTCGAGCTGGGGCTTCCCGAGACGCCAGGTGGTGTCAACGTCGACGAAGCCGGGGTTGCGCTTCATCGCGTCGCGCGTCTTCTCGACGGCGGCGATGAGCGCCTCGGGGTCCGTGCTCCGCAGGTTGAACTGGACGATCTGCGCGCGGTTCCCGCCGCCCGCCATGGCGTTGTAGTCCTGGACCCCGACGACGGCGGCGGGGCTCGTGCGCAGGTTCGCGCGCAGGTGCGCCTTGAAGTCCTGCTGGCCGTAGGCGCGTTCCTTGATGGGGACGAGGGTCACGGTGATGTCGCCCTTGTTCACCTCCTCGAGCTGACCGCCGCCGGCGACCGCGAACGTCTCGGTCACCCCGGGCACCGCGCGGATCTGCCGGGAGAGGTCCGACAGCTGCGCGCGGGTCTCCTCGAGCGCCGTGCCGGTGGGGAGCTCGAGCGTGACCTTCACGAGGCTCATGTCCTGCTGAGGGAGGAAGGTCGCCTTGAGCTGCGTCGCGAGCCCGAACGTGAGCACGAGGACGACCGTCGCGCCGACCATCGTCCAGACGCGATGCGAGAGGACCCAGCCGAGCGCGCGACGGTACACGTGGTCGAGGCTCCCGAGCGCGCGCTCGATCGCCGCGAACACCACCCCGTGCGCCTGGTGCTCGCGCAGGACGCGCGCGGAGAGCATGGGCGTGAGCGTCATGGAGACGCCGTACGAGATGAGCACCGCCACCGCGACCGTGACGCCGAACTGGTAGAAGAACCGGCCGATGATCCCTTCCATGAAGGCGACGGGGACGAACACCGCCACGACGGCAAGGGTCACGGCGAGCACCGCGAGCGCGATCTCGGAGGTCCCCTTGCGCGCGGCCTCCCACGGCTTCTCGCCGTGCTCGAGGTGCCGGATGATGTTCTCGATGACGACGATGGCGTCGTCGATGAGGAGGCCGATCGAGAGGGTCAGCGCGAGCATCGTGATCACGTTGAACGTGAACCCGAGCGCGCGCATCACCGCGAACGTCCCGATGATCGCCGTCGGGAGCGCGACCGCCGAGACGAGCGTCGAGCGCCAGTTGCGCAGGAACAGGAGCACGACCAGCACCGCGAGGAGGCCGCCGAGGATCATGTCCTCCTGCACGGCGGAGATGGACGAGCGGATGAACTGCGCGCCGTCGATGACGACGGCGATGCGGCTCCCGGGCGGCAGCTGGGCCTCGATCGTCGCGAGCGCCTCCCGCACCGCACCCGCCACCTGCACGGTGTTCCCGCCCGACTGCTTGCGCACGATGAGGCCGACCGCGCTCTGGTCCCCGAGCTGCGCGCTCGACCGCGCCTCCGCGGGGCCGTCGAGCACCTGCGCCACCTGACCGAGCCGGACGGGGACTCCCCCGGGGCTCGCGACGACGAGCGCGCGCAGCGCCTCCACGGACCGCGCCTCGCCCGCGAGCTTCACGGAGCGCTCGACGCCGGGCTCGAGCGTGCGCCCGCCCGGGACGTCGATCGACTGTCCGCGGATCCCCTGCACCACGTCGGAAGGCGCGAGCCCGTAGCCCTTCGCGAGCGCCGGGTCCACGACGACGGTGATCTCGCGCTTCCGGCCGCCGATCACGTCCACGGAGCCGACCCCCTGGATCTGCTGCAGGGACGGCTTCACGACGTCGTCGGCGATCTTGGTGAGCCGCTCGATGGGGAGCTTCGAGCTGAACGCGAGCGTCACGACGGGGATCGCGCCGATGTCGAACTTCTGGACGACGGGACTCTGGATCTCGCGCGGGAGCTTCGCGAGCGTCGCCTGGACCTTGTCGCGGACGTCCTGGGCCGCCACGTCCACGTTCCGGCCGAGGTCGAACTCGACGATGATCTGCGAGACGCTCTCGACGTTGAGCGAGCGCAGCGTCGCGAGGCCCGGGACCGTGTTGAGCGCCTCCTCGAGGGGCTCGGTGACGGTCTTCTCGATGGCCTCGGGGTCGGCGCCGGGCAGGATCGTGAGGACGGTGACGACGGGGAAGTCGACGTCCGGGTACTGGTCGACGCCGATGCGAGGGTAGGCCACGATCCCGAAGACGAGGACCGTGAGCGCGAGCATCCCGGTGAAGACCGGGCGCGTGATGAAGGTGCGGATGGGGTTCACGTGCGCTCCTCGATGCCGCTAGTTCGCGAGCGCGACGACCGCGTCGCCCACCGCGAGCGCGCCCGGGTCGACGACGACGTCGGCGTCCGGCGCGAGCCCCTGCTTCACCACGACCGTGCCCGGGTGGACCGCCTGGACGACGACGTCGCGCCGCTCCGCCT
>WNGB01006831.1_pt1 | contig 17760 bp, 16 predicted proteins | sample 5400681 | NCBI WGS metagenome assembly WNGB01 (sample SAMN13153367, study PRJNA577476) | soil metagenome | isolation source: 115 cm soil or saprolite under grassland replicate 2 | place: USA:California | collected 2016-06-15 | reverse complement strand
CCGCTGGCGCAGGTCGTGAGCTCGCTGATCTGTACGGCGCAATCCGATGAGCGCATTCTGCTCTGGCGCGCGGAAGTGGAGAGCGCCGGCCTGCGCCTACCGGAGAAGACACAGGAAATCGTCGATGCAGTGCGCGCGCGGCTGGACACCGCCAAAGCCATCCTGGCGACCACGCTGAACACCGCACTGCCGCGCGCGCAGCTGCGCAGCGGCATCCTCCTGGAGCCTGGATTGCTCGCCGAGCTGCCGACCTTCAAGTGCCAGCAGCATATCTGGAGCTGCTCCCAGCCGGATGGCCTTTCGAGCCGCGTCGTGACGCGACGGGAGGTGGCCCTCGATCACTAAAGAGCTTATCGACGGATTTCGCGCGTGTGCCGACATTCGCGCGTTCCTGAAGCCGCTGGATATTGGCGACCTTCGCATCTTAACCCGTGCATACCGGTCGTCGCATGCCCTCCAGGAGAGCAACGGGCGCACGATGTATCCAAAGCACACGCTTATCCAAAGTCTGATTGATGCCGAGGAAGACCGGCGCATGCGCGCCGGCCTCACACGCACCGTGGGCGATAGCACCACTGTCTATCGCGTCGTCGTAAACCAGGCCCATTGACAACGTGGCTTTGTGAATTGCATCACTCTGTATTCTGGCTCCAATCAGATGGTATAATAGACGGACGGTCGTCCGCGTAGGATACCTTGGGGTCGGAAAAAGTGGATGCACAGCGGTCTAGATGATGGCCATGGGGCGCATTCGGCAGACGCTGGTCGCCTGCTGTCGGTTTAAGATGCGGGGCGGTCTACTAAGTGGTGCATCCGGTAAGATCGTTGACATTGGTAGTGCGCCTGGTACGCTGCGCGCAGCGATAAACGCAGGAAGCGATGTCTAGCAACTTGCCGGATGCATCACTTAGATCATTGGTTACAGGTTAAGGTTTTCGTCCGTTTGTCAAGTTCGATTTGCACTTCTCGCATCCTTGGGTAGACTGGAGGCATGAGCGAAAAACTGCAACCGAAGAACCGGCGTGGGCGACGGGTCCCTGCTGCCGAGGGTGAGCATCCTACCGGCCCGAGCAAACAAAAGAAACCTAAGAACAGTAGCAAAATTGAAGCCCGCCTGACTGAGCTGATTCACCCAGCCACCTTTGCCCAGATGGCGTCCTTCCACGCTCTGGGCCTGCGCCAGCGCATCCTGACCTTGCCGGTGATGGTCGCGTTCGTGCTGAGTTTGATCTGGCGCCAAATTGGCTCGGTCAGCGAAGCCGTGCGGGTGCTGCGCGAAGAGGGGTTCTTGTGGGTCAGCCCACAGCAGGTGTCGCAACAGGCGGTCTCCGAGCGGCTGCGCCAATTTCCAGCCGAGCTGTTTCAGCGGGTGCTGTTGGACGTGCTGCCCGAGCTGCAGGCGCGCTGGCAGGAGCGCAAGCGTCCGCTTCCGCCCGCCCTGCGCTGGGCCCAGGACCACTTTAGCGCGGTGGTGGCCTTGGATGGCTCCACCCTGGATACGTTGCTGCGAAAGGTGGGCTTGTTGCGTGGTGGCGAGGGACCGATCTTGGCGGGTCGCATGGCCGGACTGCTGGACCTGCTCACCCGCTTGCCGCGCACCATCTGGTATGAGCAGGATCAGCACGCCCACGATCAGCGCTTCTGGGAGCGCATCTTCGCCGCCGTGGAGCGCAACATGCTGCTGATCTTTGACCTGGGCTTTCTCAACTACCCACGCTTCGACCAACTGACCGATCGGGGGGTCTGGTTCGTGACCCGCACGACCGAGACCAGCGCCTATACGGTCGAACATGTGGTCCAGGCCACCTCGCAACTGCACGAGTTGATCGTCTGGGTGGGCTCGGGCAAGGATAGTTGTTGTGCCCACCCCATGCGGCTGGTGGAGGTGCGGCACGGCGAGAAGTGGTATCGCTACCTGACCAACGTGGTCGACCCGCAATTGCTGCCAGCTGACTACGTCGTGGCGTTGTACTGGCAAAGATGGCGAATTGAAGACGCCTTCAATGTCGTGAAGCGGTTGCTGGGGTTGGCCTATTTCTGGGTCGGCTCGATCAACGGGGTGCAAGTGCAGGTCTGGGCGACCTGGCTGTTGTACGCGGTGTTGGTCGATCTGACCGACGCGGTGGCGGACGCGCTGCGGACCCCCTTCCAGGAGGTGTCGATGGAGATGGTCTATCGTGGGTTGTATCATTTCACCCAAGCGTATCATCGTGGTGAGGCCAGCGACCCGGTGACCTATCTGGCGGCCAAAGCGAAGGACCTGGGCATCCTCAAACGCAAGCGCAAAAAACGCTCATCGCCCGGCGATCTCGTGCATATGGCCATCCGGGGAGACCCACCGCAAGTGCCAGCAGCGCTGCTCACCATGCCTGCACTGGTACTTGACAATTCGTGAAAATGCTTAACCTGTAATCAATGGTCTAAGGAGACATAACCATGTCAGACACAACTCGCTCCGCCCAGCTCTTCGACGAGGCGAAGCGCCTGATCCCCGGCGGCGTGAACAGCCCGGTTCGCGCGTTTCGCGGCGTCGGCGGCGTGCCGCGCTTCATCGAGCGCGGCGAGGGCGCGTGGCTCTACGATGCGGACGGCAACCGCTACGTCGACTACGTGCTCTCGTGGGGGCCGCTGATCCTCGGCCACGCCCACCCCCACGTCGTCGCGGCGATCGCCGCGCAGGCCGCCCGCGGCACCTCGTTCGGCGCGCCGACCGCGATCGAGAGCGAGCTGGCGCGCCTGGTGACCCAGGCGATGCCGGCGGTTGAGCTGGTGCGCTTCGTCTCCTCGGGCACCGAGGCGACCATGAGCGCGGTGCGGCTCGCGCGCGCCTACACCAGGCGCCCGAAGACGATCAAGTTCGCCGGCTGCTACCACGGACACGCCGACGAGTTCCTGGTCCAGGCCGGCTCCGGCGTCGCGACGCTCGGCCTGCCCGACAGCCCCGGCGTCACGCCCGCGACAGCCGCCGACACGCTGACCGCGCCCTACAACGACCTCGCCGCCGTCGCCGAGCTGCTGGAGCGCCACGCCGAGCAGGTCGCGGCGATCATCGTCGAGCCGGTGGTGGGCAACATGGGCTTCGTGCCGCCGCGCGAGGGTTTCCTGCCCGGCCTGCGCCGCCTGGCCGACCAGCACGGCGCGCTGCTGATCTTCGACGAGGTGATGACCGGCTTCCGCGTTGGCTTCGGCGGCGCCCAGGGACTCTATGGCATCAAGCCGGACATAACCTGCCTTGGCAAGGTGATCGGGGGAGGCCTTCCGGCTGCGGCATACGGCGGTCGAAGAGACATAATGGAATTAATCGCTCCGGCCGGCCCGGTCTACCAGGCCGGCACGCTCTCGGGCAACCCGCTGGCGATGGTGGCGGGCATCACGACGCTGCGGGCGATCGGGCAGCCGGGCGTCTACGAGCGGCTGGCGCAGGTCACGCGCGCGCTGTGCGATGGTCTGACCGCGGCGGCGCAGGAGGCCGACATCCCGCTGCAGGCCGGGGCGGCCTGCAGCATGTGGGGCTTCTTCTTCGCCGACCAGCCGATCCACGACTACGCCGCCGCCCGCTCTCACGCCGACACGGCCCGCTACGCGCGCTTCTTCCACGCTATGCTCGATCGCGGGGTCTACCTGGCCCCGTCGCAGTTCGAGGCCGCGTTCGTCTCGCTGGCCCACGACGACGCGATCGTCGCGCGGACGATCGACGCGGCGGCCGATGCGCTCAAGGCGATCCGATAGCGATACGTCGCTCCCGAAGTTTTGTGGCGGGGATGGGCCTGGGTCGGGCGTAGCTCGATTCAGGCCCATCCTTCATCACAGACTGTCAAGTTTTGCGGTATGATAGACGAAACGTCTCAGGCAGCGACTCCTTCAGAATGGGCGCTTGACAGGTTATCCGATTTCGAGTATAATCCGGAATAGGATAAAGCTGAAGCGCAAGAAAGGCGGCCACGATGACTCCTGACAATCAGATCCTGCTCGACGCAATCCGCGAAGTGGCGGCACATGTGGAACGACTCGAGACGCGCGTTGACACGATCGATACGCGCGCCAGCCAGATTGCCGGCGACCTTCGGGATCTGCGTGATCGCGTCCCGCTGCTTGAGGAGCGGATCGACAACGGCTTTCGCGCGCTGAAGAGCGATCTCAACTTTGCGTTCAGCGACATACGCAAGATCAGCGCGGCGCAGGAGCGTGGCGATAAAACGATCGACATGCTGAGACGCGAGCTCGCCAGCCTCCAGCAGCGCCTGGCTACGCTCGAAGGCGGGCATGGCTCCGCGCAGAGCTAGCACCAATACGATTTAAGTGACCACTGCCAAGACACCAAGACGCCAAGTATCGATTTTGTTTGCGCACATCTTGGTGTCGCCCAGAGGGCACCCGGTGCCTTGGTGGTTAGCGTGCTTCTGCAACGTGCGCGCTGTGGGGATCAGCCGCCTACGTCCACCGCGTTGTTCGCGATCACCTGCTTGAACCACAGCGCGCTGTCTTTCGGCAGGCGCTGCTGGGTCGTGTAGTCCACCCAGACGATGCCGAAGCGCTGGGTGTAGCCCTTGGCCCACTCGAAGTTGTCCATCAGCGACCAGACGAAGTAGCCGGCCATCGGCACGCCCGCGTCGAGCGCGCGCCAGGCGGCCGCGAAGTGGTCGCGCAGGTAGCGCAGCCGGCGCTCGTCGCGCACGCGGCCCGCGCTGTCGGGCGCGTCGGAGTAGCTGGCGCCGTTTTCGGTGATGTAGATCAGGCCCGGGCCATAGTCGGCGTGCAGCTGCGTCAGCAAATTGTACAGCCCCTCGGGGTAGACCTCCCATCCCATCTCGGTGACATCCGCCGCAGGCGTCTGCGGCATATTGCCCTGGTCGAGAGTCGTGGCGCTGCTGATCACCGCGCGGGTGTAGTAGTTGACGCCCAGGAAGTCGATCGGGGCGGCGATCGCCTGGAGGTCGCCGTCCTTGAGGTAGGGCGCACCTTCGGGCGGCAGGTGCCCGGCGACGGTGTAGGCGGCCACCATGTCGTCCGGGTAGACGCCCAGGTAGATCGGGTCGGCGAACCAGCGGTTGAAGTAGCCGTCGTACTGGCGGCACGCGGCGAGATCCTCCGCGCTCGGCGAGGCCGGCTCGGCCGGCGAGAAGTTCAGTGTGATGCCGACCTCGACGCCGGGGCTGTTCGCGCGCAGCACCGGCACGGCCCAGCCGTGCGAGAGCAGCACGTGGTGGCTGGCCGCCAGCGCCGCGGGCCAGTCGTGCCAGCCAGGCGCGTGCTCGCCGATCTGGTGGCTCAGCAGGCCCACACACCAGGGCTCGTTGTGGGTGATCCAGTGCTTCACGCGGTCGCCAAGCGCGCGGCTGACCACGTCGGCGTACTCGACGAACGCCTCGGCCGTCGCGCGGGCGGGCCAGCCGCCCTGATCCTGGAGCGCCTGCGGGAGATCCCAGTGGTACAGTGTGACGAACGGGACGATCCCGGCCTCCAGCAACTCGTCGACCAGCAGGCTGTAGAAGTCCAGCCCGGCCTGGTTGATCGGCCCGCGCCCCTGCGGCAGGATGCGCGGCCAGGCGATCGAAAAGCGGTAGGCCGGCAGGCCGAGCTCTTTCATGAGCGCGATATCTTCGTGCCAGCGGTGGTAGTGATCGCAGGCCACGTCGCCAGTGCTGCTATCCTGGATCTTGCCGGGGGTGTGCGTGAAGCGATCCCAGATCGACTCGCCGCGGCCATCTTCGCGCGCCGCCCCTTCGATCTGGTACGCCGCCGTCGCGGCCCCCCACAGGAAGCCGCCAGGGAACTGAAGCTGTGTCATGATCTTGCTCTCTCGATCTGTCTCCGAAGGTCTATTCCAACCGCAACGAGCGACTCGGGTACTATACCACATCCATGCCTCCGGATACTGCCGAACGCTTATTAGCCAGGGCTATGTCAAAGTCCGATTCGGCCTTGATTCCTTACATCGAATTGGACGAATTGCGCCAAAAGGCTGGCACATATGCGCGTCATTCGCGCAATTCGATGCGGTGCGTTCCGACTTTGACGTGGCTCTGCTGGTGCCATCCAGGAGGCGCCGGCTCGCCAAATCTGTGGTAGACTCTGTGCTGTTTGCGTAGTAGCTGCTGACCAGGCAGCTGGTTCTGGTGGTATCCAGAACGAGCCAGAAAGGACGTGCCCTCATGGCTGCCGAACCCGATAAACCGAGCCCTGCGCGCATGTACGACTACTTCCTCGGCGGGTACCACAACTTTGCGATCGATCGCCAGGCGGCCGAGCAGATTATCGCTCTGTACCCCGACGCGTCTCTGGCGGCTCGCACCAACCGGGCGTTCTTGCGGCGGGCCGTCACCTTTCTCGCCCAGCAAGGAGTCGACCAGTTCCTCGACCTGGGATCGGGCATCCCTACCGCCGGGCACGTCCACGAGGTCGCACAGCGAATCCATTCCGACACGCGGGTGGTCTATGTCGACATCGACCCGGTGGCGGTCGCCTTTAGCCAAAACATCTTACAGGAAACGCCCAGCGTTGTTGCCATCGCGGGTGATGTCCGCATGCCGGACGAAGTGCTGAACCATTCCGAAGTGCAGCGTGTAATCGATTTTGGCCGCCCACTCGCGATTCTGATGGTCGCCCTGCTGCAGTTTGTCCCCAATGATGGCGAGGCCCAGCGGGTGGTCGAGCAGCTCCTCGCGAGCGCTCCCGTGGGGAGCTATCTCGCCCTCTCGCACGTGACCAACGAGTATCTACCGGCCGAGGTGCGCGAGCAGAGCGAGGCGATCTACGCCCGCTCGACCAATCCGAGCAAGCTGCGTTCCCAAGCGCAGATCGCGCGCCTCTTTGCGGGACTGGATCTGGTCGAGCCAGGGATTGTCCTGGTGCCCCAGTGGCGGCCAGGGGCCAGCGATGATCTGTTTCTGGATGCGCCAGAGCGATCGATGTTTTTCGCCGGCGTCGGCCGTAAGTCGTAAACCGCGGTGCCGAGGCCCGAAGATGCCGGATGAAGCGCCTTTTGACCTTCATCGGCGTGTCCAGGCGCGGCACGCGGCGATGATCGATCAGTGGTATCGCGCGATTGCCTGGACCGGCTTCAGCACCATGGCGGGCGACGACATGCGCCACCGCCTGGGTATCTGGCTGGACCAGATCGGGGATCTGCTGGCCGACAAGACGATCGATCGTGCCCAGGCGCAGGCGATCGGCAGCAGGCTGGCCCAGCTCCATATGAAGCGCGGCCCGAGACCTTGGGTCGTACGATCGACATCCTGGCGCAGCAACTCATCGACGGGGCGCCGGCAGAGACTGGGGGCGATCGCGTCCGGCTTCTTCTCCCTCATCGATCGCCATGCCAAACACATCGCAAGGAGCTTGTTTCGTCGCCGGACTAAAGGTTCAAATGAGACTCCGCCAGTGGTCACCCCAGCTAGCGGCATCGGCGCCTTTGTGCTACAGTAAAGGTATGGAGGTGCTGGCATGAGGCAGGTTCCTGCTGGATATGACCATGGCGTTACAATACGATCATGAACATCACGTCTGGGCAAATCCTGAAGACGTATGTCACACTTACCTTGCTGTCTACCTTGGCTTCGTCCTTCATCTGGGGTATCAATACACTTTTCTTGCTTGATGCAGGCCTCTCCATCACCCAGGCCTTCGCGGCCAATGCGTTTTTTACGCTCGGCCAGGTGATTTTTGAAGTACCGACCGGTGTCGTGGCCGATACCTTGGGCCGGCGGATGTCCTACCTACTCGGCTCAGCCACGCTCTTCGCCTCAACTATCCTCTATCTGCTGATGTGGCAGATTCATGGCCCATTTTGGGGCTGGGCGCTGTCGTCGGTACTGCTGGGCCTTGGCTTTACCTTCTTCTCGGGTGCGACCGAAGCCTGGCTGGTAGACGGTTTGAACGCAACCAAATACGAAGGCACGTTGGAGTCAGCCTTTGCCAAAGGCCAAATTGCCATGGGCACTGCCATGCTGAGCGGCACGATTGCTGGCGGTGTCATCGCCCAGGCGACGAATTTGGGAGTGCCGTATATTTTGCGAGCCGTAATGCTTGGTCTCACCTTCCTAGTGGCCTTCATTTTGATGCGAGACGTCGGCTTTACACCGAGACGGAGCGCCTCGGTCGTCAAAGAAATGCGCAGCGTGCTGCGGGCTTCACTCGACTATGGCGTTGGCAACCCACCTGTGCGCTGGATGATGCTGGCCGCACCGTTCAGTGCCGGTGTCGGTATCTATGCTTTTTATGCCATGCAGCCATATTTGCTAGAGCTCTATGGCCAGAGCAAATCATATGCCATTGCCGGTCTGGCCGCTGCAATTGTGGCCGGTACGCAGATTGTCGGTGGTTTTATCGCGCCGCATGTACGCAAAGCCTTTCGACGCCGGACTACTGTACTCATCTTTGGTACCGTTGCAAGTGCGTCCGCCCTGCTAGCGATTGGTCTGGCCGCAAACTTCTGGATTGCTCTCATTCTGCTGGCAGGCTGGGCAGTCATCTTTGCGGCAACCATGCCAGTCCGGCAGGCATTCCTGAATGAGCTGATCCCATCTGCGCAACGAGCTACAGTCTTGTCCGCCGATAATCTGCTGAGCTCGTCGGGCGGTGTAGTTGTCCAGCCGGCGCTGGGAAGAATAGCCGAGGCATGGGGTTATTCGACCTCATATGTTGTCGGCGCCGGAATTGATCTCTTGGCCTTGCCCTTCATAATGCTTGCACGGCGTGAGCGCGCCTCATCGGACCCGATCCAAGTCGAATAAGCTGCCGAGTACCAGCGGCCCTTGCGCGCGACCGTGCAGCCGACTCCGGTGGGCGCGGAGCTGCTCGCGTAAGTGCTGCCGCTCTTCCTCGTCAGGTGCTGATTCGGTCTGATAATCGTCCTGAACGCTCACGCTTGCAGCTCCTCGTCGCGGCGACGATCTGCCGCCCGACACGTGCGAGCTGATCCGCTATCTTTCGAGTTCTGTCTGAAACAGAAGGGAGTAGCACAATTCGGTGGACAGATTGTAACAACCCTGCGGGAAATGTTCAACTGGCATCGCGCAGCGGGGCCGGCGCAGTCGCCCAGTCAGGTACAATGCTGTGCGGTACCGTGGCCGGAACGTCATCCCATGTGGGACGTACGCAAGTTAGCTGTTATGCACGCTTATCAGAGCGCGACTTTTTGCGCTCTGCTTGCGCACGCAGGTCTATAACTCGTAATTGACCCGCGACACCTCGACGTGGATGTCGATCCGGTCGAGCAGTGGGCCGGAGATGCGCTTCTGGTAGCGCGCCACCACCGAGGGCGAGCAGGTGCAGGTCTTCTCGGCGTCGCCGTGCTAGCCGCACGGGCACGGGTTCATCGCGCTGATCAGGATGAAACTGGCCGGGAAGGTGATTGAGCCGCTGGCGCGGCTGATCGTTTTGAACCGAGCTTCGAGGTGATACTCTGCCTTAGGCTATGTCCACTTAAACCGCTTCACCCAAACCATCACATTCCGCTTTGTGATGCCAAGAACTGCTAGAAAACGGCATGACTGCTTACCTACGGTGGTACACTCTATACCCTTCCAAGATGGAAGAGGAGAGATCTGATCTGGGTGTTATGCGCGCGATAGGGGTGGCTGCAAAAAACGTGCATCAAGGACGTCGGTATAGCGATGGCACAACCGATGGAGGAACGCACCTGACGGTTCGATTTACGACTTCTTGCGACTAACTTTATAACAGGCAAGGATGTTGCCTGAATCTTGCCATGAACGAGTGTGAATGAGTTTAACTGACACTGGCGGGCGGCCTTCGAACAGCGGTGTGCCCGCGCCTGCGATCAACGGACAAAACGTAAGGTGCAGTTCGTCTACCAAATCATGAACCAGCAGATCATTCCAGAGCAGGCGACTCAAGAGCACTAGGATGTCTTTGCCAGGTTGCTGTTTGAGCGCGGCAATTTCCTTGTATGCATCCGCCCGTTTGATGATGCGCGTATTTTCCCAGGGCGCTAACTCCGCAGTGGTCAGGTTATCCGAAATAACGATTTTCTCGATGGAGTTCATGAGTCCCGCAATCTCATGCCTGACAGCGGTGGCATTGGGGTCAGTTGCCACTCCTGGCCAAAAACCCTTGTTACCTAAAAATGCAGTGCGACTCAACAACAGGAAATCGGCTGTACGCAACCTTTCCGCGTTGTAGTAATCGAAGTTTTGGTCACCTGAGTAGTCTTCGTGGTAGTAGTCAAATAGAGAGTTGATACTTTTGTCCTTCCCTTCGTAGTAACCATCCAATGTGACAAAGTTGCTGACAATGAGTTTGCGCATGATACTGCTCCTTTGTACTCTGGCGATGTTATATACACCGCGCACAGCATATCTGCACGATGTGTCAGCTACCGTCACACGGGCTGTTGTTTGTGGAAAGGTACAGGCCCTTATGTGGCAGAGACTGCCCAACGATTGAGTTCAGCCGCCCGCCGGATGACGTTGCTAGATCGGAACAACGATGGAGCGCATCTGGAAGCTAAAATCGGCCTGATTCCGGCGGGTCGGCTGCAACGGGTGTTGGGCGGCCGGTATGCCACGGATTGTACGTGCTCCCTTTTCTATGGAGCCCAGGCCACAGCCGCGCATTGCATCAGGGCAAAGAAGGCGTCCGGCCTTTCCGACCAGGCCTGAGCTTCGGCTAACAACGCATCGAGGTGCGCATCATCGGCTAGGCCATGCTCAATGATCCACGGCCGTAAGGAGTCAACCGTCGGTTTCAGCACCACCTGGTACATCAACGGTGTCATCTGCGGATTGCCGCCTCCGACAGCGAATGCAAAGCCTTCGGTGCGGGCAAAGCCAGCTTCAAGCAGGTATTGGCGTTGATGACGGGCGTAATACGGACTGCCATGTTCTTCGCTGAAGCGACGCATCAGTTGATTCAACTCTTGCACGCCTGGCGTGGAAGGCGCTTGCAGCAGCGCCTCATAATCGGGGTCGTAGATACCCGCTACGCCGCCTGACTTCAACACCCGCCGCATCTCGCGCATCGCCCGACGCGGCTCGCGCAGATGTTCCAGAACCGTAAAGGCAAAGACAGCGTCGAATGAGGCGTCCGGGTAGGGAAGGTCATAGATGGTGCCGATTTCGAAACGGACATTGTGGATGCCTTTCTCGGCTGCCCAGGCACCGGCGGCGTCCACCTGGCTCGGTTCGCGGTCGATACCAATCACTTCCCCCGGAGCGAGCCACTCGGCCAGGCTCGTTGTCAGCGCCCCCATACCACAGCCGCAATCGAGCAGCCACATGCCTGGCTTGAGAAAGGGCAGGAAAAACGCTGCCTCGCGCGTGGCCGTTCGGCTGGATAGAAAGGCTCTATGCTCTGCACTATAGCCGTGAAGGTACTTTTCTTCGCCAGGGGTCTGGTTTTTCTCTGCCATTGGAATCACTCCTTATTGGGAATGCAGATGTTCCGAACACGAGGCCGCCCAACGGCCTGCGTATCAGCCGCGCCGCCCTAATAGATCGGTACAAACTTTGGGCCGCTTCCAACCTTCAAAAAAGCTACGATCTTGGGGCCGCAAAGCGGCGCCGGCGGCATGCGCATGTTCGGCGGCGGTCATTTCAGGCCTGACTGGTCCTGTCAGGACGCACGTTAGCCTAAGGACTCGTCCTGCCACGCAGCTCGCCAGGGGGTGCGCCACTCGGGCGCTTCCCAGCCTTCCGCGAAGTAGATTGTTTCCCGGGCGACCTTGTCACCTCTGAATTCGAGGATACTGCAGCCATAGTTCCACGGTCCGCCGTCATACCGGATGGAGATCTCTACTACCCAGACGTTGCCCTGGCCGCGTATCCGTCTGATTTTGGACTCCACGGCAGCCGGATAGATTTTCCGCCACGCAATGAAGTTGGCTTTCCCTTCAAACCGCTCCTGCGACTGCGGGAACTCTAAGACGGCATCGTCATGGTACATCTCATGAGCAATGTCCTGGTCTGTGGCTGCGTATTCCCAATAGCGCTGTAAGGCAGCCAGTAGAGTTGGTTCATCCATGTGACCGCTCCTCTATGCTTTGCGTCTATCGCCAGCCCAATGATAGCCGGGCAATGTCGACAAAATGTCGACACGCTCAATCATCCCTACACGACATTATTAGACGCGTTCTTGACGAACAACAAGGGTGTGGTTGAAGGGAGGCATTGAAAAACAAGCCGCCGAACGATATAAGGATTCATGTGGCGCCGCGCCGCCACATAATCCTCGTTGAACGAGGCCGGAGCGCACCACGGGCTCTTCTATTACAATACCTTCGCCAAAATTGAGGTGGCACGAATGAGGCTTTTGTCGTACCGTTGGGTGTCTGACAAACAACCGCAACGGAGGGACGACAAAAGCCTCTGGTCGACATTATCGCACTCTTGGTGTGCCTCCATTCTGAGCTGACGATGACCACGATACGCCAATTCAGCCGAATCGCGCTGGCCATGCTGACCATGACCGGCCGCGTCACCATGCTCGGGATTTCTCGCTGGACCGCGGACGGCGGCAGCTATCGCACGGTCCAACGCTTTTTCGCTACGGTCATGCCCTGGGCCTCGCTGTTCTGGGTCTTTTTTCGCACGCACCTCTTTGTGAGAGATGACGTCTATCTGCTGGGCGGTGATGAAACGGTCGTGACCAAAGCCGGCAAGCAGACCTCTGGACTGGGTCGCTTCGTTGCCAGCCTGTATGGCAAGAGTGTGCCGGGGCGGGCGTTCTTCACGCTGTCGTTGATCAGCACCCAGCCGCGGCGCTCGTTGCCCATCCAGCTTGAGCAAGTAGTACGCACCCCGCAGGAACACGCGGCAGCGCGGACCAAAGCTGCCGTCAAGGCCGCGCCCAAACCCCCTCCAAAGCGCAAGCCCGGTCGGCCCACAGGCAGCACGACCACGGCTAAAACCGCAGTGGACTTGACGCCGGAACTCACACGCATCCAAACCATGATCCGCCAGTTGCTCCAGCGCAGTGGAAAGCTTTTCCCGCTGACCTATCTGGTCCTGGATGGGCATTTTGGCAACAACAGTGCGCTGCAGATGGCCCGGCACTGCGACCTCCAGCTGATTTCCAAACTGCGCTCCGCTAGTGCCTTGTATCTGCCCTATGCTGGTCCATATGCCGGACACGGACCACGCCGCAGCTATGGCGATCGGATCACTCCGCGGGCTATGCCCGCACGCTATCTGCGCCAAACCACTGGCGATGACGCGGTCGAAACCTGCATCTAGCAACTGGAGGCCCGTCACAAGAGCTTTGCCCAACCATTGAACGTCGTGTTGATGGTCAAGACCAATCTCAAAACCCAGGCTCAGGCCCATGTCATCCTCTTTAGCAGCGATCTGGCCTTGCCCTTTGACAAACTGATCGACTATTCCTGCCTGCGATTCCAGCTGGAGTTCAACTTCCGCGCTGCCAAACAGTACTGGGGGCTGGAAGATTTCATGAACATCACTCCGACTGCCGTACGCACTGCGGCCAATCTGTCGCTGTTTATGGGGAACCTGGTCGAACGGATCCTACAGGACCTCCGTGAGCGCCAGCCATCGTTTAGTGTGCTCGACCTGAAAGCGCACTGTCGGGGCGCCAAATACGTCGAGGAAACTATAAAATTGCTCCCAGAAACGCCGGAGCCGGTTTTATTGGAACGCATTTTCGCCAAGATTGTTGGGCTTGGTCGTATTCATGCGCCACCCGCTGATCTCGTCCCTGCATAATTGGCGAAGGTATTGTATTATATATGGAATTTCAAGTGGGGGGTTGGCGGGGGAAGCGGCCGCCCGAACGGTGGTCAACGGAGGTCAGCGGTCTCAAATGCCCGCTCGCACACCGTCCGTGGCCGCGAACCGGACACTACACACCGCTCATCAGCACGCGCGCTGGGATGAGCACCGCCTGGATCGCATGCCGGCGCGGCATTCGGCGCGACTCCAGGCACGCTGAACCATGCATGTGGATGGGAAGTCGCTCCTAATCGGCGCCACCGCATGCTCGGGTGCTGCAAGAGGACAGGGGCGGCGCGGCTGGGTGGCCCGCGATTGTGCGGCAGCAGCACCCGCTCGAGCCGCATCGGCTGCCCGCAACTGGGGCAGACCAACACCCGCAGCGTACTGGGGGCGCTGGCCGTAGACGGCGGGGCCTGTATCTCGGCGGTGCGCCGCTGCAGGAGCAACTGGCCACGGATGCGTGTAAGGAGTCGGCGCTGGCCGGGACGGAACAGCCCGTAATAGCGTACCTTGACCAAGCCCTTGGGCAGGACGTGTTGGAGGAAGCGCCGGATGAACTCGTGCGCGGGGAGCGTACAATACCGGGTCTGGCCGGTCGCGCCGACCGTGTAGCGGAACGTGACCTGGTCATCCGCCACGCGGACAATCCGATTGTTGCTCAGCGCGACCCGAAAGATATAGGGAGCGAGATACTTTAGGGCAGCCCGCGCATTCCCCACCGGCGGGCAATCGACGACCCATGCCTGGCGCCAGACCTGGGGTGGAATCTCAGCGTAGCTGGCGGTCTGGCGCAGGGCGGCGCGGAGCTTGGCCCGAAACAGCGCCGCGAGCGGCTTGACGTGGACGAAGAAATCGGCTTTGGCCGTGACCCAAGTGCGCCCATCGGCGGCCAGGCCACCGCCAGGAACCAGATAGTGGACGTGGGGGTGGTAGCGCAGGTCTCGGGTCCAGGTCTGCAACACGCCGAGCATGCCGATCTGCCCACCGAGAAAGCGCCGATCGTGGGCGAGTTGCTGCAATGCCGCGGCCGACGTGCGAAACAGCAGGTTGTATATGGTCGTCTGGTGGCGGTAGGCGATGTCCCGCAGCTCGGCGGGCAGGGTGAAGGTGACCAGGAAGTACGGCACTGGCAAGAGCAGGTCCCGCTGGCGGGCGAGCCAGGCCTGGGCTGCATCCTGCTGACATCTCGGACAGTGCCGATTGCGGCACGAGTGGTAGCTGTAGCGGATGGTCGCACAGGCCGGACAGGTATACACATGACCATCCAACACTTCGGTGCGGCAGGCTTCAATCGCTGCCATCGCCGCGCGCTGACTTGGTAACATCCAATCACCAAACTGCGCGCGGTAGGTCGGCCCATAGCGCCGGAAGATGTCATTGAGCGTGGTCATGGCATGCCGGCGGTCAACTGGTCGAGGGCGTCGGCGGCCAACTGCTCGGCTTTGCGCGTGCAATGGGTATAGATTGCGGTAGTCGTGAGCGAGCTGTGGCCCAGCCAGACCTGGATCAAGCGCACGTTCACCCCGGACGCCAGCAAGTGGGTCGCCCAGGAGTGGCGCAAGGTATGCACGCTGGCCGATTTAGTCAGCCCGACCTGCTGCACGGCACGGCGAAAGGCTTTCTGCACGCCGCTCTCGTCCATGGGCACGGTCGCACTCGCCTGCTGGTCGCGGGTCGGGCCGGGGCTGGGGAACAGCCAGACCGGGTTGCGGTGGGTGCGCCAGTGATTGCGCAACAGCGTCAGGGCGCGCGCGGGCAAGGGCACGTAGCGGTCCTTATTGCCCTTGCCACCCTGAATGCGCAACTGCATACGCGTGCTGTCGACCTGGGCGACCTGGAGCTGGACGCCTTCGAGGAGCCGTAAGCCACAGGCGTAGATAATGCTCAAGCAGACGCGATAGGGTGGGCGGCGGATCTGACCGAGCACGGACCAGACCTCCTCGGGGCTGAGCACGACGGGAAGCGGACGTGCCTTGGGTAGGCGGACCAGGTCGCCGAGCGGCCAGGGGCGCTGGAGCGTGTGGACATACAAGAACTTGACGGCATTGAGAGCAACGTTGGCGGTATTGGGCGCGACACGCTTCTCGTTGCGCAGGTAGAGGAAATACAGGCGCAGTTCTTCGTCGGAGATCTGGTCGGGGGATCGGCTATAGTGGATTGCCAGTTGCCGCACTGCGGCGAGGTAGGACTCTTGAGTGCGGGGCGCGAGCCCACGCAACTGCATGTCCTCGAACATCCGTTGGCGTAGCGATGTCATGAGAGCACCTCCTATCGATAAACCATTGGTCGATAGGAGGAATCGTCACACCAGTGCGGAACGATGACAAGGGGAAAGACTACGAACGGTGGGGAAGAGTCACCTGCGCGCAGCGCTTCGTTCAACTAGAAGTAGACGGACATTCGTCTACCTCTACCCGTTTCATGGGCTGACCGTCCGCCTCTTCCTTCGCCCATGATAGCACGGAGGTCAACGGCAACCCAGCGAGATCATCCAACCGCTTTGCAGAATGGTACTCATCGTGGAGCTTCATTTGCCGGTGAAAAAGCGAGGCTAAGGGGCAATATTCCTGATATTCTTTATCAAATAACGTAACAAAATTTTTGTCTTAGTCGCCTCATCCCAAAGGTATGACAGTGCGCAAACCATCACATTCCGCTTTGTGGTGCCGAAAAGCAGTAGAAATGCGATGTGATCTTTGCCCTTAATAGCACACTTTGTAGCGTTGCCCCCCACGTATGCAGCCGATTCGACTCGCTCGCTAAGGCTCTGTGTTGCCAAGAGAGTCATACAAGACATCGACGGCGCCATGGACTGACCGCGCCTTCTCCAATGGTACTGCCGAGACACGAAACGGGCCACATCCAGTACAGGATATGGCCCATCTGTAACCGTGCCGTACGCGTTGATCCACGGAGTGTGTCAGGGGTGGGAGTGTGGCGACTGCTCCCGCTGCTGTCCCGCTAGCCCAGATCGAGTTCGGCCGAGACGCGCACCGGACGCTCCAGGATACACCCAACTGGCGACGTCTTGGTGACCACGGCGTGGAGTGCCTGCAACTGCTCAGCCGCCGCCTTTGGCGCAGTGAGGTGTACCTTGGCCCGTACGTCGGTATAGCCCGGCCATGCGTTGGCTGATAAGCCGAAGAACCCATTCAGATCGAGGTCACCCTCCACGTCTATCTCGACCTCTTCGAGTTCAATTCCCTGGAGTGCAGCATTCATCACGTAGCCGGTGGTCAGGCAACAGCCGTAGGCGCCCAACACCATCTCGACCATGTTGGGGGCAGTATCCGAGCCACCCAGGCCGCCGGGTTCATCCATCGGGACGGTGAAGGTGCGAATCTGGGCCTGACTTTGGAAGCCGCGTTGCCAGGCAGTCTTGGCCTTCCAGATCGTTTGGCCGGCGGCCGGCGTCGCCTGCACCGCGCCGATCAAACCCTGGAGCTGCGCCAGGTCAAACCCCAAGGATACTGCGACCTTCTGCTTCTCGGTCATACGGGAACTCCTTTCCGAATGGGTTCTGGCTGAGCGAAAACCGCGCAGCACTGTCTCGTCGCTCCCCCTCGCCTGTCCAGACTACAGTCTGTGGACAGAGCCTGCGAGTGTCCAAGTATGGGTTAAGCAAACCGCCGGTGGCTGGGATGGATGGTGTCACGAGGTAAGTCGGTGAAAGAACGCAAGAAGCAAGATAGGACAATGTGCTACGAGCGGTATTATAGTGAGAAACTCAAGAAAGTCAAGAAAGTAATCGGCAGCAGCGTGGCCTTACCCTAGCCCGCTGAATAGCCTAACTGCCCGGTCTTAAACCGATCCTACACTGCCGAAGATGCGCATCCAGACGCCGCTTGCTTCATAGTTACTGGCCCAATGAGCAGACGTGCGGTCAGACGAAGCGGTTGAATTTTGCATTCAGTTGGTGGTCACGAGCCGATCTTCGAGCGGCTGGCGCAGCACCTCGAGCGTCTGTTGCCTGAACTCCGGCAGCTCGTCGAGGAACAGCACGCCGCGGTGGGCGCGCGTGATCTCGCCCGGCTTGATCTTCGATCCGCCGCCGACCAGCCCGGCCTGCGAG
>WNGB01014344.1_pt1 | contig 17768 bp, 18 predicted proteins | sample 5400681 | NCBI WGS metagenome assembly WNGB01 (sample SAMN13153367, study PRJNA577476) | soil metagenome | isolation source: 115 cm soil or saprolite under grassland replicate 2 | place: USA:California | collected 2016-06-15 | reverse complement strand
AGCGTGGCCTCGCTCTCTCGAAGAGCGAGGTCTCGGCCTTCCCGGGCAAGGGCTATCTCGCGCTCCAGTGAGCCCTTCAGGCGAACGATGACTGCGCCCATCACCAGTCCGATTCCGAGGAAGAAGCCGAGTCGGGCCGACCAGTCCAAGAAGTGCTGCCGCGTACCCGTAGCCACGTCAAGGGGCAGGAGCGGGCCGGCCACAAGGCCCGCCACAACGGCCGTGGCGGCCGCTCCGGGCAAGCCGAACCGGGCCGCGGCAAGGAGGATCGGAACATAGAACCAGTGGGGTGGGACGCGGCCGGCTCCGCCGAGAACGTAGCTGACCAGCCATGAGAGACCGAGGAGCACCGCCACGATGGCAATGCCCCGGCCAGGGGATGAGGCTCCTTGGGCCCGGATGGCCTTAGTGGTCCATCGATAAGCCCGGCTGCCCGGTGCGTCTCCTCTCCCGGCATCGCTCATATCTCCTAGATCGGAAGCCCAGGAAGCCCGCTTGACCTGGACTCGTCGGGCAGTCGGATCTGCGCTCGGCTCGCACGCGCGTACTTCGCGACGTTGCTCAGTGCTTCGAGGACGCAGAAGTAAGCGGCCGACCCACCTCCTGCGGGTAGCGCCCGACCGCCTCATCGTTGATGTCTAACGGGACCGTCGCCCTACGTGCTTGGGCCTCGAGCGCCGACGGCAGTCCCTTGTCGGCCAGCAGGGCGGATAGATCCCGCGAGCCAGGTCCCTGAGGTTCTCGAGGGCGTCGTTCGCATCGGTCGCCAGGCCGTCCAGGAGATCGACCTTGGAACGGGCGCCCTCCTTCTCCGCGGATGCGCGGGCAAGCCGCAGCCTCACCGACCAGCTGCTGCTGGGTGCCATCATCGAGGTTCCGCTCGAGCGCCTTGGCGCGTTCGTCCTGCGCCGAGACCAGGCGCTGACGTGACGCCGGACCTCCTCAACCATCTGATCGGTCCAAGGGGGAAAGTCTTCCGAACGGAAGGCGAACTGCGCCGAAAGGCGGCGGATGCTTCGGTCGACGGGGTCGGCCAACTGACCGGCGGCCTCGGCGGCCCTCCGAGATACGCTCGACGGGATCTGGGAGGACCTGCCCCCCGCCTAGGGCTCGCCCATCCCCCCGATACCGGCGTCCACGGCCCACCTCTACCCTGGATGTGGCTGGACGGAGGTGGCGCATGAAGCAATGGGAGCTCTACGGCATCACCGATGGCCAGGAGGCGGAGGCCGTACCGGCCGAGTGGCGAACGGCTAACGAGCTCCCGATGGTCTTGTGGACCACGGATCACCTCCTCCAGTTCACGTCCTCCCCGGCAGCGGGCCTCCTGCACCTCGGCCTGGGGTTCGATCCGCTCGCCGGCGGGCTCCTGGACGTGTTCGGCCCGGAGGAGTCCGGCGTGAACGTGATCGATGCTCACGAGGGAGCGTTGGGCGGCTCTCCCGCGCATTTCGAGCTGCACGGGAGGGACCGGACGGTCCGCTGTTGGGTCTCCCCATTGACCACGCCGGATGGGCGCATCACCGGGACCATCTGCATCGCTCTCGATGAGTCGATCGAGGTGGGTGTGAGGGCCAAGAGGACTCCGATGAGGCTCGTCCTGTCGGATTAGCGAATCGACACCCAATAGGAGTCGGCGATCTGGGTCACGACTCCGGCGGGTCGGCAGCCCGGATCACAGCCTCGAGGATCGGCTCGGAGGAGCTGCCCTTCACCACGTAGGCGGACGCTCCTGCGTCTGCCGCGGCTTGCCTCAGATCCCGATCTTCGAAGGAAGACAGGATCACCACACGGGTCGAGGAATGTGACGAGGCGATGATCCGGGTGGCCTCGATACCCTCCATGACCGGCATCCGAAGGTCCATGACCAGGACGTCGGGTTCATGCTCCTCGGTCAACACGATGGCCTCGGAGCCGTTGCCGGCTTCCCCCACCACGACGACGGCCTCGCCCTCGAGGAGCTCTCGAAGCATCCGGCGTGTTTCAGCGTCGTCCTCCACGAGCAGGACCCGGAGGTGCCGGCCGGACCTCGGGGCCGCGGTCAACCGCCGGGCTCGGTCCCGAAGTCCCCCTCGCTGATGAGGATGTCATCCACGGCATCGTCCCTCGTGTCGAACCCTGCCCGACGATGTGTCAGGTACATCGCCTAGGGGTCTGTTTCTGTACGCCGACCTCCGGGTGATTTCGCCGGCCCCATCGGGGGGACTTAAGGACCCTGAAGGGTGTCTAATCCGATCGTGGCCCTGACCAGGGGTTTCCCTCTGGTCCGTTCGGCTGGTCCGGAACCCGGAGACTGTTCCCATGATGGCTAATGGATCCCTGCTGCGATCCGGAGGTGAGACATGGGGGCCGGTGTCGCCGGAGAATGTTCACGAAACAGGTGTCTCGCCCGGTGACAGCCTGGATCCCCCATCGTGGCCGCGGAGGCGGAACAGGTCGAGCGACTCGAAGAAAGACCTGGTCACGAGGCCGATTCGAGGTTTTGTGCCCTACACGCCATCACCGACGAATCGCGGTCGTTAGGCCGCGACCGCAGATGGTCGCCTCGATCAGGCCTGCCAAGAACCAGCGCCCAGCCGGTCCCAGCTTCTCACCCCTAGGATGACGGAGTGAACAAGGCGGATCTGCAGAGACTCTTCGATTACAGCTACTGGGCAACCCGCCAGATCCTTCGGAGGAACTATCCCCGGAGGAGTTCGTCTCTTCCACTGACGTTACGTATCGGAACATCCGAGGAACGCTCATGCATACCCTCGACGTTGAGCGCAGCTGGCGACGGAGGCTGCGAGGCGAACCTCGGGAGACGTGGGACGTCGAACTTCCGGATGACGACTTCCGGACCGTCGAATCCCTCGCCGCGGCATGGCACGACGACGAGGCCGAGATGCGGACCTGGCTGGATGGCCTCGACGATCGGACCGTTGAGGGCATGGTTGATCTTGGCCCGAAGGACCGGTTCCCGCTGTCCACCTTTCTGCTGCATATCGTCACTCACAGCGCGCAACAGCGACGAGACGCCGCGATTCTCTTGGAGCGCGCCGGTCACTCCCCGCCCGAGATCGACTTCCTGTACTACGCAGACTCCTCCAGCGAGACGTAACGGGCCGCTGTTCACACCGACGTCGTGGCACCGCATCAGCCTGCTCTGCCGCGCAACGATCCGACGTCCTAGCTTCCGGCCTCCTCCGGCAAGACCAACCGGCACCGGCTGAACCGGGGCGGGGACCGGATCGCCAACAACGCGCTTTGGCGGATCGTCATGGTCCGGATGAGCACCGACCCCCAGGACGAGGAACTACGTGGAGCGGCGGATCAAGGAGGGACTGTGCAAGAAGGAGATCATCCGGTGTCTCAAACGATACGTGGCGCGGGAGGTCTATCACCGTCTGGAGGGGGTTGACGAACAATAGGAGCATCCCTTCGGGGCCGATCCTACGAAAAGTCCTGCTCACGGAAACAATCGCAGGTTTCCGTGCCCTTCAGGCACCCAGGGAGCCGCGCCCGTCGCCACGAGGAAGCTCGTTGCAGAGAGCTCGCGACCGTCGACCGCGACGCGGTCCTTATTCACGAACTTCGCGTCTCCCTGGATGATGTCGAAGCCGTAGGCCGCCGCGAGATCCAGGTACTTCTCCCGGCGGAGCTCGTCCACGACGCGGGTCTTGGCGTCCACGAGCACTTCGAGATCGACGCCGCCTTGTGAGGTCGAGACGCCAGAGAAGGGATGGTGCCCCGCGGACCGGTAGGCGTGTGAGGCCGCGAGCAGGTGCTTGGACGGGATGCACCCGACATTCACGCAGGTGCCGCCGACCGTTCCCCGCTCGACGAGCGCAACCCGCGCTCCGTGCTCGGTCGCCCGAATCGCCGCGGCGAACGCGGCGCTCCCCGATCCGATCGCGACGAGATCGAAGTCCGTCATGAACGCTCCTCCCTCGCAGGCTCTGCTGTTGCCGGTGGAGCAGTCGCCATACGCCCTTCGACGAGTGGGCGCCACTCGACCGCGCCGAGCTCGGTTCCCTCCTCGAGCGAGACGACCCGTCCGTCCACACCGTGCTCCTCTGCCCAGCGCGTCGCGAGAGCCTCGTCCTCGAACAGGTTCACGTTCGGACACCAGTCCTGGTTGGGGCGACTGCAGCAGCACTGGTCGGCGAGGAACAGGACCGCGTGCGAGCCGAGGGGTTGCTCTCGTTCGAATCGCACCCGGATCGTCTCGGCCGTCGCCGGCGAGCGAGATTCGATTTCACCGTCGGCCTCGAGCGCCCCCAGGATCCCGAGCGCGTCGTGGGCGCAGTTCGTCCAGCGCGGATCGGACCCGACCTGGGTGTGGTGCGGGGTGGGATCGGTGCTCAATCCGGCCGGGGCGGTGACACGTCCCTGCTCATCCGTCCGAGCGCGCCCGGCCTCGATGAGATGGTCGACCGCCGCTCTGATCGAAGCCGTGTCGATGCCGAGGTCCGTCGCCGATGTGGGATCCCACGGCCGGCCCGTGGCGAGGATCTCCCGGAAGGCGGCCTCCCGAACGTGTACGGCGTTGGCGGCGGTGAGCACATCGGCATGGGTTCGGGGTCCGAGTCCGCCTGATCCTCACGTCGCCAAGAGTCGCCGGGTTCCGACAGTCCGGCTTCCTCGGTTCAGGTTCCACCATTCACCGAACGCTAGCCGGACAAAAGACATCAGTGGAGAGAGGCATGACCACTCCTCTCTCCACTGTCTCCTTCGCCACTGGGCGATCTTGGTTCGGGTCCGACCGAGTTATCCCGTTGGCGCAGCCGGGCCTGTGGGTTTCACGATCCAGAGGCCACCTCTCATCTCGCTCGCATACACGATGCCGGTGGCGGGATCTATCGCGACTCCCCAGACCAACGCCGGACCGCGGCCGATGCCGCTCGGGCGGCGTGATTGCGTCGGGGGAACGAATTGGCCAACTTCCACCGGATGTGCGGGATCACTGAGATCGAGAGCCACGACCCCGTTCGAGTACCAGGAGGAGTAGGCCCGGTTCCCGTTGACCTCGGTATTGTGGATCGACCAGGCTCCGGGTGGAGTTCGGACCTCACCGGTCACATGAGGCAGATCGGAGAACTTGCCGACCTGATCGAACTCCAGGACGCCATCGGCATCATCGTCGTGGGCCGTGCCCTCGCTGAAAACTCGCAAGAAGCCCCACGAGGGCTCGCCCGGCGTGAGGGTAGCCGTGACGCTGCCGGTTGCGAGGCCGGCCCGGACCGCGTCGGCCAACTCGTCGATGTCGGAGATCTGGGACAGGGCCATGCCCGAGGCCTGATCCTGCACCGCGCCCAAGTCACCGTCAAAGAAGGGGTACGCGTCGTCCGGGCTCACGAGGTTCGACAGGAACCCCTTGGCGCCGGCCTGAGCCGCTAGGAGCACCTGGCTGCCGATCGCGCATGGGACATCCCAGCTCGGGATGATCCCCACATAGAAGGGGTCCACCGTGTCGGCCAAGGCGATCTTGCCTGACGCACCCTGGTAGTCGGCCGCTTGACAACCATCGCCGGCGTCATGGACGGCACCGCTCACCGGACCGAGATCGGACAGGAGCGTTGGTGCCCAAGGCTCCTCGATCCCGGCGTACTTGGTCGACCCCGTCGCGGTCGTGGTGACCACAGTGGGGGCGAGCGACTCGAAGTCCTCATCGTTTTGGAGGATGTAGCGCTGCCCACCGGCCTCGTAGACGGCCATGCTGTGGCCATCCCCGTCGGCATCGAAGGGGTACGTGGTCCTGGCAAGCAGTGTGGGGTTGGCAGGATCGCTGATGTCGAACTTCAGAACCCCTCCATCCCAGTAGGAGACGTAGGCAGTCATCCCGTCGTCGGCCGCCCTCACGCTGTGGTCGAGGTACGCCGCGAAATAGCCGATTCCTTGGAATGGACTGGAGATCTCGTCGTTCCCGGCCGCGATGGGAAGGGAGCTATCGGCGATGATCCCCCAGTTCGAGACCTCGACCGGGTTACGGGGATCGCTGATATCGACGATGCGGAAATCGCCTCCCTGGTCGGCGCCGAAGTAGACGTTGTCAAACTCCGCGAACGGCACCGCCAGTAACGCAAGCGCCTGGCCATCCGGGCGCAACACCATGTCAAGCTCGTGGACGCCCCCAGAGGGCACCGGCAGGAAACTCAGCGTTACCGGGTTCCTTGGGTCGGTCACATCGACGAGCTCTAGACCGCCCACGTGTCCAGCCTTACAGCTCTGGACACCGGTGCCCAGGATGTCTCTTCCACCTATCCGACGAACGACCACGTCCTCGGTCGAGACGCCTCCTCCATGCCCGGCATAGGCCACGAGCTTCGGGTCGGTGGGATCGTTCACATCGATGACCTTTACGCCAGTACCAGAGCACGGTTGACTCCACGTCCCCACATAGGCGAACTTCCCGACCGTCCCTCCGTGGTCATAGAAGAAGACATCACCGTTGGGTGCGCCTCCCCCGAGGTTCACATGGCCCAATACGTCGAAGTTCTCGGCGACCAGCTGGGATACGGAACCACTGTCGACTACTTCGCTCTCATGCTTAACGAGACGAAGCCTGGGATCGGATGTCCCCGATGCCGCTCCGGCCGTTCCCTGAGCAAGTCCAGCACCGGTGGGGACCAAGAGGACTGCCATCGCAAGGAGCAATCGGACATTCCGCGAACCCATTCCCCTCCCCCTTCTGGATTACGCGCCCTTGATCGTTTCGGGCCCGAGCTTGGTTCCACTCGGACCATCCGATCGACAACCGGGAGGCGAGCGCGCACAAACCCGCTCAGAGTCAACTGCGTGTGCCGTGTCCCCGTCCCATATCGCCGGACTGCCCCCGGATCAGCTCTCGCTTTCCGCCGAACGTGTACACCAGATCCTATCGCTTCGACAAGGTCCGAACGACGTACTTTCACGGCGGCGGAAGCAGCCAGAGATTCAGATCCTGTGACCGCACCAGAAGCCTCGAAGGGTCAGCGTTCTCGTTGCGAGGAAATCACCGCCCACGACCCGTCGACCGGGCTGGTCCGGACATCAAGGCGGATGGCCGTGCGGGCCACCTCACGCGGCGAATATTGCTGGATCCCGAAGACCAGTTCAATGGTCTTAGGGAAGGCCTCCAAGGGCTGGAGATCTGACGCCACTTTGGCCGAAGGCCACGGGTTCGCCGCTGAGTGCAGACCCATCGTTTCCTGTACTATCGCATGATGGCCTGCTCTTAGCGCGAGCATGGGCTTAGCAGGTCCTCTGATGAGAGACATACTGTCGGCTGACTACGAAGGTCCGGTTTGTGTTCGACCAGGATGCGGAAAGCCGCTTGTTCGGAGGGTATTGCCAAGCGGCAAGCCCGAGAGCTCAGCCGACTTCCTGCGACGCACATGTTGTTCGCCTGAGTGTCGCCGAGCGGTGCAACGAGCAAGTCTTGGCTTTCCCTCGCGCGGGAGTCGATAGCCCAACCAAACTTCCGCCGGTATGGACGGTGTTGCGCGTACCGATACCGGTACGAGACTCTCGACTGCGGACCGCTTGGTCCATTGGATGGACCAATACGGATTATCAGCCGAGATCCGGGGTTGATTCACGCGAGCGATATGCCACAGCCCCAGGATCTTCGATGACACTGTGCAGAACGGGGTCGTCCTGTTCTCGTCCGATTAGCCCGTCGCGATGCCGATGCGACTTGAGCTCGTCGATTCAGACGGTCGTGTCGTAGAGACAGACGACTGGGCTTCGTCGACGAGCAGCAGCCAATTGCGATCCGCTGCTTGAGAACGAGGTGTCGGCCTTCTACCGGCGCGTGATCGTGTTGATGCCGCCAGCAGCGCGATCGAGAACCGGCCGATGGAGTCCCCGCATCTCTCAAAGCACTGGATATGTCCGCGCCGCAGCGGAGCCTTGACAGTCCTCAACCCTCGCTGCTTGGATGACCAGGCTGCCTTGCAAACACGGAAGGCCGGGGCAGGGGTGCCCCCCCGGAACGGGAAGGGATGGAGATGCGTCGTCTATTGATGTCGTTCGTCGTCCTATCCACCACTATCGGGATCCCGGCCGCGGTTCAGGCAACTACCGAAAGCCCGGCGGGAGCCCCAGCCGGAGCCGCTTCGAACTTCCAACTGGTCGGTCACGATCCGCTGTTCAGCCGAGGGATGAACTCGGCACCGGCCATCTTCGGCAACTTCCTCTACGTGGGGAACCGTACGGATGGCTCCTCCGAATGCGTGCCGGCGACGGGCACCCCCGACCCCACGGTTCAAACGTGCCCCCACATCCATCCCGGCGTGCTGGTTGTCGACATCGCGGATTCGGCCAATCCCCATGTCGTAGGGGAGATCGGACCGCCCCTGGAGGGCAACGTTCGGGAGACCTCCCGGGAGCTCCGGGTCTGGCCGCAGCAGAAGCTGCTCATCGTTCAGAACATGCGGTGCAGCAACTTCTACCACGGCTGCCCACCGCCTCCGCCGACCCCCGCGCCGAACTTCAGGTTCTACGACCTCGGCGGTGCGGACCCCGCCCATCCCAGACTGGTCTCCACGTACTCTCCCGACATCTCGAACCTGAAGGACCCGCGACCGCACGAGTTCTTCCTGTGGGCCGACCCGACCGACCCGAACCGCGCTCTGATGTATTGGACGACGTACTCGAACGACAACGGGAGCCACCCCAACATCATCGTCACCGACATCAGCCGGGCCCGGGACGGAATCTTCACGGACGTGGCGAAGATGAACCTGGTCCACCTCTACGCCGGACCGGACCTGCACCGCCTCTACGTGGCCGTCCACTCGCTGAGCGTCTCCCCCGATGGAACCCGTGCCTACGTTGCCGTCTGGGGCGGGACCTATCTGGAGCTCGATACCAGCGACCTCGCGAACGGGGTGGCTAACCCCGAGGTCCGGGTGATCACGCCTGTTGATAACCGGCCGACATGGCCGAACCCCAATGCGCATTCCGCGGTGAAGGTGCCCGGGCGGCCTCTGGTCGTCATGACGGACGAGATCTACGGGGACTACGACCGTGTCAACGACGCCCCGCTCAACCACAGTGGGTGCCCGTGGGGTTGGATGCGTCTGATCGACATCTCCGACCCAGCGCATCCGGTAATCGTCGGCGAGTACAAGGCGGAGGAGAACACAGAGGCGTACTGTGCGAGCCCCGCCGGCCAGGACCCGAACAACACGACCTACACCAGTTATGCCTCGCACAATCCCACCGTGCTCCCGGACCTGGCCTTCATCGACTGGCATTCGAGTGGGCTTCAGGCCGTCGACATCACGGACCCCACGGATCCGACCACGGCCGGGTTCTTCGTCCCGGAGTCACTGCCCACGGTGGCCACCGAGGACCCTGCGCTCAGCCGAGGCACCAACAAGGTGGTCATGTGGAGCTACCCGATCATTTACAAGGGGCTGATCTACGCCATCGACATCCGAAACGGCCTCTACATCTTGCGCTACACCGGCCCTCACGCCGATGAGGTCGCAAACATCGGATTTCTGGAAGGGAACTCGAACCTCGGGGACGCCCTGAAGCTCGATCAGAGCCCGTGAGGCAGGCCGTGCCGTTGTCCCGGCCGCGGGCTAGCCGAACGACACATCGCGACTAGATCGCGGATCTCTGGGAGTGGATGGCAGAGGTGGACGACCTTGATGTCGACTAGGGGACGGCGGATGGTGAGCTTTCGGGGATGATGCTGTTGCGCTCCTGTTCCTCGCGCTGATCGTCGGGGCGTCGTGTTCGTAGTCCGATCCTTCTCGGAGGGCGGACGGAGGGGCACTTCGGAGGGCTTGCTGCGCCCACCCGGGGAAAGGTGTACGCGGCCAGGGTCGTGACGGTGGCCGCCCTCGGTGCAGGTCGTCGCGATCGCAGGCCAGGAAGCGAAGGTCAAGGCCTCATCCTGAGGCGTCTAGAGCCCAGGCGATGTGATCGAACGAGAGCAGAGAGTCCCACCGACCAGGAGGCGCGGTGGATCGACGCCCGGCGTCAGCGGATGGACGACGTCCCTCTCCGCTCCTGGAGTGCCGACCCCGAAAATGAAGCCGCTCAGTGCGAGCCGAGCTTCCGGATGGCCGAGCGCCCCCCAAGATTCGGCACGCGGCCCCATTGCGGAGGAGGAGCTGGCGAGGGCCCACCCGACCGAGCCGGGCGGGCCCTCGAAGCCCTGGTGGCGTTACTTGCCCAGCTGACCCCGCGCCGCCCCAGCGGGGAAGAGCGTGCCGTGGACGTTCACGTAGTAGGCAGACGGATCCTGCCGGATGGCCTTGATGAGGCCGCGATCGACCCCGCTGGCGCATCCGCTGACGGCGTCCGTTCCACTGAACGTGCCCGTGAACAGGGTGACGACGACCGGCCCGGCTACGCCCGCCGGCCCCACGTGGATGTGGGAAGCGAACACCGTGCCGTCGATGTCCTCCCAGCTAACGTCGAAGCACACGGTGGCTAGACCCTCGGCATCGCCCGGCCCGGGTACCTCGGCGGCTCCGGTGAGCGTGGAGGAAAGCGGGCGGCCGACCTCTTGCGCCCCGACCGGGCTGTTCGGTAAGACGAGGGCCACGGCCAGGGCCGCGGCCAAGACCAGGAGACGACGTCCCATGGGGCCTCCCTTCTCTCGGGCCCCGCCCTCACCGACGGAAGATCTCGTAGATCGCGCCGCCTGAGAGCGAGACGACGAACAGGTTCCCGTTCGGTCCGGTCTCGATGTCCGTGACGATGCCGAAGTCCCTCCCGATAAGCAAGCTCTCGCTCTCGGTAAGGTCGTGGAACGTGAGATTGTCGGCGACCCGGTCCTCGAGCCGAGGATCGTCGACAGCAATCTTGTTGCGATTGCCGGTGAGGTTGAACCGAAAGAGCGGGCCCCCGAGGGGTTCGGGCACCGCGAATCCCACGAACAGGTCGCCGAGGAACTGCGGCCCGAGGGCCCGGCCACTGACGAACCCCATCCCCGCGGGGGCCAGAACGTGCTTCCAACTCGGGGTCGCTGTAGTGCGAGCCGGGCAGCACGAACAACCGCCACAGCGCCTCCTCCGGCGTGTCGGCGATCCGCTCGGGGCCCCACCGGAACTGCTGTGTGTTGGGGAAGTCCTCGTGGTGGAGGGACGTGGTTTCTCGATGCCCTTGTACTCGGCGATCCGGTCCGCTGGGCCCATGATCTGGATCCAGCCCCCGTTCATCCCCGGCTCGATCAGGTTCAGTTCGTCGAACGCGTCTTCCCCATTCTCTTCGGCCCACAGGTTCCCGGCCACCGGATCGAAGGCCATCCCAAAGCTGTTGCGGATGGCGTAGGCGAAGATCTTTTGGATGTTGGCTCCCACTTCCCCGCCCATGGCCGCCCCGGCGGAGAAGAACGGGTTGTCGGAGGGCACGGTGCCATCGTCGTTGAGCCGGACGATCACCCCGGTGAAGTGGGCGTCGTCGGGTTGCGGGCCGCCGAACTGGTCGTCTGGGACGGTGGGCCCGAGGCCGGTCAACGACGGCCCGGAGGGGAGGTTCTGGAGCTGGCCCCGACGCCCACGTCGCCGATCAGGATGTACAGCTTCCCGTTCGGACCGAATGCGATGACCCCGGCGTGGTGATTGCCACGGGCGATCTGGCCCTCGTCGCCCTGGCCCGGGGGCAGCGGCGCGCCGTCTTCCTGAATGGCGCGGATCCGGATCAGGTTCCGGTCGAACGCCAGCGTCGATCCGTCCCACACGAAGCGGTCCACCCGATTCCCCAGGAGGGTGTCTCCGAGAGGACGTCGGTGTCCGCGTCGGTCGTGCTCTCGGTCCAGTACAGGTAGACGAAGGGCACGGTCGGGAAGTCCGGGTGCATGGCGATCCCAAGGAGGCCGCGCTCGGACGCGAAGTTCACGGCCAGGTCCAGGACCGTGCGCCCGACCCCGCCGGCCACTCGAAGGACCCTCCCGGTGTTCTTCCCCAGGACGAACATGTCGCTTGGCCCCAGGAAGGCCAGGCTGGTCGGTGTGGTCAGGCCAGAGGATCCGTGTGGAGGACGTGCAGTCACGCTCAAGCGGCCTCAAGCCGAGTCCGAGCAATCCCACAGCGCCCCCACCCAGTAGGTCGATATGTGGTCGCTCTCCGACGAGTCGCTGCTGGCTGGGCTGGCCTCGGGGGATCCCGAATCCGCCGCCGCCCTTCTCCGACGCTTCCAGGCTCGCGTCTTCGGGCTCGCGCTCACGATCGTGGGGGACCGCGAATCCGCGCGGGAGGTGGCACAGGAAACCCTCATCCGCGCTTGGCGATATGCGGCGGCGCCTCGGCCGCCCCTCCGGCGGAGCACAGATTGCCGCCCGTCATCCCGGCACCATCCCACCCAGGCTGGGCTTGACGGCCTTGATGATCACGGCCGTGGCAACACGATCTTGATGGTCGACCGTGATCGTCCGACGCATGACCTCGATGACCTCGTGCGTGAAGAGCGGCATCAGGGCGGCATCCTCGATCCCGAACGGCCGGTGCCCGCCGACCCACACGTTCATGAACCCGGCTCTCTCGAGCTTCTCGGCGAAGACACGCTCCGCCAGGGCTCCCGACACTCACCCGGCCCAGGCGCTCTGATCGTTAGCTACCTCCGGCGGCAGCTCGCCGTCGACCGTGAGATCGGCCATGCAGATCCGGCCTCCCGGCCTGAGCAACCGAAACATCTCCGCGAGCGCTCGACTCTTCCGAGCCGACAGGTTCAGGACCCCATTGGAGATCACCACATCGATCGACTCGTCCGGAAGGGGGATGTCTTCCATCTCTCCGCGGACGAACTCGGTTCGGCCCTCCACCCCGGCCTCGGCGGCGTGGCGACGTCCCCGCTCGCACATCTCCTCGAGGATGTCGAGTCCGACCGCCGTGCCTTCCGGTCCAACGCGCCGGGCGGCGAGGATGGTGTCGATCCCTCCGCCGGAGCCGACGTCCAGCACAGTCTCGCCCTGCCGGAGGAATGCGTAGCGGACGGGGTTCCCCACCGAGAGGGACCACTCGACCGCCCCGGCCGGAACCTCGGCGAGCTCCTCGTCCGTGTAGACGCGGCGGGCTACTGCCTCGCCGCCGCCGGTCGTGATCGCCGAATACGCCTGTCGGACGGAGTCCTTGATCTCATCCTGGAACATGAGGTCCTTGGCCACCGGTCCTCCTAGAGCTCCTGTACGAAGCGCTCGAGGTGGGCTTTCACGTCCGGTGGGATCTCCTCCGCCTCATTCGAGGCAAGGAAGCTCCGGAGCTCCTTCGCGAACTCCAGCTCCCCGCAGCACGTGCGGCAGAACGACAGGTGCTTCTCCACCCTCTCCTGATCCTCGGCCGAGATCGCCTGGTCGAGGTAGTCCCAGAGTTGCCTCACAGCCTCGGAGCATGGGATCGAGCTCTGCTGGCCGGTCATCTGTCCGCCTCCCCTACGAGGAGTCCAGTCTCCTTCGCGTACGCCCACATCCCGATCTCGAACCGCTTTCGACCCCGGTGCAGCCGGGCCAGGATCGTTCCGAGCGGTGTGTCGAGCATGCGGGCGATCTCCTTGGTTGCGAATCCGTCCATGTACCGGAGCACCAGCGGCGCTCGGTAGAGCACCGGGAGACGCATGAGGACCTCGCGAACGTCGTCTTTGCCGAACGCTCTCAGGAAGTCCAGGTGCAGGGTGTCCGAGTAGGGAAGCGGGTCCACTTCCACCAGGGTCCGGTACAGCGAGAAGTCCTCGACCTTCTCGACCGGAAGCTCCTCCAGGGATCGGGCGCGCTTTCGAAGCTCATCCCGGAACACGTTCACCAGGATGCTCTTCAGCCACCGGGCGCCCGCCTCGTCCTCCTTCAGCGCCCCGAACGACCGATAGGCCCGGATCAGCGTCTCCTGCACGAGGTCCTCCGCACCCTCCCGAACGAGCCGGCGGGCCAGCGAGTAGAGGGCCGGCAGCTCGCCGACGGCCATGTTCTGAAACGCTTCCTTCGTCCGGTCCTGGGTCCCGATGTCCGTCATCCCGTCGGCCCGTCTCAAAGGCGTGCTCACCTTCTAAGACGCTTGGGTGGCCGACCTTATTGCATCACCAGGAAGGTGCAATCGGCGTCCCCGGTCGGACGTCTGTCATGGTCGAGAGGAGGTGCGGGACATGACGAGCATCACGGTGGAGCACACGAGAGCGGACGGTTCGGCGACCGCTCTTCGAACGGGGTCCTGGCTCATGGGCATCGCCGCGGCGGGGTTCATCGGCTACGCGGTGATCTTCTTCGTTCGCAACTTCACGGACTCGTTCCTGGAGCTCGGGATCGGGCCCAACGAAGTCAACGTGGGGAAGGACGAGATTCAGGCGTTTAGCCCGTCGCTGTTCGAGTACGTGAGCCATCTGCACCTCGCGGTCTCCGGATTCATCGCAGCAACGGGCCTTGCCGTGCTGTTCCTGGTGGCCTACGGGGTTCGGCGGGGGCAGCTCTGGGCATGGGTCGGGGCGGTGACCGCCCCGGTCCTGGGGCTCGCGGTGGCCCTGCCGGCGCACTACCCGAACGGCTTCGACACGCTCGGCCACCTGGGAATGATCTACCTCGCGGTGGTGATCTTCGTGGTCGGCGCGCTCGTGTCCTTGCGGGGCATCGTCGCGCCGCGCAGCAGCTGAACTGGCGCAGGCGGCGGGTTCGCGTCGATAAGCTCCCCGCCTGCCTTCGGTCTCGAGATCGAGAAGGGGTGATTCGGCAATGGCACAGTCGGAGGCGCTGATGTGCGCGAAGTGTGGAGGCCCGGGTGACGGCTGGAAGTGCGCCATCTGTGGGTCGGTCGCCAGCGAGCACGACGCCGGGCATCTCCACGTCGGCTCCGATCGTTATTGCACGATCCGGTGCGCCGGGTGCGACGAGGCCGACGTCCTCTGCACCTGCGTGTGATGGAGCCGACGAGGCACCGCGTCCCTGAGAGCCCGATCTCGTAAAGCCCGGTCTCATTCGAGGCCGGCTCCGAGCAGGTGCGCCAGTGATGTCCACCCGTGGATCCGGTACGTGCAGGCCATGGAAACCAACCAGCGCGACATCAGCGCGGCACAGGGCGTCGCCTACGATGGCACCTCTCGCGCGCAATGCCTGGCAGGTTCGTCCCGCATTCGTCCCGCGAACGACCGGGAGACGTCAAGAAATGACGGGACCGGCTGGAGCATAGAACCCGCAGGTCAGGAACCGGATTCGGGCATCGCCGCAGGTAGCGAACTCGGCCCCGAGAACACTCTCAAGGTGGAGACACGGGCTCAAATCCCGTTGGGACTACATCGATCTACCTGTAAAAACGCTTGAGACCCAGCGTCCTGGGAGGCCTCTGGGTCACGGTTTGGGTCACAAGGAGGTCCCGTGTCCGTCTCCGAATACCTACCTCCTTGCTTCCGAGGTCGGGAAGCTGCCCGTCGATGATCTTCAATTCGATCGTCCCATTACCCGGAAAGAAGTGGCGGTTGACTTTGAACGCCATCCAGAAAGATTCTGAGCAGCACGGGTATATTCTCACGTTGTTCGAAGATCAGCGCCGGATCTTCAGGCATCTGGCAGGGTTCGAGGTCGATCAAGAACTCCGGGCGACGGGAACCAGTCACGAACCCTCCATTCAGCCTCTCATGTCGGCTGGGCATGATATTGGATTTGGACCGAATAAAGGGGGGCCGGACACTCCCATTCCGGCGGGACCGCAACCCGGTCGCTGGAGGTCAAGCCCAGTTGACTCCGAGAGCCTCCCCGGTATGGACTGGGGCGACTGGAAAGGCGGAGTGCAAGCGAAAGGAGGCTCTTTTGCGCACGCGAGCCCTACCCCTGGCGGCGCTGGCGGCGTCGCTTGCCATCGTCGCACTAGCCGCCGCACCGGCGTCGGGCGCGGGCCGCTTCGAGGACGAGCGCCCCGCCGGGTACGACATCAACCCGAAGCACCAGAGCAATTGGGAGCCAACGGTTGCGGTCGACCCGAGCCACCCGAACCGCGTCTACCAACTGATCACCGGCATCAACGCCAACGCCTGCAAGGGCAGCTGCCCCGGCACGAGCGTCCTGTTCCGACGCTCCACTGACGGGGGCGCGATCTTCGGCCCGGAGACCTTCGTGTGTGTAGTCGCCTGCAAGACGATCGGGTGGCAGTTTGACCCCCAGATCCGGGTCGCGAACGACACCAACGCCGCGTGCAGCTGCGGCACCATCTACGTGGCGTTCATGGACCAATACGACCCGGGCGTGCAGTTGTTCACGTCCCACGACGGCGGCGACACCTGGAGCGCACCGGTCACGATGAACGGCGGACTCACCTACATGGACAAGCCGATCCTCGTGATCTCGCCGTCGGGCCGGGACGTGTACGTCGCGTTCAACCACAAGTTCGACAACATGGTCGTGGCCTCTCACGACCACGGTCGGTCGTTCCTCCCGCCCCAGAAGGTGAATGACGACCACCTGTGGTGGTACGCGAACGGTGGGGCGTACGCTCCTCCGAACGGCGATGTGTACTTTGCCCTCGCCGGCGAGACGAGTCTGTCCGGTCACGGGCACGACTTCGACGGACCGGTCGAGATCGCACTGCTGCGCTGCTCATGGTCGACGACAAGGTCGTGCGCCGACCCGACGCTCACCTCCTTCGGCGTCGCCGCCGCGCCACCTCTCTGTCCGGTATCCGGATGTTACCCAGACTACTTCGCCGCGACAGGCTCGATCGCAATCGATGCAACCGGCCACATGGTCTTCGCGTACACGTTCTCCGAGGAGCCGAACGGGCCGAAGCCCTTATACGTGCGGACCTCGGACCACGGGGTGCACTGGAGCACCAACGTCCTCGTGAATGCCCTCGGTGACAGCAGCGTGCCGCAGATCGACAGCGGCCCCACCCCTGGGGACTTCCGCCTCGCGTGGCAGGACGACCGGACGGGCAGCTTCAACACCTGGTATGCGCAGACTACGGATGGTGGGGCCAGCTGGGGGTCGCACGTCCGGATCTCGAACCTCGGGTCGGGTGCTCCGTACAAGAGCCCGGACGGCTACACGTTCACTGACGGTGACTATTTCGGGATCGCGGTCGGCTCCACGGGCATCGTTCACGTGATCTGGGGCGAGGCCGACGGCTCGTCTCTGTACTGCTGCGGCGACGTTTGGTACACGAAGGGGTCATGATCGCGGGCGCCTTCTCGGGTGGGCGATGGCACTGCTCCTCTCCCACCTGTTCGCCTTCTGACCGACGGATGCGGCCCGGGAACCACGCTTTGACCGGAAAGCTGCCATGACTCCGATCGTCACGCCCCTGGCTCGTACTCATAAGATGAGTCCTCCCAGCATGTCTCGGCTGACGTCGGCTACGATCGCCTTCTCGTGGGCGAGCACTCGCGCCAGGAGGTGGCCCGGAGGGCTGGGGTCGACCCCGATTACGTCGATCGATTGGTCGAGCTCGGAATCCTGAAACCTGGCCCAGGCGACGTGTTCTCGCCGGGTGATGTGCGCAGGGCGCGTTGGGTTCGGAGCTTGGAACGGGCCGGCGTGCCGCTCGACGGGATGGCCGCTGCCGTTCGACAAGGAACGCTGTCGTTGTCCTTCCTAACCACGTCGCCGATAACGGGGTCCTGGGGGACGACGATGCTGGGAAGGGTTACGGACTTGGAATAGGTATTGGAGAGGGAGTTCTCGAGTTCACGCAGCCTCCATCGGTTTGAGGCCGGCAGCGATACGCGCCCGGTAGTAGAAAAGAAGGGCGTTGAAGCTCACCTTCCCGAACAGCGGGTAGTTGGGGCCGGGGTCGGTGTGGGTCGAGGACGACCACTTCGATGCGGCCAGTGCGGCGTGCGTCGTCCAGCCCCGGCGCTTCCCGTTGTCGAGGGCTTTG
>WNGB01006141.1_pt1 | contig 17772 bp, 14 predicted proteins | sample 5400681 | NCBI WGS metagenome assembly WNGB01 (sample SAMN13153367, study PRJNA577476) | soil metagenome | isolation source: 115 cm soil or saprolite under grassland replicate 2 | place: USA:California | collected 2016-06-15 | reverse complement strand
CCTCAAGCTCGTGGAGGAGTACGGCCTCGAGACGGCCACGTCCGCCGTCGGGGAGGTCCTCGACAGCGCCGAGCGCCAGAGCCGCGCCTGCATACGGCAGTGGAAGGACGGCGTGTACCACGGGCTGTCCATCCTCGACGACGACGGCCACGGCATCGAGGACATCAAGATCCGCGCCACCGTCACGAAGACGGGCGACTCGCTCCTGGTGGACCTCACGAGGTGCGACCCCCAGGTGATCGGCTTCGTCAACTCGTCCTACCCCAACACCATCTCGGCCGTGCACATGGCCCTGGCCTATCTGATCGACCCCCGCATCCCGAAGAACGAGGGCACGTTCCGGCCCGTGGAGGTGAAGGCCAAGCAGGGCACCGTCGTCTGGCCGTATCCGCCCGCGCCGGTGACGCTCGCCACCAACCACTGCGCCCAGGAGATCGCCGAGGCCATCATCAAGGCGCTCGCCGGCGCGTGCCCGGAGCGCGCCATGGCGGGCTGGTCGCGGCGCTTCCGCATCGCGATCTCCGGGAAGAACCCGCGGAGCGGCCGTCCGTTCATCTGGCACCTCTTCCATGCGCGCGGTGGCGGGGGCGCGTCCTCGGCGGGCGATGGCTGGGAAACCGCCGGCGAAGGCCAGGCGGCCGGAGGGATCAAGTTCGGGAGCGTGGAAGTGGCCGAGGCCCGCTTCCCGCTCTTCTTCACGACGCATGAGTTCCGCCCGGACTCGGCCGGTGACGGGAGGTTCCGGGGTGGCGTCGGCTCCGTCCTCGAGCTCCGCATGGAGACCACGGCGCCGGCCCGCGGCAACACGGCCGGTGACGGCGTGCGCCACGCCTCCTACGGCCTCTTGGGAGGCAGGGACGGTCTGCCCCACCGCTACGTCATGGTCGCCGGCGGCAAGCGGCGCGTCCTCAAGACCAAGGAGGTCGGCATTCCCATCCCGCCGGGCGCCGTGTTCGACATCGTCTCGGCGGGCGGCGGTGGCTGGGGCAAGCCTGCCCGCCGCGAGGCGAGGGCGCGCACGGCCGATATCGAGAACGGGTTCGTGACCCGGCCGGGCCGCGCCGCCAACCGGAAGCGCCGCGGCGGAGCCTAGCCATGTATCGCATCGGGATCGACGTCGGCGGAACCTTCACGGATCTGGTGGCGGTGGACGGCCTAGGCCGGGTCGCCATCGCCAAGGCCGTCTCCACGCCCGAGGACCAGTCCGTGGGCGTCATGGAGGGTCTCGGCCTGCTCGCCCGCGAGCTCGACCATGATCTCGACGGCCTCCTGCAGGCCACGCAGCTGATCGTTCACGGCACCACCGTCGCCACCAACGCGCTGCTCGAGCGCAAGGGCGCCACGGTCGGCATGCTCACCACCGAGGGCCACCGCGACATCATCGAGATGCGGGAAGGGCTCAAGGACGACCGCTACAACCTCCGCATTGCGCCTCCGGTGCCCCTCGTGCCCCGCGCGAGGCGGCTGGGCGTGAGGGAGCGCATCCGCTTCGATGGCACGGTCGCCACGCCTCTGGACCGCCGCTCGCTCGAGGCCGCCATCGGCCGGCTCGAGCGCGATCAGGTGCGGTCCGTCGCGGTCTGCTACCTCCACGCCTATCGCAACGCCCGCCACGAGAGGGCGACGCGCCGAGCGATCGAGCGGATCCTGCCGGGCGCTTACATCTCGCTGTCCTCGGAGGTGCTGCCGCAGATCAAGGAGTACGAGCGCTTCGGTACGACCGTGGTCAACGCCTACGTCGGGCCCGCCCTCGGGGTGTACCTCCGCCGGCTCGAGGAGCGGCTGCGCCAGGCCCGCTATGCGCGCGAGATCCTGATCATGCAGTCCCACGGCGGGGTCGCCGGCGTCGCCGACTCGGTGCGGCTCGCCGCCGCGGCCGTGCTCTCCGGTCCCGCCGGCGGCATCGCGGGCGGCCGGCATGCCGCTCGGCTCCTCGCCCACGGGAACCTCATCACCTTCGACATGGGCGGCACCAGCACCGACATCGCGCTTCTCCAGGACGGAGAGCCGCAGCTGACCGGCGACAAGTCGGTGGGTCCCAGCAAGGTGGCCCTACCCTCCATCGACATCCACACGCTCGGCGCGGGCGGCGGCTCGATCGCCCACGTGGACGCAGGCGGCATCCTGCATGTCGGCCCGGAGAGCGCGGGCGCTGTTCCGGGGCCCGCCTGCTACGGGCGCGGGAGCTCGGCGGCCACGGTCACCGACGCCAATGTGGTGCTCGGCTTCCTCGATCCGTCCAATTTCCTCGGCGGCCGCGCCCGGCTCGACGCCCGGCAGGCGGGGCGCGCCGTGGCGGCGATCGCGAAGCGGCTCGGCACGAGCGCGGTGGCGGCGGCGGAGGGGATACAGCGGGTGGTCAACACCAACATGGCCGAGGGCATCCGTCTCGTCTCGGTGCGGCGCGGCGCCGACCCGCGGCGCTTCGCCCTGCTGGCCTTCGGCGGCGCGGCGGGGCTGCACGTCACCGAGGTGGCGCGCATGCTCGAGATCTCTCGCGTCGTGGTGCCGCGCGAGGCGGCGGTGCTCTCGGCCTGGGGCATGCTCGCCACCGATCTCCGTCACGAGTTCGTGCGCACCCACGTGGGCGAGGCGCACAAAGTGGGGGCGGCCCGCCTCCGCGCGCTCTTCGCCGAGATGGAAGCGGCGGGGCGGCGCCGGCTCGCCTCGGGCTTCGCCGGGACCGTGCACGTGCGCCGCGCCGTGGACATGCGCTATGGCGAGCAGACCTTCGAGATCACGGTGCCGCTCGATGGCGTGCCGGTCGACGGAGAGGATTTCATGGAGCGCGTCATCGAGCGCTTCCACCAGCGCCACGAGGAGCTCTACACCTACAGCGCTCCGGGGCAAGACGTGGTGCTAGTCAACGCGCGGCTCGCCGTCGTGGGCGCCCTGCCGAGCCTGCCCGCCCCGCTCCAGGCCGCGGCGCCGGCCGGCGCCGCGGACCGCGAGCCCCGCAGCCGTCGTGTCTACCTCGGCCGCTGGCTCGAGGTGCCGGTCTACGATCTCGACACCGCGCGCCCGGGGCTCGAGGTCAAGGGGCCGGCGATCTTCGAGTCCGCCACGACGACCGTCGTGGTGCGGCAGGACGAGCGCGCACGGGTCACACCATTGGGCTGGCTCGACCTCGAAATCAGCTAGACCAGGCCCCTCGGCGGGGCCCGCCAGCGCATGCTCAGCGGCGGCAGACCACCGCTAGCGGGCCAGCAGCGTCCGCGCGGCGCGCATGATGGCGGCGGCATCGATGCCGTAGTGGGCGTAGAGGTCCGCCCGGCTGCCCGACTGGCCGAAGTGATCCACGCCGAGCGGGATCTGCGGGACGCCCAACGCCGAGCCCAGGAACGCGAGGCCGTGGGAGTGCCCGTCGAGGACCGAGACCACGGGCACGCCCTCCTCGTCGGCGCTCACGAGCTGCTCGAGGTGTGGTCGCGCCCCGCGGAGCCCCCGGTACAGCCGATCGGGGCTGGTCACGACGAACACGCTCGCGAGGACACCCTCGCCGCGAAGGGCCCGCGCGGCCGCCACGGCCTCTGGCACCATCACGCCGGCGGCGAAAAGGCTCACCGCGTTGTCCTCAGGGTCCCACCCGGCCTCCCGGCGCGCGTCCATCAGGCGATAGCCGCCGTGGAGCACATCGGCCCGGTAGGCGGCCCCCGGCGCTGGAGCGAGAGACTGGTCGAGCGGTCTGGTCGACAGCCTCAGGTAGAGGCTCTCCCCCCGCTCGCGGTCGAGGAGCGAGCGCAGCCCCTCGAGCAGCAGCCACTCGACCTCAAGGGCGAAGGCTGGCTCGCAGTAGGCGATGGCGGGCAGCGCCACGCCGATCCCGGGCGTGATGACGGACTGATGCGCGCCGCCCTCCGGTGACAGGCTGACCCCCGACGGCGTCGCCGCCACGATGAAGCGCCCGCCGGCGTACAGCGCGTGGTAGAGCGCGTCGAGGCCGCGCGTGACGAACGGATCGTAGAGCGTGCCGATGGGAAGCACCGGCACACCCGAGAGCTCCTGCGCCAGCCCAAAGGCGCCGAGCGCCAGGAACAGGTTGTGCTCGGCTATGCCGAGCTCGACATGCTGGCCGCGCGGCGACTCCCGCCAGGGAACGGCCTGTGGAGACTCGGCGAAGAAGTCGGGTCGCGCGGCCGGCGAGTAGACGCCGGTCCTCGTGATCCACGCGCCCAGATGCGTCGTCACGGCCACGTCGGGCGAGAGCGTGACCACGTGCGCGCCCACCGGCAGTCGGGCCAGCCGCCCCAGCGCGCGGCCAAAGGCCTCCTGGCTCGAGCAGGTCTGCGGATAGCTCTCCTCGAGGCTGTCGGGCACGACCGGCGGCGGGACGCGTTGCCCCGGCCCGACGAACGGCGCCGGACGCTCGCGGATCCAGCGCGCTTCCGGACTCGACTCGGGAAAGCGCTCCCACTCCTCCCCCGCGCGCACGCCGAGCGACTCTCTCAACGTGTCCATCTGCGCCGCCGTCAGGAGGGCGCCGTGGTTCATCGGATCGCCCGCCATCGGCAGGCCCCACCCTTTGACGGTCTGGGCCAGCATGACGCAGGGCTGCGCGCGGTGAAGCTCGGACTCGGCGAAGGCCTCGAGGATCCTGGCCATGTCGTGGCCGCCCACGTCGCCCAGGGCGGCCTGCAGGGCCTCGTCCGAGAGATCGGCGACGGCCCGATCGATCTCCGCGGAGATCATTGCGTCCGGCATCGTCACGAGGGCCTTGCGCACCGCGCCCGCGGGCTTCCGCAGCAGCGCCTGATACTCGGCGTTGGGCATCTCCTCGAGCCGCGCCCGCAGGCGCTTCCCGCCCGGCCGCGGGAACAGCGCCTCGAGGCGCCGCCCCCAGCGAAGCTCGATCACGCGCCAGCCGGCGGCGCCGAACCACTGGGCGAGCTGGCGCCGACGCCCGTCGGGCGTGACCCGGTCGAGGCTCTGCCGGTTGATGTCCACGATCCACAGCACATCGCCGAGCCCGCGGATCGGCTCCTCGAGGAGCGCCTCCCAGACATTGCCCTCGTCGAGCTCCGCGTCGCCCACGACGGCGATGAAGCGCTGTGGCGAGCGCGTCTGCCAGTGGTCCTCGACATAGCGCGCCGCCAGCGCACCGAAGAGCGTGCTGGCGGCACCGAGCCCCATGGAGCCGGTCGAGAGATCCACGACGGCGGGGTTCTTCCTCCGGCTCGGATATGCCTGGAGGCCCCCGAAGGCGCGAAGGCTCCTGAGATCCTCGGCCGTGAGCCGCCCTCGCAGGTACTCGATGGCGTAGAAGGCCGGCGAGGCATGGGCCTTGGTCGCGACCACGTCGCCGGAGCGCAGATGAGCGAAGTAGAGCGCCGTCATGAGGCTCACCACCGAGGCGGACGAGGCCTGGTGGCCGCCGACCTTGGTGCCGTCGGCGTTGGCCCGCGTGTTGGCGTGGTGCACCATCAGCGCCGAGAGCCAGAGGACGCGGCGCTGGATGCGCTCGAGCAGGTCCGGACCGGTCGACGGATCGTGGAGGGCGGCCATCGGCTCAATACCTTAGCGCATTCCGCAGGCTCTGGTTCCTCTCGCTGGTGCCGCGGGCCACCGCGGCCACGGCGCTGGCGAAGGCCGGAGTCGCGGTGCTGCAGCTCGAGAGCCGTCTCCCTCAGGCGTGCTTGCGGAGCTCGAGACGCCCGATCTGCCGGCGATGCACCTCGTCGGGGCCGTCCGCGAAGCGCAGCGTGCGCGAATGCGCCCACATCGAGGCCAGGGGAAATTCCTGGCTGACGCCGCCGCCGCCGTGGAGCTGCATGGCGCGCTCGACCACCGCCAGCGTGATGTTCGGCACCGCCACCTTGATCTCGGCGATGGCCTGCCGCGCCGCCTTGTTGCCCACCGTGTCCATCATGTAGGCGGCGTTGAGGACGAGGAGCCGCGCCTGGTCGATCTCGATCCGAGACTGGGCAATGCGCTCCAGCGTGATGTCGTTGTCCGCCAGCGGCTTGCCGAAGGCGACGCGCTTGGTCGCGCGCTTGCACATGAGCTCGAGCGCGCGCTCCGCCACCCCGATCTGGCGCATGCAGTGATGGATGCGCCCGGGCCCGAGGCGGCCCTGGGCGATCTCGAAGCCGCGCCCCTCTCCGAGCAGCATGTTCGAGGCGGGCACGCGAACGTTCTCGAAGAGCACTTCGCCGTGGCCGTGAGGGGCGTCGTCGTAGCCGAACACGGTCAGCATCCGCACGATCGTGATGCCGGGCGCGTCACGAGGCACCAGGATCATGGACTGCTGCTTGTACTTGTCCGGGTTCTTCGCGTCCGTCTTGCCCATGAAGATGAGGATCTTGCAGCGCGGGTCGCCGATGCCCGAGGTCCACCACTTGAGGCCGTTGATGACGTAGGAGTCGCCGTCCCGCGTGATGGACGACTCGATATTGGTGGCATCCGACGAGGCCACCCTGGGCTCGGTCATGGCGAACGCGGATCGGATCTTGCCCTCGAGCAAGGGTGCGAGCCACTCCTTCTTCTGCTCCGGCGTGCCGTAGCGCTCGATCGTCTCCATGTTCCCGGTGTCCGGCGCCGAGCAGTTGAAGGCCTCGGGCGCGATCGGCGAGCGGCCCATGATCTCGCAGAGCGGAGCGTACTCGAGGTTGGTCAGCCCCGCTCCCCGCTCGCTCTCCGGCAGGAAGAGGTTCCAGAGGCCGCGCTCCCGCGCCTTGGCCTTGAGCTCCTCCATGATCGGCGGCACCTGCCAGCGCGTCGGGCCCTGATTGAGCTGCTGCGAGAAGACGGGCTCCGCCGGGTAGACGTGCTTGCCCATGAAGTCGGTGAGCTGCTCCATGTACATCTTCGTTTTCTTCGAGTACTCGAATTCCATCGGCGGTCCTCCCCCGAAGCGTGAGTGTGTGACCCTAAATAGACACCATCCGGCCTCCGGACGCAATGGATTCGAGGACGCCGGTGAAAACGATCTGCGCGCGATCGATGCCGACGGTAGGGGACGGCCGCGCCGTGGATCAGGTCCCCTCTCGGGAGGGAAAGCGGACGTGGACCTCGCGCTGCGGGAACGGCATCTCGATGTGGGCGGCGTTCAGCGCGGCGTTGACGGCCACGCCGAGCTGGCTCCGGATCACCAGCCAGTCCTCGAAGCGGTCCGTCCAGGCGCGGAGCTCGATCTCGAGCGCGCTGTCGCCGAAGCCCTTGAACAGCACGACGGGCGCCGGCTCCGGGATGACGCCGGGCACGGTCAGGGCGGTGGCGCGCAGGAGGTCGAGCACGCGCGCGGGATCGGTGCCGTAGGCCACGGCCACCGGGAGGTCGATGCGCCGCTTGCGGTCCGACAGCGTCCAGTTGGTCACGCGGTCGGAGATGAAAGTCGCGTTGGGTATGATGACCTCGGCGCCCTGCCAGGTCCGTATCGTCGTGGAGCGGATGCCGATGCGGCGCACGTGTCCTTCGAGATCGCCCAGCTGGACGACGTCCCCGACCTGGATCGGACGCTCGAGCAGCAGGATGATGCCCGAGACGAAATTGTTCACGACGGACTGCAGCCCGAAGCCCACGCCGACGCCGAAGGCGCCCGTGAGGAAGGTGACGCGGTTCATGTCCACGCCCAGGGCCGAGGCGGCGAGGAGGAAGCCCGCGAAGAGAATCGCGTAGTGGAGAAGGCTCGACACCGCGTATGGCAGGCCGCGGCCCATGGGCAGCCGCGGATAGACATCCTCCTGCAGCACGAACCGCACGAATCGCGAGACGAGGAAGGCCAGCACGACGGTCAGGACGAAGGCGAGCACGTCGCCCAGGGAGATGCTGAGGGTCCCGCGGGTGACCGAGGCCGACAGCACCGCCGACGCCACGGCGCGGAGCGGCTCGAGCAGGTTCAGGAACCCGACCGTGGACGCGGCCCACCCGATAGCCGCCGCCCACCGGAAGAGCCTGCGAATCCGGCGCTCGAGCAGCCCCCGGTGGCGGCGGACCATCTGCAGGCGGAGGAGGGGCCAGGACCGGAGCGCCCAGGCCAGCAGGCCGTCCGCGACCCGGACGGAGGCATAGAGCAACATGGCGGCGTAGGCGCTGCGGAGCACGCCGTCGCCGATGAGCCGCGCGAGCGGCATGTAGCCCAGAGCGCCCAGTACGAACGCCGAGGCGAGCGCCGCGAGCGCTCCCCAGATGAGCTCCACCGGCGGCTCGAGCATCTTCGCTGCCGGTGGCTGGAAGGCGACCGCCCGCCGCCTGGCCATCCGCAGCTCCGCGACGACGGCGGCGACCGCAGCCAGCATCTCGACCACGAAGATCCGCTGCTCGAGACCGGGGACATCGAGGACCAGGTCCCGTACCCGGTTGGCCACGAAGAAGGCGCCCACCGCAAAGAAGATAAGCGGCGGTGTCGGAGCCGTCAGGCGACCGAGGATGCGGATCACGGGCAACAGCATCACGAGGGCGACCACATTGCGCAGCACCAGCGGCGGACGCGGGTAGATCCAGAACGTCGCCATCAGACCCAGCACGAGCGCCGCGGAGATCGGGAACTGGAAGATCCGTGCCGCCGCGGCGAGGGCCGGGTCGTCCCGGCCCCAGCCCTGTGCACGCCGGTAGGCCATCCACAGGAACGCGAGGCACGCGACGAAGACGAAGGCGTGGAGGACGGCGCGGCCCTGCCGGTCGCTGACGAACTGCGCCAGCAGGCCAGCCTCGGCGCTGAGCCCCGCCCGGAGGCGGGCGGGCACCTCGCGCCAGGGTACCGGGCCGCGCTCGCCCGCCCGCCAGACCGATGGGCTGTCCTTCCGGAAGAGCGTCGAGAGGTCGGTGCCGCGCGCCTGCGCCACGCGCGTCTGCGCGTCCTGAACGAGGGCCAGCTGCTGGGCGAGGCGCGCCTGCAGGCTCAGCACATAGGCGCGCCGAGCGCGGGCCGTGCTGCGGCTGAGCCCGATCGCGGTCAACGTGGCATCGATGCGCTGAAGGACGGGCGCGGGCGCCTGCGAGCGCCGCGCCTCCTCGCGCGTGCGCGCCCACTGGTCGGCGAGCGTGTTGAGACGGGAGAGATCCGCTTCGAGGGCGGTCGCCGCGCGCGTCAGCACGTCGGTCCAGGTCGAGAGGTCGCCAGCGATCTCCCGCCATGTATCGGCGAGATTGGTGAGCACGCCGAGCGTTGGATCGGCGTCGAGCAGGCGCTCGGTCTCGGCGAGCTGCCGCCGGATGCGCTCGGACATCGCCGGCAGACGGGCCTCGATATTGACGAGCTCCGAGCTGGTCCACAGTCGCTCGTCGAGCGCCTTGAGGGAAGCCGCGACCTCCTCGGCCCGCGGGGCGATCTCGGGCACGGGGATGGCCGTCGGCGGCGGCGCGGACGGCCTGTCCTGGGCGCGGAGGGGCTCCGCGAGAAGCAGGACGAAGCACGCGCCGGCGAGCGCGGCGGCAGCGGCGCCGGCCCGGACGGCATCAAATGCCCGGCCGGGCCGGCGCTCGAGCCGCTCCCGCCAGCGCGTCGCCGGCCTCAGCGGGCCCCGAAGGGCGAGGACGCGGGCAGCGGCAGGACCGGCGTCGCGTTGGCGAAGGCTTTCGGATAGACGATGGTGAACTTGCCCTCGACGACCTGGTAGTTGTGCTTGCCGAGGAGGATGCCGCCCCTGTCATTGGCCCAGTCGATGGCGAGCTTGGCGCCGCGGTAATTGTAGAGCGACCCGGCGGCCGAGAACGGCCCGCTGAAGTCGTAGATCAAGCCGATCTTGATGGACTTCTCCTGGCTCTGGGCCGCGGCCTCCAGGCCCAGCGCCAGACCGACTGCGATGGCCAGGGCCAGCACGCTCAGGATGCGGAGCGGCTTCATGGACGAGTCCTCCAGTCGCAGAGGTTCACGCGGACTCGACTCCCGGAGCGGGAGTATAGCGCACCAGCCCGGATACGGTAGCCTCCCGGCATCAGGACCTGGCCACGCCACGCTGGCTGAGAAGCTTGTCCGCGGCGGTGCGTGTGGCTCGCCCTCGAGGCGATCCCATGACCTACAGAAAGCAGCGCGCCCTGACGGCGGGTCAGGACGCGCTGTGATTGACGATGGCGCTGCGGGCTACGGCTGAGCGATCTCTACGGGCACTTCGGGGCTTCCCTGAGCTTGGCCTCGATGCGGTCGCCGACCTTGAGGTCCTTGAGCGTCTCTGCGGAGGCCTGAAACTCGTGAACCGTACCGCCGGGCTCCCGCACGGTCACCTTGCCCTGGGCCTGATCCACCTTGACGACCTGGCCCTCGACCTTCTCAGGGGTCTTCATCTTGCCCTGGGCATCACAGCCGGGCTTGCCCTGCGCCAGCGCCGCTCCGGTCCACAACAGGAGTCCCATTGCCAGTCCTGCCGCCACCCGTACCCCTATGCGCATGGCGATCCTCTTATTTCTTGTAGATGTCATAGATGGCCCCGGCCACGGCGCCCACTCCCGTACCGATGAGCGCGCCCTTACCGGCGCCATATCCCGTGCCGGCCCCGACCGCCGCGCCTGCCCCCGCACCCACTGCGGCGCCGCCCACAGTCCCGCAGGCCGTGACCGTGAAGCTGAGCATCGACAATCCAACGATCCACGCGATCAGTCGCTTCGTCATCACGTCCCTCCTTGTAGACTCAACGTTCAAGGCTGAAGCGGATCGGCGCCGACGTCGACCGCGTGCCCACCTGGGCGCCCGCGGTCGTGCGAGTCTCACGGCTTCTGACGACTTCGACGTCCGTCCGCAAGTAAGACGCGGGGCGTACCGTGGTATTCGTCTCCTCCCACAGCTCCCGATCGCTGGGTTGCGCGAGGACCACGGCCCGGCGCACGGCGGCTCCTCCACTGATCGGACTGATGATCTCGATCATTCGTACACGCTCGCCCCGAAAGTTCTCGAACTCCACAGTCCGAGCGGCGGGCGCAGCGATACGGCCGGCATCGGCGAAGTTGCCCACCTCGAACTGCTTGTACGCCTCCGCGAACTCCCCAGTCTGTATGACAGTGCGCACCGGTCCCGCCGGCCTGGTCGCCAGCAGGTCGACGAGCTTGTCGCCGAGCTGGTGCGTGGTGGTCTCGTCCAGGCGGCGAGTCAGCTCGCCGTACGCCGGCGTGGCTCCGCTGCCGGGCACTGCGAACACATCCACACTCACGGTGCCATCTGCCCGCTGACGGACCAGGCGGTAGATCCCCGGTGCGGGAAGATCCACGAAGCCGTCGAGCTTCCCGTCCCCATCGGCGTCGAGCAGCCCGACCTGCGTCACGGTGGCTGGTCCGCCCCCGAGCTGCCCCGCCAGCTCCTGAGCGATCTGATCCGGCGTCTGCCCCTTCAGGCTCGTGAGCGGCACCGCGCCTGTCTGTTCTTCCCGGGCGCCCAGCTCGCGGCGGCGGATCTTCAGGGCGTTGTCCACGGACAGCGGCATGTCCTGGCACCGGATGCGGGCCACCTCCGGGGTCAAGGGCTGGGGCGCCGACGCAACGGGAGGGGAGGTCGCCGCCGCCGGTAGCGCGGCCAGCTCGCGCTCCAGGTTGGCCTTCTCGGTGTCGAGCGTGTGAATCTGCCCCTGAATGGCACTCGCGCGGTTCAATTCGAAGCGAACCATGGCGGCCAGCCGCTGGTCTTCCAGAACCTGTCGCTCCTTGGGAATCTGCTCCAGGCGGGCGCGGATCGCCTCCGCTCGGCCGGGCGGCGGGCCGGGAGTCGGCGCTGTGGCGGACGTGCCGGAGGCAGCCGCCTGGGCGCCCACTGACCGCCGCACACCATCCGACAGCCGGGCATGCTCGGAGAGCCGCTGGCGCAGGCTCTGGCACTCCGCATCGGAAATGGATCGAGGCTGAGCCAGGACTGGGCCGCCCTGAGCCACCCATGCACCGACCAGAAAGACCGTCATCATGACCGTGTGACGTCGCATCATGTCCTCCTCAACGTGGGTGCTCGCACTACTTCACGCACGCCGGCATCTCGTACGACCGACGTGCTTTGCAACCGACATGCCCACACTCTCCAACGCGTGGTTCGCTTGGATTCCGTCGAACAATCAGCTCATTGCCGGGCCACGAACGGCTCATGAGGAAGGCGCCGCGGCCAGGATCTGTAATTGTTTCCCGGTGAGACGGACTTGGTACTACGTCGCAGACGCTGGTAGGCGAGCGGGTATTCACGCGCTGCAGTCTCTCAGACGCCAGGACCGCTCGCCCCGTTCGCCAGCTCGGCGCTACCTTCTTGACCGCGTCCCAATAACCGAGGAGGAACAGACACTTGACCCCTCGTGGCTCAGCACGGGCTCGCACGATCCGTCGCGCCCTCTGCCGCCCTCTGCCAGCCGTGCTACCATGCGGCGACTCGAAGCACAGGGAGGAAGAGACCGTGGCAATGGAGCCCCTGGAGCAGAGCGAGGTCCTGGTCACGCGAGACGGCCCGGTGGTGACCCTCACCTTCAATCGGCCCGAAGCCCGGAACGCGATGACCTGGACCATGTACGAGCGGCTGTACCGGACCTGCGAGGAGGTCGACGCCGACGACTCGGTGCGGGTGCTGGTGCTGCGCGGTGCCGGCGGCAAGGCCTTCGTCGCGGGCACCGACATCAGCCAGTTCAAGACCTTCAGGACCGCCGAGGATGGGATCCAGTACGAGCGGGACGGCGAGCGCCGCACCGCCCGCCTCGAGCGCGTGGGCATGCCGGTGATCGCCCAGATCGAAGGGTTCGCGGTCGGCGGCGGCTTCGCCATCGCCGCCGTCTGCGACATCAGGATCGCCACGCCGGAGTCTCGCTTCGGCTTCCCCATCGCGCGGACGCTCGGCAACTGCCTCTCGATGGAGAACTACTCCCGCTGCGTGGACCTCTTCGGCCCCTCGCGCGTGAAGGAGATGATCATGCGCGCGCGACTGATCGACGCCGAGGAGGCCCACAGGGCGGGTTTCGTCCACGAGATCGTGCCGGCGGCGGACATCGAGGCCCGCGTCACGGCCGTCGCCGCCGAGCTCGCCTCACACGCGCCGATCACCCTCCGAGTCACCAAGGAGGCGGTGCGCCGCATCCAGGAGCGCCGCCGCCTCGAGGACGGCGACGACCTGATCTCGCTGACCTATACGAGCGCGGACTTCCGGGAAGGCATGCGCGCGTTCCTCGAGAAGCGTAAGCCGCGCTGGACAGGGAAATAGGCGCGCCGATGATCCGCAGCGTCCCCGGCCGCAGCCCCCGCGTGCATCCAGGGGCCTGGATCGACCCGTCCGCCCAGGTGATCGGCGACGTCACCATCGACGAGGGCGCCAGCGTGTGGCCGCTGACGGTGCTGCGGGGCGACCAGGACAACTACGTGGCGCTGGGCAGGAACTCCAATGTCCAGGACAACTCGGTGCTTCACGTCACGCCGGAGTACCCGTGCATCGTGGGAGCCGGCGTCACCATCGGCCACCGCTGCGTCGTCCACGCGTGCACCATCATGGACAACGTGCGGATCGGCATCGGCGCCGTGGTGCTGACGGGAGCCGTGGTCGAGGAAGGCGCGCAGGTCGGCGCGGGCGCCGTGGTCCCGCCCGGCAAGGTCGTGCCGGCCGGCTGGCTCGTCGTGGGCGTGCCGGCCAAACCGGTGCGCAAGATGAGCGACGACGAGCTCGAGGACATCCGCAGGAATGCCCGCGAGTATCTCGAGCTCTGGCACCGCGACTATCGAGGCCGGTGACCTGAACGAGTCGCGCGCCTGTCATCGGACGCAGGTATCGGACTACCTGGCCCCCGGAGGGGCGCCCAGGTTGCGGGCGACCTCCACGTCGCGGCTCTGATCGCGCGCCCTGGTCGGGCTCAGCACCATCTCCTCGACGACCGTGCGCTCCGGCAACGTCACGCAGAGCAGGATGGCCCGCGCCACGTCCTCGGCCTGCATCATCGTGGCGCGCGCCGCGGCGTCGGGAGGCAGCGGGCGGTTCTCGAGAATCGGCGTGTCCACCTCCGCCGGCATCACCGTGGTCGCGCGGATGCCCTTGTCGCGGAGCACGGTGTGCAGGTGCCCCATGAAGTTCAGCACGCCGGCCTTGGCCGCCCCGTAGGGCGCCCCGCCGATGAGACCGGGACGCGTCGCGGCGACCGAGCCGACCGTGACGATGGTGCCGCCGCCCCGCTCGATCATGCTCGGCAGCACGGCCTGGGTGAGCGCGTAGACCCCGGTCAGGTTGACGCCGATCACGGCGTCCCACTCCTCCTGCGGGACCCAGCGGGCATTGCGCACCTTGCTCGAGTGACCCGCGCTGTTGATCAGGATGTCCACGCGCCCGAGCTCCTCGACCACCCAGTCGGCCAGCGCCCGGGCCTGGGCGGGCTTGGCGACGTCGGCCTCGCGCGCCAGCGCCTTTCCGCGGGCCTTCGTGATCTCCGCGACGACCGCCTCGAGCGGCGCCTTGCGTCGGCCCGAGACCACCACGTGCGCTCCCTCGGCCGCCAGCATGAGCGCCGTCGAGTGGCCGATGCCGGTGCCGCCGCCCGTGACGATCGCGATCTTTCCGACGAGCTGTCCCATGAAGGTCTCCTGGCTTAGCGCCACGCCCAGACGGGCTGTTCGAAATGGTCCACCCGCGTCGCCCTGCCGTGAGCGACGACCTCGCGAACCTGGTAGATGACGGCCGCCGTGGGGGCATGGATGAGAGCGCCAAGAATCGGAACCTGGATGACCGGCCGGTCACTCTCGGGAATGCTGACCAGCCGCGGCACGTCCGGCCCGTCGAGATCGGCGAAAGGCACCCGGTAGACCCGCGCGACCTCCGACGGGTTGGGCCTCAACAGCCCGACGTGATCGCTCCAAAAGACCACCGGCGTGATGACGAAGCCCGAGCGCGTGCCGTAATCGTCGAGCGTCCCCAACAGCGAGCCCTGCTCCAGCCGGAGCCCAAGCTCCTCGTCGAGCTCGCGCAGCGCGGCGAGCGTGTGGCTCTCGCCCGCGTCCACCTTGCCGCCGGGCAGCGCCCATTGTCCCGTGTGGGCGCGGAGCGCGGGCGCGCGCTTGGTCAGGAGGAAGCAGGCGCGCCCCTCGTCGTCGGGCACGAGCACGATCGCCACCGCCGCGGCCTTCCGGCCATCGACCGGCACGGCGCGGCGCTCGAAGCCCTCGAGATTGGCTCGCGCCTGCGCGAGGAATACCTCGTCGAAGCGCACGAGCGCCTAGTATGCGGGGAGCTTCCCTGCCTTCGCGCCCGTCTTGCGGACGACGCCGATCTCTTCGCCCGCCTTCATGGCCATGAAGCGGCTGTCGCTCGCGAGTGTCACGAACTGGTAGCCCTGCTCGATCATCTTCACGGCATAGGCGGCCGTGGCATTGTGGATGCCTGCGATGACGCCGTGCTTCTTGCATGCCTTGACGATGACCTGCTGCGCCTCGACTACCGGCGCGTCCGTCTGATCGAGCCGGGGCTTGCAGCCGAGCGCCAGCGAGAGGTCGGAGGGCCCGACGTAGACGGCGTCCACGCCCGGCACGGTCAAGATCTCGTCGAGGTTCTTGACCGCCTCGGCCGTCTCGATCATCGGCATCACGATGACGTCGCTGTTGGCATGGTCTCCGTAATCGCCCCCCATGTAGAGACTCGCGCGGACGGGCCCCCAGCTCCGGTAGCCCCGCGGCGGGTACTTGCACGCCTGGACGAGGGCCTCGGCCTGCTCGCGCGTGTTGACCATGGGGCAGATGACGCCGTACGCTCCGGCGTCGAGGATCTTCATGACCCGCGCCGGGTCATTCCACGGCACGCGCGCCAGCGGTATCACCCCGGTGGTCGAGATGCCCTGGAGCATGCTGACGCCGACCTGGTAGTCGACGACGCCATGCTGCATGTCCACCGTGAGCGAGTCGAATCCCTGGTGGGCCATCACTTCTGCCGAGAAGCCCGAGGGGATGGACAGCCAGCCGTTGACTACCGCCTCGCCGCGAGCCCAGATCTCCCGAACCGTGTTCTTCCGCACGTGATTCTCCTTTCAGGGAATGAGCTATCGCGCTATCTAACCCCCCGGCCGCGGTGGCTGTCAAGGACGCGGAGGCGGATGCTGCTGGATCCAGTGACGCGCGATGTCGCCGCGTCTGGCGAACCAGACCTGACCGCGGCTCCGGGCGTGCTCGAGGAAGCGCCCGAGCCCCGGCGCCCGGCCCGGGCGGCCCACGATGCGGCAGTGGAGCCCGACCGACATCATGCGCGGCCGCTGCGCGCCTTCCTCCCAGAGCTGATCGAAAGCGTCACGGAGATAGGCGAAGAAGTCATCGGCCACCTGCATCGATCCCCGCCAGTAGCGGATGTCATTGGTGTCGAGCGCGTACGGGATGACGAGCCAGGGCCCCGCGGCGCTTGGAACCCAATAGGGCAGGTCGTCCGCGTACGAATCGCTGTCGTAGAGGAAGGAGCCCTCCGCCGCCACGAGCTCGCGCGTGTGAACCGAGGGCCCGTAGCGGCAGTACCAGCCGAGCGGCGCCTGGCCCGCGCTGTCCCGGATCGATGCGGCGGCGCGCCCGATGGCCGCGCGCTCGTCGTCGCGGGCCATCAGGTAGTGCTCCTGCCAGCGATCGCCGTGAGCGCAGATATCCCAGCCGCGCACGGTGATGGCCCTCGCGGCCTCGGGATTTCGCCCGAGGGCCACCGCGCAGCCGAAGACCGTTCCCTGCACCTCATGCTGATCGAGCACGCGCAGGAGCCGCCAGAAACCGGCGCGGCTGCCGTACTCGAAGAAGCTCTCGTTGGCGAGATCGCGCTGCTCCGCCGGCACCGGCGACGGCGCCTCGCCCATGCTCTCGCGGCGATCCTGGCCGTCTTCGACCCGGTTCTCCGAGCCCTCTTCGTAGTTGATGACGATATTGACCGCAACGCGGGCCCCGCCCGGCCAGCGGGCGGCCGGCGGGGTCTCGCCGTAACCGACGAGATCGCGCGTCATGAGAACAGACGGCCCGAGGCACGAGAGGTCCGCATACCCTGCGGAGAATAAACAGAGAGCCCGGGCACGGCAAGGGGCACGGACACAGCTGAGCGCGCCTCACGGCAACCTCGTATTCGCGGGTGGGCTCAGGTCGCGGCGAGCCTCTGCCGTGCCTCGAGTAGTCGCAGCACGGTCGATTCCTCTTGCGGAAGGCGATCGGGCCTCTCGACGAGGGATCCGCCATCCAGCGCAGCCGCGAGGGACTTCTCCGTGTGCGCGGCGATGACCTCCGGGTGGATATAGCACTTCCGACAGATCGCCGCCGTGTTGCCGAGCCGCTGGGCGACCTCGGCGATGGCCTCGGCGAGCTGGCGCTTGAGGCTGCCGTGCTCGGCCGCGGCGGCCCGCGCCGCCAGCGCGTGGGCGGCGAGGACCGTGCCTCCCCACGTGCGGAAGTCCTTGGCCGTGAAGTCCTGGCCGCCGATGTCCCGCAGGTAGGCATTGACATCTGCCGAGTCGATGGCCTGGCGCTGCCCCTCGTCGTCAAGGTACTGGAACAGCTCATGCCCGGGCAGCTCCTGGCAACGGCGGACGACGCGCGCCAGCCGGCGATCCGTGATGTCGACGTCGTGGCGCTTGCCCCCCTTGCCGCGGAACTCGAACCGCAGCCGGGGGCCCTCGACGGTGACGTGCTTCGAGCGGAGCGTCGTCAGCCCGTATGAGCGGTTCTGGCGTGCATACTCCTCGTTGCCGACCCGGATCAAGGTCGTCTCGAGCAGGCGGACGACTGTGGCGAGCACCTTCTCCCTGGGCAGACCCGGTCGGGCCAGATCCAGCTCGACGCGCTCCCGGATTCTCGCCAGCGCCCGCCCGAACTCGATGAGCCGCGCGTACTTGGTCTGGTCCCGGACATCGCGCCAGCGTGGGTGATAGCGGTACTGCTTGCGGCCGCGCGCGTCGCGCC
>WNGB01013817.1_pt1 | contig 17776 bp, 22 predicted proteins | sample 5400681 | NCBI WGS metagenome assembly WNGB01 (sample SAMN13153367, study PRJNA577476) | soil metagenome | isolation source: 115 cm soil or saprolite under grassland replicate 2 | place: USA:California | collected 2016-06-15 | reverse complement strand
GGTAGGCACCGAGCACGAGCACCCGCGCCGAGCTGACCTCCCGCGCGAGGAACTGCAGCAAGAGGAGCGACGGCGTGTCAGCCGCATGCAGGTCGTCCAGGACGAGCACGATCGGTCGGCCCTGCGAAGCGTTGCGGAGAAACTCGGCGGTGGCGTCGAAGAGGCGAAAGCGGTCTCCTTCGGACTCCAGTGAGGGCGGCTCCGGCAAATCGGGCAATCGCCGGCGCAGCTCGGGCACGATCTGGGCGAGATCCGCGGCGCCGGCGCCCAGCTGCGAGCGCAGCGCAGCAGTATCGCTCTCCCGCACGTACGCGCGAAGCGACTGCACCCACGGCCAATAGGCGGGGGCGCCTCCCGCCTCCCAGCAGCGGCCGACGAGGACGCGCGCACCGCGGGCTCTCGCGTGCGTGACCAACTCTTCGGCAAGCCGGCTCTTGCCGATGCCCGGCTCGCCGACGAGCAGGAAGAGGCGGCCCCGGCCCGCGAAGGCATCGTCGAGGCCGGCCAGCAGCTCCGCGAGCTCGGGCTCGCGGCCGACGAACGCGCCACGCGCCGTCTCCGTTGCCGGATCGACCGCCGGCTCGGCAGCGACCGCGAAGTCGAGTCCCGGGTCCTGCTGGAGGATCGCTTGGTGGAGCTCGCGCAGCGCGCGGTCCGGCTCGATGCCGAGCTCGTCCACGAGGGCTCGCCTTGCCTCCTGGTAGGCAGTAAGAGCCTCGCTCTGCCGCCCACAGCGGTAGAGGGCGAGCATGAGCTGACCGCGCAGCCGCTCCCGCAGAGGATTCTTGGCGATCAGCGCCTCGAGCTCACCGACGAGGTCGGCGTGCCGGCCGAGCGCGAGATCGGCCTCGATTCGCTCTTCGAGGGCGACGACCCTGCGCTCCTCGAGCCGTGCGATCTCAGGCTGCGCGAAGGACTCGAAGGCGAAATCGGCGAGCGGCGGCCCGCGCCACAGCGCGAGCGCCTCACGCAGCAGGTCGGAGGCCTGCTCCGGGTCACCGCGGTCGTGCGCACTTCTCCCTTCGTCGAGCAGCCGCTCGAAGCGATCGAGGTCGACGCTGCCGGGCTCGAGCCGGAGCGTGTAGCCGGAGGCTTCTGTCACGAGGAGGCCGTCTGCGAACGCGCGCCGCAGCTGTGAGATGTGGTTCTGAACCACCTTCGGGGCCGTCGCCGGCGCGCGCTCACCCCACAGCTCCTCGACGAGCCGGTCGGTGGAGACCGTCTCGTTCGCGTTCAGGACGAGCAGAGCCAGTAGGGCTCGCTGTTTGCCGCCGCCCAGGGAGATCGTCCGATCGCCAGCTCGGACTTCGAGCGGTCCGAGGATCCGAAACTCCATCGTCCTGGCACTGACGGTAACACCGCTACTACCAGCCGCCTAGCGCGCCTCGGGCCGTTACCGAGTCATGACCCGAACATGGACGAAGCGTGACCGGCGGGGCGCATCGTGGCTCCAGGCCGCCGAGAGAGGAGCGGTCACAACGAGAAAGGAGCAGAAGATGCGCACTGGCAAACGACATCTCTTCCGCCTCATCGCGATCGCTTTCGCGGCTCTGGCGGTAGCAGTCCCGGCCGCTCAGGCAGGAGGGCCGGACGATCGGGCGCTGGCCCGCGCTACCTCGACTGCGCTTGCACCCGCGACGACCTCCCCCGACGACCGGGGCTACTACCGGGGCACGTCGGCCACCCTCGCGCCGAAGAGCCTCAGCCCCGACGACCGGGCGTTCGCGCGCAGCGTGCCCGGCAGCGAGCCGAGGACGATTCCGCTGGCGGTCACCGTTCCGCCGAGCGGTTTCAACTGGGGAGACGCGGTCATCGGTGGCGCACTCGGGCTCGCGCTCGCGTTGCTCGCCGGGGGTGCCGTCCTGATCAGCGTCCGGCATCGCCGCAGCGTTCTAACCGCCTAGTCCACGCAGTTGCCGTGCGCAAGCGGGCGTGGGGCCTCTCGGAGCTCCACGCCCGTCTTGCTCGAGCTCATGGCGCGAGCTTGACCGATCCGTCTTCCGCGAGCGTCCAGTGGGGATTGTGCGCGACCTCCCAGGGGTGCCCGTCAGGATCGATGAAGACGCCGGAGTAGCCGCCCCAGAAGGTCTCGGCTCCGGGGCGCGCGATCGTCGCCCCGGCGGCTTCGGCCTCAGCGATGACCGCGTCGACCTCGAGCGGCGAGCGCACGTTGTGCGCAAGCGTGACGCCGCCCCAGCCGCCGCTGTCGGAGACTCCGCTGTCCTCCGCGAGCTGATCCCGGCCCCAGAGCGCGACGATCATCCCGCCGGACTGGAAGAAGACGACGTCGTCGGCGGGCGCAGCGCCGGTCGTCCAACCGAGCGCCTCGTAGAACGCGCGCGCTCGCTCCAGATCCGCGACGCCGAGCGTGACGAGGCTGAGCCGCTGCTCCATCAGCTGCTCCGCCGCACGAGCTCTTCGCGCCCGGAGCCGCCGGAGACGGTGACCGCAAGGATCGGCCCAAACCCCTTCGCGTAGAACCTGTGCTCGACGACGTCGGGCTCCAGCGGGGTGTACTCCTTGGTCTGGAGAAGTTGCTGAAACGAGCCGACCGGCACCCTCGCGCGCGCGTCCAGGCTCAGCACGTCGGCTGCGTCCTCGGCCTCGCCCTGGTAGTACTCCTGCCGGTAGCTCAGCCCCGGCTTGGGCTTCCCGGGCAAGAGAACTCCCGGCTGCGCACCGTCGACGCCGGCCTGCCATGAGCCTTCGGTGCTCACCTTGCCGTCCTCGAGCTCCCTCGTGTTCTCACCGAGGTACCAGATGTTTCCGGACTCGTCCTGCGCGTACCAATCGAACGTATCTTCCCTGACCTTCCCGTTCTCGGTGAGAACGTCGTGCACGACCCGGGCATTGATGCCGATGATCTTCTTCGTCATGCCGGTGACGGTCACCTCGACCCGCGCCTTGCCCTTGCGATAGACCCAACGGCTCCCTGGGCGCATCGGCCAGTACGGGTTGTCGATCTCCGTGCTGAAATCGTCGGGATCCAGCTTGACCGTCTCGTCGCCCTGCGGCAGCGACGACGACTTCTCGGATCCACAGCCCGCCGCGAGCGCAAGAAGCAGCGCCACGGCGAGGACGATCCTCACCGCCGAGCCGCCGCCGGCTCGGCGTGGATCCGGCCCTTGGCGTCCTTCAGCGGCCCGCCAGAGCGGCCGGCGCGGCGGGCAAGGATCTCGGCGAGGATCGAGAGCGCGGTCTCGGCGGGAGTGTGCGCGCCGATGTCGAGCCCCGCCGGCCCCGCGATCCGGTCGATGTCCTCTTCGGCCACGCCCTCTGCGAGCAGCCGCTCGCGCCGACGGGCCTGGTTGCGGCGCGCGCCGAGAGCGCCGATGTAGAACGCGCTCGTGCCCAGCGCGCCCTTCAGCGCCGGAATGTCGAAGCGATCCTCGTGCGTGAGCACCACGACTGCCGTCTCCTCGTCCGGCTCCACGCGCGCGAGGACCTCCTCGGGCCACTCGACGCGGAGCTCGTCCGCGCTCGGGATGCGCTCCGCGGTCGCGAACTTGCCGCGTGGGTCGGCGACGATCGTTCGCCAGCCGAGCTGATTCGCGGCGGCGCAGAGCGCCTCGGCCGTGTCGACGGCCCCGAAGACGAGCAGAGTCGGCGGCGGGCCGAACTCCTCGACGAACTCCTTCCCCTCGTCATCGATGACCGTTGTCCGCGTGAATCGCTCGCCGCTCTCGATACGCCGGGTGAGCTCGCCGAGGTGAGCCAGTGTCTGCTCCTCGACGAAGACGTCGATCTCCCCGCCGCAGGGGAGGCCGACCGACCAGGCCTGCTCGTCCGAGATCCCGTACGACAAGAGTTTCGGCGGCGCGCCGTCGAGCACCGCCCGCGCCTCTTCGTAGACCTCGTTCTCGACACAGCCGCCGGAAACCGACCCGGCGAGCTCCCCCTGCTCGGAGATGGCGAGCTTCGATCCGATCGGCCGCGGCGCCGAGCCGCGCGTCGCGACGACGGTGGCCAGCGCGACCCGCCGATCGCCACGGGCACGCCAGCGCACGAGGTCCGAGGCGATCTCCTTCATGGCGGCTCCGAGACTACCGGCCCCGGCCGGTCCTCTTCCCTCTGAGGGCGCGATCTGTTAGGGATTGGGGTCGTTCGTTTCCATTTCAAGGGGAGGGAAGATGAGACGATTTACTGCGGCTCTACTAGCCGCGACGGTAGCGACGCTTGTCCTGGGTGCGGGGTCCGCGCTCGCCGGCACCAGCGGTTCCACAGGCATCGCGCCACTGCGGCCGACGGTCGGAACGGCAGTCGCGTTCGACAAAAGCCCGGCACTACGGGACATGCAGGTGATCGCACCCGGGACCGGACAGCAGTCCGGAGCGAAGCAAATGGCGACCGACCGCTCGTTGGTGGGATCCGTCCCAGACACCGGACACCAGCGCGACGGCGCACTCCAAAACGGGGCCGTCTCCAGCGCGATGCCGGCGCCGCTCTTGACCTTCAACGGCCCGAGCAACATCGACAACCTCAACATCTTCGGGTTCCGCGTCAATCCGCCGGATCCGAACGGCGACGTCGGTTCACACAACTACGTCGCGATGGTCAACCTGACCTTTGCGATCTACTCGAAGACCGGCACGCTGCAGTACGGGCCTGCCGACATCGGCTCGCTCTGGCAGGGCTTCAGCGTTCCCGACTGCACGGATCCGAGCGGCGACCCCGTCGTCGTCTACGACGAGATCTCGAACCGCTGGATCCTGACCCAGTTCACGACGGCGGGGCCGGAGTTCTTCAACTGCGTCGCCATCTCGACGACCGACGATCCGCTCGGTTCGTACTTCCGCTATGCGTTCTCGACCGGCGAGTTCTTCCCGGACTACCCGAAGTACGGGATCATGTCGGACGGGCTCTACATCACGACGCGTGAGTTCGGGCCGACCGACGAGTACCAGATCGGCGTCTACGCGATCAACCGGCACCAGCTGGTGGAAGGCGACCCGAACCCGACGGTCGTCTCGTTCCACCTCGTCAACGGCGTCGATCCGCTCTATCTCCTGGGCGACGGAATCCTGCCCGCCGACCAGGACGGGAAGCGGATGCCGCCTGCGAACAGCCCCGAGTACTTCGCGGGGACGATGGACAACGACTACGTCTACGGAGCACCGTTCGATGCCGTCAACTGGTTCGAGGCAGACGTCGACTTCGCGCATCCGGCGAGCTCGACCTTCGGACTGACCGCCTCGCTGCCTACGGCGCCGTTCGACTCGAACTTCCCGTGTGGGCCAGCCTCCGCCCGTGACTGTCTGCCGCAGCCCGGGATCACCAATACCGCGCAATACCTCGACATCCTCTCCTACCGGCAGCGGCCGACCTTCCGGCTCCAGTACCGCAACTTCAAGACGTACGAGTCGCTTGTGACCAACCAGTCGGTCGAGGCAACGCCGGGCGTCGCCGGAGTCCGCTGGTACGAGATCCGGAGCCCGCAGACTCCCGTCATCTACCAGCAGGGCACGTACGCTCCTGGCGACGGTGTCCACCGCTGGATGGGCAGCGTCGCTCAGGACAAGAACGGCAACCTGGCAGCGGGCTACAGCGTCGTCAACGGCACGGACGTCTTCCCAGGCATCCGCTATTCCGGACGCTTGGCCAGCGACCCGGTCGGCGAGCTCTCGCAGGGCGAGGCGGTTCTCCAGAACGGCGTCGGCGCGCAGCTGACGACCAACTCGCGCTGGGGCGACTACACAGAGCTGGCAGTCGACCCCCGCAACGACTGCACCTTCTACTACATCAACGAGTACTACCCGGTCACCAACATCGTGAACTGGCAGACGGTGGTCGGCGCCTTCAAGTTCCCAAGCTGCCGCTGATCGAAGCATTGGCGCCACGGGCCTGCGAGGGCGGGCCCGTGGCTCCACCTTTCGTTCTATCCTTCCGCTCGCCGTGAATCGGATCCTCGTTCTCGGCGCGATCGGCGCGGTGCTCGCAGTGGCCGCTGCGACCGATACGCAATCGGCGCGTCCGCCGGTGCTCCTGACCTACTCCGTCGAGTCGAGCGGCGGTCTGTGCCTCGCCCGGGCCAACGGCTCGCACCGCGTCCGCCTCACGCGGGGCAAGGACCGGGCTCCTTCCTGGTCGCCGAACGGGCGCTCCGTCGTCTTCTCGCGACAGGTGGGCACCGAGTCGCGCGTCCTCATCGCGAATGCACGAGGACGCGTCGTTCGCAGGCTGACGCCGGCGGGCGCGTTCGCGGACCCGGCCTGGTCGGCCGACGGAAAGCGAATCGCCTACACGTCTCGGGAGGGGCGGTCGCGCATCGTCATAGTCGGGAACACCGGACGGGCGCTCGGCCAGGTACTCGCCGCGCCTACGACGATCGTCAGCAGGCCCTCGTGGGCGCCGGGCGGGCGGAGGCTTGCCTACGCCGAAGACGCGCAGACGGAGGGGCAAAGCGGCGGGACGAGCCGGATCGTGGTCGTCAACGCTGACGGGACCGGGCGGCGCGTGCTCGCCGGCCAGGCTTCCGACCCGGCCTGGTCGCCGAGCGGCTCAATGATCGCGTACGTCTCGTACCCGTCGCGCTTGTCCGACACGGGCTCGATCGTCGTCGCGAAGGCCGACGGAAGCGGTGTGCGCCACCTGACGAGGGCGGGCGTGGGGGAAACGCGGCCCGCCTGGTCGCCCGGCGGACAGCGCATTGCCTTCATGCGGGTCGCGGGTGGGAAGAGCACGATCGTCGTCGTGGGGGCCGACGGCAGCAGCGAGCGGGTGGTCGTGGGCGCCCGAGGTTCCAGTGGCATCGACCCAGCCTGGCGCCCGGCGGCCTTGCTTCCGCAGGCGCGCCGGCGCGCCTGCTAACGCGCGGCCACGAACGGCACAGCTCTCTAGGTCGCTAGCACGTGAGGTGGAGCGCCGCCGCTGTGCGGGCCTCGTCGAGCTCGGCGTACCGCCTGACCGCTTCGGGTGTCGGCAGACTCTCGATCGGGTGTCGGCAGACTCTCGACGTCGATCTCCCGCGCGCGGAGTTGCTCGAGGGCGCCGGGGTCGGGCCGCATCCGGCCGTACGCGCCGGTGCCGACGATCAGCCGTTCGGGAAGCTCGTCGAGCACCTCGTCGAGGTCCTCGAGGACGAGTGCGTGGCCCTCGCGGCGCCACCAGGCTCCGACGACTCGGCTCGGGAGAACGATTACGTCTTTCGTGTGCTCCTCGCCGTCGACGAGTACCCGTCCGAATGCGTAGTCCTCGATCCGAGGCATGTTCGCTAATTGTCGCTCAGGGCATCAACCTTGTGCGAAAAGGAGGTGCGTCACGATGACGGCGAAGCAGACGCAAGCCGCGAAGCGGAACATCAAGAAGGCGCAAAAAGCAGCGAGTCGGAAGCGGACGATCGCGAACCTCCCCAAGAGCACCCGGCGCGGGCTCAGCCAGCAGGCCGCTCGAAGCCGTGCACGTGGTGGAAAGGCCGGCCATGCCCTTGAAGAGCGCAACCGCGAGCAGCTCTACGAGCTGGCCAAGCAGAAGCAGATCCCGGGCCGCTCGAAGATGGGCAAGTGGGATCTGATCAAGGCGATTCGCAAGGCCGGCTGAGAGTGGACACGATCGTCGTCGGAGTCGACGGCTCGCCGGGCAGCGACGCAGCGCTCCGGTGGGCTCTGGAAGAGGCCCGCCTGCGCGAAGCGCTGGTCCGAGTCGTCCATGCGTACCAAGTCCCGCAGACGGCACCCGTAGATGCAGGCGTGGGGATCGCCGGTCCCACGGTTCATCCCGTCTTCTCCGCCGAGGATCTCGAGCGGCTCGAGGCCGCGGCGGAGAAGGAGGCCCAAGGCGTCATCGACACTTCGCTGGAGCGAGCGGGCGACGCGGCCAAGGGCCTGACGATCGAGCGCGAGCCGCTCTCGGGCCCGGCCGCGGAGACCCTGATCGCGGCGGGACGCGAGGCGGCGCTGCTCGTAGTCGGTACGCGGGGTCACGGAGGTTTCGTCGGCCTCCTCCTCGGATCGGTCAGCCAGCAGCTCGCCCAGCACCCGCCCTGTCCGGTCGTGATCCTGCCGCAGGAGAAGTAGCTCCTAAGGCCTAGGCGGCTCGGATCAGCTCTTCTTCGGATTGGGTGCTGAGCAGCTCGGCCAGCTGCGTCATCGCCTCGCTCTCGACCTGGCGGACGCGCTCGCGGGAGAGGCCGAGCTCCCTGCCGATCGCCTCCAGCGATTGCGGCTCACCGTCGAGGCCGAAGCGCAGCTCGAGCACCCGGCGCTCGTGTTCCGCCAGGCTCTTCAGGGAGCTTCGCAGCGCCAGCCGTCGAAGCGAGTCAGCTGCCTCCTCGGCCGGGTCGGCGGCGCTCGGGTCGCTGAAGAGGTCGCCGAGCTCTCCCTCTTCCTCTGCGCCAACACGCTGGTTCAGGGACACGATCGCTTCGGCCGCGTCGAGCGCCTCGTCGACGTGCCGGAACGGGAGTTCCGCGGCCTCGGCCAGCTCCTCGCGCGTCGGCTCGCGCCCGAGGCGCAGCTTCAGCTCGCGTTCGACGCGCGCGATCTTGAGCTGGCGCTCATGAACGTGCGTGGGAACGCGGATCGTTGCCGACTGGTTCGAGATCGCGCGCTGGCAAGCCTGCCGGATCCACCAGGTGGCGTACGTCGAGAACTTGAAGCCGCGCCGCCAGTCGAACTTCTCGACCGCACGGTTGAGGCCGATGACGCCTTCCTGGACCAGGTCGAGCAGCGGCACGTCATGCCCCCGGTAGCGCTTGGCAAGCGAAATGACAAGCCGGAGGTTGGAGTTGATCATGCGCTCCTTGGCGGCGGCGTCGCCGCGCTCGATTCGCTTCGCGAGCGCTACCTCTTCGGCCGCCGTGAGTAGCGGATAACGGCCGGCCCTGCTCATGAACAGAGTCAGGCCGTCCGTCGAGCCGGATGGCTGGTGCGTCTCGGGCGCCTCGGCGGGCGCAGGCGCGAGGATGTCGACCTCGCGGCCCTCGAGCTCCGCCCGCAGCGCGGCGAGCTCGTCCTCTTCGAGGTCGTGCTCGGCCGCGAACGCCTCGAGCGCGCTCTCCTCGATCGTGCCGCGCTCCTCCGCGTCGCCGAGGAACGTCTGGATTGGCTCTTCAAGAATGGTCGTCAAAGGTCCTCACTTTCTTCCGGCCAGTTGCCGGCGCCGCTCGAACCGCTCGATGCGGCTGCCGCTGAAGGCAGCGCGCTCGAAGCCGGTGTAGGCCGGATGACAGTTCGAGCAGGTGTCGACAACCAGCTCGCTCCGCCTGGAGCGGGTGGTAAAGGTATTGCCGCATGTGGTGCAGCGGACGGTCGTGAGCGTGAGCTCAGGATGAATCTGCTTCAAGGAAATCTCCTCCTTCGTGGTGGGGCGCGCACGCATAACGGGCCGCGCGCCGCCGTACTGTTGAAAACGCTCGCGACCTCGCAACTATTCCCCACGACGACGTAAGGTCGCGCCTGTGCGGGCGCTCATCTTCGACCTGGACGGCACGCTCGTCGACACCGTCTACGGCCACGTTCTCACCTGGCAGCGCGCACTCGAGGAGGCAGGCCTGCCGATCGAGGGGTGGAAGATCCATCGCCGGATCGGGATGAGCGGCGGTCTCTTTGCGCGCGCAGTCGCGCGCGAGGTCGGCCGGCCAATCGACTCCGACCAGGCCGAGGCGATCCAGCGAAGACACGGCGAGCTCTTCCGGGAGCTCCTGCCCGTACGACGGCCGCACCCCGGGGCCGTCGAGCTGCTTGCAGAGCTGAGGGAGGGAACGGTCGCGCACGGAATCGCCACCTCGGGCCGCCGCCCCGAGATCGACGCCTCGCTCGAGGCGCTCGGAATCGGATCGGAGACGGTTGTGATCGCGCGCGGAGACGTTGTCCGCGCGAAGCCCGAGCCGGATCTCTTCATCACCTGCGCCGAGCGACTCGGTATTCCCGCGCAAGAGTGCTATGTCGTCGGGGACGCCGTCTGGGACCTGCTCGCTGCGCGCAGGGCTGGCATGCTGAGCGTCGGGCTTTTGAGCGGCGGCTACGGAGAGGACGAGCTCACACGGGCGGGTGCCTTCCGGGTCTACCGCGACCCCGACGAGCTGCGGAGCTCGCTCGACGAGCTGGGAGTCCTTCCCTGACGCTCCTCGGCGCGCACCGCGGTCGCGCAGACCGCGTAGGCGAAAGGGATTCCTCGCGCGGCCCCGAAAAGGGGCGCCATGATGAACCTAGGCCCGAAAGCCCTGTTGCTGCTTCTGGCGATCGTGCTCTTCATCGTCGGCGCACTCAGCGGTGACTTCAAGAAGGATCTGCTCTTCTGGGGTCTCGCGATCTTCGCCGCGTCGTTCATCGTTGAGAGCCTTCCGCTCGGCGGCATGATGGCCAAACGTAGGCGCGTCTAGCTGATTCAGCTCCGGCCGGATCGGGCAAACCTCATGGGATGCCTGATCCGGTCGAGACGCCCAAGCACCTCTACCGCAAGGCCGCCCGCGGGCGCGACGAGAGACGGACGCACGGGCGCAGCCCGTACGTCCTGATGGTCGGCACCGCAAGCGGCGCCTAAGCGCAGTCAGGGTCCGGGCGCATCGGCAGGCGCCCGAGGAGCGAAGCAAGGGTCTCGAGCTCGCCCTGCTCGAAGCGCTCGGTGAGCAGGGCACGGACACTCGCAAGGTGGGTTCGCGCAGCCTCCCGGAACTTTTCCTCGCCCTCGTCGGTGAGGACCGCGTAGGTCACACGGGCGTCCTCAGCACACTCGCGCTTGTCGACGTAGCCCACCCGCTCGAGGCCGTTCAGCAGGCGCGTGATCCCGGATGGAGTGAGCAGCACCCGCTCGGAGAGCTCGACGCGCTTCAGCGCCCGCTCGGGCGCGCGGGCGAGCTGCGCCATGACGTCGAAGTCGCTCAACGTCAGGCCGTGGGTCGCCTGAAGCTCCGCGTTGAACTGCCGCGTCACGGCTGCGTGCGCCCTCAAGAAGTTGATCCACGCCTCGAGCGCAACACCTCTCTGCTCTGATACTTGACTACTCAACTATTCTCCGCTAGATTGTTGACTGCTCAAATATTAGCACTGAATCCGGAAGGAGCCCAAATGTCCGCAACACAGATAGAAACCACAACTCTCGTCCCTCCGGGAACCTGGGTCGTCGATCCGGTCCATTCGAGCATCCGCTTCGACGTCGTCGACACCGACACTCTCTTCAAGTCGATCAGCGGACGCTTCACCGACTTCGAAGGCGCGATCGACCCCGGTCAGACGAGGGGCGTCGTCCGCACGACGAGCGTCCTCACCGACCACGAGCAGCGCGACGCACACTTGCGCTCGCCCGATCTGCTCGAGGTCGAGCGCTTCCCCGAGATCCGCTTCGAGTCGAACCGGATCGACCACGTCGACGGCGACCGCCACAAGATCGTCGGTGAGCTGACGATCAAGGAGGTCCCAATCGCGGTCGAGCTCGACGCCAAGTTCCAGGGCGCCGGCACCGACGCCGACGGGCTCGAGAAGACCCTCTTCCGCGTCGAGGGCGCGATCGAGTGGGGCCCGACGCGGGTCGAGATCACCGCCGACATCACGGCCGTACGCCAGTGACGCGAGTCCTCGGCATCTCCGGCAGCCTGCGGGAGCGCTCGTACAATCGAGCACTCCTTCAGGCTGCCCGCGAGCTGGCCCCGGACGGCGTCGAGATCGAGGAGTTCGACCTCGCCGCCATTCCGCTCTACAACCCCGACGTGGAGGCGGCAGGGGATCCGCAGCCGGTTGCCGCGCTGCGGGACGCCGTTCGAAACGCGGACGCTCTCCTCTTTGCCACCCCGGAATACAACCGCGGCACCTCGGGCGTGCTCAAGAACACGATCGACTGGCTCTCGCGCCCGGCCATGGCCTCGGTCCTGCGCTGGAAGCCGACGGCGGTGATCGGAGCATCGACGGGTCGCGGCGGCACACGGCGCGCCCAGCAGCAGGTCCGCGATGCCCTGCTCTTTCCCGGCGCGATCGTGCTCGACGAGCCCGAGGTCGCCGTGCCGCTCGCCTGGGAACATTTCGACGAAGACGGCAGGCTCGTGGACGAAAGGACTCGAGAGTCGATTCGCGCCCTCCTCGAGGGCCTCGCAGCCGCCCCGCGAGCGCTGCAAGGCGCCGAAGCGGCATAGTGGAGGCGTGAACACGGAGCACGGCATCGAGGCCGAGGGCCTCGTTCGCACATTCAAGGGCGGTATCCGCGCGGTCGACGGCATCGACCTCGCGGTCGCGCCGGGCGAGATCTACGGCTTCCTGGGCCCGAACGGCGCCGGCAAGTCGACGACGGTGCACATGCTGACGACGCTGCTGCCGCCGACAGCCGGCACGGGGCGCGTCGCCGGCTACGACATCGTGCACGAAGGCCCGAAGGTGCGCGCGGCCATCGGCGCCGCACTCCAGGAAGCTGCGCTGGACAATCTCCTCACGGGCCGCGAGCACCTGCGGCTCCAGTGCGCGCTGCATGGGATTCCCCGCGCCGAGCGGCGCCGCCGAACCGACGAGTTGCTCGATCGAGTCGGCCTCAGGCTGGCCGCCGACCGCAAGGTCGGGGGCTACTCGAGCGGCATGAAGCGGCGGCTCGACCTCGCGCTCGCCCTTGCCCACCGACCGACGATTCTCTTCCTCGACGAGCCGACGACGGGCCTCGACATCCAGAGCCGGAGCGCGCTCTGGGCCGAGGTCGCGCGCCTCGCACGCGAGGAAGGAGTGACCGTCTTCCTGACGACGCAGTACCTCGAGGAGGCCGACGCGCTCGCCGACCGCGTCGGGATCATCGACCATGGCAAGATCGTCGCCGAGGGCACCCCCGACGAGCTGAAGGCCCAGATCGGCCGTCCGACCGTGGAGGCGATTCCCCGAGACGGAACCGATCCGGCCGCGATCGCTCGGATTCTCGAGCAGTTCGGCGAGGCGACCGGGGGTTCTCCCAAGGGCGTGGCCGTACGCCTCGACCACGGTGCGACCGACCTCGCCGGAATCGTCCGGGCCCTCGACGCGGAGACGATCGAGCTCGAGCACCTGGAGCTGCACGCGCCGAGCCTCGACGACGTCTTCCTCGCCAAGACCGGCCGCTCGCTCGAGGGGGCTGGAGAAGAAGAGGAAGAGCCCGACACGGCATGACGCTCGCCGCCCAGGTCGGACATATCGCCCGCCGCTCGGTGCGGCGCACGATTCGCCAGCCGGCGAACGTGATCTTCCCGTTCGTCTTCCCGATGGCGCTGCTAGCCGTCACGTCCGCCGGGCTGAACCCGGCGACGAAGATCCCGGGCTTTCCGACGGACTCGTTCCTCGCCTTCTTCCTCGCTTTCCCGTTCATCCAGGGCGCGCTCTTCGCGACGATGAACGCCGGCACCGACCTCGCGCGCGACATCCAGTCGGGCTTCCTCAACCGGCTCGCCCTGACCCCGATGCGAGGCGGCGCGCTCATCGCCGGGCAGCTCGCCGGCATCGCGACGATGGGCTTCGTGCAGGCGGTCTTCTACCTCGCTGTGGGGCTGGCGGTCGGCGTCCACCTCGCATCGGGTGTGGCCGGAGCGGTCGTCCTGCTCGCGCTCGCGACTCTGATCGCGATCGCCTTCGGCTCGCTCGGCGCCTTCTTCGCGCTGCGGACAGGCTCGGGCGAGGCCGTACAGGGGCTGTTCCCGCTGCTCTTCGTCTCCCTGTTCCTGTCGTCGATGAACCTGCCCCGAAACCTGATCGAGATCGACTGGTTCCGGTATGCGGCCACGGCCAATCCGGTCTCGTACCTGATCGAGGGCATCCGCAGCCTCATCATCACCGGCTGGGACGGGCAGGCGCTCGCGCTCGCCTTCGGCATCGCGGCGATCCTGGGCATCTCCTCCCTCGCCGCCGGCGCCTGGGCTCTCCGCATGAGGTTGACCCGCACATGATTCCTAGAAGCGTTCTCGGTTGACTTCGAAACGGTCCGACCGGTCTTTTCCGACGGACGAGCGGGCGAAGCCCGCCCGTCCTGGCGGCGGCACCGGAACCGGTGCCTTCTGGTCGGTGGCGTTCGCAGTCGCCTGGCGCGTCTTGCACAACGTCTTCACGACGCCGTCGCTCCTCTTTCCGAGCCTCGTCTTCCCGCTCTTCTTCTTCACCGCCTTCGCGGGAGGTTTGTCGCGGGTCGACAACATCCCCGGATTCGACTTCCCGAACGGGTACACGGCGTTTCAGTTCGTGTTCGTGCTCCTCCAGTCCGCCGCGTTCGGGGGCGTCTTCACGGGGTTCGGCGTCGCGCGGGACTTCGAGTACGGATTCGCGCGGCGACTGCTCCTGGCGGCGCCCAGGCGCACCGGGCTCATCGCCGGCTACGCCCTCGCCGCGCTCGGCCGCTGGCTCGTGACGGCCACGCTCTTGACCACCGTCGCGCTCGTGGCGGGCATGCAGGTGGGCGGCAACGGGGTCGACCTCTTCGCGCTCTACGGGCTCGCCCTGATCGTCAGCATCGCCGGCACGCTGTGGGCGACCGGAGTGGCGATGCGGTTCCGCACGATCCAGGCCGGGCCGGTCATGCAGCTGCCGGTCTTCCTCGCGTTGTTCTTCGCGCCCGTCTACGTGCCGCTCGACCTGCTCAGCGGCTGGCTGCATGCCGTGGCGAGCGTCAACCCGGCGACGGCGCTGCTCGAGGCCGGGCGAAGCCTGATCTCGGGCTCGCCGGAGCACGTTGCGCTGGCCTACCTGGCGGCGTTCGCGCTCGCAGGCGCGCTTGGGGTCTGGGCTCTGCGCGGGCTGCGGAGCGCGGAGCGCGCCGGCTAGGCGTTGTAGGTGACGACCGCACCCGAGAAGTTCTGAGCCTCGACCGTCACGTCAGCGGGGGCGCGCTGACCAGAAGTGCCCGCCGCATTGCTACGTCGTCACTTGAACAAGCAGGAAGAAGAGCACGGTCGCGAGGAAGCTCATTGCGCCGAGCACGCCGAGCTCGTCACGGCGGTCTTGGAGCACACGCGCCGCGCGGCTCCACGGGACCGCCCTGGCCGGCGTCAGCGCGAGACCGAGCATCAGGAATGCGGCGCCGAAGGCGGCGATCAGATATGGCAGCGCAGAGGACGACGACGGCGAGGCGCCGGCCGCCGTTGGGGTGAGCTTCGTCTTTGCGCGCTCGCGCGCCTTGGCCCTGGCTGCGGTCGCGCGCTTCCGTGCTGCGGCTCGTTCGAGCCGCGCCGCTCTCAGCTTTGCGCGGCGTAGTTTTGCGCGGCGCACCACAGCCCGGCGCTCCGCAACGGCGCGCCGCTCGGCCGCGGTCGGGTGCACGACCACCGGGGCAACGGCGACGGGAGCGACCGGCGGCGGGGCAACCGGCTCAGTAGCGACCGGCGGCGGGGGAGGAGGCGGCGGAGGAGGTGGCGGGGCCGCCTTCGGCGGAGGATCCGGCTTCGGCAGCGTCCCTGCCTGCGCAGACGCGCCGAGCATGAAAAAGGCGAGCAGCGCAACTGCCGTGCATGCGCCCCAAGCCCGAGTTGTCCTCCCCCGGAGCATGCCTACATGATGCCACCGATGTCCCCGGATCGCCCCGCAAGAAACGCGGATATCGTCCACCAGATGCTCCTCGAAACCCTGACCACGGCGCTCATCTGCCTCGACCCGGGCCACGGCACTCCACCGGCGATCGGCAGGCAGACCGAGCCGATCGGGCCGGGCTCCGCAATGCGCAAGATCAAGGACGGCGGTGGAGCAAACGGGGAAGCCGCGGTCGCGCTCGCAATCGCACGCTGGACGCGCACCTCGCTGCTTGCCCGCGGCTACCGGGTCGCGATGACGCGCACGGGCCCCACCTTCCGCTACGGAAGCGGCGGAAACGTCGCGCGCGCCCAGTTCTGCAACCGCCGCCACGCGGCGCTCATGCTGCGCATCCACGCGGACGGCTCGGCCGATTCCTCAAAGCATGGGCTCTCGACGCTCTACCCCGCGCTCCATCCGGGCTGGACGGACGACATCTACCGTGCGAGCCTCCGGGCCGCCAGGGTCATCCAGCGCACGACGGTCGCCGCGACGGGCGCCACGGACCTCGGGCTCGTCAGGCGCAGCGACCTGACCGGGTTCAACTGGGCCGACGTTCCGGCGATCCTGGTCGAGACGGGCTTGCTCTCGAACCCGGCCGAGCGGCACCTCCTGCAGTCGAGCTCCTACCAGCGGAAGGTCGCCCGCGGCTTCACGGCCGGTGTGGCGGCGTTCACCGGTCGCTAGTTCGTACAGATTCTTGAAGGACTCCTCACACGGCGGCAGTAAGGTCGCCCGCGATGAGCAGACATCGCCTCGGGCTATCGCTGCTCGCGCTTGCGATCTGCGGCCTCGGCTTCACGCTCGACGCCTTCTCCCGTCAAATCTCCTCTCCTGATCTCGAGATCTTCGTCGTGAACGCCGACGGCTCCGGCCGCCACAACTTGACGAGGAATCCGGCGCGAGACGACCACCCAAGGCTCTCGCCCGATGGTCGAACTCTGGTGTTCGTTCGCGACTATGCGCGCCTCAGGGTCATGGCCTCGAACGGAACGCACATGCGGGAGTTGCTCTCCGTCGAACACCTGGTGGAGCCGGTCTGGTCGCGAGATGGGGGGCTCATCGCGCTCACGAGCTGCGCCGATGTGACGCTCGCTCCGGCGAGCTCATGGCATACAGATTCTTGCCGCCGGTCTGGTCACCACGAGGGTCCGCGATTGCTTTCCCTGCCTACGGCTACAACACGCCCTGGCCGCTCCATGTCTTGAACGTCGACAACGGGTCGCCGGCGCGGCTGGTCGCTCCGAGCGGGTACGACCCGACGTGGTCCCCTGATCGGCGGCGGCTGGCCTTCTACTCGAACGGGCTCTGGACGGTTCGTGCTGACGGGTCGGGCCGTCGGCGTCTTCCGCGAGTACGCAGCTCTATTGGCCCGCGCCTTCCTTCCTGGTCGCCTGACGGAACGAGAATCGCATTCGTGACCCGCCCGTTGGCGAGACTCAATTTGGTCGTGATCAACCTGAGGAGGAGATCCTTCAGAGTCGTGGCGAGGGGAGTCGAATCGCGTCAGCCGGTCTGGTCGCGGGACGGACGCAAGCTCTATTACGTCGCACGCCCTTAGCTCCACCGCTACGTTTCGCGGCGCATCTCCTCGGCCACTTGGCGGCCGCGATCGTGCACCGACCGGCGGCGGTCGCCGACCTCGCCCGGAACCGGCTCCGCCTGGTCGATCGGCGTCTCGGCACCCTCGAACTCCTCGCGCTCGTCGACGACGCTTCGCGACTCGGCGAGCCTCGCCTTCAGCGCCTCGGCGTGCGGCTCCGGTACGACCGGCGCCGGGCCACGGCGGGTGAGCGCGCGGTAGGCCGCGGCACCCGCAATCGCGGCACCGCCGACCAAGAGCGCCAACCGGCCTTGCACGAGGCCGATGCTACAGTGTCGATCGCCACCTGCCTCGCCCCCGCCGCCTCGTTCCCGAGCGGTTCCCAAACGGTGAGGCCGACACAGACCGAAGGAGGCCGAAGGGAACTTGATCGACTACGAGATCCTGTTGCTGCTCGACGCGGAGCTTCCCGATGAGCGGCAGAACGAGATCGTCACACGCACGCGGGAGCTCGTCGAGCGCGGCGGCGGCAGCTTCGAGGGCCACGACGTCTGGGGGCGGCGCAAGCTCGCTTACGAGATCGGCCACAAGCCCGAGGGCGCCTACCACCTGCTGACCTTCTCGGCGGAGCCGGGAACGCTGGACGAGATCTCGCGCGTGCTCAAGATCACAGACGGCGTCATGAGACACCTCGCCGTCAGGCGGCCGAAGCCCAGCGCAGCACCGAGTGCACCCCCGCCGAGCACCGACCGCGAGCCCGAGTACGCTGAGCCCGATTTCGTCGAATCCGGCGCCGGTCAGCCCG